>Ga0210102_1000148_pt1 | contig 20606 bp, 23 predicted proteins | sample RushOxbow_ThreeS_4_FD_185563 | JGI IMG/M metagenome (GOLD analysis project Ga0210102, IMG submission 185563) | Wetland microbial communities from San Francisco Bay, California, USA, that impact long-term carbon sequestration -... | ecosystem: Environmental > Aquatic > Marine > Wetlands ...
GAGGGTTCGCCGGCGAGGATGCCGACGCGCATCAGCGCACCATCAGCGCACCATCAGCGCACGATGCCGCGCTTCGAGGCGCGCAGGAAATCGGCAAAGCACTGCAGGTGGACGCTCGCAGGCGCGATCGCGTCGAGCCGTGCCTGCGCCTCGGCGCGGGTCAGGCCCTTGCGGTAGAGCAGCTTGTAGGCGCGCCGCAGTGCGTCGATCTCCTCGGCGCTGAAGCCGCGGCGGCGCAGGCCGACGCGGTTCAGGCCACGCGGCTGCGCAGTGTTGCCGGCGACCACGACGAAGGGCGGAACGTCCTTCAGCACGATCGCCGACGGCCCGACGAAGGCGCTTTCGCCGATGCGGCAGAACTGGTGGATGGCGCAGAATCCCGAAAGGAAGGCGTGATCGCCGACCTCGACGTGGCCCGCGAGCGTCGCGTTGTTGGCGAAGATGCTGTGGCTGCCGACTCGGCAATCGTGCGCGACGTGCGCGCTCACCATGAAATAGTTTTCGTCGCCGATGCGCGTCAAGCCCCGGTCCTTGGGCGAGCCGCGGTTGACGCTGCAGTACTCGCGCAGCACGTTGCCGTCGCCGATCTCGACGCGCGCGCCGCGATCGTCGGCCAGGCCCTTGATCTGCGCCGGCTCGCCGATCGAGCAGTAGGGATGAATCCGGTTGTTGCGACCGATGCGCACCGGGCCCTGGATGACGACATGCGCGCCGATCCGCGTGCCTTCGCCGATCTCGACGCCCGGGCCGATGGTCGACCAGGGGCCGAGCGCGACGTCTGCGCCGAGCACGGCGTCGGGGTGCACCCGGCTGTCGGGATCGATCATGCGCGCGTCGTCTCCATGCCGATGGCTCGAGCAGTTCGGGCGGCATGTTACGACGTCGCAAGCAGCTTACGAAACTTGGCAAATCCCGCGCAGCGGAGTTCGCTACGGTTGACGCAGGTCAAGCGCGTCATCCCCGCACCGGCGGAGGCTATGGATATACGCGGCAGGGCCGAAGCAGCGGCCACCGAAGCCCATGACGACCGAACTCATCGCCGAAACCTGGGACGCGCTGGGCCCGGCGAAGCACGACTTCATCGAGGCGTTCTACCGGCGCTTCTTCGAGCGCTACCCGGACTATCGGCCGCTGTTTCCGCTGCAGCTCAACCCGCGACACCTCGAAAAGATGGTGCGCACCATGGCGCTGGTCGCAACGCTGTCGGACGATCGCAGCAGCATCGAGCGGCACATGCACCGGGTAGGTCGGGCGCACAAGGCGTACGACCTGAGTCTGCGCGACTTCGACAATTTCAAGCGCTGCTTTCTCGAGCTGCTCGGCGAGCGGCTCGGCGCGCGATGGAGCGCCGACGCGCACAGGGCCTGGAACGACGCGTTCGACGCCGTGCTGGTGCCGCTGATGCGCGAGGGCCTCGAGCGCCCCGGCTAAATCAGCCCTTCGAAGAGCTGCACCTGCACCGGCTCGCCGGCCTCGATCCGGCCACGCGCGTGCTCGAGGACCACGAAGCAGTTCGCTTCCGACATCGAGCGCAGTACCCCCGAGCCCTGCTGGCCGGTCGACTTCACCTTCCAGAGCGCGCCGTCGCGATAGAGGATGCCGCGCTGGAATTCGGTCCGCCCCGGTACCTTGCGGAACGCATGCGCCGCCTGGGCGCAGAGCAGCGGCAGCGCCGCGTCGTCGCCACGCCCGCCGAGCACGAGCAGCGCCTCGCGCACGAACTGGTAGAAGGTCACCATCACCGCGACCGGGTTGCCCGGCAGGCCGAAGAGAAAAGCGCTGCCGATCCGGCCGAAGGCCATCGGCCGGCCCGGGCGCATCGCGATCTTCCAGAACAGCACCTCGCCGAGCCTCGCCATCCCCTGCTTGACGAAGTCGGCCTCGCCGACCGAGACGCCGCCCGAGGTCACGACCGCGTCGGCACTCGCCGCGGCGCGGCGCAGCACGTCCTCCAGCGCGCGCGGATCGTCGCGCACCACGCCCAGGTCGGCGAGCTCGACACCGAGCCGGGTGAGCATCGCGTGCAGCGTGTAGCGGTTCGAGTCATACACCTGCCCCGCGGCGAGCGGCTGGCCGATCGAGGCGAGCTCGTCGCCGGTGGAGAAGAATGCGACCCGCAGCCGGCGCCGTACCGAGACCTCACCGATGCCGAGCGAGGCGATCATTCCCAGGTCGGCGGGTGTCAGCGCGCGCCCGGAGCGCAGCACCGCGACCCCGGTCTTCAGGTCCTCGCCCGCGGCGCGCACGTTCTGTCCCCGTTTCTGTCCGGCGGGAACGACGATGCGCGCGCCGTCCGCGCGGACCACTTCCTGGACGACGACGCAGTCGGCACCGCGCGGCATCACGGCGCCTGTCATCACGCGCACGCACTGACCAGGCCCGACCGTGCCGTCGTAGGTCCTGCCTGCGAGCGCGGATCCGATCTCGGTGAGCGCGGTCTCGCCCGTCTCATTCAGGTCCGCGGCACGCAGCGCCCAGCCGTCCATCGCCGAATTGTCGTGCGCTGGAACGTCGATCGCCGGCACGATGTCCTCGGCCAGCACCCTGCCGAGCGCGCTGCGCGTCGCGACGCGCTCGAGGCCCGCGATGGGCGCAAGGCAGGCGCGGATCGCCGCGCGCGCGGCATCGACCGGCAGCGCGTCCGGGTCGTAGCCCTCCACGCAGCTTGCGACCGCGCGGATCGATGCGATGCGTTCGTTCATTTGTCCTGCGCGGCGAACCGCGCGAGCTCCTCGCGCGTGTTGATGTTGCTGAAGGCCTGCGGCTGATCGTCGAAGGATACCTCGATGACCCCGAGGCTCGCGTACCAGGCGTCGATCTTGCGCCCGCCCTCGCGCAGGAAGGCTTCGAGGTGCGGCAGGACCCTGCACTGCACCAGGCAGAACACCGGGTGCGGCTGCGCCCCGGTCTTTGCCACGGCGAGGTCGGCGTCGTTCGCCTCCAGCGCGGCGCGCAGGCGCGCCACGAGATCCACAGGCAGGAAGGGCGAGTCGCAGGGCACAGTCACGGCGAGTGCGGTGCGTGCTGCCTGCAGCCCGGCGTGCAGACCGGCGAGCGGCCCGGCAAAGCCGCCGACCGCGTCGCTCACCACCGGGTAGCCGAATGCGCGGTAGGCGTCGAGATTCTGGTTGGCGTTGACCACGATCGCCTCGACCTGCGGCGCGAGGCGCTCGATCGCACGCGCGGCCATCGGGCGGCCCTCGAGCAGCTGCAGGCCCTTGTCGACTCCGCCCATGCGCCGGCCCTGCCCGCCGGCGAGCACGATGCCCGTCACGCCTTGCATGCTCCGATTGTATAGAGCCCGGCGGCGGCGAAACCGCGTTTGCCGCGTGGGGAACGCCGTGCCACACTGCCGCGGCCATGGCGCAACGACGCTTTCTCGTCCCCTTCCTGAACATCGGGCACCTGCTCGACCACCTCGTCATGCTCGTCTTTCCGACCGCGGTGGTCGCGCTCGCGCGCGAGTGGGATCAGTCCTACTCCGAGCTGCTGCCGCTCGCGGTAGGAAGCTTCATCGCCTTCGGCGCCTTCGCGATTCCGGCCGGCTGGCTCGCCGATCACTGGAGCCGCTACAAGACCTTGCTGCTGTTCTTCTTCGGCATCGGTGCCTCGATGATCGTCACCGGCTTTGCCAATTCGCCCTGGCAGATCGCCGCGGGCCTCACGCTGGTCGGTGCGTTCGCCGCGATCTACCACCCGGTCGGCATCGCGATGCTGGTCGCGGTACCGCAGAACATGGGCCGCGTGCTCGGCTGGAACGGCCTGTGGGGCAACCTCGGCCTCGCGAGCGCGGCGCTCGTCACCGGGGCGCTGGTCGACTTCGTCGGCTGGCGCGCTGCGTTCTTCGTGCCGGGCCTGGTCTGCATCGCCGCGGGGTTCGGCTTTCGCCTGCTGGTGCCGGACCCGGGTCCGGTGAAGAAGGTCTCGAAGTCGATCGGGCTGCACATCGACACGCGCATGATGGCGCGCATCTTCTCGATCCTGCTGATCGCGACCGCCTGCGGCGGGATCATCTTCAACTCGACGACGGTGTCGATGCCGAAAGTGTTCGACGAGCGCCTGCGCGCGCTCACCCAGACCAGCTTCGGCATCGGCGCGCTGGTTGCCGCCGTATATGCGCTCGCCGCCTTCGCGCAGGTGCTGATGGGCACGCTGATCGACAGGACCGAGCTGCGCCGCCTGATGATCGGGGTCGCGCTGATCCAGGTGCCGCTCATGTTCCTCGCCGCCAACCTGGAGGGCTGGGCGATGCTCGGAGTGGCGCTGCTGATGATGCTCGCGGTGTTTGGCCAGATCCCGCTCAACGATGCGATCGTAGGACGCTACTGCGCGGACGAGTTCCGTGCGCGGGTGCTGTCGGTGCGCTACGTGATCTCGCTCGGCGTCGCGGCGCTGGCAGTGCCGATGATTGCGGCGCTGCACGCGACCGAGGGCGGATTCGGCAACGTGTTCACGGTGCTCGGCGTGCTCGCCGCGGGGATGCTGTGCGCGTCGTTGTTCTTTCCGAGCCGCGGCGAGCTGGTCGCGCAGAGGGAAAAATTCAGCGCACGCGCGCCGGCCTAGGCCGGCTTCGCGCGCTGCAATCGCTCAGGGGACTTTCGATGCAGGACATCAGCATTCAGTTCACGCGCTTTTCCGCGTTCTATTCGCCGCTCATCGCGACCATTGCCGGCGGTTTTCTCGAGGAGCAGGGGCTCAAGCCGAAACACTCGGTCGCGCCGCCGGGCAAGACCGCGATCGTGGGGCTCGCCGACGGCAGCGTGCACGTTGCCCAGTCGGCGCCCTCGCAGGCGATCACCGCGCTCGATCAGGGCAAGACACCGCCGGCGCTGCACTTCGCGCAGGTAAACGAAAAGGACGGCTTCTTCCTGGTCGGGCGCAAGCCCGAGCCGGATTTCCGCTGGGAGCGGCTCAAGGGCCGCGGCGTGCTGGTCGATCACGGCGGCCAGCCGACCGTCATGTTCCAGTACGCCTGCCACAAGCGCGGGCTGGACTACGGCGCGATCCGCGCGATCGACGCCGGCTCGCCGGACAAGATGATCGAGGCCTTCAAGCGCGGCGAAGGCGACTACATCCACCTGCAGGGTCCGGCGCCGCAGCAGCTCGAGCACGATGGCCACGGCCACATCGTCACCGCGCTCGGCGACGCGATCGGCCCCTGCGCGTTCTCGAGCCTCGCCGCGACGCGCGATTGGCTTGCGAGCGACATGGCGAAGGCCTTCATGCGCGCCTACCGCAAGGGCCGCGCCTGGCTGATCGCTACGCCCGCGGCGGAGGTGGCCAAGCGCGAGGCGGCGTTTTTCCCCGCGATCCAGCCGCGCGTGCTCGAGGCGACCATCGCCGCGTATCAGAAGCTCGGCAACTGGTCGCCGCACGTAGAGATCACGCGTGCGGCCTACGAAGCGACGCTCGACATCTTCCGGCACGCGGGCAAGATCAAGACGCGCCCGCGTTACGAGGACGCAATCGCGCAGCCGCCAGCCTAAGAACTGGAGCGCTCGCCCAGGCGCTGCCAGGCGCGTTCGGTGCGCAGCGCGCGCGCCTTGCCCGCCACGCCGCCGAGCTCGCGGTCGCGCAGCCAGCGCCCGCGCGCGGCGGCGTCGGGCGCGCGTTCCCAGTGCGCATCGGCCTCGCGCAGCAGCGCGCCCATCAGCGCGAGCGCGCCGGCGAGCGCGAGATGCGTTCCAGCGGAATGAGGATCCTCGTGCGCCACCGCGCGCAGCGCCTCGAGCAGGGCGAGCGCGCGCTCGCACCACTCGCGCGGCCAAGCGAAGCGCTGCGCCTCGCGCAGCGTGTAGGCGAGCTTTGCGGCCGACACGTGCAGGTCCTCGATCGTGCGGAAGGGCTTCACGTAGCGCTCGTAGCCGTCGCCCGGCAGCAGGGCACCGGCCTCGAGCGCGACGCCATCGAAGTGCAGCTCGGCGTGCGGCACTTCGGGGACGAAACGCGTAGGCGGCATCGGCGTGACCCTCAGGCCGGGCGCGTTCGAAGCGACGCGCACCAGCTTGATCGCGGGACGCTCGCCGCTGACGCCCGCGTCGCGCGCCGCGACGAGAAACAGCGTGCCCTCGGGGCCGAGCGTGGTCCAGCGCTTGGCGCCCGAGAGCCGCCAGCCCGCGTCGCCGTCGCGCTCGAGCAGGCAGTGGATGTCCTTTGGCCGATTGCCGCCCGCTTCGGTGACACAGAACGCGACCAGCGTATCCGCCGGCAGCGCTGGCACGAGCGCGCGCAGCGCGGCCTGATAGCCCGAAGCGAACGCCCAGGCGACGCGGTCGGCTGCCGCCCCACCCGCGATCGCGAGCGCCATCGGATCGCTCCATTCCCGTGCCAGTGCGCGATGCCGCGCCCACCAGCTCGCCACTTCCTCGCAGGGAGCGGCCTCGAACGGCGCCGCGAGCAGCTGCTCGATCAGCGCACGCGGCGTGCTCACGCGTACGCGGTCGGCTGCACGGCCGTGCGCTCGAGCCGCTCGCGCCCGGTGAAGGCGAGGTAGTGCCGGCCGCTCGCGCGCCCGAGCATGGTGATGCCGGATTTTTTCGCGATCTCGTAACCCATGCGGGTCAGCCCCGAGCGCGAGACGAGGAACGGTATCTCCATCTGCACGCACTTGATCACCATCTCGCTCGTGAGGCGCCCGGTGGTGTAGAAGATCTTGTCGGCGCCGTCGATCGCGTCCAGCCACATGAAGCCGGCGATCGCGTCTACCGCATTGTGGCGTCCGACGTCCTCCACGAACATCAGGATCTCGGCGCTTGCCGGACCGGTCGTGCGCGCGAGTGCGCAGCCGTGCACCGCGCCGGACTGCTTGTAGATGGTTTCGTGCCGGCGCACCTTCTCGATCAGATCGAACAGCTGCGCGTCCGCAAGGCGCACGTCCTCGCGCAGGCGCACGCGTTCGATCTCCTCCATCAGGTTGCCGAACACCGTGCCCTGGCCGCAGCCGGTGGTGACGGTGCGCTTCTTCATGCGTGCGGCGAGGCCCTTCACGCGCTTGCGCGTGGTCACCGCGACCGATTCGGTCTCCCAGTCGACTTGCACCGCGGCGATCGCCTCGAGCGCGCCTACCAGGCCCTGGTTGCGCAGGTAGCCGAGCGCGAGCGCTTCGGGCGCATGGCCGAGCGTCATGAGCGTGACGATCTCGCGCTTGTCGAGATAGAGCGTGAGCGGGTGCTCGCCGGCGATCGCCGTAGGCACCATCTCGCCGCGCTCGTTGTAGGCCTCGACTTCGAAGGTCGCGGGTTTGGCGGCATCGGTGAGCTGCGGGCGGTGGCGCATCGTGAAACCGGCGAAAAGGTTCCAGGAACCTTTAACCGCCGATATAGGACATTTCGACCTTGTGCCGCTTCGCGGTCTGCGCGGTGCGGATCTCGGAGTAGCGATCGTTGCGCGGCAGCCAGACCGCGGCGATCGCGTCGCGCAGCACGGCGTCGGCTGCGCCGCCGCGGACGAGCGGCATCAGATCGTGGCCGTGCCCGGCGAACAGGCAGCTGAAGAGCTTGCCTTCGGTCGACAGCCGCATGCGGCTGCAGCTCGCGCAGAAGGCCTGCGTCACCGAGGAAATGACCCCGATCTCGCCGCTGCCGTCGGTGTAGCGCCAGCGCTCCGCCACCTCGCCGCCATAGCTCGCCTCGAGCGGCTCGAGCGGGAACGCTTCGCTGACGCGGCGCACGACCTCGCCCGAAGGCACGACATCGTCCATGCGCCAGCCGTTGGTGCTGCCGACGTCCATGTATTCGATGAAGCGCAGAATGTGGCCGCTGCCGCGCCAGCGGCGCGCCGCTTCGACGATCTGGTGATCGTTCATGCCGCGCTTGACGACCATGTTGATCTTGATCGGCGCGAGGCCCGCGGCCGCGGCTGCGTCGATGCCCTCGAGCACCCTGGCCACGGGAAAGTCCGCGTCGGTCATGGCGCGGAAGGTCGCGTCGTCGTGCGAATCGAGGCTCACCGTCACGCGCCGCAGTCCGGCGGCCTTCAATGCGCGCGCCTGCTTGGCGAGCAGCGAGCCGTTGGTCGTCAGCGCGATATCGACGTCGAGCTCGGCGAGCATCGCGATCAGGCGCTCGACGTCGCGCCGCACCAGAGGCTCGCCGCCAGTCAGGCGGAGCTTCTGCACGCCGAGGCCGACGAACACCCGCGCCACGCGCGCAATTTCCTCGAAGCTGAGGATCGCGCTATGCGGCAGGAACCGGTAGTCGGCGTCGAATACCTCGCGCGGCATGCAGTACACGCAGCGGAAATTGCAGCGGTCGGTGACCGAGATGCGCAGGTCGCGCAGCGTGCGCCCGCGCAGGTCGCGCAGTGCGCCGCCCGCGAATGGCGTCGGCGCATCGCCGCGCTGCGGCGCGGGTGCGCCGGCAATGCGGATCGGAATAACCTTGTCCTGCATACTGGGATTGTGGGAGTGCTCGCGCGAGGTGACCGAAAATCATAGCAGAGGGCGCGATTGCGCTATAGTGTCCGGCCCCGCGAAGGAGAGCGTTTGCAGATGAGTGCGTCGCCCAGCGTGCGGCTCGCGGTCGTGATGGAGCGCCGCCCACTCGAGAATCCCTGGTCCTCCGAGACCTGGCTGCCGGTCGAGGTGCGCGCGGACGACGGCGAGCTGCGAGCGCCGCAGCTCCTGCGCGAGGCCGACGGGGTCGCGCAGTGGCTGTTTCCCGGGCTCGCGCTGGTCCTGAGTCGCGACGAGTGCGAGGGATACTGGCAGAACCTCGTCTCGCCCGGGCCGCGCGTGTTCGTCATGTGGCGCATGGAAGGCGAGGACGGCCTGCCGCAGCCCGAACGCGTTACCGCGAGCTACGACGAGGCGAGCGCGTGGATGGACGCGAGCGAGTCGGTGGAAAGCGTGCCGATGCCCGAGGCGATGGTGCCCTGGGTGGGCGACTACCTGAAGGCGAATTTCCGTCCCGAGCCGAAGAAGCGCATCCGGCCGCAGTCCTTCAAGCATCCCAAGGACCGCGTGCAGTCCTGATCGAGCGAGCGCATGGCGCAGAATCGCGAACCTTTCCTGTCCCGCTGGTCGCGCCGCAAGCGCGCGGCGGATGAGGCCGCCGCCGAGGCAACGCCGCCGGCGCAGCCCGAGGCGGGGCCGCCCGAACTGCCGCCGATCGACAGCCTGACGCCAGAGTCCGATTTCAGCGCGTTCATGCACAAGCAGGTGGACGAGAAGCTGCGGCGGGCGGCGCTCGCGAAGCTGTTCTCCGATCCGGCGTTCAACGTGCTCGACGGTCTCGACGACTACGCGGACGACTACACGCAGCTCGAGGCACTTGCCGAGGGCGCTGCCGCGGGGCTCGAGCACGCCAAGCGCACGCTGCTCGGGCGCGATCCGGACGCACCGGCGCCGCCCGAGGAGGCCGAGGCTGCGACGGCGGACGCGGGTTCGCCTCAAGCGGCGCCTGCGCAGCTTGCCGAAGAAGGCGACGACGCGGGCGCGACGCAGAAGCACCCGGATGATCCGCCGCTGCCGAGCGATGCCGCCGAGCGAAAAAAAGCCTGAGCGATGGCCTCCGACGGCAAGACGCTCAAGCTGTGCAGTTGCAACGCCACCATGCCGCTCGACGCCAAGGCGCTCGCGGCTGCGCTCAAGCGCGGCGAACCGCTGACGATTCATCGCGAGCTCTGCCGCAAGGAAGCCGGGCTGTTCCGCGATGCGCTCGGCGAGCCCGAGCTGCTCGTCGCCTGCACGCAGGAGGCGCCGCTGTTCACCGAGCTGCACGAGGCCGCGGGCGCGCAAGGCGAGCTGCGCTTCGTCAACATCCGCGAAACCGCGGGCTGGTCGGCGCAAGGGCGCACGGCGACACCGAAAATCGCCGCGCTGATCGCCGCGGCGGCGCTGCCCGATCCCGAGCCAGTGCCGAACGTCGAGTTCCGCTCGGGCGGGCAGCTGCTCGTCATCGGCCCCTCGGCGGCGGCGCTCGACTGGGCCGAGCGGCTCGGCGGAGCGCTCGAGCCGAGCGTGCTGATCACGCGCAACGAGGGCGGCGAGCTGCCCGCCGAGCACCGCTACCCCGTCTGGTCGGGTGGCGAGGTGCGCGTCAATGGCTACCTCGGCGCGTTCGAGGTCAGCTGGACGCAGGAAAACGCGATCGACCTCGATCTGTGCACCCGCTGCAATGCCTGCATCGACGCTTGTCCCGAAGGCGCGATCGACTTCAGCTACCAGATCGACCCCGCGCGTTGCACGGCGCAGCGCAAGTGCGTGAGCGCCTGCGGCCCGGTCGGCGCGATCGACTTCTCGCGCCTGGAGCGCGAGCGCCGCGAGAATTTCGATCTGGTGCTCGACCTGCAGCCGCAGCCGCTGCTGCGCATGCCCGATCCTCCGCAGGGCTACGCTGCCCCGGGCGCTGATCCGCTCGAGCAGGCGCTCGCGGCGGCGCAGCTCGCGCGGCTGGTGGGCGAATTCGAGAAGCCGCGCTTTTTCGACTACAAGGCGCGCATCTGCGCCCACAGCCGCTCGAGCCAGACCGGCTGCAACCGCTGCCTCGAGGTCTGCTCGACCGAAGCGATCGCGGCCGACGGCGACCATGTCAAGGTGGAGCCGCGTCTGTGCGCCGGCTGCGGCGGCTGCGCGACGGTGTGCCCCTCCGGCGCGATGCGTCACGTCTACCCGGGCGTCGCGCACCAGGGGCTGCGCATCAAGACGCTGCTCGACAGCTATCGCGCGGCGGGCGGCAAGGACGCCTGCCTCGTATTCCACGACATCGACGCGGGCCGCGCCCTGGTGCACGGCGTGGGCCGGCACGCGGTGCGCGGCGGCAAGGGCCTGCCGGCGCGCGCGATCCCGCTCGAAGCGTTTCACGCAGCCTCGATCGGGATCGACCTCCTGCTCGGCGCGATCTGCTACGGCGCGAGCCAGGCGGTGATCGTAGCGCCGGCGACCCTGCATGAAACCTATCGCGTGGCGCTCGAGGCGCAACTCGGCATCGCGCAGGCGATTCTGCAGGGGCTCGGCTACGGCGACGGACATTTCGCGCTGCTCGTCGCCGAGGATCCGCACGCGCTCGAGCGCTCGCTCTGGGCGCTCGCGCCCGCGCAGGGCGTCGCTGCGCCCGCGAGCTTCCACCTGTCGAGCGAGAAGCGCGGCACGCTCGATTTCGCCTTCGACCATCTCGCCAGGCATGCGCCGCAGCCACGCGAGCACGTCGCACTGCCCGCCGGCGCGCCTTACGGCCGCCTGATCGTCGACAAGCAGACCTGCACGCTGTGCAAGGCCTGCATCGGTGCCTGCCCCGAAGCGGCACTGCAGGACGCAGCCGAGACGCCGGTCCTGCGCTTCATCGAGCGCAACTGCGTGCAGTGCGGGCTGTGCGCGAACACCTGCCCCGAGCACTCGATCACGCTCGAGCCGCGCCTGCTGCTCGGCGCGCAGGCCAAGCAGCCGGTGACGTTGAACGAGGCCGAACCGTTCCACTGCGTGCGCTGCGGCAAGCCCTTCGGCACGCGGCAGCTGATCGAGAACATGACCGGCAAGCTCGGTGCGCACGCGATGTTCGCGGGCATCGGTCTGCGCCGGCTGCAGATGTGCGCCGACTGCCGCGTGGTCGACATGATGGAGAACAAGAGCGAAGCGACGATCTTCGACGCGACGGAGCGCAAGCCTTGAGCGGCGGGTCGCGCGCGAGGACCGCGCCGTGAGCGAAGCGCCCGTCGAATTCACCCCGACGCGGTCGGCCGAGGACATGGCGCGCGCGAATCTCTATGCCATTCTGGCGCGGCTGTACATTGCGGCGCCCGACTCGCAGCTGCTCGCGGTGCTGTCGAACGCGCAAGAGCAGGATCCCCCGGCCGTGCGCAGCAGCCCGCTCGGCGAGGCCTGGCAGGCGCTTAGCGAAGCCTGCCGCAGCGCGTTTCCCGTGATGCTCGAGAACGAGCACACGGCGCTGTTCGTCGGCACGGGCAAAGCGCAGGTGACGCCGTATCTGTCGAACTACGTGCTGCGCCATCAGAGCGATACGCCGCTCGCGGAACTGCGCGAGACGTTGCGCCGCATGGGCATCGCGCGGCGCGAGGGCATCGGCGAATACGAGGATCACATCGCCGGCGTGCTGGAAACGATGCGCTACCTGATTGCAGTGCAGCAGAGAAGCCTCGAAGAGCAGCGAAATTTCTTCGAGCGTTTCGTGTACGACGCTGCAATCGCGTTCTGCAGTGCGGTAAGCGACTCAGAGCAGGCGTCTTTCTATAAACCCGTGGGTCGCCTGACGCGGGTCTTTCTGGAGGTCGAGAAGAGCGCGTTCTCGATGATCTGAAAACTAAGATGAGATCGATTCTCAGATAGGGCGTTGTTCTTGAGAATCGTTATCACTCATAGGAAATTCTCTGCTTGAATCAATGAATAGACGCGAGTAATTTCACATTACTGAAGCGGTCGCCACATTGTGGTGCGGCCGAATCGTGGAGGAGATGCCCATGAATGAGAAGAGTTCCAAACTCTCCCGCAGGACGTTTCTGTTGAGTGCGGGTGCCGGCGGGGCCGCCGGTGCGCTCGCGCTCGTAGCCAAGCAGAAGTCGCCCGCACCGACGCAGCAGGCGTCGGACGCCAAGCGCGGCACGCGCGGCTATCAGGAGACGGCGCACGTCAAGAACTACTACCGCACCACGCAGGTTTAGGAGGAGGTCCCATGTTGCTGACGAGAAAGGCGCAAGCCAGCGCGGCGCCGCAGGCGAGGCTCGCCCGCGGGCTGAACGGGATGTTGGCGAAGACGATGGACCGGCGCGCGTTCCTCAAGCGCTCGGGCGTGACGCTCGGCGCAGGTGCCGCGGCGGCGCAGCTGCCGTTCAACGTGATCGGCGAGGCGCAGGCGGCGAGCGATGCCACCGGCGGCAAGATCGAGGTCAAGCGCACCGTGTGCTCGCACTGCTCGGTCGGCTGCGCGATCGACGCCGTGGTGCAGAACGGGGTCTGGATCCGGCAGGAGCCGGTGTTCGATTCGCCGCTCAATCTCGGCTCGCACTGCGCCAAGGGCGCGGCGATCCGCGAGCACGGCATCGTGCACGACTCGCACCGCCTGAAGGCGCCGATGAAGCTCGAGGGCGGCAAGTGGAAGCGCGTCAGCTGGGACCAGGCCTACAAGGAGATCAGCGACAAGCTGCTCGCGATCAAGAAGGAAAGCGGACCGGATGCGCTGTTCGTGCTCGCCTCCTCCAAGCACAACAACGAGCAGTCCTACCTGGCACGCAAGTGGATCACGCTCTGGGGCTCGAACAACATCGACCACCAGGCGCGCATCTGCCACTCGACCACCGTCGCCGGCATCGCCAACACCTGGGGCTACGGGGCGATGACCAACTCGTACAACGACGAGCAGAACTCGAAATGCCTGCTGTTCTTCGGCTCGAATGCGGCCGAAGCGCACCCGGTGTCGATGTTGCACACCCTGCACGCGAAGGAGAACGGCGCCAAGGTGATCGTCGCCGACCCGCGCTACACGCGTACCGCGGCGAAGGCCGACAAGTACGTGCGCACGCGCTCGGGCTCCGACGTGGCCTTCCTCATGGGCCTGCTGTACCACGTCTTCAAGAACGGCTGGGAAGACAAGAAATACATTTCCGAGCGCGTCTGGGGCATGGAGAAGGTCAAGGACGAGGTCATGGCGAAGTACCCGCCGGACGTCGTCGCCGACATCACCGGCGTGCCGGAGAAGGAGATGTACGAGACCGCCAAGATGCTCGCCGACAACCGGCCGGGATTCATCATCTGGGCGATGGGCCAGACGCAGCACACCAACGGCAACGCGATCGTGCGTGCGAGCGCGATCCTGATGCTCGCGCTGGGCAACGTCGGCATCACGGGCGGCGGCGCCAACATCTACCGCGGCCACGACAACGTGCAGGGCGCGACCGACGTCGGCCCGAACGCGCAGTCGCTGCCCGGCTACTACGGGCTCGCGCCGGGCGCGTTCAAGCACTGGGCGCGGGTGTGGAACGTCGACCTCGACTGGCTGAAGAAGCAGTACGCCGGCGACAAGATGATGGGCAAGAACGGCTTCACGGTCTCGCGCTGGCACGACGCGGTGCTCGAGAACAAGGAGGCGCTCGATCAGGACACCAATCTGCGCGCGGTGATCTTCTGGGGCCACGCGCCGAACTCGCAGAGCCGCGGACCGGACCAGCTCAAGGCTTTCGAGAAGCTCGACCTGATGGTGGTGATCGACCCCTATCCGTCGGCCTCGGCGGCGATGTTCGCCAAGGTGAGAAAGGATGGCGCCTTCCTGCTGCCGGCGGCGACGCAGTTCGAATGCGAAGGCTCGATCACCGCGTCGAACCGCTCGCTGCAGTGGCGCGAGAAGGTCATCGACCCGCTGTTCGAGTCGCGCACCGACCACATGATCATGTACCAGCTCGCCGAGAAGCTCGGCTTCGGTGATCAGCTGGTCGGCAAGCGCGACGGCAAGCAGAACATCGCGCTGGTCAAGGGCGCGGGCGGGATGCTCGAGCCGTCGATGGAGGACACGCTGCGCGAGATCAACTCGGGCACCTGGACCATCGGCTACACCGGCCAGTCGCCCGAGCGGCTGCAGGCGCACATGCGCAACATGCACGTGTTCGACGTCAAGTCGCTGCGCGCGCGCGGCGGCAAGGACGCCAAGACCGGCTACGACCTGACCGGCGACTACTTCGGCCTGCCCTGGCCGTGCTGGGGCAACGACAAGGTCAAGCATCCGGGCACGCCCAACCTGTACGACACCTCCAAGGCGGTGATGGACGGCGGCGGGACTTTCCGCGCGCGCTTCGGCGTGGAGAAGGACGGCGTCAGCCTGCTCGCGGGCGATGGCTCGTTCTCGGTCGGCAGCGAGCTCAAGGCGGGGTACCCCGAGTTCGACGACAAGCTGCTCAAGAAGCTCGGCTGGTGGGATGACCTCACGCCGGAAGAGAAGGCCGAGGCCGAGGGCAAGAACTGGAAGGTCGACCTCTCGGGCGGCATCCAGCGCGTCGCGATGAAGCACGGCTGCGTGCCCTTCGGCAACGCACGTGCCCGGGCGATCGTGTGGAACTTCCCGGACGGCATTCCGCTGCATCGCGAGGCGCTGTACTCGCCGCGTCCGGACCTGGTCGCGAAATGGCCGACGCACGAGGACAAGAAGCACATCTACCGTGTGCCGACGCTGTTCAAGACGGTGCAGGACAAGTCGGTGGGCAACAAGGACAGCGAGAAATTCCCCTACATCCTCACCAGCGGGCGGCTGGTCGAGTACGAGGGCGGCGGCGAGGAGACGCGCTCCAACCCCTGGCTCGCCGAGCTGCAGCAGGAGAACTTCGTCGAGATCAGCCCGAAGGCCGCGGCGGACCGGGGCGTGCGCAACGGCCAGTTCGTCTGGGTCTCCACGCCGAGCGGCGCGAAGATCAAGGTCAAGGCGATGGTCACCGAGCGCGTCGGCAACGACACGGTGTTCATCCCGTTCCATTTCTCGGGCTGGTGGCAGGGCGAGGACATGCTGCAGCACTACCCGGAGGGGTCCGCGCCGATCGTGCGCGGCGAGGCGGTCAACACCGCCACGACCTACGGCTATGACATCGTGACCCTGATGCAGGAAACCAAGACCACCCTGTGCCAGGTCACGCCGGCGTAACGAGGAGGAGACCAAGTCATGGCAAGAATGAAATTCCTGTGTGACGCCGAGCGCTGTATCGAGTGCAACGGCTGCGTCACGGCCTGCAAGAACGAGAACGATGTGCCCTGGGGCGTCAACCGGCGCCGCGTCGTCACCGTGAACGACGGCGTGATCGGCGCGGAGAAATCGATCTCGGTGGCGTGCATGCACTGCTCGGATGCGCCGTGCATGGCGGTCTGCCCGGTCGATTGCTTCTACCGCACCGACGATGGCGTGGTGCTGCACGACAAGGACCTGTGCATCGGATGCGGCTACTGCTTCTATGCCTGCCCGTTTGGCGCGCCGCAGTTTCCGCAGGCGGGCGCGTTCGGCATGCGCGGCAAGATGGACAAGTGCACCTTCTGCTCGGGCGGGCCCGAGCCCGACCGCAGCGAGGCCGAGTTCAAGAAGTACGGCCGCAATCGCCTGGCCGAGGGCAAGCTGCCGCTGTGCGCGGAAATGTGCTCGACCAAGGCGCTGCTCGGGGGCGATGGCGACGTGATCGCCGACATCTACCGCGAGCGGGTCACGCGTCGCGGCAAGGCGCCGGAAGTCTGGGGCTGGGGCACCGCCTACGGGCCGGGCAAGCAGCAGCCGGCGGCGGGCGGCAAGTCATGAAGCCGCTCGTGGCTGCGGCGCTCCTCGCCGCGGTGGCGCTGGGCGTTTCGGCTTGCGGCGAAGCCGAGCAGGTGGTCGTGTACAAGCAGGGCAAGTACCAGGGCAAGCCGGACAGCAAGCCCTGGGACAATGCCCCGCTGGCCTACGGCCATGCGACCTGGAAGAAGGGCGACAAGGCGAGCTGGGAGAACGAAGTCAACACCCGCACCCTTGGGCAGAACGAGTACCGGCGGATCTACAACCAATAAAGGCAGCACTGCGGGTCAGCGCGCGATGCGCCGGCCCGCAGCGGAGGAGGCCGTTTTATGCTGACGCGCACCAGTTTCGCGGGCCTGTGGCTCGCCCTAGTTGTGCTCATCGCGCCGCTCGCGGCGTACGCCCAGTCGTCGCCAGATTCTGCTCGGCAGCAGGCCGAGCGTGCGATTACGCAGCCTGGCAACAATGCGCCGGTGTGGGGCGAGGTGCGTTCCGGGCAGGCGAACTCCACGACCGTGCAGGGTCGCGAGGCCGGCGTGCTGGTGCAGTCCTCGGGCAACACCTGGCGGCAGATCCGCAATGGCCCGATCACGGTCTACGGCGGCTGGCTGGTGGTCCTGGTCGCGCTCGCGATCGCGGCGTTCTACCTGGTGCGCGGACCGATCAAGACCCACGACAAGCCGACCGGAAACCTGGTCTACCGCTTCAGCGTGGTCGAGCGCTGGGCGCACTGGACGATGGCGATCAGCTTCTGCCTGCTGGCGGTCACCGGACTGATCATGCTGTTCGGCAAGTATGTCGTGCTGCCGGTGATCGGCTACACGCTGTTCGCCTGGCTGTCGCTGATCGGCAAGAACGTGCATAACTTCGTCGGCCCGATCTTCATGGCGAGCATCGCGGTGTTCTTCGTGATTTTCGTGAAAGACAACTGGCCGTCGAAGAACGACCTGGCCTGGATCACCTCGGCCGGGGGGCTGTTGAGCGGCAAGCACGTGCCCTCGGGGCGCTTCAATGCGGGCGAGAAGTCCTGGTTCTGGTTCGGTGTGGTCTTCCTCGGCATCGTCTCGAGCGCCTCGGGGCTGGTGCTCCTGTTCCCGAACTTCGAACAGCTGCGCGAGACGATGCAGCAGGCGCACGTGGTGCACTCGATCTCGGGCGTGCTGTTCATGACCCTGTCGCTCGGCCATATCTATGTCGGCACGATCGGCATCGAGGGTTCCTACCAGGCCATGCGCACGGGCTACGTGGACGAGTCCTGGGCGAAGGAGCACCACGAGCTCTGGTACGAAGAGGCCCGCAAGAGCCGCGCGAAACGGCCGGGCGCGGGCGGCGCGGTGCCGGCGGGCGCGGCGCAGGCCCGGCGCGACGAATAGGAGGAGGCGGGGGGAGGGAACGCGCGAGGGCGTTGTACGCGCCCTCGCAGACGTCCCTTGCATGCCGCGGCGGTGCTGTCGTTCGACGGACGACCGCCGCTAAAAAGCGGCGGCGACCGCTGCGCCGTTCGACCATTCCCTGGGAACGGACCTGCCGCGCGAAGAAATCGCGCGCACCGTGGGCGCGAGTTTTAGTAGTATTCGTTCCCCCCATCCCTCTCGACTGGAACGGCCATGGCGAGCTGGCTTGTGCGTAGCGCGGTGCTGGTGGCGCTCGGCATGGCGATCGGCGTGCTAAACGGATGCGCGTCCACCCCGGACGCTGGATCCGAGAAGGAATGGGGCTGCAAGCCGTTCTGCTCGGGGTTTTCGGCTTAGGGCGTGGCTCGGAGGTTTGTCATCATGCGCGTGCGGATCGGCTGCTGCATCCTTCTCGTTCTGCTTCTCGGTTTTGCGGGCGGCTGCGCCTCGGACGGCTCGGGAGCGCGCGATGACGAACCGCGCAACGATCCGCAGCAGTACTGGAACCGGCAACCGGGCTTCACGCCCTTCTCAGCCTAGGCCTTCGGCGAAAATCAGCTTCGAGCGCGAGGCGCGCTGACGGATCGCGAGCGCCGGCCTGTACTCGGGCGAGTCGTACCAGCGCTGCGCCTGCGCCAGCGAGGGGAATTCGAGTATCACGAAGCGCGCGGGCGCCCAGCCGCCCTCCTTGGTCTCGGTCGCGCCGCCGCGCACCAGGTACTTCCCGCCGTACTGCGCGATCGTCGCGGGCACCGTCCTGCGGTACTCCTCGTAGGCGACGGGGTCGGTGACTTCGACTTCTGCGATCACGTAAGCGGCCATCGGCATGCTCCTTGGTTGCACTGGGTTCAGGCGATCCCCGCGAGGCGCGCGGCCAGTCCGGCGAGCGCGCAGGCGCCGATCGCGGGAATGATGCCGACCTTGTAGCGCACGATCGCAACAAAGGCGAGTGCACCGATCAGCGCCGCGAACCATTCGAAGCGCCCCTCGAAACCCCGCGGCCACAGCACGTGGTAGGCGAAAAACAGCGCCAGGTTGAGCACTACGCCGACCACCGCTGCGGTGATGCCGGCCAGCGGCGCGGTGAATTTCAGGTTGCCGTGCGTGGTCTCGACGAACGGCGCGCCGGCGAAGATGAAGACGAAGGAAGGCAGGAAGGTGAACAGCGTCACCACCAGCGCGGCAGCGAAACCGGCGACAAACAGCGCCGCCGGACCGAACAGCGCAGCGTTCCATCCACCGACGAAGCCGACGAAGGCGACCACCATGATGAGCGGGCCGGGCGTGGTCTCGCCGAGCGCAAGCCCGTCGATCATCTGCGCCGCGCTGAGCCACTGGAAATGCTCGACCGCGCCCTGGAACACGTAGGGCAGCACGGCGTAAGCGCCGCCGAAGGTGAGCAGCGCCGCCTTGGTGAAGAACCATCCCATCTGAGTGAGCGTGCCCTGCGGCCCGAAGGCGAGCGCGAGCGCGGCGAGCGCAACGCCCCACAGCGCGAGCCCGATCCAGACGACAAGCCACAACCGCAGCCAGGTGAACCGCGCGTGCGCGGGTGTGGGCGTCGCATCGTCGATCAGCGCGGGTCCATAGCCCGCCCGTGCAGCCGCGTGCGCGGCGCCCGCTCGGAACTTGTCCGGCGCAATACGCCCGCCCAGGTATCCGATCACGCCCGCGCCGATCACGATCGCGGGAAACGGCAGCCTGAGGGCGAAGATCGCGACGAACGCCGCCGCCGCGATGCCCCAGAGCCAGCCGTTGTTCAGCGCGCGCGAGCCGATGCGATGCGCGGCAGCCACGACGACCGCAGTCACCGCGGGCTTGATGCCGTAGAACAGTCCCGCGACGAGCGGCACCTCGCCGAAGGCGAGATAGATCCAGGACAGCGCCACCAGTATGAACACCGAAGGCAGCACGAACAGCCCGCCGGCGACCAGCCCGCCCCAGCTGCGGTGCATCAGCCAGCCGATGTAGGTCGCGAGCTGCTGCGCCTCCGGCCCCGGCAGCACCATGCAGTAGTTGAGCGCGTGCAGGAAGCGGTTCTCCGAAATCCAGCGCCGGCGCTCGACCAGCTCCTGGTGCATGATCGCGATCTGCCCGGTCGGCCCGCCGAAGCTGATGAAGCCGAGCTTGAGCCAGAAGCGCAGCGCCTCGGCGAACGTCACCTGCCCTAGCGGTACGCGTTCGGGTTCCACGTGTGCACCTCGCTCTTGCCCTCCTTGCACCATAGGTAGAGCGCGTCGTACATGACCATGCCGCGCTCGAGCATCGCGTGGTCGTCGGCGAACAGGCGCGACAGGCCGAGCGACAGCGCGGCGAGCCCGGATGCCTGCGGCGCGAGGCCGTGCCGGTCGGTGTCGGCGCCGCGCACGATCAGCGCGAGCTCGCCGAGCGCGGGGTCGCTCAGGCGATAGGCCGCGACAAAGGCATCGAAGCTGCACAGCTCGCCGCGGTGCGAAAACTCCACCTCCGGGATGTCGTAGGGCACCGCGTCGCGCTCGGTCGCGAAGCGGCGCACCTCGGGCGTGGGCACGTAGAAGAATTCCGCGCCCGGGTCGATGAAGCGCCGGATGAGCCAGGGACAGGCGATGCGGTCGATCTTCGGCCGCTCGCGCGTGACCCAGCGCGTCGCCGCGTCGGCCGGCTTCGCGCGCAGCGCTCCGCCCGCGCCGCGCCAGGCCTCGATGCCGCCCTCGAGATAGCGCGCGGCGACGCCGGCCGCCTGCAGCGTGCTGCAGGCGCCCTGGCTGACTTCGTGCCCGTGCACGCAATAGACGACTACGCTGCCTGCGCGCGGCAGGCTGCCGGCCCACTGCGCGGCGTCCTCGGGTGCGCGCCGCAGCGCACCGTCGATCAGGTCGCGCGCGGCGTGGAATGCGGGCGCCTTGCGCACGTCGATGACGAGCGGCGGCTGCGCCGATTGAATGTCGTGCCGGAGTTCGGCGGTCGAGATCGATGCGTCCATGGCCCTCTCCTTTCAGAGCATGACGCAGAGCTTGGACGGACCGCCGTCTTGGAAGCGCCGGGA
>Ga0210102_1000149_pt1 | contig 20584 bp, 20 predicted proteins | sample RushOxbow_ThreeS_4_FD_185563 | JGI IMG/M metagenome (GOLD analysis project Ga0210102, IMG submission 185563) | Wetland microbial communities from San Francisco Bay, California, USA, that impact long-term carbon sequestration -... | ecosystem: Environmental > Aquatic > Marine > Wetlands ...
ACAGCACCTGCACATCATCCGACGTATCTCCGAGCGCGCGCACGAGGGATTGAAGGTGCGCGAGCGTTGCCGGACACACATCCTGGCAGCTCGTGTAACCAAAAAACAACAGCACCACCTTGTCGCGGTATTCGGACAAGCTCACTTCGCGGCCGAGGCTGCTCGGAGCGGAAAATGCCCCACCCACGCCGTCGTGTACCGGGAGCGGATTCGCGGCGCTGGTCGCAGCGCCGAGCGCGGCGAAGAGTCCGGCCAGCACGATGCGTGCTCCCCGCCGAGCGCGGAGCCGCGTCGAAATCGGGGCAGCGGGTGTACGGGCGATGGATCGCACGACGGGCCTCCGATCAGTAACAGACGATTTGGGGTCCGGTTCCGCCGAAGAAGAGCAGCGGTCGCTCTTCGATGCGCGAGATCACCGGTGGCGCGTTCGCGCCGCCCAGCACGATCCAGCGCTGTTCGCGGCGAGCCACATGCGCAAGCCCGGCGTCATCGAACGCGTGCCTGTCGAACGCGAACCGGACGCGATAACGGTCCTGCCCTTCCGGCTCGACGCGGATCGAATCGAGCCGGTGTTCGACTTGCGGATGGTTCGCGCGAAACCGCGATACCCAGGCGATCAGCGCAGCCCGGTCGCGGAGCGTCTCGCCTTCCAGCTTCAGCTCGAGAGGTGCCTCGCCGAGCAGATCGCTCAAGCGCGTTGCTTCGGCGCCTGGATCTTCGAGGAGTCCAAACCAACGTTCGACCAGCGCCTCGATTCGCGCTTCGAAATCCTCCGGCGCAATTTCGAACGCGGACGGATCGGGATCGGCGTCTGCGCGCACGGGAAGCGCGACGAATCCAGCAACCAGTGCAGCGAAGAGTGCAAGCCAAAAAACGAGTCGGGAATTCATGGTCTGACCCGTTTCCACGCGCAGCTCCTCAAGCCTTGTTCAAGTTCCAGATCGAGCGAGGGCCAGCGGGTGTGAAGTTCGCGATTTCTTCGAGGCTGGTGTTCGACGCCCAGTTCTGGATCTGCTCGTTGAGGTGACTCCACGAGTTGTGGAGCGGGCACGGATCTGCGGCGTCGCAGTCCCCCCAACCGAACGCGCAGCGGCCCTGGGTCGGATAGGCGTCGATCGCCGAGAGGATCTCGATGAACGCGATCTCGCGCGGCGGGCGGGAAAGCGAGAAGCCGCCCCCCTGTCCCTTCTGGGATTCGAGCAGATCGGCGAGGACCAGCCGGCGCAAGACCTTCGACAGGTAGTGGGTCGGAATCCCGGTCGCGCGCGACAGATCCACCGCGCGAATCGGCCGGCCTTCCGGCACCGTGGCCAACCAGGCCATCGCGCGCAGCGCGTACTCGGCGGTTTGAGACAGGAGCATGCTTCTCCTCGCGGCCCGGGGGCGCTCGATCCCCAGGCGGGAGTCTCCAGTCTACCATTAAGAGATATTTGGATCCATTTATCTTGACTATTTATAAGATACTGAAATCATTAATATTTTTTGTATCTGCACAGGGATTTTCTCCGGAACGGCGGGAAGCGGGTTCTACCCGGGCGCCGCTCAGGTGCGCTCGCGCCACCAGTGGTCGAGTTCAGGCAGGAAGTAGCGGAGCCGCTGCTTCTTGAATTCGCGCTCGCTGAACAACACCGCGTAATCGCCGAGGCCCGTCTGCCGCGAGAGCGCGCTCGCGATTTCGTGGCAACTCTCGCGGCTCGGCCCGTGGACCATGCTGTAGAGCGTGTAGGGGAAATTCGGGATCGGATTTCGCGCGTAGCAGTGACTGACTTCCGGAGCCTGTGCGAGCCGCTCGCCCGCAGCCTGGACGTCGTCCTCCGCTACCCGCCAGACCACCATTCCGTTCTCCTTCACACCGAGTTTGCGGTGGCGCACGGTTCCCACGTAGCGCCGCACCGCACCACCGAGGTGATGCCTGGCAAATTCGATCAGCTCGTCGGCGCTCGCGTCGATGTCGCGCGCGAGTTCGTCGAAGGGTCGCTCGATCAACGGAAGCGGTGTCTGCAGCGCGCGGAAGAACTTCGCACCGCGCGCGTCGACTTCGATCTTCTGCGCGCTCGAGATCTCCGTCACCCCGGTTCGATTCGTCAGACTGTCGGGGTCGAAATTCACCCCGATCTTGAAGACGTGCGTCCGGCACAGTGCGTGGAAGCCATCCACGCCCGCTTCCTTCGCGAGCAGCTCGAGCGTCCGCTCGAGGGGCATATTCGGCGGCACGGCAATCGTAAACCAGAGATTGTAGGGATGGTTGCGGAGATAGTTGTGGCTCACGGTCGGGTGCGCGTTGACGACTTCCGCGACCGTCTCGATGCGCTGTTCGGCGATCGATCCCGCCGCGAGCGCACTCTGATGGCCGAGCAGACTGCCCTCGAGCACGGCCGAGATTTCGCGCAGGATCTTGTCGCGCTGGAGTTCGCACAGCGCTTCGATCACCGCGCCCTCGCTCGAACCGAGAACTTCCGCGATCGACCGGAACGGGCGCAGATCGAACGGAACCCCGGACTGGATCACGCGGATCAGCTCATTGCGGTCTTGTGCTGACAGCGACATTCTGCGATCACCTCATCCGTTTTGCGCGAGCGCGCGTCAAAGTCCGATTCGAAATGCCCGCCAGGCACCGAAGATTCCCGAGGGCGAAGCGACGTCCACCGAGTCCTCGATCTCACGCGTCGAAGCGTTGACGAGCAGGAGCTTGTTGTCCGCATTGGCGCTCACGAGCACGTGAGATCCACGTGGCGTGAAGTCCATGTGATAGATGCGCCGACCAAGCCGCAGGGTGTCGACGACCGTGAGGTGTTCGACATCGATCACCTGCACGTACGCATCGTTCTCTTCGCCAGAAAAGCTCACCCAGACCTCCCGCTCGGTCGGCGAGCGCACCGCATACACGGGGTGACCGCGCAGCGGGATCGACTGGCTGAATTCCCAGCTCGCGCGATCGAGCACCGCGAGGCGATCCTCACCGACGAGCGGAACGAAGATCCACTCGCCGGCCACCGCCCAGGAGGCCAGGTGCGGCAATTTGACCGGCATCGCCTTGTCGTAGTTCCGCTTTGGATCGCGCAGCGAGACTTCGCGAATTCCCGCTTCCGGCCGGCTGAGGTCGAGGACCGAAACGCGGTCGCTCTCCATGTGTCCGACCACGTAGTAGCGCCCATCGGGCGTGATCATCGCGTCGTAGGGGTTTCCCTGGCGCGTCCTGATCCGGTGTTCGATCGGAAAGTCGGGCTTCGAGGCGTCGACTACCCAGATCTCCGCGGCCTCGATCAGCACGCAGACGAAGCGATTGCCCGGTGCGTCCACCACGCCCGTCACGCGCGACGCGACCTGCTCGCCGTCGATCTCGAAGGTCGCTGGGTGCTTCTTGAGGATCTTCATGGTTTCGGCGTCGAGCAGCGTGAGGCCGCCGGGGACGTATTCCGCGGTCGCGATGACGCGACCGTCCTGGCCGATCGCGTTGTCGATCGAATTCTCGGACGTGAAGATGGCGCCGGTGCGCTCGAGCGTGGCGAGGTCGATTCGACTGACCTGGCCGCTGCGGGTGGCGAGGTAGCCGTAACGCAGATCGGGCGAGAAGATCATCGTGGCGTGGCGCAGATTCCCGAGTCCGCTGATCCGGTTGGGTAGCAGCTTGCGCGCGACATAGTCGTAGACCGCGAGGCTTTCGGACGCGCGTTCCACCACGAAGACGCGCGAGCCGATGCCGCCGGGATCGGCCGCTGCCGCGCGTGCGGTGATGGCGATCGCGATCAGCGTGAGCGCGACTCTCGGCAGCGGTTTCAGCATGGGGTGATCTCCAGGTCGGCCGCATTCGCTGCGGCGATCTCGGCGTCTTCCATCACGCAGGCAGGATCCGACGCCCAGGGATCGCGGTGAAATGCGAGCGCGCGTTCTCGGTGAGAGCCGCGACAGAGCTCCCGTTCCGAGCAGGTGCTACAACGGCCCGTGAGATATTCGAGCCGTCGGCCCAACTGGTCGCGCAGGGGGTGTTGGAGAATCTTCGCGAAAGGCTCCTGGCGGATGTCCCCCAGCACCGCTGCGCGCCAGAACTGATCCGGATGGACGCGCCCGCGCGCATCGATGTTGAGGATGCGCTCGCCGGCAGAATTTCCGCCTCGCAGCAGCAGCAGCTCGCGGACCTTCGCGCCGGCTGCTTCCCCGTGGCGATCGCGAATCCAGTGCAGCAGGTAGACGCCGTCCGAGTCGTTCGATCCCGTGACGATCTTGAACTCGGGGTCGAGATCGAGCAGCGCCTCGGCGCGCTCGAACAGCCAGCGCAGGGTGCTGCGCTGCTGCTCCCGGGAGAGGTCTTCATGCGCCACCTTGTACCCGCGCCCCGAATAGACGAGGTGCGATACGTAGAAGCGGTTGACGCGCACCTCCCGCGCCACCTCGACCATCGATTCGAGCTGATCGAAGTTGCGTTTCGAGAGCGTCATGCGAAGCCCCGTCTTCATGCCCGCGGCCCTGGCGTTGCGCAGGCCGCGGAGCGCCGCATCGAAGCCGCCGCTCAGTCCCCGGTAGCGGTCGTTGAAGCTTTCGACGCCATCGATGCTGACGCCCACGTAGGCGACTCCGACGTCGGCCAGCCGCTTTGCGACGCCCTCGTCGATCAGGACGCCGTTGGTCGAGAGCTGTGGATGGATGCCGCGCAGCTTCGCGTGCGCGATCAGCTCGAACGCGTCGGCCCGCAGGAGGGGTTCGCCGCCGCTGAAGATCACGATCCGAACGCCCGCAGCTGCGAGCTGATCGAGCAGATCGATCCCCTCCGCGTGGGTCAGATCGGTTGGGGAGGGCTCGGCGACGGCCGCCGCGTAGCAGTGCGGGCAGTGCATGTTGCAGTGCATGCAGATGTTCCAGATCACGACGGGAGTGTCTCGGGTCACTGCTTCGAAGCGCCGCGGCACGCGAGCACTCAGCTCACCGCTCTCGGCGCGGCCGAGTGCGACTTCGATCAGATCGGTTACCGGAAGCATCTGGGATTCCCTGAATTCGACTGGATCCTGCCCCGTCGAAGCTTACAACCTCGGAGCGATTCCTCACCGCCCCACCTATTGACCCCACCAGCGCGATGCTAGAGAGTCGATGGGGGCAGCGCAGGAGGCCGAACGTGCAGCGGGTTCGACGGATCGCGGGAATTCTCGCATTCGCGCTGGTGCCGGCGGGAGCGCGGGCCGTCGGGGAGCCGGCGACGGCCGAATTCGATGTTGCGGCGACCTACGCGCTGAAATGCGCCGCGTGTCACGGCGAGCGGCGTTACGGCGGCTACGGGCCGCCACTGATCGCGACGACCCTCGACCACAAACCCGACGCAGCACTCGTCGATGCGATCCTCGAAGGTCTTCCCGCCACCCAGATGCCCGCGTTCTCCGACCAGCTCAGCAACGCCGAAGCGCGCGCGCTGATCGCGTTGTTCCGCCAACCCGAAGGCGAAATCCGCTGGTCGCTCGCGGATATCGAGGCGAGCCGCGTCGAAGAGGAGCCGAAGCCCAGCGCGCTGTCGGCCGAGGTGAAGCGGGAAGACCTGATCCTCGTCGTCGAGCGCGGCTCGGGCAGCGTCTCGATCCTCGATGGCAGCAGCCTGCGCGAACTCGACCGCTTTGCGGTCGGTCGCATCCACGGCGGCATCAAATTCGATCCAGGGCTGCATCAGGCGCTGGTCGCAACCCGCGACGGGACGCTCGTCGACTACGACCTCGACCATGGTACGGTTCGCACGCGTGTGAAGGTCGGCGTCAATACCCGGAACATCGCCGTTTCGGAGGATGGAAGATACGTCGCCGCCGCCAACCAGCTGCCCCAGGAGCTCGTCATTCTCGACAGCCGACTGCGGCCGCTGGCCAGCCTCGCGCTTCCCGGCCAGCCGAGCGCCGTGTATCAGGTTCCGCAACGCCACGATTTCATGGTCACCCTGCGCGATCTGCCGCAGCTCTATTTCATTCCCTACCCCGAACTGAAACTCCGACTCGTCGCGCTTCCTGAGCCGTTCGAGGATTTCATCTTCGTTCCGGGAACCTCCCGACTCGTCGCGAGTTCGCGCAACGGAAGTCGGCTCGTCCTCTACGACTTCGAGAAAAACGAAATCCTCGGAACGCTGGCCGCCGAGGGACTGCCCCATCTGTTCTCCGCGAGTTTCTTCAGCCGCAATGGCGCTTTGCACGCGGCCTTCAATCACATGGGTGTAGCGCGGCTGTCGATCATCGACATGGATCGCTTCGAAGTCGTCGCGCAGCTGCCGCTGGCCGGTGCTGGCTACTTCACGCGCACGCATCCGGGTACGCCCTACCTCTGGATCGACTCCAACACCGAGGCCATCCAGCTGGTCGACAAGCGCACGCTCGAACTCGTCGATCGCACGCTGATACCGGAGGCGGGCAAGAAGGCGATGCACGTCGAGTTCACGGCCGACGGAACCAGGGCGCTCGTGAGCATCTGGCATCAGGACGGTGCCGTCGTGGTGTACGATTCCACGACGCTCGCGGAGATCCAGAGGATCCCCTACGCGATGCCCGTGGGGAAGTACAGCACCGCCAACAAGACCCGAGCACTCTACTGAGCGCCGGATCGATCCGGGAGAAAACGATATGCCGATGAGCAGCGCTGTTCAGCGACTCGCGCTGTGCGCACTGACGACCTGGCTCGCGGGAATCGCGTGCACCTCCGTATCCGCTCGAGACGATATTCCCGCCGACGTGAAGGAGATGAAGAATCCGGTGACGCTGGCAGAGGGCGACATCCGTTACTACCAGCGCCAATTCAAGGGGAAGTGCGCCCGGTGTCACGGCATCGACGGAACGGGAGCCGGTGTCGACGCGGCGGCCTCCGAAGGGCTCGTCCGGCCCGCGAACTTCACGGATGCCAGATACATGGCGAGCCGAACCGATGGCGAACTCTTCTACCAGATCTTGATGGGTGGCGGAGAGCGCTGTGCGATGCCCGCTTTCGGCCCGACTTCCGACCAGGCCTGGAGCGAAGACAAGATCTGGCACATGGTCGCCTTCGTTCGCCGCTTCGCGAACCCGACCAGCCCGTAGCGTCTGATCCGTCCGCTCAGGACCGCTGCAGCCGCAGCTCGCCCTTGGTGATCGCGATTGCGACCCGCGCCATCCAGGTGAACAGCAGTGCACCGATGGCCCAGATGCCGATTCCAACCAGCACCTCGTTCAGACTGGGTGTATAGACGTAGACCTCCCCCAGCGAATCCGGTGTGAAGCCCGGAAGCAGCAGCCCCATACCTTTCTCGATGTAGATTCCGGAAAACGAAAGCACGCAGCCCGCGGTGAGCACCAGCAGGTTGAGTCTGAACTTCGGCACCATGAAGATGATCAAGGCCAACACATTGCAGCCAAGTGCCGCCCAGGTATAGACGGCGATGCTCGCATCACCGTGGAGCCCGAACCACTGGAAGTAGGCGTGGATGGTGTGGCTGGTCGGAGCATAGAACTCGGTGAAGACTTCGGTCGCGACGAAGAAGAGGTTCAGCGCCATCGCGTAGGCGAGCAATTCGCCAATCTTGAACAGCGCCGCCTCCGAGATCTGCATGCGACCGAACTTCTGGAGAACCCGGAAGATCAGGAAGATCAGCGCGGGCCCCGAGCAGAACGCACCCGCGATGAAACGCGGAGCCAACAATGCCGTGTGCCAGAAGGCGCGGGTCTTGAGGCCCATGAACAGAAAAGCCGTCACGGTGTGGATTCCGATCGCGAACGGAATCGAGAGGAAGATGATCGGCAAAACGATCCGCGGGTTGTATTTGTGGCCCTTGAAGGCCGTGAACAGGATGTAGGTAACGACGAACCAGTTGAGCAGGAAATAGAGATTGAGAACGAGGATGTCCCAGGTCAGCAGCGAGTGCGGAAAGTTCGGCGTTCCGACGATCGGCATCAGATGCCAGACGAATTCGGGTCGGCCGAGATCCACCGTGACGAAGAGCATGCACATGATGATCGCCGCAACCGAGAGCAGCTCGCCGATCAAGACGACGTCGCGGATCGGCCCCCAATTGTAGACGTAGGCGGGAACCACCAGCACGACGGCAGCCGCCGCGACTCCGACCAGGAACGCAAAGTTTCCGATGTAGAAACCCCATGAAACCTGGTCACGCATGTGCGACGTGATCAACCCGTGGGTCAGCTGGTTGTGGTATGCAGACGCCCCGAATGCGATCAGGATTCCCAATGCCAACAACCAGATGTAGTAGCCGTTGCTGCCGCGCGCGACGGCGAGAAAACTCCCCCGGATGAAATGAGCGAAGACCCTGAGATTGTGCATGGGCGCGGCGCCGCTCGAAATCAGCGCGGCTCGGTACTGATCTTGCTGGTTCAACTCCGCCCCTCCGTGCCCCAGAAATAGAAGAACTTCGGATGGGTTTCGAGTTCAGCCTTGAGCACGAAGGTTCGCTTGTGGTCGAGCAGGTATCGGATCTCGCTGTTCGGATCGAGCAGGTTCCCGAACTTGCGCGCGCCGACCGGACACGCCTCGTGGCAGGCCGGCATGCGGCCCTTGCGAACCCGCTGGATGCAGAACGTGCATTTCTCGACCACGCCGCGCGAGCGCGGTACGTTGCCGATGATGTGCATGTCCGGATTGACGTCTTCAGCCGGAAGATTGGGCTCGCCCCAGTTGAAGTGGCGCGCTCCGTAGGGGCACGATGCCATGCAGTAGCGGCACCCGATGCACCAGTTGTAGTCGATCACCACAATGCCGTCGGGTTCCTGCCAGGTGGCGCCCGTCGGACAGACCGTGGAACACGGCGAATCTTCACAGTGCTGGCAGGCGATCGGGATGTAGAACTTCCCCTCAGCGGGGACCTGTTCATGATCGTAATACGGGTTGCCGTCCTCGAGCTTGATCTCGCGCAAGGCCGCGGAGCGCTCGAATTCGAGTACCCGGATCCACTGGATCTCCGGATCACGAGACAAGTTGTTCTCTTCCACGCACGCGTAGACACAACGCCGACACCCGATGCAGCGCGAGATGTCCAGCCCGTAGCCGTAGAGCACGCCGTCCATCGGACCGATCGCGGAGACATCGACCTGCTTGTCGTATTGCTTCGAGTATTTGCGCTCGAGCCGTTCGATGACCGCTTGCAGTTCCTGGTCCGAGAGCTCGCGGAAATTCTTCTGCATGAAGGATTCGAAGTCGAAATCCATCGCACTCGCAACGGCGGGCGCACCGACGGCGGCTCCCGCTCCGACGGTCGCAGCCGTCTTCAGGAACTCGCGGCGCGAGCTGCCTTTCGATGCGCCATTCGGCTGCTCCTGCGCTTGCTTGCTTCGGCTGAAGATGCCCACGTCACGCTCCTCCCGAACGGTCTGCCCGCAGCACGATTTCTTCGGGACGTCGTGGTCTCGGCTTCGGCTCGAGCGGCTTGGTTGGCGGCGAATGGGGATCGTGGCAGAACACGCAGGTCACGTACTCGCGGTCTCCCCGCCAATTTCCGGTCACCTTTCCGTGAACACCCGCGCGCCACTCGGGAAGCTTCCTGCCGTGGCATTGGGTGCAGAGCTTCCAGGAATCCTCGAACGAAACCAGGGAAGCGTCGGCCAGGCGCAGGTTGTTCGGGTTCGCCGAGTCGTGGCAGTGCAGGCACCAGAGGTTTCCGTGCGCGAGTTTCGTGTCCTCGTGTTCGAACTCGAGTTCCCGCGGGGTCGGGCCGGTCTCGCGTTCCACATCGTCGTGGCAGTCGCCGCAAGGCAGATAGTCGTCGGGGACTTCCGGAGCCGGCAGCAGGGTCACCTCGCCATCGGCGATCAATGGCCGCGGCGGATAGTCGCGCGTCGACTCGGGGTGGTGCTCGAGTCGAACCGTGAAGAGCCCGGCGATGGCGACGACCGCGAGCGCGATCACCGCCCAGATCGTGAGCTGGATCGGCGGGTGGCGGTCGCCATCCGGTTCATGGTCGCCATTTGCCATCTCAGTCCGGTTCTCCCGAGGCCTTCGGATCGTAGCGATCGGCGGCCGGGTGAGCGATCCGATTCACCGCCTGCTCGCCGTCGCATCCGACGGCGCCGAAGCGGAAAAGCGCGTGGATCAGCCCGCAGTCGGAAGAAGTGCCGGAAACCATGGAGCCTCCTCCCTTCCACGAGCCGAGGAAGGTTCGCAGACCCGCCCGGCGCAGAGCCGGGCGGGAATCCGATCTCGAATGCGGCTAGTAGACGTCGTGTACCGTGTTGTAGACGTTCCACTTGCCCGTCGGTGTGACCAGCCAGTCCCCCTTGATCCGGGTCTTTTCCTTCAGCGTCTTGTCGTCATAGATGATCAGCTCACCCTTTCTGTCCCAGACGGAGACCCAGACTTCGTCTCCCGCCTTGTTGTACTCGAAGTGCACGATCTTCCCGTGATCGGCAGCCTTCCAGCAATGAGCAGCCTCGGAGAAGTCGTCCTTGTCGAACACACAGATCTGTTGGTTTGCGCCCTCGTCCTTGGCAAGCGTGGCGTCGGTCCAGACGTGTCCGCTCTTGGGGTGGGTCTTCAAGAACAGCCCCGGCCCGCCGGTGTCTTCCTCGCGCACCACCTTCCAGGCGTGCTCCGGATGGCCCTTGGGATCCGAACCGTAGACGGTGATCACGCCCTCTCCGAGGTGGGTGGTTGCGCTGACCGGTCCGAATTCCGGGTCGATCCAGTTGGCTCCGCGGCCGGGGTGCGGCTTGGTGCCCGTCTCGAACTTGGTGACGAACTTCCGCTCCTTGGTGTCGATGACGACGATCTGGTCGCGCATGTTGGCGGCGAGCATCAGATAGCGCCCCGTCGCGTCGAAACCTCCGTCGTGCAGGAAGCGTTCGGCCGCGATCTGGGTCATGGTCAGATTGTCGAGGTCGGAATAATCCACCAACCAGACCATTCCCGTTTCCTTGATCGCGACGACCCACTCGGGTGCGTTGTGAGAAGCGACGATCGTCGCGACCCGAGGCTCCGGGTGATACTCGTTGGTGTCGTAGGTCGACGAACGCGTCGAGATGACCTTCAGCGGCTCCAGGGTCTGTCCATCGAGGATCACCATCTGCGGCGGCCAGTAACAACCCACCACCGCATACTTGTCATCGAAGTCGCCCTTGGGTCCCTTGTACTTCGAAACGTCGACCGAGCGCGCATCCAGACACACGCGGGCCTCGGCGACGACCTTCGGCTTCTCTTCGTAGAGATCGATCAGATTGACCTTGCCGTCGCGCCCAATCGTGTAGAAGTAACGACCGGTCGCCGAGGCGCGGAAGATGTGGACGGCGTGCCCGGTTTCGACCACGTTGACGACTTCCTTCGTGTCGCCGTCGATGATCGCCCCTCTGCCGACATCGCGCAGGATGGTTCCGAAGTAGTTGTCGATGTTTCGCTTGTGCTCGGGCTTGCTCGGGCGTTCCGCGACCGGCACGTAGACCTTGTGGGTCTCCTTCATGGCCGCGAGTCCCATCTCGGGCGGTGTCGGCGCGGGAAGCTGCAGGAACCTGGCCATCAGCGCCGACTCTTCGGCGCTGAGTTCGCCCGTTCGACCCCAGCCGGGCATTCCCGCATCGGTGCCGTCGAAGATGGTCGTCTCGAGTTCAGCGAGCGACTTCTTGAGCATGGCTTCGTCAGCGATGTTCGGCCCGGTCGCTCCCTTGCGGAGCGCGCCGTGGCATCCCGAGCAGCGGTCGAAGTAGATGAACTCGGCCGCCGCCATCTCTTCGTCCGTCAGGCTCGGAGGCGTCGTCGCCGAGGCGCTGCCGGCGAGTGTGAAGATCAAACCCGTCAGGACGAGCCAGTGAATTCCCCGAGACCCGACTGGCCATTGCGAAGCTTGCTGAACCGAAGCGCAAACACGCCTCATGGACTCTCCTCCTCGATCGATCTGCCGGGTAGCTGGCCGCGACGCTCGCGGCCTGGCAGACCCTTCAGGCAACACCGTCCCTTCCGTCTCGAACGCCCACGCAGGGGTTTGACCGGGCCGCGCCTGCGGCCGTCGAGGGGACGCCATGTGACTCCGTCATGGGCACGATGCTAGCTTCTCGATAAAAAGATCTCTAGATCTTTTTATCGAATTATTTGCGCTAATCTGAAGCCGAAACGCCTTTTTTGGGACCTGGGAGCGCCTTTGGCGCTCTTAGGCGATTCGAATGTCCCCGCGGGACACTCGCCGACCGCGAAAGGAGTGGTCGGGGTATCCAGTTCACAAGATGGAAATGTGCCTGCGGAGGGCGCGAAAATGAATCGACCGATTGCGACTGCGTGCCTGCGGATGGCCCTGGCGGCTGGGCTGGCTCTGATCCCCTGCGGCCTGCCCACACCGGCCTCGGCCCGCCCCGAAACGATCCGCGCCGGGGTCTCGTACTACTCGGACGAGCTGATCGAAGCCGGCCCCGTACGGGACATCGGTGTCGAGCGAAACTACGAAGAGGTCTTCAAGCTCTACCACTACTACGAAGTCGTGTATGACGAAAACGCGCGCGTCGTTCGCTGCCTCGAGTACAAACGCGGCGAAATCATCCGCGAAGACACCTACCGCTACGCGCCAGATGGTTCACTGCTGGACCAGCTCACCGAACCCCCGAGCCAATCGCCGAAGCCTGCGCCGACGCCGAATCCGGGTTAGCGCGCGCTCCGGGTCAGCGCGAGGCGGGATCGGGCTCGAACCCGGCGGGCGCCGGCGGTGGACGCGAGGATCAACGCAGCGTCAACTCGACGAGCATCTCCGCGAAGATCGCGAACAAGAAGAAGATCGATACCCTGAAGACGCGCCGATCTTGTGCGGCGGATTCCGCGCGCATCGAGCGCACGATGCTCGCGATGAAAGCGCTCCCCGCAATCACCGTCGTCGCTGCGTAAACCAAGCCGAGTTGGCCGGCCCACCATGGGATCAGCGCGATCGGAACCAGGCCGACCGCATAGACGAGCATGCGCCTGCGGGTTGCGCGGTCGCCCAACACGATGGGCAGCATCGGAAAACCGGCGGCCGCGTACTCGCGCTTGCGGTACAGGGAAATGGCCCAGAAGTGCGGCGGTGTCCAGACGAACACGATCAGGAACAGAACGACACCCCAGGGGCCGAGTCGGCCATCGACTGCGGCGTCTGCGATCAACGGGCTCGCAGCGCCGGCCGCGCCGCCGATCACGATGTTTTGCGGCGTACGCGGCTTGAGCCAGATGGTGTAGATCAACAGGTAATGGGCGAGCGTCAAGACGCCGATCGCAGCCGGTAGCCAACCGCCGGTCGCGTACAGAACGGCTGTGCCGAGGATGGAAATCGCGCAGCCGAAGATCACCGCTTCGCGCAGCCTGAGACGCCCGGCGGGCAGCGGGCGATTTTCGGTGCGCGCCATCAGACGATCCCGGTCGCGCTCCCAGCTCGCATTGAGGGCTCCGCAGCCCGCGCCGATGAGCGCAGCCCCAAACAAGACGCCGAGCATCACCGCCGTGCCCGGCCAACCGTCGTGACCCATCAGCATCGCGGGCGGCGCGGTGAAGAGAACCAGCGTCAAGACCCGCGGTCGCGTCAGCGCGACGTAGTCCTGTGCGTGGCTGAGCCAACCGAAACGCGCACGGGTTTGACCGAGTCCGATCCGAACGGAAGAATCGGCGCTCATCCGGGCCTCCTCAGTACCAGCTGAATCCTGCGACGCGGTCGAAGATCACGACGCGGCGAACTTGATCGCGAAACGTGAGCGTTTGATCCGCGCCAAAGCTCCACTCGTTCGGATCCAGCGTCTCGCCGATCGCCACGCTCACGCGATGCGCACCAGGGGAAACCGGGATCCGCTCGACGGCCACGCTGTTGCCGTCCTTCCAGATGCCCGACGGCGCAATGCTGGCCTCCAGCGCGGTCGCACCATCGATGACCACCCGAAGTCGCACGGGTGGCCGCATTCGCTCACAGACGTGTTCCTTGCGCATATGGACGGGTGTCGACGCGAGTTCTTCGGGCGTGAGGTCGCGGCAGTTCTCGCTGGCCAGGCCCGGATGCTTCAAGCTGACGACGAACTCGGAACCGTCGACATGCGGCGCCGAGTAGCTGAAATCGCTCCCCAGGCCGAGCAGTCCTGCGAAGGCGATCAGCAGTGCCGCCGCGGACGCCGCGTGGAGCGCGCGCGGGCGGCTGGGCGTTCGAAGCGGCTCTCCGCCTGCGCGAAAACGCTCGGCGGTGCGAATCAGCTCCGCTTTGCGCGTGCGATCGAGCGCCACGAGCTGCACCTGGCCTGGCTCGAGCTTGTCGGCCCGCAGCGCGGGTTCGCGTACGCCCTCGATCCGCAGGCGCTCCCACTCGGCGCCTTCGCGGTACGCGCAGCGATCGGGCGGGCAGCTTGCGATCAATACGCCGCTGGCGCCCTGCCGGATGGTGCGTTCGATCATCAACGGCTGGACCCATCCCGCGCACGGCACGCGCACCACGCGGTAGCCGTCGAGCTCGGCACACAGGCCGGTGGCGGGATCGATCTCGAGACCCGCCCCCGCGGATTCCGCGCAGACGAATGCGAGATGCACGGTCTCGCCCGTGGGTTCGGCCTGCTTGATCCACGATCCGATCAGCCGTCGCTGCTCGATCGCGGAGAACCAGTCGAGTCCGATTCCCACCGTGTCGCAAGATCCCGCGCAGATGCCACACGCGACGCATTTGGATTCGATCACCGACGCCTGGGTCAGGTAGCGGTCGTTTCCATCTGCGCGCTCGATCATCTCGATCGCCTCGTACGGGCAATCCACATAACACTTCTTGCATTCGTTGCAGCGCGAAGCGACCACCGAAGCGGGCTGTTTGCGTTTCCCCGCCATCAACCAGGGAATCGCAAGCGTGATCGCGCTTGCGACGATCAGCAGACCCCAGAGCGCTCCCGCACCCAGCCGATCGATGACTGGCATCGGGAACAGGTACCACCAGTCCATCGTCATGCCTGCGGGAATCGCAGTCATCTGGGCGGGCGCTTCGTTGCCGGCCGGGTAGGCGATGCAGAGCAGGAGCAACAACGCCGTCACCCAGATCGTCATCGCCTTGCTGGTCAGGTAGCGGGCGCGCGCGAGACGCGTGATGTGCAGCCACATCGTGACCACCAATGCGAGCGGAATGATCATGTGGATGAAGAAGACCACGAAGAAGAGCAGGGAATTGACGCTGTCGTCCGTGATGAATGAACGACTGAGTGGGTCACCGAAGATGGGGAGCACGTCCAGCATCTTGGCGCTGCCGACCGCGACGGACTGGGCGCGCAGATCCCAGACCAACCAGTATCCCGTCCAGCCGATGAACCAGAGCAGCCCCATCATGATGGCGCCGGTCACCCACGCGAGCCAACGCGCGCCGTCGAAGCGCCGCTCGAAGAAGACGCGAAATGCGTGGATCAAGCCAAACAAGACCGCCGCATCGGAGCTGTATCGATGCAGCGAGCGCACCAGGCCCGACCCATACGGCGAACGCACCATCGCTTCGAGCGATTCGTAGGCGAGGTGGACGCTCGGTTTGTACCAGATCAGCAGCGCGATACCCGTCACGGTTGCGATGAACAGGGCCGTCACCGCGATGGCGCCGGTGTGGAGCATCGGATTCAGCGCGCTCGGGACGAAGTTCGCGAGCAGTCGGTCGAGGTAGATGAACCCCTTTTCGAGTTGACGCAGGATCCCCTTTGGCAACGGCAGCTCGCTCGGCGGCAAACCGAAATCGCTCGGAGCGCTCCCGACACTCCGCACCGGCGCGAGTCGTGCGCTTGCGTCGCCCGTCATCGTCTCTGCGATCGATGGCGTGCGCGTCGTATCCGGCGGTGTCATCGCCTACCCCGATGCCGCTTGTTCGCGGAGCAGAACCCTGAGGGCGGAGGTCAGCCAGCGCTGTTGGCGCTCTCCCAGCCCGAGTCGATACGCGACGCGCCCTTCTCGATCGATCAGCAGGAAGAGATTTGCGTGGTTGATGATGCCGGTTTCGGGATCGCGCGCGCGCGCGATCTCCATGCGGTCGAGCAGGGGCTCGACGTCTGCGGGATTGCCGGTGACGAGATTGTAGAGCGGCGCCTGCATGCCGTGATTTTCCGCCAGCTGGTGGAGCACAGCGGGAGAATCCTTCTCCGGATCCATCGTCACCGCAATCACCCGCAGGTCTTCGCGTTGCTCGGGCGAGAGTTCTGCGATCGCCCGCCTGGCTTGATCCAGAATCACCGGACAGGTGTGGGGGCAGGATGCGTAGACGGCCGTGAGCAGCACCACCTTGCCCCCGAACGCCGCCGGACCGACGGTTTCTCGCAGTTGATTGGTCAGCGCGAACTGCGGCGCCTCGAAGGCGGTGCGCAATTCTTCGGCGGGAAACGGCAGTTCCCCGTTCGCGGCCTGCTCTGCGGTGAGCGCAAAGCCGACGGCCGCACCCGCTACCAGAAGCGCTGCGACTCCGATATAGCGCGCGATGCGCCGCGGCTGGTTCGCGAACTCACGCAGCGGCTCCCACCAGAAGAACGCGATCAATCCAGCGATCATGAACTGCGGTCCGATCATCGCCATCACGTAGGCCACTTCGGTGCGCCCCGTTGCCGGGTCGTAGCCGAAGCACCAGATCCGGAAATCCTCCGCGAACGCTCCCAGGCCACCGGCGCCCGAGGGAGCCAGCAGCATCGCGATCAGGAAGATTTCCCAGCAGGCGAGCAGCGACAGCGCGAACGCCGGAAAGGCGGCTCCCGTAAGGAGATTTCGAAAGACCTCGAGTCGTTTGGAGGATTGTGTCATCGTTCATTTTGGGCGCCCGCCCCCGAGGGCTCGCTAGCGAACCTCCCACAAATCGCTCAACCACATCCAATTCGCGAAATAATACACCGCAAACGCCGTCAAGAAGACCGTGACGAGTACCAGCGTGCCTGGCGTCTTGTGCTCATCGACGGCCGCCGCGGTTTCCCCCGTCTTTCCGCGCGGTTCTTCGTTCCAGGCCAGCATCGGCTTGCCCTCGAGCGAGCGCCCGAAGAACACGGCCGCGACGACCAGCAGGCAGTAGAGCAGCAGACCGAGGAACGCGATCACCGCGCCGATCCCCATGATGCCGAGCATCACGTGCGCGCCTGCGTCGAAACCGGTCGCGAACTGGCCGCCCGTGAATTCGACGTCCCAGTGCCGGCGCGGCACGCCATACGAGCCCGCGAACGACATGCCAAGCGCCATCATCGTGATTCCGCCGCCAAACAGATAGGGCTGGATCCGGCACAGCGCCTTGGCATAGAAGTCCTTCTGGAAGACCAGCGGAATGACGTAGTAGGTGATGGCCATGAATGCCAGCGTCGTACCGCCGACCACCGTCACGTGGAAATGTCCCGGGATGCGCAGCGTGTTGTGGGCCATGATGTTGATCTGTTGCGTGCCCAGCGTGACACCCGTGATGCCGCCGCCGAAGCCGAAGATCACCAGCGAGAGGAAGAAGCCCGAGAAACCCGGGTTGCTCCAGGGCGCGTTCGCGAGCCAGCCGAAGAGTCCCCGGTCGAAGCCCTTCTTGCGCATCGCGACTTCGATCGAGGCCGGCACCGTGAAGCCGTGGATCATCGACGCGAGTACCGCGAGATACATCGCATAGGAGGTGTTCCAGATCTTCCAGCCCGCTCCCACCCCGGGATCCACCAACAGATGGTGGGCGGATGCGACGTTGATGAAGAGGATGTAGAGCACGAAGGCGCCGCGACAGACCGCCTGGTTGAGCGGCCTGGAGCCCACGGTCAGCGTCCCGAGTAGATACCAGATCGAGACCATCGCGCAGACGTTGACCTGCTGGGACATGTGGCCGAGCCCCCACCAGGTGATCCGATACCACGCCGGGTCGACATTCTCGATGATCCCCATCGACCAGAGCAGGGTCGGAATCATCACGACGGCGCCGTGGAGCAGCGTGACGACCGCGATGATCGCGGCCGCGGTGGCGCCGAAGACGACCAGCGGTACGGAACCCGTGTAGGTGCGATCGCGCTTCGCGATGTAGAGCGTCGCGAAGTAATTGATCACGCCGATCAGCGCGCCCACGGCCACGAGGATGATCCCGAGGTAGAACCAGGGGCTCGCCTTGAGCGGCACGTAGGAGGTCATCAGCACGTCGCTCTTGCCCGCGTAGATCGCCGCATCAACGGTGATCGCTCCGATGACCATCAGCAGCAGACCAATCCAGGCGGCGCTCTTCGAAGCGAGTCGGGAGTTCAAGAGCACGGTTCCCGCAAAGTAGAGCACGGCGATCTCGAAATTGAGAATCCAGAAGATCAGCATGTTGAGGCCGTGGAGCGTGAGCAGGCGGTAGTACCACTGGGCGCTGAGCAGATGCACGGCGGGCCATCGGGTGAGCCCGAGGGCGAGCGCCGCGAGTCCGCCGATCAACAGGAAGACGACCGCTGCAACCGCGTGCAGCTTGATGAATTTCTGGGCCGCCAGACAGACCGGCAGCGACGTCGTGTCGCAGGCTCGGACCTCGTCTTTCGGGTGATTTCCCAGGATGGGGAGGCTTTCGACTGCACTGGCCATGAGAGTCTCCTATTCGACGATGATGCGGCCGGTCATCATGTGATGTCCGATTCCGCAGAATTCGTTGCAGATGATCGGGAAGATGCCCGTGCTGGTCGGTGTGATGGTCAGCACGTGGTCATAGCCCGGTAGCACCTGAAAATTCATGTTCAGCGGCTGCAGCGAAAAACCGTGTTGGAGGTCCATCGATGAGATGTGCAGGCGGTAGGTCTGACCCTTCTTCATCTTGAGAACCGGGTAGAAGCTCCACATTCGAGCGAGCAGGTAGCCATCGCCTCCGGGCGGAATCTCGACGATCGGAATGCCGGCTTCCTCTCCGACCTTGTGCGCTTCTGCGAACTGCCGGACACGCGCGCCAAAGTCGACGGCGGAAACCCGGTAGGATTCGCCCGAAGAATTCTGTTTGCCATAGAAGTGCCAGTATGGCATCGCGAGCGACATCACGATGCACCAGGTGAGCGCGAGGCCGATCCAGATCCGCTCGGGTCCTCTCGGCGCCTGGAGCCATCCTTCGGACGGGCTATAGATACTCATGGTTCCTCCACTCGGCTCAAGGAAGCGTGGCTGCCGGAAGCAGCCACAATTCGATCCAACCCCATATTGTGTAGGAAAGGGTGGGGACCAGGATTCCAAGGGCCAGCAGCAGCCAGGGGTTGTCCATCAGCTTCTGCAGCGGCCGTTTTCCGTCGGCTTCTTTCGGGCTCATCCATACCTCCTTCAGGCTTCGATGACCGGTTTCAGTGTTCCAATTCTTCTCTCGGATCCCTGCCGCCAGATCGTGAAAGCGACTCCGAGGAAGAGAAGTCCGCCGGCGACCGCGATCAGGCCGCCGACGCCCATCACGCCCAGGCCGATGCTCTCGCCGAGCCCGCGGCCGGCCTGCTCGGCGCCGTAGGCCTTCCGCGACATCCCGTAGGCCCCCGCGATCGCGAAACCGCTCGCAAAGACCATCTGCCCGATGCCGTAGAGAGCGGGCTGCCAGGCCGCTGCGCGCCGCAGCCGACGCGTCGGAATCGAAAATCCGAACGCGCGCAACATCAGATAGGTGACGGTCATGAAGGCCGCGGTGATACCGCCGATCGAGGCGTGGTAGTGGGCCGGAATCATCGTATTGGAGCCGCGAATACCCGCACCCAACGCGAATCCGAGCAACGTCAGCAGCGCGCTGACGAGAAAGCCGGAGATTCGCGGATCCGAGAGCGATGCGAAGCCGATGCGCCCCGCACGCCACTCTTCGAACAGCAGTCGCAGACATGCGATGAGGAACAGGCCGAGCACGGGAAAGATTGCCCAGCGCATCAGGAAGGTGAAGCCGTCGCGATAACCCGGACTCCAGGTTCCAAGCACTGCGAGGATCGGAGATGCGAACCACGGCACCACCATCGCAGCGAAGAGGATCGCGGCTGCCCCTTCCCCGATCGGGCAGCGACCCAACGCTGAGTCGAGCAGGACCAGCCAGACCGAGATCATCGCGATGCTGCATCCCAGTTGCAGGACGTGTCCGCCGCCCCAGAAGAGCAACTCGTAATGCGCATCGACAGCGAGATCTGGCGTGATGCGCACGGAGGTGATCGCAAAGGTGAGCGCGGCCAGCACCAGCACGGCCGCTGCGCTCCGCAGGCCCATCTGCGCGGCGCCCGGTAGCTCGAAGAATCCGCGGCGCGCGGTGCGCGCCGTGAGCAGTCGGCGGCTGAGGAAGCTCGTCAGGACACCGGCCGCGAACAGGATCTGTCCGACGCCGAACAACCAGTGATCGATCATCGGGATATAGTTGGAGAGCACCGGTCGGCTTCCGGGCATGCCGGCGGCGAGCAGGATCATCGCGACGCCGAGTGCGCTGACGTGCACGGCATGTCGGGCGACGCGGCCCGGCGCCAAACGGCCGGGCAGGAAGAACAGCAACGCGGCCACGAACGAGTAGAACCACGCGACGAGAGCGAGATTCACGTGCACGACGAGACCGCGTTTGAAGAAGAGGGGATCCGTGACGAGGCGATCGAATGGCGGCATCCGACCGATCACGACGACGAGCGAAAACAGCCCGGCCAGGGTGAGCACCCCGAGAGCGAGGCCCAACCACTGGCTCGCGCACTGCCGTTCCAACCGGCTTTGCGCTTCCGGCGAGTGCCGGTTGGACATCTCGGACTCCTTTTGCGCC
>Ga0210102_1000150_pt1 | contig 20551 bp, 16 predicted proteins | sample RushOxbow_ThreeS_4_FD_185563 | JGI IMG/M metagenome (GOLD analysis project Ga0210102, IMG submission 185563) | Wetland microbial communities from San Francisco Bay, California, USA, that impact long-term carbon sequestration -... | ecosystem: Environmental > Aquatic > Marine > Wetlands ...
ATCCCACCGCGTCCGAGCTCGCGCTCGAGCTGATAGTGATTCGAGAGGGCGGCGCGGAGCCGCTGGGCAGTGTCGGTCGTCAGAGATCCCGCGATTGGCCGTTCTCTAGCCTACCACGGTGTTCCCTGGTCCGGCAGGTGCGTGCTCCAAGCGCAAGGGGGCGCCTCCCGCGGGAGACGCCCCCATCCGTGTGTCGCGAATACGAATCCGGGACTACCGGCAGCGCAGCCCGAACTTCGGGTGGGTCGAACAGCGGACCGTCTGGCTGGTCGTGGCATTTCCCCCGTTGCCGTCGCGCACGGTGAGCTCGACCGTGTACGAGCTCGGATCAACGTAGGTGTGCGACACGGTGCTGGAGCTGTCAGTGGTGCCAGTGTCGCCGAAATCCCAGCTCCAGCTCGTGGCCCCGGTGGAGCCGGTCCCATCGAAGTTGCAGGTATCCGTGTTGCCGCAGGAATAGGTGAACGACGCCGTCAGGGTCTGACCGCCACCGCCACCACCGCCGCCACCCGACGAGCCTCCGCACTCCGGGCTGTTGATGACGGTACCTGCGGACTCGTTGGGCCCCGTCAGGCTGGAACTCGTGACTGCCCGATAGCTGTTGAGCCGCCCGCAGCCGAATTGGGTGTCGTAGCCGGCCGAGCCCAGGTCGTCGGCGGTGCCCAGAATCCGGGCGCGAAGTGCCGAGCCCCGCAAGCCGGTCACCGATGCCACGATGGCCGCGGTGCCGGTCACCTGGGGCGCCGCCATCGAGGTACCCTGGAGATAGGCATACCCACCGCCCAGGTAGGAGCTGTAGATCCCGCTCTCCTCCGTGGTGTTGGAGTACATCTGCCCGCCCGGCGCGGTGATGTCCAGCCCGGATCCCCAGTTGGTATAGTAGGTGAGTTGGTCCTGCCAGTTGCTGGCGGCCACGGAGATGGCGTTGGGATCGCAGGCCGGGCAGCTGACGGTACTAGTCCCGCCGTTGCCGGCGGAGGCGATCACCAGGGCGTCCTTGCCGGTTGCGTAGGCGATCGCATCCTTCTCCGCCTGCGACTCCGAGCTGCCGCCAAGGCTCAGGTTCATGGCCACGACGCCTTCGTCCGCCGCCGCCGAAATGGCGCTGGAGATGGCGGAGCTGGGGCAGCCGCGCTGGCCGCAGACTCGCTGGACGAACACCTTCACGTGTGGTCCGGCTCCAGAAACCCCTGCCACGCCGACGGTGCGGCCTATCATTGTGCCGGTGGTATGGGTGCCATGGCCGTTCTGGTCGCTCGGATCGGTGTCGTTGCTGTACCAGTCATGCCCGGCGATGAGCTGCCCCGGCAGAAACTCGGTATGCCCGAAGTCCACACCGGTGTCGATGCTGCCGATCTCGACGTCGGCCCCGCCGGAGGCGTAGTTCTCGACGTTGTCTTCGTCCGCATCCGCCGTCGAGGCGAAGGAGGACACCGGCTGGCCCTTGCTGGGTCCCGAGGTGAAGTCGATGGTCAGTCCACCCGGGTTGTAGAACGCCCAGAGCCTGGGGTCGATTGCAATAGGCTGCCGCAGGAAGTCGGGCTCCGCCCAGACCACCCGGCTGTCCCCGCGCAACCGCGCGGCCACGGCCCGCTCGCTGCCCGCCGCCGCGCCCTGGAGGATCAGGAACGCGTTGGCGTACCCCCGGCCGCTCACCGTGAGGCCGTGGGGTCGGATGACCGCGTCGGGACTGACGCCGGCCTGGAGCTTGAGCAGGACCCGTCCCGGGACCACCTGCTCGGGCGCCTGTGCCATCGGCACGGCAGCAAGTTGCGGAGCCGCTACATCTTCACTGGGGCCGGGGATGCTCTGGTCCTGACACGCGACCAGCGTTCCGGCCAGCAGGAGAGCCGCAAACCGTTTCATCGGCAACACCTTTGGCTGTTGTATCGAGCGGTGGGAGACCCGGGGGCCGGGTAACCAAACTTCCGGCCGATAAGCGGACTAGCAAAAAGCGGTCCGTGGTCATGGCCGCCGGATTCTGACCGTCCGCTCCAGCTCGTCCATGTGCTGCAGAACCTTGCGGCGCAGGTCCTCCGGCAGGCGCGGGTGGTCGGCCAGATACCGGCGCGTTACCCGGAGCGCCGAGTCGCCGGTCTGACCCCGGAGAAACGCGGCGAGCCAGGTCTCCAGGAAGAAGATCCGGCGATGGGCCTGGATGAACGGAAGCGAATCCAGCGCCGGCCGGAGCCAGGGCAGGCTGAGCGCCTGATGCTCCAGCGCGTTGAACGGGCCCAGGCTGCCCGAGGCCCACTCCTCGTTCAGGCTCGAGTCGGCGAAGTAGCGGGTGAAGTAGTCGCGCTTGGTCTCCCCGGAGGGACGGCCTGCGGCGGCGATAAAGGCGAGCCGCCGTCCGTCGGCCGTGGAGTCCCTCCGCTGCTGCTCGGTGAACCGATCCTGCGCGGTGGGCGCGCCCAGCTCGAGGAGCCGGGTCACGATGTCCCACCGGGTGGGGGCCCGGAGCGGAGCGCCGGCCGCCGAATCGGCCGACAGGAGCGAGTCGAGCGCGGCGACGCCCGCGGATGATGTGGCCAGGCCGATGAACCCATCGAGGTAGGCCTTGCGGAGGTCGTACGCGCGAGCCGTGTCGGCCGCCCCCTGCCACAGCATCGCCTCCACCTCGCCTTGGACCCGCGCCCGCGGGTCCGGGCCCAGATAGGCCCGGACGACCCGGTCCAGCCGCGCGAGCATCACCGGCACGATCTGCTCGTCGCGCTCCGCCGGGAGCTGCGCCAGCGCCAGTCGGACGAACCGCTCCGGGGTCATGCGGGAGGCACGCACCTGGTCCCAGAGCGCGCCCCAGAGCATCGCCCGGAGAAGGGCGTCATCGGTGCGGGTGAGCGCCCCCGCCTCGAGCGCGCGCACGCTGGCGCTGTCGAGCAGGAGCAGGAGATAGCCGTAGTCGCCCGCGTTGGCGAAGACGAACTCGGGCGCGGGGCGGCCCCTCGCTTCGGTCACCTCGGTGAGCGCCCCGCCGAGCTCGACCGGGAGCCGCACCGCCGGCCGGTCGCGGTACGCGAGCAGCACCTCCACCCGCTCGGTCCAGGGACCGGGGCCGGACAGCGCCAGGGCCGGCCGCTGGGCCAGCGACAACCGGGCGATGCGCCCGTCCTTCACCGCCAGCCGCTGCTCCGCCACCGGCATGCCCGGCCGCCGCATGAAGTCGCGCCCGAACCCGGTAAGAGGCCGGCCCGCCGCGCGCCCGATCGCGGCAAGCAGGTCCCGCCAGGTCGCGTTGCCGAAGGCGTGCTGGGCCAGAAAGGCCCGGATTCCCGATCGGAAAACCGAGTCGCCCACCAGGTACTCGAGCTGCTTCAGCACCGAAGGCGCCTTGTTGTAGACGATCGCGCCGTAGTTGCTCTTCGCCTGGTCGAGATTGGCCAGCTCCTGCCAGAGCGGCCTGGTGCCGGCGGTCTGATCCACCGCGTAGGCGCCCGGCTTGTTGCCGAGATAGAAGGTCTTCCAGGCTTCGGCGGTGGGGTCGAGGTCGGCGAGCGCCTTGGCCGCCATGAAGGTGGCGAACCCCTCCTTGAGCCAGAGGTCGTCGAACCAGCGCATCGTTACCAGGTCGCCGAACCACTGGTGCGCCACCTCGTGCAGCACGGTGGAGAACCGGGCCAGGCGCCGGGGCAGGGTGGGCGGCTCCCGGAAGACGAACCGCTCCTCGCTGTAGAACACCGCGCCCGGGTGCTCCATGCCGCCGAAGGGAAAGGCCGGCGCCAGCACGAAATCGAACTTCCCGAAGGGATAGGGCCGGCCGAAGTAGCCCTCCATCCAGTCGAGGGCCCGGCGATGCAGCGCGATCAGCGTGTCCAGATCCGCCTCTCCCGCGCGAGACCGGCGGACGTACGCGGTGATGGGGCGGCCGCCGCCGGTCGGGCTCACCCGGTGCCAGGGGCCGGCCGCGAAGCCGATGAGATAGGTGCTGATCGGCTCGGTCTCGGCGAAGCGGCTGGTCACATTGTCGCCCGCGGTGTCGGAAGAGACGGCCGCACCGTTGGCCACCACGGACCAGGCGGCGGGCGCGGTCAGCGTGAGCCGCACCCGCGCCTTGAGGTCGGGCTGATCGAAGCAGGGGAAGAGCTGGTTGGCGTCGGCCGGGACCAGGAGAGTGTAGAGGTAGTCGGCCCCGTCGGTCGGGTCGTGAGTGCGGATGATGCTCGCGCCGCTCGGGGCGATGTCGGCGACGAACTCGAGCTCGAGCGCGTTCTCGCCCTCACCCAGCAGCACGGCCGGGACCAGGACGTGGCCGTTTCTCGCGGCGCCGGCCGGCAGGGAACGGCCGTTGGCGAGCGCGTGCAGGAGACGGCGGCCGCGGAAATCGAGAACCGCGCCGTCCGTGCCGGTGCGGCGGAAGCGCAGGATCACCCGGCCGGTGGCGCTGTCGCGCGCGGTCAGGTCGAGCGACAGGTCGTAGCGGACATCGTGGACCGTCGCCGCCCGGTGGCGGGCGAGGCCGAGGGAGATGCCGGGAGCGAGGAGGGACTCGGCCGGGGCGGGCGGGGACTGGGCCGCCACCCCGGGTGCCGTCGCCAGCGCCAGCAGGAGCGCGAGCGAGCGTCTCAGCGCGCCCGACCCTCGTGAGACGGGGGAGCCTGGGGCGAGTCCGCGCCCGGAGCCCCGGCTGCCTTCCCGTCGCCCTCGCCGGCCGGCGCCGGGTGCCAGCGCTCCTGTGGCACCAGCACCGGTTCCTTCGGCTGCCGCTCGAAGTGGGGGGACATGATCTGCACGCCGTACTCGTTGAACGCGTCGAGGATGTTGGCATGGAGCGCCGAGAGCACCGGAATGCGCTGCTCCGGATGCTCCAGCCAGGCGTTGAGCTGGTACTCCACGGAGAAGTCGGTCAGGGCGGCCTGGAGCGCGAACGGCGCGGGATCCCGGCGCAGGCCGTCGGTACGGGAGGCCGCCAAGGTGAGCAGGGCGTGCACCTGTCGCCAGGGAGCATCGTATCCGATGGTGACGGAGGTGTAGAGGATCACCCCGGACTCGTCCGCCAGGCGGGAGAAATTCTTGGTGCCGCCCGCGACGATCGCCGCGTTGGGAATGGTGACCTCCTCGTTCTTGGTGGTGCGGATCTTGGTCGAGAGCAGGGCCAGGTTGGTCACCACACCCTCGACGTCGCCGATGCGCACGTAGTCGCCCGCCCGGAAGGAGCGGGCGTACATCACCACCAGACCGCTCATGGCCTGGTTCACCAGACCGGTGGAGCCGAGCGAGATCACCACGCCCAGGAAGACGCTCACGCCCTTGAACACGTCGCTCCCGCTGCCGGGCAGGTAGGGGTAGGACACCACGATCGCGAAGATCCAGAGCAGGGCCAGCACGATGCGGCGGGTGGGCTGGGCCGTGTCGGCGTGGACCCAGGGAACCTCGACCCGCCCGGCCTCGACCGCCGCGAAGAAGCCGCTCAGCAGCCGTCCGATCCAGCGGACCGCGATGAAGATGATGAGGACGGTGATGAGGCCCGGGATGGCGCCCAGCGCGCCGAAAGCGAGGTCGCGCACCGTCCCGATGAGAAAGCCGCCCAGGGCCTCGCCCCAGGGGCGGCTCAGAGGGAACCGGGTCAGGACGTAGGTGAGCCAGATGTAGGCCAGTATCCCGCCCACACACCAGACGGCCACGACGATCGTGCGGCGGATGAACTGGGCCACCTGGCGAGGCCGGAGCAGGGTAAAGCCCCGGATGGTGAGCGCGGGGACCCTGCGAGTCACCTCCGGCACGCTGGTCAGCGCGGCTCGGGCGGCCTCGCGGAGCAGTCGGACGGAGAGGGCGAAAAGGACGGTCGCCAGCAGCGCCAGCAGCCCGGCCCGGAGCAGGAACCCGAGGCTGCGTTCCCGGCCCTCCAGCTCCATGGCCTCCCGGAGCGCCACTACCGCCCGGGTACCCAGGTGAGTGGGCGTCTCACCCAGCGAAGGGTCCCCGTCGGCGGCGGTGAGGAGGAAGAGCGGCCGCCGGCCGGCCTGGACCATCACCCCTCCGGCTACCGGCGCGATCCCCAGGCTGTCGATCCGGCCCTGGGTGATGACCGCGTCGATCCGGCGGGCGGCTGCTTCCGCCCGCTCGGCCGGTGAGGCAGCGCCGAGGGGACTCCGGAACACCACGACGGTGCTGCCGTGGACCACGAGCGCCGCCGTATCCGCGGCCGACACCACGGTGCTGGGGCCGACGACGAGGCCTACCGAGTCGGGCAGCGCGGCAGGCGGGACGGTGTCTTGCGGGACTTGCCATCCCGCGGCTGTCGCCAGCAGCAGGAGGATCGGGGTCATGGTGCACTCGGGCGGAAAGGAGCTTCCAGTATGACGCCTGATTTCCTACTGCGCCACCTTGTCCAGCACCAGCCCGAGCACCTGTTCCCCGGGCCGGCGCTGCCCCGGGCAAATCCGACCCCGCTCGGCCCAAAGGCGCTCGGCCAGGTCCAGGTTGGTCTCCATGGCCGCGTGCAGCCCGGCGGCCGGTGGCTTGGCCGAGACCAGAGCCCGCGCGCTGTCGGCCAGCAGGCGGGCCGAGGTGTCCGCGGCCGTGGCGAGGCAGCTGTCGGCCGCCGCCAGGGTGAGCTCGAGCAGGCCCACGCTCCGGCTGGCCTGCTCCTTCGAGCTGAGGCCCCGCTGGGTCGGGTCGAGCGCCAGGACCCGTTCGGTGTTGCGCAGCCGCCCGGCGATCGCGCTGTCCCCGGGCGCCAGGCGGACCGCGGTAGCGAAGTCCGCTCGCGCACTCCGGTAGTTGCCCCGGGCGAATTCCGCCTCCGCCAGCCCGGCCCAGGTCTCGGCGTCGCGGCCGTCCCGCCGCAGCAGGTCGCGGTAGATCTCGATCGCGCGGGGCGGTGAGCCGGCGTCCACGAACAGGCGCGCGATCCGCCTTCGTGTGGCCACGTCGCTGGGGGCCTCGTCCTGGAGCGGGAGCAGCTCGGCAAGCAGCTCGCGCTGGTTCCCGGTCCGCGCCAGCAGGTCGATCAGGTCGAACCGTGCCCCCACCCGGTTGCGCGCGGCGTCCTGGTCCCAGTGCCCGTAGATGGCCCGATGGTAGTAGGATGCCGCGCTCTCATCCTCTCCCTCCCGCTCCAGCACGTGGGCCATGAGGAAACTGGCCGCCGCGTCGGTCGGCTCCCGCTGGAGCCGGTCGGCCAAAACCGTGCGGGCATCGGTCACCTTGCCCGAGGCCAGGAGCGCGGCGGCCAGGGCGCGCTGGTACAGTGGATTGGTGCGTTCGGCCGACACCGCCCCCTGGAATCGGTCCACCGCCGCGGGGTATCGGCGCCCGGTGGTGAGCTCCACCCCCTCCTGATAGAGCTGCCGTGCCTCCGACCGCCGCTCCCCCGCCTCCATCCGCGCCAGCAGGGTGTCCAGGGCGAACAGCGCTCCCATGGCAAAGAAGATCAGGGCGAAGGTGCCGAGGAAGGCTCCCGGGTCGGCCCGGGGAGGCCGTCGGGCGGGATCAGGACCGGCCACGCTTCCCTCCACCCCGCCGGGCCTTGGCCAGACCGTACGCGTCCAGGATGTCCTGCAGGGTGACCACCCCGAGCAGCTCTCGCACGTTGGCCCGGTTCACCACCGGGAGCACGTCGTACGGCAACGTCCCCAGCCGCTCCAGCGCGGCGGTGAGGGTATGGTCGGGATGCACGTGCGGCAGCCCGGTGAACGAACCGCTGTCTTCGATCTTTCGCAGCAGGTCCGACAGACGCTCCTCTGCCCGGCCCGCGGCCACGGCGCTCTCCAGCTCCGAGCGCTGGACCATGCCGGCCAGACCTTCGTCGTCCGCCACCGGCCAGGTATCCAGCGGGCTCTCCCGGACCCGGGCCAGCGCCTCGCCGATCGGGCTCTTGAGGGCCAGCGTGCCGGGCGAGGGCCGCATTGCGGAAACCACCCGGTGCCGGGCGGCCAGCGGCCGGATATCGCGGTCGGGCAGGTGAATGCCATCCTGTCGCGCCAGCGCCTCGTAAATCGGCTGCGGCTGGAGCCGCTGGGAGAGGAAGAAGGCGATCAGGTTGGAGATCATCAGCGGCACGATGATCGTGTAGTCGCGGGTCACCTCGAAGATCATGATCACCGACGTGAGCGGGGTGCGGACGATGCCGGCGAAGGCGGTGCCCATCCCCACCAGGGCATAGGCCCCGGGTCCGGCGGTATAGCCCGGCATGATGAGGTGAGCGACGCTCCCCACCGCGGCGCCCAGCATGGCGCCGATGAACAGGCTGGGGCCGAAGATGCCGCCGGCGTTGCCGGAGGCGTAGCAGACGGCGGTGGCGATGATCTTGAGCACCGCCAGGATCACCACCACCCGGAGCACCAGGTCGCCCGCCAGCACCCGGTCCACGTCGGCGTAGCCTACGCCAAGCACCTGGGGGTAGAAGTAGCCCATCAGCCCCACCGTGAGCCCGCCGGCCACCGGCTGGAACCACCCGGTCCATCGCGGCAGGTCGAGGAAGCGGCGCCGCAGTCCCAGCAGCAGCTTGACGAACGCCACGGAGCCCAGGCCGCCCACCACGCCGAGCGCGGCGTAGGCCAGCAGCTCGAGGGGGTGAGTCAGATGGTAGCCGGCCACGTGGAACAGCGGCTCGTCGCCCAGCACGAGGTGCAGCACCATCCACGACGTGGCGGAGGAGAGGACCACCGAGCCCAGGATCGGGGCGTGGAGGTCTCCCATGATCTCCTCGAGCGAGAAGAGCACCGCGGCAATGGGGGTGTTGAACGCGGCGGCCAGGGCGGCCGCCCCACCCACGGGCACCAGTGCCTTCACGTATTCCCGGCTCAGTCCCAGGCGACGGGCGATGACCGAGGCCAGGCCGGCGCCGACCTGTACCGCCGGCCCCTCACGGCCCAGGGCGATGCCGCTGGCGAGCGAGGTGGAACAGAGAAAGAACTTGCCCAGGACGGTCCGGAACGAGATCACGCCGTCCCGGATGAAGAGCGCCGTCTTGGTCTGGGGCACGCCGCTGCCCCGGGCGAAGGGAAACCAGCGGTAGAGGAGGAACCCCGTGATCAGGGAGCCGAGGGTGGGCATGAGCACGCGCCGCCACCCCGACCCTCCGGCGGGGTAGAGCCGTGCGGCCAGCCGACCGGTGAAAAGGATGAAGGCGACGACGACGAGGCCGACCAGCGCGCCGATGACGAGGCTCAGCACCAACGCCAGTTGGCTCTCCCGGCGCCGCAGCTCGTCGAGCCATCGGAGCAATCGCTCCATAATTCCCAAGCTACACTGCTTTCTAGGCCATCGGCACCGGTGCGCGGCCCAGCCCGATCATCAGGCGGTCGGCCCGGCGCTCCAGCGCTTCCCGTTCCTCGGTCCAGGTGATGGAGCGCCGCACCGCCTCCCGCACCCGCTCCGCCTGCCGGGCCAGCGTCCGGCGGCGGAACCCGAAGGGTGAGGCGGAGCGCGACGCCGTCGTACCGGTGGGGCGGGGGCAGTCGCCGGCAGGTGACCCGGGCCAGGATGGCGGCGAGGTAGTCCACGGCCATTACGGCCGACGTGGTGTCGTTGATGCCGGGCGAGAGCGCCTTGAGGGCCAGGTCCACGATCTGGCGGATGCCGTAGCCCACGTCCTGGTCCAGCATTCGCTGCCGGCCGATCTCCACCCGCGCCTGGATCCGCCCGGCCAGCTCGGCGCCGGGCTGGCGGGAGTCGCGCGTGTCCCAGCTGCGGCACCGGGTTCCGCTGTGGATCGCGGTGCTGCTGCTGGTGGCTCCGCGCCGCCTTCCTCAGGTGCTCACCCGCCGATTCCTCCCGCCCGGGGCCGCGGGCCCGATCGGGGACAGGTCCGGCCGTTCAGCCGGGTGCGCCACCCGATCTACTCCGGAGTCCTGCTCGCGATGGTCGGCACGGCACGGGTCGTCGGCGAGTGGCGCGGCGTCGTCGCCGTACTGCTGGTGCTGCTGGCGTTCGTCCTCAAGAGCCGGGTGGAGGAGGAGCGGATGCGGGAGACCTTCCCCGAGTACGAGGGCTATCGGCGGGAGAGCGCCGCGCTGCTTCCGTTCGTTCTACTGACGCCTAGCGCTCCGATCCCGCGGCCAGCCGGGCGAAGAGCGCAATGGGAATCCCGATGAAGAGCAGGTGGACCGCCACGCTGAGGGCCACCCAGAGTGGGTCCTTCGATCCTGCCGCTGCTGCGGAGAGCGGCACCACCACGAAGTTCATGATGACATAGAGCAGAAGGCCATAGGCCGCACCGCAGGCGAGGGGATGACGGAGCAGCACGGCCTGCCGGCGGGCCACGAGGTAGTAGGTCAGGGCCATCGAGCTCGCGATGAAGAAGTGGAGCGCGAGCCCGAGCGCCGCGGTGCCCCAGCCGCCGGCATAGGCGGACTTGCCCAGGAGTCCCGCGGCCACCGACTGAAAGATCCGCTGAGCCGGGACCCCGCGCTTCACGGCCCAGAAGACGCAGGCGTAGCCGATGTCGAGGGCGCCGGCGACGAAGCCGCCGGCCAGCACCAGCGCGAGTGGGTGGACCCGCCGGGCAGGGAACGGTGTGGCGGTCACGGAACCTCCGTCGAGAGGTGCGATGCTGGGGACGCGCGGGTGGCCCGGAGTCGCACGTCGGCCGCGGCGCTCGCCTGTCGGCCCGGCGCAACGGCAGAGCGGTGTGACTCGCGCCACAGGTGACGGGCGAGCATCTATTTAGCGTGGTCCCGACCGGGCTTTCCGGGGCTCGAAACCTGCATCATCTGCGACAATCCCTTCACTGTGACCGCCCGATGCACCCCCGTCTTCGCCGTGCCGGCTCACTGCTCCTCGGGTCGGCCCTCGCCGCCGCCGCCGTGACCTGCGGCGGCGATGAGCCGACCCAACCCGAATCCCCTGGACCGGCCGAGCTGGCCGGGGCGCCCGCCACCATCAGGATCAACACCCAGCCGCCCTCGAGTGCGCTGGACCGGGAGGTGTGGGACCCGGCCCGGCAGCCCAAGGTCGTGGTGAAGGACGGCAGCGGGGTCGCGGTGCCCGGGGTGGTGGTCACGGTCGCGGCGACCGGCGGCTCGGGAACGCTCCAGGGCAAGCTGACCGCCACCACCAACGCTAGCGGCGTCGCCAAGTTCGTTGATCTCGGAATCGCGGGGACGGGGCCGCACACGCTGCGCTTCACCACCGGCTCCGCGGGTATCACCTCCTCGACCGTCACCCTCGGTGCCTTGCCGATCGAGGCGACCACCGGCAAGTGGGACGCGCCGGTCTCCTGGGACATCGTGCCGCTGCACCTGAGCATGCTGCCGACCGGGAAGATCCTGGCCTGGGGCAAGTGGGAGGCGGGCACGACCACGATGGTGACGCCGAGGCTGTGGGACCCGGCAGCGGGCTCGCCCAGCTCGGCAACCGGCATCGGGGAGAACGACATGCTCTTCTGCGCCGGGCACGCGCTGATGGCGGACGGGCGACTGATGGTCTCGGGCGGTCACTACGGCGACGATCGCGGGCTGCGGGTCACCAACATCTTCAACCCGTCGACCGAGAGCTGGAGCACCGGCCTGCCCAAAATGGCGCGGGGCCGCTGGTATCCCACCGTGACCACCCTGGCCGACGGAAGGCTGGTCACCGTGGCCGGCCGTGACTCGGCCTCCAAGGTGGTGCTCGTTCCGGAGATTTGGGAGAACAACACCTGGGTTCAGCTGCCCGGCGCGAGCCTGAACCTGCCCTACTATCCCCGTGACTTCCTGGCGCCCAACGGCAAGGTCTTCAACGCCTCCGAGCGGGTGCAGAGCCGCTGGCTCGACGTGGATGCGGTCACCACCAACGGCCGGGGCAAGTGGAGCACCAATACCGCGCTCAAGCATCTCTGGCCCTACAACCGCGACTACGGCTCCGCGGTGATGTACGAGACCGGCAAGATCCTGGTGATGGGTGGCGGCGGTTACCTCGGCTGGTCCACTCCCGATCCCAAGTCTTCCGCCCCCACGGCGACGGCGGAGACGATCGACCTCAACCTGACCGGCCCGGCCTGGAAGAGCACCGACCCGATGCATTACCACCGGCGGCACCTCAACGCGACCATCCTGCCGGACGGCCAGGTGCTGGTCACCGGGGGTACCAGCGCGGCCGGGTTCAATACCCTGTCGGGGGCGGTGCATGCCGCCGAGGTATGGAACCCGGGCACGGGCCAGTGGACCCTGCTTGCGGCGAACAGTGTGGACCGGGTCTACCATTCCGTGTCCCTGCTCATGCCCGACGGTACGGTGCTGCATGGCGCGAGCGGCGACGCCAATGACGGCAACAACCAGCCGTACCCCGCCCAGCGGAGTCACGAGATCTTCCGCCCGCCCTATCTGTTCGAGGGAGTGCGGCCGGTGATCAGCAGTCTGTCGGCCACGACGGTGGGATACGGCCAGACGTTCAAGGTGAACACGGCCTATGCGGCGCAGATCACCCAAGTGCGGTGGATCCGGCTGGGGTCGGTGACCCACGCGTTCGACGCGAACCAGCGGGCCAACACGCTCAGCTTCACCCGGGGCTCCGGTTTCGTGAAGGTGACGACGCCCACGACAGCGCGGAAGGCGCCGCCGGGGCACTACCTCCTGTTCATCCTGAACCGGAACGGGGTGCCGTCGATGGGCAAGGTCGTGCGGGTGCAGTAGCGCCGGGGACGATACCTATGGGTGGACGTCGGCCGCGAGCGCGGGCGCTCCGGTCACCGCCTGGGACAGCGCCCCGAAGGCGGTCAGCACCTCCGTCAGCGAAAAGGCGCAGTGGCCGAAGGTGGCGCTCCCGATCTGGGCGACGAGAAACCCGGTCGACCCGGCTTCGGCTACCTTGGCCTGGTAGACCGCCTCGTTCCAGGAGGGCACGATCGGATCCTGGACGTTGAACAGCGTCACCAAGGGCGACTTCAGCCGACCGGAAGTCTCATACATCGCCCGGAGGTGACTCAGAGCGGGCTGATCGGCGGTGAACGAGGGGACGGCCAGGCCATCGATCACCCGGTCATAGTCGGTCGGGGCGACGTTGTCGTAGGGCTGGCCGCCGAGCACGTCCTGGGTGTCGTTGGTATACAGGATGTTGTAGGCCAGCAGCCGGAGCAGGAACTCGACCACCTGGTCGGGATCCGAGATGCCGAGCTGGAGCGGGATGTCGGCCGCCGCCATGAGCGCGTTGGTGGCGGCCGGATTGGCGAGCGCGGCCTGGGCAATCGCCAGCGCCAGCGGGCCCGGAGCGTCCGCCGTGCCGAAGGCGGCGATCACCGCTTCGGGGATCGCGATCGGGCTGCCCAGGAAGATCCCGCCCTGGGCCAGGATCGCGGCGAAGTAGAAATCGTAGGCCAGCCGGAAGTCGTCGAAGTAGTTGAGCTGCCGCCGGAAGTCGCCGATGGGCGCGCAGGCGGCGAGGGTGCCGTCGAAAAGCTGCGGGTGCCGTTCGGTCGCGAGCGTCGCGATCAGCCCACCCTCGGAGACTCCCACGGCATAGGTGTGGCCGCCCAGCGGGCCGTACAGCTCCCGGAACTTGGCTGCGAGGCGTTGCAGGTCCTTGGCGGCGTCCACCACCACCAGGCCGTTGGCCCGATAGCTCGTAGTCGCGAAGGCCGAGCCCAGGATTCCGGTGACGATCTGGCTGACTCGAAGCCCGCCGACGACGTCGTCTCGAGGTCCGAGTGGGAGCTGCGGGGGCACCGAGCCCGGGGCATAGACGACCAGATTTCCCGCGGCCGGATCGAAGCCCGGTGGCACGCAGATGAGAAACAGGGCGCCCGAGCCGGGCAGGGTGCCACTCGCACCGGTGGTCAGCTCAGGGCACTGGTCCGGGGTGTCCGTCGGGACGGGGCGCAGGGCTACGGCGTCATCCGGCTGGTCGGACGAGGTGGGAGCATCGAGGCAACCAGCGAGAAGGCCGGCCAGGAGCAGTAAGGCGGCGCGGCCCATAAGTCATCTCCTCTTCGAACTGTCCTACTGTATAGCTGTGGACGGGCGGGGGCCAGATCCGCGGCCGGTCAGGCGAGGCTCCGCCTGGCAGGCCGCGGACCCGCGGGCCTACGGCGTCGCCGCTACAGCCGCCGCCGCGTCGAGCAGGCCCGCACCGGTCGCGTCGGCGCCCCAGCAGATCTCTTGGGCCGGGATTCCCGGGATCGGGATGACGTCACGGCACCCGGCACCGAGCGCGATCGCCGAATTCTTGATGGCGGTCTCCGCCTGGGCCTGGGTGAGCGACGGGTTCTTCTGCAGCATGAGCGCGACCGTGCCGGTCACGTGCGGCGCGGCCATCGAGGTCCCCCCCAGGAAGAAGTAGCTGGTCTTTCCCAACTGGAGCTGGAACGGCCCCACTACCCAGGAGCCCGGCGCGGCGATGTCGAGCTGCTGCCCCGACTTCTCCCGGCTGGAGAAGTCGGTGATGTAGAAGTCGTCCTCGGCAGTCGGTTCCGCCACGTCGCAGGCACGCCAGAAGGCGGCCGGGTTGTCGCCCGGCTCGTTCATGTCGTCCGGGTCGGTGCCGCAGGGTACCCACTCGTTGACCCACCCGCTGGCGGCAGCTGAGATCACCGGCGCGTAGGCCCCGGGATATCCCATTCCGTCCTCGCCCGCGTTGCCGGCCGAGAAGACGAGGAGCACCCCGTTGGCAAGGGCGTAGTCCACCGCTGCCTGGACCAGCGGGTCCGGCGAGCCGCCGCCCCAGCTGTTGTTGACCACCAGAGGCTGGCCCAGAAGCGGGCCCTGCTTGAGGTTGCCGAAGTAGATCAGCCCGGCCGCGGCCTGGGCACCGGTGAACGGGCAGCTTACAATCGCGTTCGCGCTTCCCTGCGCCATCAGTCGCACCGGAATGATCGTGGCCTCGGGCGCGGTGCCCTGGAACTGCATGGGTGGGCGCTGGAAGCCGATCACGGTGCTGGTGACATGGGTGCCGTGGGCGCACTTGTCCTGTTGCCACTGGTCACCCGGCAGGTTCACTACCGCGCCCACATTCGCCGCGCCGCCACCCACGAACGAGGTGGCGTACTGGGTGGCGATCCGCTCCTGGGGGAAGTACCGGGGCCAGGTGGCGAGCAGGCCCGTATCGAGGATCCCGACATACACACCCTCGCCGGTCTGGGAGACACCGCGGGCGCTGGACCCGGGGCTGACGGTCGCGTTGATGGCATCCTGGTCCCAGGTGCTGAAGCCGCCGGTGAAGTCGCTCTCCGCCACCAGGTCGGTCGGGGGCGGGAAGTACACCTGCTGGTCGAGCGCGGCGCCCTTGACGAAGCGGAGCGCGCGCACGTCGTCGAGCCGGTCGGCCTTGGCGGCCATGGTGAGGCCATTGACCTCGGGGAAGGTGGTCTTGACCCTTCCGATGGTGTTCAGCTGCGCGATCTGAGCACCGGTAGCGCGCCCTTTGAGCACGACGTTGATCCCGACCATGCCGGAGGACCGGGCGCGGGCGAACGTGGGGGGCTCGGTGGTGTCCTCGGCGCAGGCGCCGAGTGCGAGCAGGCCGGCGGCGGCGAGAACCAGGTATCGGGGACTCATGGGATCTCCATGACGATGGGAGTGCGGTCACCGGGGCCGCACGGTATCGAGATGATGGGTTGGAGACGGCTCGGCAGGGAGTGCAAAATCCTGCACTTCAAGTGGAGCCGGGGCGCGTGGATATCGTACGCTTCGCTCGGGAGAAAATCAAATCATGCGAGAGATCGTCACGCTGACCATGAACCCGGCCATCGACCTGTTCGTCGTGGTGGACCGCGTGGTCGAGGACGCCAAGCTTCGCTGCAGGGATGTCCGGCGGGACCCGGGAGGCGGCGGGATCAACGTGGCCCGTGCCGTCGTGCGCCTGGGTGGGGGAGCCTTGACCGTCTTCCCCGCGGGCGGCGACTCGGGGGCGTTGCTGACGCGCCTGTTGGAGCGGGATCGGGTCCCCACCGTTCCGGTCGCCGCCGCCCAGCCCGTCCGGGAGAACCTCACGGCCTCGGAAGAGGGCTCCGGACGGCAGTTCCGGTTCGTCATGCCCGGGGCGGCGCTCGATCCGGGGGAGCAGCAGCGATTGCTCGAGACCGCACTGGATCGGCGCCCCGCCTACCTGGTGGCGAGTGGAAGCCTTCCGCCGGGCGTCCCTCCGGAGTTCTACGCCGAGCTGACGGGTCGGGCCCGCGGGGTCGGCGCGCGGGTCGTGCTGGATACTTCGGGTGAAGCGTTGCGGCAGGGTCTGAAGGGCCGCGTATTCCTGGTGAAACCGAACCGGCGGGAGCTGGCTCAGCTCGCCGGACGGGAGTTCCTGAACGACCGGGAACAGGAGCATGCCGCGCGCGCCCTGGTGGACCAGGGCGAGGCGGAGATCGTGGTGGTCAGCCTCGGCGCGCTCGGCGTCCTGCTCGTCACCGGGTCGGGGGCCGAGCGCATTGCTTCGCCGGATGTTCCGATCCGGAGTCGGGTCGGCGCGGGCGACAGCATGGTGGCTGGCATCACGCTCGCGCTGGCGCGCGGGGAGGACATCGCCACGGCGGTGCGCTTCGGTGTCGCGGCCGGCGCGGCGGCGGCAATGACCCCGGGGACCGAGCTGTGCCGGCGCGAGGACGTCGAGCGGCTGTTCGCGGAGATGCGACGGTCGCGGCCGACCTAGGGTAGGCCCGACCTAGCCCCGATGGGCCAGCACGATCAACGCAGCGGCGGCGACGGTCACGGCGTCCTCGGCCAGGGCGACGATCCAGTCCCGTGCGCCGAGCGCCTTCACCAGCCTGGTGCGGGCCCGGAACCCGCCTAACGTCCCCACAACTGCTCCAACGCTCCCGAGGAACCCGCCCAGGGCAAGCGATTCTCCGCTGCCGGCGGTGAGCGCGGCGCCGGACACGCCGCCGGTCAGGAGCCGCCCGAGAAACGGCCCGATCGTGGTGCGGTTAGGCGTGAAGGGCAGCTTGTCCGCGACCAACTCGACCAGCGCGAGGACGGTGAGCGCGTAGGCGGCAGCACGGGTGGCCAGGAAGGCGAGTGAGGTGGACGCCAGGTCGAGCTGCCCGAGCCAGGCGGCCCAGGCCACGCAGGCCATAGGCGTCATCGAGCGCAGACCGGCGGTCACGCCCAGGAGCACGGAGAGAGCGAGGATCACCGGGTCGAGCTCCTGCGCGATCGCATCGGCCTCACGAGAGCCGCCCAGGGATCATGCGACCCGTGCCTCACCCCAGGCGGGCCGCCGTCCAGGCCAGCCAGCCGCCCGCGAGCAGGAGCGCCGGCGCCGACAAGACCCCCGGCACCGGGCGCCGGGCCACGAGCGATGCAACCAGGTGCAGAAGGCCGTTCCCAACGTGGAGGCCGGCAAGAAAATAGGCGAGCGGGCGCATCCAGGGACGTCCCGCGAAGGCTGCGGGTGCCAGCGCCCCGAGCAGGAGAATGCCCAGTGTCAATCCGAGCAACCACGGCGCGACCGTGAAGGTAGGCGGGAAGGGAAGGCCGCCGAGCGCCCGCCGGATTCGCATCGCTCGGGGATTGTACCAGGCGAGGAAGTCGTGGGTGGCCTCGTCTGCTACATGAAGGGCCAGGGCGACCGTTGCGGCCACCCATGCCCAGCCGAAGGTCGTTGCCGGGTCGGCGCTGATCATGCTGCCTCCACTTCCCGCGACCTTCCGACCTTAGCCAGAAGTCCCGGCCAGGACAACCCGGCTACGTGACCGTTCGCGGGTATCGGCCCACCGCCGCGCGCCGTATCATTCGGGTCCATGACCGCACGGCCTGCCCGCCGCCGCTCCTTCGGGCCCGGCGCGCTCATTGCTGCGGCCTTCCTCGGACCCGGTACCGTGACCACCGCGACGGTGGCAGGTGCGCGCGCGGGCTACGTGCTCGCCTGGGCGCTGGTCTTCGCCACGGCCGCGGCCATCGTCCTCCAGGAGATGGCCGCGCGACTCGGCGTCGCCGGCCGGCTCGGCCTGGGCGAGGCCATCACCCGCTCGGCACGCACCCCGGTCCTGAGGTGGGGAGCCGCGGGGCTGGTGGTCGCCGCGCTCGGCATCGGCAACGCCGCCTACGAGGGCGGCAACCTGGCTGGAGCGGTGCTCGGGCTCCAGGCCGCGCTGCCCCACGCCCAGGCGGACGCGCTCGCCGCGTCGGTCGCCCTCGTCGCCGGCGGCGTGCTGCTGCTGGGAGGCTACCAGCTGATCGAGCGATTCTTGATCGGGGCGGTGCTGGTCATGACCGTCGCCTTCGCGGCGGCAGTGGTGGTGGTCGGTCCCGACTGGCGGGCGCTCGCGGTCGGCGCGGCCGTTCCGTCGATGCCCTTGGGCACGCTGCCACTGGTCCTCGGGCTCATCGGCACCACCATTGTGCCGTACAACCTGTTCCTCCACGCCGCGGCGGCCCGTACCCATTGGCCTGATGCGGCCGCTCTTGCCGAGGCGCGGTTCGACACCGGGGTGTCGATCGGGGTGGGTGGACTGGTCTCCATCCTGGTCCTGGCGACCGCCGCGGCGAGCCTGTTCGGCGCCGGACTTCAGGTGGAGAACGCCGCCGACATGGCCCGCCAGCTCGAGCCGGTCGCCGGCGCGGGCGCGAAGTACCTCATGGGGCTCGGTCTCTTCGCTGCCGGGCTCTCCTCCGCCATCACCGCGCCCCTGGCGACCGGCTTCGCGGCGGCCGAGCTGGTCGGCTTCCCCGCCGACCCCAGGACGGCGGCGTTCCGTGGGGTGGCCGGCGCAGTAGTGGCGGTCGGGGCCGTGGTGGCGATCGCCGGCGCCCGGCCGGTCGAGATCATTCTCTTCGCCCAGGCGGCCAACGGGGTGCTGCTGCCGATCGTCGCGGTGTTTCTCCTCCATGTGGCCAACAGCCGGCGGCTGCTGGGCCCCCATACCAATGGCCGGCTGGCCAACCTGGCCGGCGGGGCGGTCGTTGCGATCACCGCGGCGCTGGGCCTCCGCGCGATCCTGCAGGTGCTGGGAGCCGGATGACCCGCCCGATAGACCTCAATGCCGACGTGGGGGAATACGCCGACGAGCCACGACGCGCCGTTGAAGCGGCGCTGATTCCGTTGGTCACCTCCTGCTCGATCGCCTGCGGCGGCCACGCGGGCGATGAGACCACCATGCGGGCGACAGCACGACTGGCCCGGCGCCACGGAGTGGGCGCCGGGGCCCACCCGTCCTATCCCGATCCGGCGGGCTTCGGCCGCCGGCGGGTCGCCATCGGGGGGGAGGAGCTGGCCCGGGCGCTGGCCGCCCAGCTCGCCGCCCTCCGCAGCGTGCTCGACGGCGAGGGCATGCCGCTCCAGCACATCAAACCCCACGGCGCGCTCTACGCCGAGTCGGCACGCTCGCCGGCGCTGGCCCGTCTCGTGGTCGGGGCCGCGGCGGCGGCGGCCGGGCGCCCGGTCCTGGTGGTCGGGCCACCCGGCTCCGCCCTGGAGGAGGCGACGCGGGCGGCCGGCCTTCGGTTTGCCCCGGAAGGCTTCGTCGACCGGCGGTATCGGGCGGACGGGTCGCTGGTGCCGCGGGGCGAGCCGGGAGCCATCATCGAAGACGTCGCCATCAGGGCCGATCAGGCGCTGACGCTGGCGCGTGGCTCGGCGGTCGCGACGCTCTGCATTCACGGCGACACCCCGGCCGCGATCGAGACGGCGACGGCGGTGCGCGCGGCTTTGGAGGCCGCCGGCTTCGCGATCCGGAGGATGACGTGACCCGGCCGCCGGCCTGGGAGACAGTTCCATTCGGCGAGAACGGCTGGCTGGCCCGCTGGGGCGACGCCGGGGACGACGTCGCGCTCGCGCTCCACGCCCACGCGGTCGCCGCCGGGTTGCGCGCCGCCGGCGAGGCGAGCGACGTGGTCCCCGGAGTCGACAGCATCGCGGTGCGCTTCGACCTCGGGAGCATCGCTCCGGAACGGGTGCGGGTCCGTCTGGAGGAGGCGCTGGCGGCGACGCCCTTCGGCGAACCGCGGCCGCCGGCGAAGACCCTCGAGATCCCGATTGCCTATGGCGGCGCCTCCGGACCCGACTTCGACGATCTCTGCGCGCGGACCGGGCTCAGTGCCGAGGCGCTGATCGAGGCGCACGCGTCCCCGGTCTATCGGGTCCTGATGATCGGGTTCGCGCCCGGCTTCGCCTATCTGGGACCGCTCGATCCGAGGTTGCGCGCGCCGCGGCTCGAGACCCCCCGCCCCCGGGTCGCCGCCGGATCGGTCGGGGTGGCGGGCGATCGAACCGGGGTGTATCCCCTCGCCTCGCCCGGGGGCTGGCGGATCATCGGTCGCACACCCGCCCGGCTATTCGATCCGGCGTCGCCCGTGCCCTTCAGCCTGGAGCCGGGCGACGCGGTGCGCTTTGTTCCGCTGTCGGAGCCGTGACTCCGCTCGCCCGCGTCCTCAAGCCGGGCCCCCAGACGACACTGCAGGATGGGGGACGTCCGGGCTATCGCCACCTCGGCGTGCCCCGGTCGGGCGCGGCCGATCCGTTGGCGCTGGCCCTGGCCAATGCTGCGGTCGGCAACCCCTCCGGCGCCGCCGGTCTGGAGTGCACTCTGGCGGGGCCGACCCTCGAGTTCGAGCGCGAGACGGTCTTCGGCCTCGCCGGCGCGGACATGGGGGCAAGGCTGAACGATGCGCCGCTGGCGTCGATCGGAGCCGCGCATGCGAGACCAGGGGACCGGCTAATGCTGGAGGGCGCGAAGACGGGTGCCCGCACCTACATCGCGTTC
>Ga0210102_1000151_pt1 | contig 20547 bp, 20 predicted proteins | sample RushOxbow_ThreeS_4_FD_185563 | JGI IMG/M metagenome (GOLD analysis project Ga0210102, IMG submission 185563) | Wetland microbial communities from San Francisco Bay, California, USA, that impact long-term carbon sequestration -... | ecosystem: Environmental > Aquatic > Marine > Wetlands ...
CGACCTCCATGTGGACCACGGCCGGCGAGTTGTCGCTCGTATTCTTGCGCGCGCCGTCCGGGTCTGCGAGCACGGAGGCGCGCAGGGGGTTGTCCTTGTTGGTGTAGGCGCGGCGCACTCCTTCGTCCACCATTTCCTGGACGCTCATCGTGGCCTCCCAACGCACGTTCATGCCGATCTTGAGGAACACCACGGCGATGCCGGTGTCCTGGCATACCGGCCGGTGGCCCTCCGCCGACATGCGGCTGTTGATGAGGATCTGGGCGATGGCGTTCTTCGCGGCAGGCGACTGCTCGCCCTCATACGCTTTTCCCATCGCGCGGATGAAATCGACGGGATGGTAGTAGGAGATGAACTGGAACGCGTCGGCGATGCTCTGTATGAAATCCTGCTGCTTGATCGTGGTCATGGGTGCTTTCCCCCCAATAGGCGGATACTATACTTTTTACACTTCGGGCAACTGCCCCCGATTGATTTATATCAAGTCCACAATATGCCAAAGGGGAATAATTGATTTGCTGTACCTGAGAGAAAAGGTGGCGATCCATGCGTGAAACTGCGACCCGCGGAGCGAACCAGGAAGCTGCGCAGAAGCTCGAATTGGTGCGCAATTCAGCGCTGGCGGTGGAGTTGACCGGAGACCAGTGCGCCGTCCTCGCGGAGTTGGTGTCCGTGCGCAAGCTGGCGGACGGTGAAGTCCTCGTCAAGCAGGGCACGAGCGACAATCATCTCTACGTGATCGTGGGCGGCGCGCTCGCGGTCGCGCGGCAGGTGGAGGCGGACGGGCAGTGGGTGAACCTGCACCTTCTGGGCAAGGGCGACCTTGCCGGCGAGCTGGGGTTCATGGACGGCCGGCCGCACTATGCAGCGCTGCGCGCAACCGGCCCGACTCAGGTCCTGTGCCTCGAGCGCGAAAAGCTGGAGTCCTTGCTCGAACGCGAGCCGGTCATCGTCTACCGCGTCATGCGCGCGATTTTCCGCGTCGTGCACGTCATCGTGAACCGCATGGCGATGCAGACCAGCGAGCTCACGAACTACATCTTCAAGGTGCACGGCAAGTATTAAGCGCCGCGCCTCCCGCGAGCGCTGCCCGCGGGCGCACAACCCGGCTGCCTGTCAGCGCTTGGCCTTCCCCGGGGCGGGTGCGACGGCGGGTGTTGCCGCCGCGGTCTTCACCGGCGATCTCCAACTTGCCGCCGCCAGCTCGCCCTGCCGCGCGTAGTCGAGCGCCTCGCCGAGCACCATCGCCGCCTCCTGCGGCGCATGGAAGCCCATCGAATTCTCGGCCGCGATGAAGTCGAGCCGCCACTGCGCCTTGCGCTGCAGTTCGAGCGCGGGCTGCAGCTGCGCTTCCGTCGCGCCCTCCTTCTTCGCCCTGACGATCGCGTCGATCAGCCCGATTATCGCCGCGCCCCCGCGCTGCATCAGCTCGAAGTTGCGTTGCTGGATTGTTTCCACGCGCGCCTTCAATTCGGCTTCGGGCGCCCGGTGGCACGTCTGGCACGCGTTGTTGATATTGAGGAGCGGGCTGCGCACCCAGTGGTCGGAGATCTTGGTCGCGCCATCGCGCAGATAGGGCATGTGGCAGTCGGCGCAGGCCACGCCGGCGCGCGCGTGCACGCCCTGGCTCCACAACTCGAATTCCGGATGCTGCGCCTTGAGGATCGGCGCGCCGGTCTCGGCGTGTTTGTAGTCGAAGAACCGGGCGCCGTCGGCGAATTTCGTCTCGTTCCAGAACTTCTCCTGGTCGCCCGCGCGCAGGCCCTTGCCCCACGGGAACGTGAGCTTCATCTGCGACGAGCAGTAGTACTCGACGTGACACTGGCCGCAGACGTAGGAGCGCATCTCGGTGCGCGACGCATCCACGTTCGGGTCGTAGGGGGTCTTCTTGCCGCCGGCACGCCAGCGCTCGATCGACGGCAGGTGCGCGACCGGCGCGTCGGATGCCGCGAGCATGCGGATGCCCTCTATGAACCCCGGGCGCGTGACGCGCAGCTGCATGGTCTTGGGATCGTGGCAATCCACGCAGGAAACCGGGTGGGCGTGACCGGAGTCGTGCAACTTCTTGCTCAAATCCTGATACGAATACTTGTAGCTCTCCGCAAGGCCCTTGGCCGCGTCTCCCTGGCCGAGCTCGCGATAGAGCGGCATCACCGAGGCATGGCAGTGCAGGCAGGAGCCGGTCTGCGGCTTCGTGAGCCGCTTGGTGGCTTCCTGGTCGGCGAGCATATAGGCGTGGCCGCGGCGATCGCGATAGTCGATCGAGAACGCGTAGCCAAGGAACATCCGCTTCAGCCACGGGTCGCGCGCGATCTTCTCCTCGGGTAGCGCCTCGCTCCCGCCGTGCCCGCCGAACTTCGTGCGTGTGGTCTGGGCCGTAAGCAGGTACGAGCCGTACTGCTTCGGCCAATTGACGCCCCACTGCTTCGGATCGGTGGTGTCTTCGGTCACTTCGGTCAGGCGCACGTAGGGGCTCCGCGCCTCGCTCTTGCGCTCGAAGATGTTGACGAGCAGCGCCGTGACGAGCGCCGAAGCAACGGCCACCACCACGATGATGCTGATCAGGACCGCGCGCGAAGCGCCGCGTTGGGATCTCCTCATGGTGTACCTCCTCATCTCCGTAATCTTGCCTGCCTAACGCCGCCCGAGTCCTGCAGGCGTGCCGTGTCCCGCCGAGCGGTGGCAATGCACGCATTGGACCTCGCCCGCACCCTCCGCGGCGCGGGCGATCTGCTCGTGCACGAGACCGCCGTGGCAGTGCAGGCAGTTGTCCTGGAGGATCCGGCTGCTCTTTTGCTTGATCATGATCGGCTCGTGGAAATTCTGGAGAGTGAACGCCACCGAATGATGGTATCCGTTCTCCGCCTTGGAGTAATACTTGCCAAAGAAGCCGTGCGGCAGATGGCATTCGACGCAGGTGGCGACGGTGTGGTGGCTCGCCTTCTGCCAGGAATCATACTGCGGTTGCATGATGTGGCAGTTCACGCACACCTTCGGGTCATCGCTCATGTACGAGAGGCCCTCGGCGTAGAGGAACGTGAAGCCGCCGATACCCGCGAGCAGTCCAAGCAGGACCGCGAGGACAATCACGCCGCCCGCGCCCCCCTGCTTTCCGAACAGCGGTGTTCCCGTCATGTGCAAACCTGCGCCTGCGACCGTCGCACTGAACGCCGGGAGTGTAGCCGCAATTTCAGGGCTGCGGGTGCCGGTTTCTTTCCTCGCTATAATTGCGGACAGCGATCCACCCCATGAAGCTCGCCAAGTACGTGAAATTCCGGGAAGAGAAGTTCGGCGGCGTGCTGTTCGAAACGCGCTCCGAGAAGGTGTTCACCCTCAACCCCACGGCAACCGCGGTGGTGCGGGAGATCCAGGCGGGGGCCGCCGAGCGCGACATCCCCGGGCGGCTGAAGGCGCGCTTTCGCGACGACAGCGGCGCGATCGAGCGCGAAGCGGCCGCCTTCATCGCGGAGTTGCGTCAAAAAGGCCTGGTGGAGGACTGATCCGGTGGCAACAGGGTCAAGCAGTCCCGGGACCCGCTCTCCGGTTCCGGTGACCACTCCAGCCGCCACCGAGTCGGGCGACCTCGGCGCGCCGCTCTACATCGCGTGGCAGGTGACCAACGAATGCAACCTCGCCTGCCTGCACTGCATCGAGGAAAGCGGCCCCGGCAAGGCGTTTCCCGACGAGCTCAGCGACGAGCAGGTATTCAGCTTCCTCGAGCAGGCGATGGACCTCGAGATCCCCTACCTATCGTTCTCGGGCGGCGAGCCGATGGTCCATCCCCGGTTTTTCGACATGGCGGCCTACATCTGCGATCGTAAGGGCGAGCTCAAGATCGAGACCAACGGCCATTACCTCGGCCCGGAGAACTGCGCGCGCCTGAAGAGCCTCGGCGTGAAGGCGGTGCAGGTGAGTCTCGACGGGGCGACGCGCGAGACGTTCAATCGCATGCGGGTGCGCGGGGACTTCGACCGGGCAGTGGAAGGCGTGCGTAATCTCCGTGCAGCGGGCGTGCCGATCGAGATCAATTACTCGCCGACGTGCTTCAACGCGCACGAGATCGGCGCGGCCGTGGACCTGGCGGCGGAGCTCGGCGCCTACTCCTTTTACACCGGGCGCACGATGTACACCGGCAATGCCGTCAAGACCTGGCACCGGCTCGCGCCCACGGAAGCGCAATACGACGAATATTTTGCGGTGCTCCATCGCAAGACCGAAGAGTACCGCGGCCGCATGCGGGTCCACTTCCACGAGATGGGGCTGCTCGATGAGCTGCGCTACCGGCTGCACCACCCCGCCGCGCTTCTGATCGTGCTCCCCAACGGCCTGGTCAAGCTCATCAACGCGCTGCCGTTCGTATGCGGAGACCTGCGGCGGCAGTCGCTCGGCGAGATCTGGGCCCGGTTTCAGAGCGCGTGGGCCGATCCGCGCGTCGCGAAATTCGTCGAGGACCTCGCCGAGGATCCGCGCAAGACGGCGACACTCCACCAATGGGTATATCTCTGACGACGACGCCGCATCAACACCGCGGCGCCGCGCAATCGCCATGGCGCCGGCTGCTGCGGGTCGCGAGCCTCGTGCGCTACCGCTTCTTTCTCTATGCCGGCTTGCTGCCGTATCTGCTGGGCGCCGCCTGGGCCCGTGCCATGGAAGGCGCGTTCGATGCGCCCCTCTTCTGGAGCGGACTTGGCGGCGTGGTGCTGGCGGTCGTCGGCGTCGAGTCGTTCAACGAGTACTTCGACTCACAGATGGGTACCGACCGCGTGTTCGATCCGGACGATCTCCCGCCCATGTCCGGGTGGGTGCTGTGGCTGGGCATCGCGGCGTTCACAGGCGCCCTGGCGGTTGGCATCCATCTCACCTACCGGGGCGGCTGGCCGATCCTCGGCTTTGCGGTGTTGGGCGGCCTCGCCGCTATCTTCTACGTGGCGCCGCCGATCCGCTGGGCCTACCGCGGCCTGGGCGAGACCGTGATCGCATTGTCGTACGGGCCGTGGATGGTGCTGGGCAGCCTCTATCTGCACACCGGGGAACTTTCCTGGGGGGCATTCTGGGCATCGCTCGTGCCGGGCTTCCTGATCATGGCGCTCGCGGTGGTAAACGCAATCCCCGACTACCACCAGGACCGGCTCGTCGGCAAGCGCAACCTCGTCGTGCGGCTCGGCCGCCGGCGCGGGGTGTGGCTCTATCTCGCGCTCGCGGGAGCGGGGCTGCTCGCCGCCGCGATCGGAGTGGCCGCCGGCGTATTTCCCGTCGCCTGCCTGGCGGCGTTGCTGGCACTACCGTTGCTCGTGTCGAGCGCGCGGATCGGGCTGCACACCTACGAGTCCCCGCGGCAGTTCGTGCCTGCGATCCGCGCCGTGGTCGGCTGCTACCTCGTTGCCGTCTCGCTGTTTGGCGTGGGCATCCTCGCGCAACTGTAAGGTCCCCCGTGGCGAACCGGATCGACAGCCTCAGCGCCCCGCTGCTCGTATCTTGGCAGTTGACGCGCGATTGCGACCTCTGCTGCCTGCATTGCTGCACCGATTCGGCCCCCGGCAAGCGCCTGCCCGATGAGCTCGACGCGGAAGAGGCGATGCGGGTCGTGGAGGAGATTGCCCGCAATCAGGTTCCCTACGTCATGCTGTGCGGCGGCGAGCCCCTGGTGGTGCCGCACTTCTTTCGGATCGCGGAAGCGCTGGGGGCGGCCGGAGTGCAGCTCAAGATCGAGACCAACGGCCAGCGGCTCGATGCCGGCGCCGTCGAGCGGCTCGCGCGCCTCCCGGTCCGATCGGTCCAGGTGAGCCTCGACGGCGACAGCCAGGAGGTCTACGAGCGCCAGCGCCCGGGCGGATCGCTCGCAAAGGCGCACGCCGCATGCCACACGGTACGGGCAGCGGGCCTGCCGCTCGAGATCACGTTCGCCCCGACCCGCCTCAACCTTCACGAGGCCGGGGCGGTGATCCGCCGCGCCCATGCGCTCGGGGCATTCCGCTTCAATACCGGCAAGCTGATGCGCGTCGGGACCGCGGCGCGCTTGTGGGACAGACTCGAACCGAGCACCGGTCAATACCGGGATTTCCGGGACCTTCTGGAACGGGAAGCCCGGAATCTTGGTCGCCAAATGGAATTCTGCTATTCTCCCTTCACGCTGGGTGATGCGCTGCAAGCCAGCCTGGGCGAGCCGCCTGCGACGTTGCTGGTACTGCCTAACGGCTGGGTGAAGGTTGCGGCAGCGCTGCCGCATATTTGCGGCGACCTGCGGCGCGAAAGCCTGGCGGAAGCGTGGGCGGCGTACTGCGGCGCCTGGCGCGACGAGGCGGTGCTGGCCGGGATCCGGCGAGCGGCGGGGAACGAATTGCTTCATGCCGACGCCAATAACTGGCGCCGGTTGGCGGTTTCGGAAGTTTGAGCGCATGGAGGCGATATGGGCGACATGAAGGTGAACCTGCAGAGCGAGAAGACGGAACAGGAAGTGAGAATCGAGAAGATCAAGCCGGGCGAGCGGCTGAACTGGGAGACGCCCAAGATGGAGGACGTTTCCGAGCAGGTCATGGCCCAGCCGTACATCCGCTTCACCTGAGAGACTGAACGAGGGGACACTCCCCTCGTGCAACCCTACATCAGCGATCCGCAATGCCGGGGCGCGCGGTAGACGAATACCGCGCGCCCCTTTTTCTTGCCTGGCAACTGACTAACCGCTGCGGCGCGCGCTGTCTCGCCTGCTGCGAGGATTCCGGCCCGGACAAGGCGTGGCGCGACGAACTCGAGCGCGGCGAGGCGGTCGCCCTCGCGCAGCGCATCGTCGAGTTCGGAGTTCCCTATGTCGCCTTCGGCGGCGGCGAGCCGCTGGGCGTGCCCCACTGCTGGGAGCTGTTCGAAGTGCTCGCGGCGGGCGGCGTCGCGCTGAAGATCGAGACCGACGGCAGCCACATCGACGACGCCGCGGCGGAGCGCCTTGCCCGGCTCGGCGTCCAGTGCGTGCAGATCTCGGTGGACGGGGCGAGCGCCGCGACCCACGAGCGGGTGCGCCCCGGGTCGAGCTTCGCTGCAGCCACCAGCGCGATCCGGCGGCTTGCCACGCGAGGTCTTGGGCCGCAGCTCGTGTTCGTTCCCACCCGGTGGAATCTCCACGAGGCCATCGACACCTACGAGCTCGCGATCGAGCTCGGCTGCAGCGCTTTCGTAACCGGCCCGCTGATGCGGATCGGCCGCGCGGCCGCCGACTGGGACCGCCTCGCTTGCCGCGATGAGGACTGGCAGGCCTCCGTCCTGGCGCTGCGCGGGCATGCGCAGTCGCGCAATGCCGCGACCGCGCTCTCGATCTACCCCTGGGATATCCTCGCCGAGCTGGAGCAGCGGCTCGCGAGCCCGCAGGCGATGCTGCTCGTCGTGCCCAACGGGAAGGTGAAGCTCCTGAATGCGCTTCCGTTCGCGCCAGCCGACCTGCGGCGCGACTCGCTGGAGCAGGCCTGGCAGGCCTATCGCGACGCCTGGCGCTCGCCCGAGGTTCGCGACTTCATCGCAGCGTGCCGGACGGACCCGGGCCTGCTGCGGCACGCGAACGAAACCTGGTTTAAGGTGTCAGGAACCTTTTTTTCCCGCGAAAAAGGTTCCTGACACCTTTTTCATGCGGGCTGGTCGAGGCCGAAGGCCTTGTGCAGCGCGCGCACCGCGAGCTCCATGTACTTCTCGTTGATCACGATCGAGATCTTGATCTCGGAAGTCGAGATCATCTCGATGTTGATGCCCTCCTCCGCCAGCGTGCGGAACGCCGAGCTCGCGATGCCCGCGTGCGAGCGCATGCCGACGCCGACCACCGACACCTTGGCGATCTTCTCGCCGCCCTCCACGCCGCGCGCCTTGATGTGCTTCACCACCGGCTCGAGGAGCTTCAGCGTCTTCTGATAGTCGTTGCGGTTCACCGTGAACGAGAAATCAGTCAGCCCGTCGTGGCTCACGTTCTGCACGATCATGTCGACGTCGATGTTGGCATCCCCGATCGGCCCCAGGATCTGGTAGGCGATGCCGGGGCGGTCGGGCACGCCGAGGATGGTGATCTTGGCCTCGTCGCGGTTGAACGCGATGCCTGAGATGGTTGCCTGTTCCATGTTCTGGTCTTCCTCGAAAGTGATCAGCGTGCCCTCGCTCTCCTCCTCGAAGCTGGAGAGCACCCGCAGCTTGACGTGGTACTTGCCCGCGAACTCGACCGAGCGAATCTGCAGCACCCTCGAGCCGAGGCTTGCCATCTCGAGCATCTCCTCGAAGGTGATGGTCTTCAGCCGCCGCGCCTCCGGCACGATGCGCGGATCGGTGGTGTAGACCCCGTCGACGTCGGTGTAGATCTGGCACTCGTCGGCCCCGAGCGCTGCGGCGAGCGCAACGCCCGTCGTGTCCGAGCCCCCGCGCCCGAGCGTGGTGATGTCGCCCTTCTCGTTCACGCCCTGGAAGCCGGCCACCACCACGACGCAATTGTCCGCAAGATCCTTGCGAATGCGGTTCTCGTCGATGCTCACGATGCGCGCCTTGGTGTGGGCATTGTCGGTCAGGATCCGCACCTGGCCCCCGGTATAGCTGCGCGCCTTCACGCCCATGTCCATCAGCGCCATGGCAATCAGCGCGATCGTCACCTGCTCGCCGGTGGACACCATCACGTCGAGTTCGCGCGGGTCGGGATGCGGCTGGACCTCGCGGGCGAGCGCGATCAGGCGGTTGGTCTCCCCGGCCATCGCGGAGACGACCACCACCAGCTGGTGCCCTTTGGCCTTCCAGCGCGCGACGCGGCGGGCGACGTTCTTGACGCGCTCGGGCGAGCCGACCGAAGTGCCGCCGTACTTCTGGACGATCAGGGACATGTCCGCAACGGCTTGAAAAAGTCGCGTATTTTAGTTGATTTTGCGGGGGAAAACGAGACGGGGAGCGGGCGCGACGACGATGCCCGCGTCATGGCACACAGCGGCGGGGCTCACGTGAACCTATCGGCCGCGCGGCGGTCAATTCGGTATCCATCACGACCTGCCATGCCTACAGACATGAAACCGTTCGAACGCATCACCAATCCCCGCGGCATCCGGCGCCGTCTGCGCCTCAACCAGCAGGAATTCTGGTCGCGGGTCGGCGTGACCCAGAGCGGCGGCTCGCGCTACGAGAGCGGCCGCAGCATGCCGCGGCCGGTGCGCGAGCTCTTGCGACTGGTGCACATCGAGGGCATCGAGCTCGCCAAGGCCAGGGGCAAGGACTTCGAGGTCGTCTCCTACCTCAAGCGGGCGAATCCGCGCCTCTACCGCGCCCTGACCCGGGCCGCGCTCGGCAAGAACGGGCGCAGGAAATAGGGCCTTAGCGGCCGCGTCTCCGGGTGGGCTTTGCCCGTCCCTTTCGGCGCGGTGCGCTTTTCTTCTTCGCGGCCTTCGTCGCCTTGCGCGGCTGCGCTGCTTTCGCGTGGAACAGGTTGAGGGCGGAGCCCTTGCGGAACCATTCGAGCTGCGGCCCGCTGAAAGTGTGATTGAGGCGCAGCGTCTCGCTCGTGCCGTCTGTGTGCTTCACCCGGCACTCCACGGGCTTGCCGGGGGCCATGCCCTTCAGCCCGACGAGGCTCAGGCGATCGTCCTCGCGGATGCGGTCATAGTCCGCCGGATTCTGGAACGTGAGCGCGAGCAGCCCCTGCTTCTTGAGGTTGGACTCGTGGATGCGCGCAAAGCTGCGCACGATCACCGCGGCGCCACCGAGCAGGCGCGGTGACAGCGCGGCGTGCTCGCGGCTGCTGCCCTCGCCGTAGTTGGAGTCGCCCACGATGACCCACTTGACGCCCCGCGCCTGGTAGTCGCGCGCGACCCTGGAGATCATCTCCCCGGCTGCGCCCGTAAGCACGTTCTTCACCTTGCCGGCCTCGCCGGTGTAGGCGTTGATCGCGCCCATGCACAGGTTGTCGCTGAATTTGTCGAGGTGCCCGCGGAAGCGCAGCCACGGCCCGGCCGGAGAGATGTGGTCGGTGGTCGTCTTGCCCTTCGCCTTCAGCAGCACCGGCATGTCGAGATAGTCGCTTCCGTCCCACGCCGGCCACGGCTGCATCAATTGCAGACGCTGGCTCTTGGGATCGACGCTCAACTTGACCCGGCTGCCGTCGGCGGGAGGCGCGACATAGTCCGCGTGCCCGCGATCAAAGTTCTTCGCCGGCACTTCGGGCGCAGTCTTCGGCGGGCTCAGCTTGAACGGCCGGCCGTCCGCGCCGGTCAACGTATCGCTGAGCGGGTTGAACGAGAGCTTTCCGGCCAGCGCCATCGCGGTGACGATCTCGGGGCTGGCGATGAAGTTCATGGTGCTTGCCGAGCCGTCGTTGCGCGCGGGGAAGTTGCGGTTGTAGGAAGTGACGATGGTGTTGGGCACCGTCGTCACTTCCTTGGCGCGGCGCCACTGCCCGATGCAGGGACCGCAGGCGTTCGCGAGCACGGCGCCGTTGATGTCCTTCAGCGACTGCATCTGGCCGTCGCGCTCGATGGTGGCGCGGACCTGCTCCGAGCCCGGCGTTACCAGGAACGCTACGGCCGCCTTCACGCCGTGCGCTTTCGCCTGCTCCGCGACGTCCGCCGAGCGGCTCATGTCCTCGTAGGAGGAGTTGGTGCAACTTCCGATGAGGGCGCTCGAGATCGAGTCGATGAACTTGTTGCCTGGATCGCGCACCTCGGCGGCGAGCTTCGAAATGGGACGCGCGCGGTCCGGGGAGTGCGGGCCCACCACATGCGGCTCCAGCTTCGAGAGGTCGAGCCGCACCACCCGGTCGTAGTATTTCTCGGGGTTGGCTTCGACTTCCGGGTCCGGCTGGAGGAGATCCATGTTCTTTTCCATCAACGGCACGAGCCCGCCGCGGGCGGTCGCGCGCAGGTACTTCGCCATGTGCTCGTCGGCGGGGAACATCGAGGTGGTGGCGCCGAGCTCCGCGCCCATGTTGGTGATCGTGGCCTTGCCGGTGGCGCTGATGGTGCGGGCGCCGGGGCCGATGTATTCGACGATCGCGTTGGTGCCGCCGGAGACGGTGAGCGCACCGGCAACGTACAGGATCACGTCCTTGGGCGCGGTCCAGCCGCTCAACTTGCCGGTCAGGTAGACCGCGATGTGCTTCGGATACAGCACCTCCCACGGCAGCCCGGCGATGGTTTCCACCGCGTCCGCGCCGCCGACGCCGACCGCGCAGGCGCCGAGCCCGCCGGCATTGGGCGTGTGCGAGTCGGTGCCGATGATGAGCGTGCCGGGGAAGGCGTAGTTTTCCAGCACGACCTGGTGAATGATGCCCGCGCCCGGACCCCAGAAGCCGGCGCCGAATTTCGCGGCCGCGGAGCGCAGGAAATCATAGACCTCGGTGTTTTCCGCAAGCGACTCGCGCAGGTCCTGCCCGCCCTCGACCCGGGCCTGGATCAGGTGATCGCAATGCACCGTGGTCGGCACCGCGACCTTGGCGCGCCGGGTCTGCATGAACTGGAGGAGCCCGGTCTGTCCGAGCACGTCCTGGAACACGACGCGGTCGGGGCGCAGGAAGAGATAGCTCTTGCCCGGCACCATCTCCTGCTTCTCCGGGTCGTCGAGGTGGCCGAGCAGGACCTTGTCCGCCAGGGTCAGCGGCTTGCCGAGGCGGCGGCGGACCACTTTCAGGTTGCGCGCCATGGTCGCGTAGACCTTGGCTGCCATTTGCGGGGTCGATTCGATCGTAATCATTTCCGGTATCTCCTGGAGAAGCCTCGAATTTTCTGTCAAGCGGGGGCTTGCGTCCATGCGTTTAGCTGAACATGTGGACTGGCGGAAGGGGTGGGATTCGAACCCACGATGCCCTTACGAGCATGCCGGTTTTCAAGACCGGTGCGTTCAACCGCTCCGCCACCCTTCCCCGCGCTGCGGCGCCGGCACGACGCGCGCCATAATACACGTGATTTCAGGCGCTTGGAACGCCGCGGTGGTGCCGCCTCATTGAAACTTGTGGGTTGTTTCTGTAGTCTAACGGGCCAGACAAAACCTTTGGAGGAGAATCGATGCAACCGGACATCCATAGCAACCCGGGCGTGATCCAGGCCGGCGCACAGGACATCGCGCTGCAACAGTCGCGCGTCCTGCGCAATACCTACCTGCTGCTGGCGCTCACCATGGTGCCGACCGCGATCGGGGCGTACATCGGCATCGCCACCGGCGGCATCATCATGCAATACCCGATCGTGAGCTTTTTCGTCTTGCTCGCCGCGGTCATCGGGCTCCAGTTCGCCATCGCCGCCAACCGCAATAGCGGGCTTGGCGTCGTGCTTCTGCTCGCGATGACCTTCATCCTCGGCTGGTGGCTGGGACCGCTGCTCGCCATCGCGCTGACGCTCAAGAACGGCCCGCAGCTGATCGGCGTGGCGGCCATCGGCACCGGCGTCATCTTCTTCGTGATGGCCGGCATCGCGACTACGGTAAAGAAGGACTTCAGCTTCATGGGCAAGTTTCTCTTCATCGGCATGATCGTGGCGCTCCTTGCCATCATCGCCAACATGTTCCTGCAGATCCCGGCGCTGGCGCTGACGATCTCGGCAATCGTGGTGGTCGTTTTCGCGCTGTTCCTGCTGCACGATGTCAGCCGCATCGTGAACGGCGGCGAGACCAACTACATCATGGCGACGACGGGCTGCTACATCAGTCTCTTCAACATCTTCGCCAACCTGCTGCACCTGCTGATGGCGCTCGCCGGCGAGAGGGATTAGGTACCGAACCGCCAAGACGCCAAGAGAATCAAGATATGAATGGCCGGGCTGACGCCCGGTCTTCTTTTTGTACTGCTTCCTGCTGATCCGCCCGACTTTGTATCCTGTCTCACTTGATTATTGTTTCTCTTGGCGCCTTGGCGGTTCGATTGTTCTTGCCACTCTTGGCGGTTCATTTGTCAAACACAGCGATCGATTCGACATGCGAGGTGTGCGGGAACATGTTGACCACCCCCGCCGCGGAGAGGCTATAGCCGCGCGTCTGGGTAAGCACCGCGGCGTCGCGCGCCAGCGTCCCCGGGTTGCATGAAACGTAGACCACGCGCCGCGGACCGTCCTCCGGCAGCGCCTTTACCAGCTCAACCGCCCCGTCGCGCGGCGGGTCGATCAGCATGCGGTCGAATCGTCCGAGCGTGGCCAGATCGACGCCGACCGGGGCGTAGAGGTCCATCTCGACGAAGCTTGCTGAATCCGCGAGGCCGTTCTCCCCTGCGTTCGAGACCGCGCGCCTCAGCAGTTCCACGCTCCCCTCGACGCCCACGACGGCCGCGCCGCGCCGCGCAATCGCCAGCGTGAAGTTGCCGATGCCGCAGAACATGTCGGCGACGCGCTCGCCCGGCTGCGGATCGAGCAGCGCGAGCGCGCGCCGCACCAGGACCCGGTTCACAGCATGGTTCACCTGCGTGAAGTCGGTCGGCCCGAAGCGGATCTTGAGGTCGAATTCGGGCAGCGTGTAGCAGAGATCCGCCGCGTGCTCGTCGGACATCGGCTGAGCGGTCTCCGGCCCGCCCGGCTGGAGGTAGATCTTCACGCCGTGGCGGGTTGCAAACCGCCGCAGCAGCTCGACGTCGGGCGGCAGCAGCGGCTCGAGCACGCGCAGCACCAGCACATCGGCACCCTCCCCGGCCGCAATCTCGATCTGGGGCAGCCTGCTGCGGATGGAAAGTGTGTTGATGAGATCGCGCAGCGGCCGCAGCAGCGCGGAAAAACGCTCAGGCAGGATTTCGCAACTGTCCATGTCGGCGACATAGCTGCTGCGCTTTTCGTGGAAGCCAACCAGAGCGCCCCCTTTCTTCGGCACGTGGCGCGCGCCGAGCCGCGCGCGATGGCGGTATCCCCACGCAGGCCCGTAAATGGCCGGCAGGATCTGCTCGGGCCGCACTCGCCCGATGTGCCACAAGCTGTCCTCGAGCACGCGTTGCTTGACCGCGACCTGCGCGCGCACGTCGAGATGCTGCAGACTGCATCCGCCGCAAATACCGAAAAACCGGCAGCGCGGCGCGACGCGCTGCGCGGTCGGTTTCACCACCTTGACCAGCGTGGCGACTTCGTAGGCCGGTTTCTTGCGGTACGGCGAGCAGGTGACGCGCTCGCCCGGCAGCGCGCCCTCGATGAAGATGGCCTTCCCGTCGCGGCGCGCAACGCCGCGACCTTCCTGGTCCAGGGATTCGACCGTCAGAACTTCCATGTTCGCCGCTGCGGCGGAGTCAAAGTGCGCCGCGAGCGCGGTAGCGGAATTCTAGCGCAACAGCGTCAACCTATGAAGGTGATCCGCAAAGGAAAAACAAATTGAACCGCCAAGACGCCAAGAAAAACAGGAAATAAAAACTTCAACGTCGGAACTCAGCGGCGGCTGCTTGCGGCCGTCCGTTGCAGTGAAAGGTTAGAACGCAGCGCGCCGACATTTGAGGCGTCGTCTTCGGCTATCTATCCCGTTTTGCGCCACCCGGTGCGTTCTCCGCGTGCTGCTTCGTTTGCGTCTCGTCGGGTTTGTAGTCACCGATGACACCTTTCAGGGGGCAAACTGAGAATGCCGGACATTTCTTACAGCCAACTAACAAAGCGATTGGGCATAGTGTCATTCTCGATTCCTCCTCATTCAGCGTTCAGCGCCGGCACCCGTTCGATGCGTTCTAACTTGTAATAGACAGCATCGTGGAAATGCCATAGCCATCTACGGGCATATACAACTTTCCAATCATAGAGTTATGTATATGCGCTGGTATATCTGCATGCAAATAAATTCTCTTGGCGCCTTGGCGGTTCAAAACTTGATCTTCTCTTGGCGGTTCGTTTTCAAGCCCGCCACTTGCCTAGGAATTCCTTCCAGTGCGGGTCAGCTGCTTTCGTCAGCGTCGAGCGCACGACCTCGCTCTCAACCTTGAATTGCTGGTCCGTCATCGCCCCGCGCATCAACTGGAAGCGGAGGAAGATGAGATACGTGTTGACGACGTCGGTCTCGCAGTAATTGCGGATCTCGGCGATCTTGCCGGCCTGGTACGCGCTCCACACGCCAGCGCCGTCCATGCCGAGCTTCCCGGGCAGTCCCATGAGAAGGGCGAGGTCGCCCAGCGGCGCCGCGGCGCGCAGCTGGTAGAGCGAGAGGAGATCCATGAGGTCGAGATGGCGGGCGTGGTAGCGGCTGATGTAGTTGTTCCACTTGAAGTCGCGATTGTCCTCGCCGGTGTCCCAGTAGCGCGGCGCCTTCACGTGGTGGATGAGACCGCGGTAGTGCAGCACGGGGAGGTCGAAGCCGCCGCCGTTCCACGAGACGAGCTGAGGCGTGTATTTCTCGATGCCTTCATAGAAGCGCTGGATCAGCTCGCCCTCGCTACTGCCGCCGATCGACCACACCTTGAAGCTGTCGCGGTCGCGCAGCGCGCAGGAGATGACGATGACCCGGTGCAGGTGCAGCGGCAGGAAATCGCCGCCAGTCTGCTGGCGGCGCAGCTGGAACGCCATGTCCGCGACGCCTTTGTCCGGAATCGTCGCATCGAGCCCGTGGAGACGGCGCAGTCCCTCGACATCGGGAACGGTCTCGATGTCGAACGCAAGAACCGGAACCGTCATCCTGGGAAGACGCCTGTCGACAGGTAGCGGTCGCCGCGGTCGCAGACGATGGTGACGATGACCGCGTTCTCCACTTCGTGCAGCACCTGCATCGCCGCCCACAGTGCACCGCCGGACGAGATGCCGGCGAAGATGCCCTCCTCCCGCGCGAGCCGCCGCGTCATGTCTTCGGCGTCGGCCTGCGACACCTCGATCACGCGGTCGACGCGCTTCCAGTCGCAGATCTTCGGCAGGTACTTGGGCGGCCACTTGCGGATGCCGGGTATCTGCGAGCCCTCGGTCGGCTGGCAACCGATGATCTGGATCTTCGGGTTCTTTTCCCTGAAGAAGCGCGAGCAGCCCATGATGGTGCCGGTCGTGCCCATGCTCGAGACGAAGTGGGTAATGCGGCCCTGCGTGTCGCGCCAGATCTCCGGGCCCGTGCCCTCGTAATGCGACAACGGGTTGTCGGGGTTCGCGAACTGGTCAAGGATCGTGCCCTTGCCCTCGTCGCGCATCTTCTCGGCAACGTCGCGCGCCATCTCCATGCCGCCCTCCTTTGGCGTGAGGACGATTTCGGCTCCGAACGCCGCCATGCTCTGGCGCCGCTCGAGCGACAGGTGCTCCGGCATCACCAGAATCATGCGGTAGCCCATCATCGCGGCGCACATGGCGAGCGCGATGCCGGTGTTGCCGCTGGTAGGCTCGATCAGGGTGTCGCCGGGCTTGATGTCACCGCGCTCCTGCGCGCGCCGGATCATGGAGAACGCCGGCCGGTCCTTGACCGAGCCGGCGGGATTGTTGCCTTCGAGCTTCACCAGCAGCGTGTTGCTGGTCCTGCCGGGCAGGCGCTTCAACCTTACGAGCGGCGTGTTGCCGACGAAATTCTCGAGCGTGCTGAAGCCAGCGATGGAGCGGTTGTCCATTTCCCTATGATACGCGCAACAGCTTCTGGCAGTAGCGCGCGACGCCCTGCTCCACGGTGAGAAACGGCGCGTCGTAGCCGGCGTCGCGCAGCGCCGTAATATCGGCCTGCGTGTAGCTCTGGTAGCGGCCCTTCAAGTCCTCGGGAAAGGGGATGTACTGGATGATGGTGCGCTCGCGCATCGCGGTGAGCGTAAGCGGCGCCTCGCCCTTCGCCTTGCGGCACGCGTTGACCGTCGCAGCCGCGACGTCGTTGAAGCTCTGCGCGGCGCCGGTGCCGACGTTGAAGATTCCGGACTTCCCGGGGTTGTCGAGGAAAAAGAGGTTGACCTTGACGCAGTCCTCGACCGAGACGAAGTCCCGCCTCTGCTCGCCGTCGCCATAGCCGCCGCTGCCGGTAAAGAGCCGGACGTGGTCCGCGCCGCGGTACTGGTGGAAGAAATGGTACGCGACCGAGGCCATGCGCCCCTTGTGCGCCTCGCGCTCGCCGTAGACGTTGAAATAGCGCAGCCCCACGATCTGTGCGGTGCGCTCCTCGTAACGCCGGCGCACCAGCTGGTCGAACAGGAACTTCGAGTAGCCGTAGATGTTGAGCGGCGCCTCGCACTCGCGCACCTCGCGGAACTCGCGGCTCGCGCCGTAGATCGCGGCGGACGAGGCGTAGATCAAGTGCACCTCGTCGCTGATGCACCAGTCGAGGAGCCGCCGCGAGTAGCGGTAATTGGCGTCCATCATGAGCCGGCCGTCGGTCTCGGTGGTGTCGGAGCACGCGCCCTGGTGCAGGACCGCGGAGAACTGCCCGTCGAAATCCCCGTTCTCGAGGCGCTCGATGAACTCGTCCTTGTCGAGGTACTCGGCGATGTCGCAATCGGCGAGGTTTGCGAACTTGGAGCCGTCCCTGAGATCGTCCACGGCGATGATGTCGGTGATGCCGCGGTCGTTCAGCGCTTTCACCAGGTTGGAGCCTATGAATCCCGCCGCCCCCGTCACAACGTAGGACATCCTATTTCTCCCCGAACAGCTCTTTCGGTGTCACGACGGCGGTACCGAACTTGCCCACCTTGATGCCGGCAGCACGGTTGGCGAGCTTCACCGCGTCCGGCAGTCGCGCACCGCATCCCAGTGCGACGCCCAGCGTCGCGATGACAGTGTCGCCGGCACCGGTGACGTCGGATACTTCACGCGCTTCCGTGGCGACGTGCAGCCGCTTGCCATCCTCGAACAGCGTCATGCCTTGCGCGCCGCGCGTGACCAGCAATGCCCGGGCATCGAGCTTGCGCCGCAGCTTCTGTGCCAGCTCCGTCATATCTCGCTCGTTCTTCCAGGCGCCCGCCACCTGGCGGAACTCGGACTGGTTGGGAGTGATCAGCGTCGCGCCCCGATAGCGTGAATAATCCTCGCCTTTCGGATCGACCAGTACCGCCTTGCCGGCCCGCCGCGCCAAGCCGATCATTTTCACGATATGGGTCAGGCCGCCCTTGCCGTAGTCGGAGAGGATGACGACGTCGGTGTCGCCCAGCATCCCCTCGAATTCGCGCAGCTTGCTCGCCAGCACCTCGTGGCTGGGCGCGGTTTCGAAGTCCACCCGCAACAACTGCTGCTTGCGGCCCGCGATCACGCGCAGCTTGACCGTGGTCTTTATGCCGCGGTCGTGGTGCAACCGGGGATGAACGCGTTCGCGCTTGAGCAGACTTTCCAGCCGTGCACCCGGCTCATCCGCGCCTACGACGGACAAAAGCGTTACGTGCGCGCCCAGCGCGGCTGCATTGCGCGCCACGTTGGCGGCTCCGCCTGCGCGCTCCTCTTCGTGATCGATCCTGACGATCGGCACCGGCGCCTCGGGAGAAATGCGCTCGACTTCGCCGATCCAGTAGCGGTCGAGCATGGCATCGCCGACGACCAGCACTCGGGAGTTCTTGAAGCTTGCGGCCTTCATTCGTGGAATTCTAACCCCGCGGGCATTCATCCCGCGATTTCGGCGTTGATGGCACGCAGGGCCGCAAGCGGATCCGGCGCGCGCGTGATCGGGCGGCCGATGACGAGATAATCAGCGCCTCCGGCAATCGCCCGGCGCGGGGTGGCGATGCGCTGCTGGTCGTCCGCCACGGCGCCTTCCGGGCGTATCCCCGGCGTCACCAGCCAGAAGCCGCTGCCCAGCTGCTGGCGCAGAACAGCCGTCTCCTGCGCGGAGCACACCACACCGTCGAGGCCGCACGCCTGGGCGAGTCGCGCCAGCCTCGAAACGGCTTCCCGCGGGTCGCCGGCGAGCCCGATCTCTCCCATGTCCTCCGCACCGATGCTCGTCAGCAGCGTGACCGCGATGAGCTTGGGCGCCGCGCGGCGGCGCGCCAGCGCCGCGCGCGCTGCCTCCATCATGGCGCGCCCGCCGAGCGCATGAACGTTGATCATCCAGACCCCCAGGTCTGCGGCGGCGACACAGGCTGCCGCCACGGTGTTTGGGATATCGTGAAACTTGAGATCGAGAAACACGCCGAACCCCGATCGCTGCAGCCGCTCCACGAGCGACGGCCCCGTTGCGGTAAAGAGTTCCTTTCCGACCTTAAGACGGCACAGCTGTGGGTCGAGCCGCGCAGCCAGGGCTAGCGCGCCTTTGTCATCCGGAAAATCAAGCGCAACGATGATTCGCGGATCGCTCACGCCACCGCCTCCAATAGGCTTCTGCAATCACAGGCGTCATCCTGTCGGCAGCCCACCGTCCTTCGCGGGTCGCATCCCCAAAAACACATTGGGGCGGCTGACGAGGTTGAGCAGGGGCCCCGGTGCATTTCGGGGATGCGACCCGAGTCAGACGCACGGGATCGCCGCCCACGATCGCCTCCGAGGTCAGATCCCCAGAAAAGCACTGTGGCCCCTCTTCCGCTCTCCGGCGATCCCTGCTCCGCCGCTCATGCCGGCAGCTTCGCCTCTTCAGTTCTGCGGGGCGAGTAGGTTTCCCATTCCGCGCAGCCCGGACAGTGCCAGTAGTACTGGCGGGCGCGGAAGCCGCAGCTGTCGCACTTGTACATCGCGAGGCTGCGCGTGTGCTGGTTGACCAGCTCCTTTACGAGCTCCAGATCGCGGCGGCGGTCGAGCGGCGCCTCCAGCATCTGGGCCTCGAGCAGCTTGTCGAGCCCGAGGAGCGTCGGCATGCGCCGCAGCTCGGCCCGCGCGAGACGGTAGGCCGGCTCGTTGCCCTCGCTCTCCAGCATCCCCTGGAACACCACGTTGAGGAGATCGAGCGAGGGGTACTTCGCCAGGTAGCCGCGCAGCAGGTTCATCCCTTCCTCGAGCCTGCCCAGCTGCTTGTAGGCATTGAAGATCCGCTCCGCGACAAGCGCGAGGTACTGCGGGTTCTGGCTCTCGATGCGCCTCCACGCCTCGATCGCGGCCTGCGGCTGTTTTGCCGCGATCTCGAGGTCGCCGAGCAGCATGTTGGCGCGCACGCACAGGCGGTGATGGGCGAGCGCTTGCTCGAGATGCGGGCGCGCCGCATCGGGGCGCGACTGCATCAGCTCGTTCAGCGCCAGCTCGCAGCGGAAATTCGCGATCTCCTTCTGGTGCGAGCGGCCGGTGACGGTCTCGAGCTTGCCGGCGATGCCGATCGCCTTGTGCCAGTCCTTCTCCTGCTCGTAGATCTCGAGCACGAAGCGCAGCGCCTGCTCCGCGTACGAGGTGCCCTCGAGCTTGAGGAAAAGCTCCTCGGCGCGGTCGAGGAGTCCCGCCTTGAAGTAATCCTGGGCCAGCTCGTAGAGCGCCATGAGCTTCTGCTCCGCGGCGAGATCGGGGCGCTCCACCAGGTTCTGGTGCATGCGGATCGCGCGCTCGACTTCGCCGCGGCGACGGAACAGCCCGCCCAGCGCGAAATGGAGCTCGATGGTCTGGGGATCGACCTTGACCACCTCGATGAAGGCCTCGATCGCCTTGTCCGGCTGCTCGTTCAGGAGAAAGTTGAGGCCCTTGAAATACGACAGCGGGAGCGCCCGCGACTCGCGGATGATCTGCCTGATGTCGACGCGCGCGGCGAACCAGCCGAACGCGAAGAACACCGGCAGCGCGAGCAGCCACCAGTACTCAATTTCCATGGCCCACCGTCATT
>Ga0210102_1000152_pt1 | contig 20493 bp, 14 predicted proteins | sample RushOxbow_ThreeS_4_FD_185563 | JGI IMG/M metagenome (GOLD analysis project Ga0210102, IMG submission 185563) | Wetland microbial communities from San Francisco Bay, California, USA, that impact long-term carbon sequestration -... | ecosystem: Environmental > Aquatic > Marine > Wetlands ...
CTCGAACCAAACAGTGGCCCGATCGATCTCGGCACCGATTGGCTCGCGTTGAACTTCGAACGCGGCGCCGACCTTCCGCTGCCGATGCGGCGCGAAGTGGCACAGCACGCCTGGCCCGTGGTCGATGCGAACGCCTATCCGTGGGTCGATCGCCGCGAGCGCGACGGCGCTTGCCGACCGCTCGTGGAGCGCGATGTGAAGATCGCGTCGGCGTGTGCCAGTGCGCTCGCAACCTTCTTCTCAAAACACCGCAGCGTGTTCGAAGCGGACGAATTCGAGCCGATCTGCGAATCCTATTTCGACGAGAACGATATCGAGGTGTGCTTCACGGTGCCGTACGAGGCGTATGCGCTGTTCGGCCTCGATGACGCCCCGTCGCCACCACTGGATACGGCACACAAGGTTGGTCGCAACGATCCATGCCCGTGCGGGAGCGGCCGCAAGTACAAGAAGTGTCACCTCGCAGCCGACGCAAGCGAGCGCGCATCCGAGAGCAGAAGATCGGGCGTACACGATCTCGACCGAGCGCTGGTTCACGAACTCGTCGCGTACGCGATGGATCGCTTCGGCGCCGAGTGGCAGGGTTTCATCGAGGACTTCCTCGATCTCGAGGAGGTGCTGGAGTTCGCGCTCCCGTGGGCGCTGTATCACCACCGCGTCGATGGGAGGAGTGTGCTCGATTGGTACCTCGAAGAGCATGTCCGGAAGCTATCCCCTAACGAACGCAGCTGGTTCGAAGCCCAGCAAGCCGCGTGGCTGTCGGTGTGGGAGGTGATCGGCGTCGAGCCCGGCAAGACGTTGATGCTTCGGGATCTGCTCTCGAACGAAGAGCGCTGCGTGCACGAGGCGAGCGCCTCCCAGACGCTCGTGCTGCGCGACGCACTGCTCGCGCGCGTCGTCGATCACGAGGGCATCTCGCTTCTGTGTGGCGTGCACCCACAGCTGCTCGCGCCGGTGGACGCGGCCGACATCGTGCGCCGAGCGCGCGGACGGCTGCGGCGAAAACGCGCCGTGCCGGTCGAGCGACTGCGCGACGAGGCCTTCGGCAGCTATCTGATCCGGCGCTGGGAGGATACGGTGGACGAGTCGGAACTCCGTGCGGAGACCCCGCCGGAACTCCAGAACAGCGACGGCGACCCGTTTCTGTTCACCACCGATCACTTCGCGTTCGAGCAGGGCGCTCGAGATGACATCCAGAGGTGTATATCGAACATGGAAGGCGTGACGGCCGAGGACGCCGAAGCCGACGCCGAGTGGGGTGGCTCGGACTATGTCTTCCTGGCCGCGGGCAACCGCGTGCACGCGTCCCTCGGAAGGACCATCATCGGTCGCGCTGGGCTCGAGGACACGCTGCTTCGGCTCGAGACGAACTCGCGCGAGCGGGCGGATGCGCTGCGCGCGCGAGTCGAGGCCGCCTGCGGCGGTCTCCTGCGCCATCGCGCCCGCGAGCACGCAGACCCGCTTTCGTCGCGCGCCCGGCTGGCCGACGCGGACCCGCCGTCGGAAGCCCCGCAGCATCTGCTCGAGTTCAAGCGCCGCTTCTATGCGGACTGGGCCGACCACTCCCTGCCCGCGCTCGGCGGCCTGACGCCGCGCGAGGCGGTGGGCACGGTCCAGGGCCGCGACGCCGTGGACGTGCTGCTCAAGCAGATGGAAAACCAGGAGCAGTCGCTCTCGCCAGACGAAGCTTTTGATTTCGGAATACTGCGCCGAGAGCTAGGGCTCGATTGAGCGACGGGCACGGCGCGTGCGGATCCGAGTTGGCCGAACGGCGATCTACTGATGATCGCGCGGAAGGGTTTCTCGCCAGGTCTTTTCGCGGACCAGCCGCTCGTCCTCGAACAGGCGCCGCGTGTAGGTGTAATAGAAGTTCTCGCGATCGCTGCGGAAGTCGAGCAGGCCCTGCCAGACGAGGTTGCGCCCGTCGACCTCGACGGTTTGCTTCATGTCGCTCGTGACGGAGGCCACCTCGGGGTGTTCGTCGCTCGCCTGGTAGACGATCTCGTCCGCGTGGTGGATCGTTCCCCACGGATAGGCGTCGCTGCCCGAGTCGTTGGCCACCACCCGGGTCGACGCATTCGGCACGTTTCGTTCGACGGTCGTGATCTCGCTGTAGCCGGAGACGGTGCCCCGGCTGAGGGTTCGATAGCCCTCGATCTGCGGATCTTCGGCGGGAGCCAGGAAATGCGGTTGCGGTCGGTCTTCGTATGGAACCACCGGCAGTACGACGCGGGACGCGCCCTTTCCGCCGAGCTGCAGCTTCGTGGTCATCGGATAGGGACTCGGCCAGATCATCGGCCACTGCGCGTTGTTGACGGCCAGCCGGATCCGATGGCCCTTGGGAAAGACCCAGGAGGTGAAGCGCAGTTCGATTTCGAATGGATACATTTTTCCAGGTTCAAGAGATTCCGGCTGCTCGGCCGAATCGCGGTGTGCCCCGTTGAAGCCCGACCACGAAGTCTGGGTGACGGTGCCATCGGGTGCGACGTCCGAGAGGCGCACGAACCAGCGCGCCTCGGGCGCGTCAGCAGAGGCGTTCAGCCTCACGCGCGGCATCCCGAGGATCTCGAGGTCTGCTTCGAGTGGCGGTGTGTCGTAGACGAGGCTGTAGGTGTCGATCGGTCGCTGGTCGAGGACCACCTCGCCCGACCAGAGGCCGTTCTCGATGCCCACCGTCGGGACATAGCGCAGTGCGTGGGTTGCGCTGGCGGGCGCAGACTGGCCGAGCGAGTGGTCCGGCTGCGGATACAGGGTCTGGCTTTGCGCGCGCTCGAGCGGCCAACCCTCCTCGAGGCGCCAGTGGCCCGGCACCGCGTCCAGCCGCGGATCCGGCGGGTGCCAGTCGCGGACGAACACCGCGAAGCGCGGTTCGTCCATGATCTTGGTGTCGCGGCCCTTGAGCCAGTGGTCGAACCAGCGCACGGCCTCGTGCCGCCACTCGATCAGCGGGTTCGGGTAACCGTTGTGCGGCCATGAGTGCGCCCAGGGGCCGATGATGGCCTTCACGGGCGCCTTCATCTGCTCGACCATGCGCATCAGGCTGTCGGGATACTGGTCGTACCAGCCGCCGATCAGGAAGGTCGGGATCTCGATCGCGTCGTAGCGCTCGTTGAGCGAGCTGCGGTTCCAGAACGGCCCGTCCCGCTGGTGGCGCTTGAAGACGAGCAGCCATGGCGTCGTGTCGAAGCGCTCGCGAAAATATTTCTCGTCGATCTTGAAATCCGGAGCCGCCGGCACCGCATTGCGCAGGTCCTGGACGATCTCGTAGGTGTCGATGCAGAGTTGGCCGTCGATGTAGTGGACATCGTCCTGGAACAGGTCGTCCGTGGCCATCATCGCGAGGATGGCCTTGAGGGCGGGTGGCCGGCGCATCGCGAGGTGGATGGAATTGAAGCCGCCCCACGAAATTCCGAACATCCCGACGGCGCCCGTCGAGAAATCCTGCTTCGAGAGCCAGTCGATCACCACTTCGGCGTCGCGTTGCTCCTGATCGGAGTACTCGTATTCGACGAGCGTGCCTTCGCTGCTTCCGGTTCCGCGAATGTCGACGCGCGCGATCGCGTAGCCGCGCTGCACGAAGTAGGAGTAGAAGGAATAGTAGGTGCCGCGATCCTCGACCTTGCGGTACGGCAGATACTCGAGCAGTACCGGGAATCGCTCGCCGCCCGTCTTCGCTTGCGGGAGATACAGGTCTGCCGACAGCCGCACCCCGTCGGGCATCGGGATCCAGGCTTCGCGAACGCTCATTTCGTAGATCGGGGGCGAGGCGCCGTCTACCTCTTCGGCCGCAGCGTCGCTCGTTGCGCGGGAAACGCAGGCCAGCGCGATCCCGAGTGCGAGCGCGCAGCGCACCGTTCGGGTGCGGGCGTCAGTGCGCGGCTGTCGACTCCAAGGCCCGATACGGTGGCGCATGCGCGGGCAGCCTAGCGTGCATGCGCTTCGCGCGCGAAAATGAGCGCAGGCAGCGTTTCGCGTCGGCGCAGCCACCCGTCCTCGGTCCCGCGCAGCCAGGCAGTGCTCGGGCTCGGGTAGTGGTCGGTCGCGGGGTGGGCAATCCGATCGCTCGCTCATGCGGGCACTTCGTCCGCGCACATCCGAGTCACGTAGCGATCCACCGCGAGCATCGCCAGCACATCTTCGCGGTTGTATTGCTCGATCTTGTGGATGATCGCGTCATCGCCCGACTTGAGCCAATCGAGGTACAGCAACTGCGCGCTCTGGCCGTCGACATCATCCTGGCTCCAGTTGAAATCGCAAACCGGAGCGACCGCCTTGATCGAATAGCTGGTCACCGGGAAATAGGGGCGGTGTTTGATGGCTTCCTTCAGGTCGATCAGCGCCGCGCGCGCCGCGCCCAGACGCTCGGCGAGTTTCGGATGGTCGCCCGCCGCCTGTCGCAGCTTGCCGATCTCGTAGGTCGACCAGCAGTACAGCGCCACCTCGTGCGGGTCGCCGAGCCAGTCGAGGAAGTCGGTCCAGATGCGGGCCTCGTCGCGCTCGCCGCGCGCGGTCCAGATCCGGGTTTCGCCATCCGGTGTCGCCACGCCCAGCATGTAGACGTGTGGGCGCGTCACGGTTTCGCCGTCGAGCGTGGAGGTGTCTTCGACGTCGAAATAGACCATGCGCTCTCGGCGCGGGATGGATGCGGACTCCCCGGGCCGGAACACGGGGCGTTTCTGCGCGAAGGCGAGCGCGTGGTAGTAGCGGTGATCCCGGCGGAATTCGCGCGCACAGCCGTCGGCGCCGAGCGCGAGGATCTCGTCCATCGACCCGAAGCCGCGCTCGCGCAGCTTGATCGCCGTCGGCACTCCGACGCCGGGCAACAGCGAGACGTCGCCGCGATTGCGCAGCAGCCGGTTCGCGTACTGGCGCCACGGGCTCGGCGTGGAGTCGAAACCGAGCGGGGCCAGGCTCAGGCGGCCGTCGCGGATGCGGCGCCAGCGGCTCAGCTGCTCGCGCATCCGATCCGCCGCCGTCGGATACGCGAGGGTCCGTTCGCCTTCACCGTCGCGCAACACGATGTCGAAGGATTCCGGACGGTAGCCCTGCAGCTCTCCGAGCATCCAGGTGTAGACGGCCGCTTGCAGCTCGTGGTACGGCTTCACGTCCTTCGAATGCTTGATTTCCTTCACCCGGTAGTGGAAGTCACCGAGATCGGACGGGTGATCGTCGCAGCGCACGAGCAGGTCCGACTTTCCGTAGACGTCCTCGCCGAGCAGCCAGAGCGCGCCGCCGTGCACGACCCGTTCGCCCGCGAGCAGCGCGCCGATCGTCTCGCGCACGGCCTCGAGGCCCCAGTTCGACTTCACCTCGTAGGCCTCGGGGAAATTCTCGGCGACGTACTGCGCTTCCCAGAGCACGCCCTGTTGCATGCGGTGTCGCTCGTAGAGCGTCTCTTCCTCCACGCGCTCGTGCGCGGGCGCATGGTATTCGCACCAGATCCAGAACGGATCTTCGATCAAGTTGTAGAACCACGACGGTTGGAAGACGCGGGCCTTGTCGAGCGACCGGCCGGAAGTGGCGCGCTGCAGAATGATTTCGAGATCGGCGGGCACGGATGGCTTCCTGCAGTCAATGGTTTCGGCATTGATTCCAGGCGCCACTATATCCCGGTTCGCTCGATCTGTTCCGGCGCGGCCGTTGCGTCACGGGGACGCTTTCAGCAGGAATTGCGCCGAGGCGAGCACGCGAGCTCCGCCCCGAGCTCCGCCTAGGCCGAGGCCTTCCGCTCCAGCGGGATGCACGGCTTCGGCGCGGGGGCTTTCGACAGCTCGGCAAACAATGAGGTGACGGGAGCCGCCTGCGGCTGCGCGGGGGCGCTCCGCCTGGGCAGCGGGATCTGCTCGGAGACGAGCGCGCGCAGCCACATCCAGCCGTAACGAAACGACAAGGTGATGCGCCACTGCAGCGCCCGCACAGCGCGCAGTTCCCGCCCGCTGACGCGCCCGACGAGCGACGCCAGCAGCTCGAGTGCCACCTCGACCTGATCCGTTCCGATGTAGAGGCGGGCGAGATCGATGCAGATCTCGGGATCCCAGGGCTCGATGGCGCGCGCGCGGGTCAGCAGTGCGATGGCCTGGGCGCGGGTCTGGGGCGTGCGAAAGTGTTGCCGGCCCTCGAGCAGCGACTGGTAGGCGGTCTCCACGCGTCCGAGCTTGAGCTCGAGCTGCGCGCGCCGCCGCCAGGCCTCGTACTCTTGCGGCACGCAGCGGCAGGCCTCGCGCAGCGCGCCGAGGCCGGCCTCGATGCGACGGCCGCGCAACAGCTCGCTGAACGCGCCATGGAACAGCTGCCAGGCTTCGAAGTGCGCGCCGTGATAGGCGAGCAGCGGGGCGGCGCGCAGTGCCACCTCGGTATTCTTCGGCTCCTCGATCAGGATGCGCCGGTACAGTTGGATCGCCTTGCGATCGCGCCCGCGGTTGCGCGCGCGATGCGCGTCGGCGATGAGTTGTTTTCGGTCGCCGGGCGGGGTGTTCGACAAAGCGGTGCCCTCCGAGTGATGAACCTGGGTGGTCTGATCGTCCCGCCCGGGGTGCGGCGTTGTGACGCGCTGCACACAATCGAGCGCGCCGGGCCCCAGAGCGTCCAGCTGACCGAGAAACCCAGGTGCGGCCAACTTCTCGGCCGCATCGATGTCCGGGGTCTACGACTCGAGGGTCTTCTGTTTCAGCAAGGCCAGCGTTTGCTGAACGCGCTCATGGGTGTTCGCGTGGTAGGCATCGGGTTGCACGATTTCCAACCATCGCGCCCAGGCAGCAATCGCATCGATTTCGGCGGCGTTCAACAGTGTCCAGCGTGGAAGGAAGAAATCATCCCAATAGTCGGGCTCGGGGCTGCGATCGAGGCAGCCGATCAGCGAGTCGTAGGCATTGAGATCAGATCGATTCTCTCGCAAGCCTGCGGCCAGTATTCCCGGCAGGTAGTAACAAAACGCTTCCGGAGAAAACCAGAATACAGCGTCCGAGCAATTGGCGGCATGTGAGAAAGTCACATCCTGCCAACGCATGTCTTGAAAAGACATGACTTCCTCGTATTCGACGTCCGATAACTGTTTGGAGTCGGTCAACAAAGCTGGCGGCGCGCGATCGGCGAACGCAACAGCGATCCGGTCGAGCGCGATGCGGGCCTGATGCGCTTCGGTCTGCTTCGTCATCGCTCCGCCATGCATGCCAAGGGAAAGTGACCCGACGCTGGAGCCCGGTATCACTTCAGGTTCTCACGCTCCTCAGCGTCCTTCAACAATATGCCCGCAGGCCCGCGCGTTCGGCGTCATTCTCCGTTCAAGTCGCCGGCCCTCGCAATTCGGGTCCAGTTCACCCCGGCGCCGGTTGCACGGCTTCTCGCGGTCGCGGTACGCTGCTGCGCGGAACCCTGGAAGTACCTGCCAGCCCATGCCCGTCACGGTCCGCATTCCAGCCGTCCTGCGCGCCTATTGCAATGGCGCCCGGCAGCTTTCGCTCTCGGCGCCGACGGTCCGCGCGGCGCTGGTGGAACTCGAGCGCACACATCCCGCGCTGTATCGCAGCGTCTGCGACGAAACCGACACGGTGCGCCGCCATGTCAATCTGTTCGTGAATACAACCCATGTGCGAGACCTGGCCGGGCTCGATACGCTGCTCGCGGCCGGGGATGAAATCGTCATCTTGCCTGCAGTCTCGGGAGGCTGAACGTGTCTGAACGTGTGATTCTGTGCATCGGAACCAAGAAGGGTCTCTTCGTCGCCGAGTCCGGCAAGGGCCGGCGAAAATTCGAACTGCGTGGGCCCTTCGGGGCGGGCGTCGCCGTCTTTTCGGCGTTGATCGACACGAGGGGCACGCCGCGCCTGTATGCGTCGAGCTGCAATCCCTTCTTCGGCATGAAGGTTCTGCGCTCGACCGATCTCGGCAGGAAGTTCAAGGAGACCCGATCAGCGCCTGAATTTCCCAAGGGCGATGGCCGAGCGCTCGCCAACATCTGGTCGCTGGAAGCCGGCAACAACAAGAAGGACCTGTGGTGCGGCGTCGAGCCCGCAGCGCTGTTTCGCAGCGGCGATGGCGGTGATTCCTGGGAGATGGTGCCCGGCATCAGCAACCACGAGCACGCACCGAAGTGGCAGCCCGGCAACGGCGGCCTCTGCATGCACACGATTCTGCGGGACGGGAATCGCGTGCACCTGGGTATTTCGACCGGCGGCCACTACCTGAGTGAGGACGGCGGCGAAAAATTCACGGCATCCAACAAAGGCGTGGGTGCGGGCTTTGCGCCCGATCCCTATCCGGAGTTCGGCCAGTGCGTGCACAAGATCGCCGGGCACAAAGACGCGCCCGGCCGGCTCTACATGCAAAACCACGGCGGCTGGGCGGATTGGGACGGCCCGGGCGGCCCGCGCCCCGACATCGGCGTGTTGCGCAGCGACGATCACGGCAAGAGCTGGCGCTCGATCGCCAAGGGTCTGCCGTCGGACTTCGGCTTTCCGATCGTCGTGCATCCGCACGACCCCGACACCGTCTACGTCTTCCCGCTCGAGCCGATGCCGCGCACCTGCCCGGGCGGCGTGCCCGCGGTGTGGCGTAGCGAAGATGGCGGCGACTCGTGGAAGCCCATCAAGCGCGGCCTTCCGAAGAAGAACACCTACTTCACCGTCCTGCGCGACGGCATGGACATCGACGACCTCAAGTCGCCCGCGCTCTACTTCGGTACCACGACCGGACAACTCTGGATGGGACGCGACGGGGGCGAAGAGTGGGAGTGTCTGTTCGACGCGCTGCCGCCGATCAACTGCGTGAAGGTGGCGGTCGTCTAGGCGATCCGCGAACCGCTTCGAACACGAGAAGGTGATTCAAGCAGCGGCGGCTGCCGGTGGTGATGATTCCCTCAGGCTGGGCGCCCGTTTTTTGCGCTCTGCGTTTCACAGCTCGCGAGTCTGGCCTCGAGTTCCGCGACGCGTGCGCGCAGCGGCTGCGTGGTCTGCTCGACCTCGTCGAGCGTGAAGCGCGGCGTGATGTGCTGCGGACAGTTCCAGTCGAATCCGGCGACGTGCACGAGCACGGCGCGCTCGACGACGGCCTCGTATCCGGGCACCGCGAGCCGAGCGGCGAGGCCCGCGTCGGCGTCCACCGCGCGGATCTCCATGCGGCCGAGGATCTTGAGCCGGCGCCGGTTCGCGTAGTCCATCAGGATCATCGCGACGCGATCGTTCCCGGTCGCGTTGCCGACCGAGACGTACTGGCGGTTGCCGCGAAAATCCGCCCAGCCGAGGGTCTGCTCGTCGAGCGCGCGCACGAAGCCCCGCGCACCGCCGCGAAACTGCACATAGGGCCAGCCCGTCTCGCTCACGCTCGCGAGGTAGAAACCGTCGCGGGCCGCGATGAATTCGGTCTCGTTCGGGCTGAGCCGGTCGTTCCAGGGCTCACCCTCGAGAAAGCGCGTGTAGCTCGCGCGTGAGCCGTATGCCTCTTGCTGCGCCTGCACGGCCGGCGTGAATGCGATCTCTGAGAAGCGGTTGCCCATCTCATTGGCCTCCTGCGGCAGGCGCCGAAGCGCCCACGGCGATGAACTCGAGTCGCAAGCCGCCTGTGATGTGTACCATCATGTGACGCGTCGGCCCAGCTCTGAGGAACTCGGGCGCGAATTCGATCTCGACATCGTCGAGTCGAGCGAGACGCTCATGCAGCGCATCGAGCGCCGCGTCACCGTCGACCGCCAGGGCCAGGTGATGCAGGCCCACGTTTTGCCGGCGATCGAACGCGACCGCGTGGCTGGGATCCTTCAGCTGCCACAAGGTGATCAGCGTCGTTCCGTCGCTCACGAATACCGCCGGATAGTCGGGAACTTCGCCGCGCTGCTCGTAGCCCAGCGCTTCCACGAAGAAGCGTCGCGCTGCGGCGAGGTCGGGAACGCTGAGACCCACGTGATGAACGCCACGGGTGACGAGGGGCGATTGCATCGGATGGTCCTTTCTTTGGAGTGGTTGCGACCGGACCGTCTGGTCGTGTCGTGCAGGGTAGCGCCGCTCGCTCTTGGCGACGGGCGTATTGTTGTTGCCCGAGCTGCACGAATGGCTTTTTGCGGGATACGCCAGTATCGTTGATGAAGGCGCCCACCGGGGCGCGAAGCTGGACGCCAACCCGCTGATTTCCAAGGAGCCGCGGGCCTGGTGCGGGTCTGGTGGCAGGAGACAGGAGGTTTCCAGCGCGACTTTCCGTTCGTGATCAAGGAAGAGTCCGAGAAGTCCTGAAGACGTAAAGGACTGGCATCAAAAAAAGAGAAGGAGACGAACCCGATGGCGAACCCGATCGACAAGATTCCCGAGCAGACGCGGTGGGAGATTGCAACGAAGAGTTTGACCGGCGCCTACATCGCGATTTCGAATGCCTTGACGCAGGCCGTAGGACAGGAAAAGTTCGACGATTTCAATGGGCCGCTCTGGTACGAAGCAGCAAAGGGGGCCCGGGAGTTTGCCGACACCCTCGGTTTGCCCCACGAGACCGCCGCGGATGTCGAAGCCGTCACACATCTGCTTGCTCAAACGTCGATGGGGCCCGAGTTCGTGTTCGAAGTCGTCGAAGCGAGCAAGGACCGCTGCGTGGGACGGACGACCGAGTGCCCCTGGCACAAGCGCTGGGAGGAGCAGGGCCTCGAGGTCGATACCTGCAGCGCCGGACATCAAAATTGGGGCGATGGAGCGGTCGAGAGCCTCAACCCGAATCTCACTTTCAAACTCACCAAGAACATGGTCCGCGGCGACGCGCATTGCGAATGGGTGGTCGAGCGCAAGAAGTAGCAGTGAGAAGAACGAGAGGGCATGGAGCGTAAAAAATATGGTGGGGAAAGCGCGGGTGGTAACACCCTAAATCACCTGACATACCACCCGACTCACCCCCCGAAATGTCAGGGCGGCACCGGCCGCGCGCGCTGCTGGAGTCGTGCGATCAGCGCGGCCAGATCCTCCGGTACGCAAGTCTCGTCGAACGCGAGCCGCGTTGCGCCGGAATCGGTCTCGATCTCGATCTCGTAGACGAGCAGATCGCGCGCGCCGGAGTCCGCGGCCGTCGCTGCGCGGGCGCGCTCCGCCTGGGCGTGCCGCTCGAGCGCGCAGCGCTCGGCGTCGCCGAGGTCTTCGGGCGCGGCCTCGCAGCATCGCACGAGGCCGCCGAAGCCGCCCGACTGCCGAAAGCGGATCCCGCGAATTCCCATGGGCTTGTCGCGCTCACCCGGTTCGCCGACCGGCGCAGGTTTGCGGCGCCGGATCAGAAGCCGACGTCCTTCCAGGCCTTGGCGACGGCCTTCTCTTCGCTGCCGCCCGATCCGAACAGCGTCGCGGCATTCTGCGTGGTCATCTCGACCATCTGCGCGAAGTCGCTGGTCTGGTTCAGCGCGAGCAGCGTCCGGTACCAGATCGGGCCCGCCTTCACCCAGGCACTGCCGCCGAGCGCGCTCGCCACGAGGTAGAACGCGTGGTTCGGGATGCCCGAGTTGATGTGCACACCGCCGGAATCCGCCGTGCCGTTGTATTTGTTTTTCAAGTGCTTCGGCTGGGGGTCGGTGCCCAGGATTGGATCGTCCTCGAACGCCGGTCCTGCCTTGAACGTGCGCAGTGACTTTGCCTGCGTTTCGGGGCCCATGATGTCCGGACCGATCAGCCAGTCCGCCCGGGCCGAGGTTTGCTTCTTCTTCCACTGTTTGGCGAGCGAGCCGAAGACGTCGGCAAAGTGCTCGTTCAGCGCGCCCGATTCGTTGCGGTAGTCGAGATTAGAGCTGTGGCTGACCACGCCGTGCGTGAGTTCGTGCCCGACCACGTCGAGCGAGCGGGTAAAGCGCACGAAGACCACACCATCGCCGTCGCCATAGGCCATCTGCTCGCCGTTCCAGAACGCATTGTTGTAATCGCGACCAACGTGCACGCTCGACACGAGCGTCATGCCCCGATCGTCGAGCGAGTTGCGGGCGAAGACCTTCTTGTAGAAGTCATACGTCACGCCCGCGTGATCGTAGGCTTCGTTCACCGCGGGATCCTTGGATCGAGGCCCGCCCTCGCGACGCACGAGCTTGCCAGGCAGGAAGGTGGAGCCCTTCTGCTTCATGTCGTAGACCAGGCGGTCCTTCTTGGCTTCGGGCGACGGCACGGCCGCCAGCGCCGGCGACCGCCCCAGCGTCGTGCGGGTGGCGCGCAGCGCGGCAGACCGCGCAATCGCCTGGATGGCGAGCCGGCGGACCTTCGGAATACTGGATTCGGCCAAGCGGTCGAGGATGTAGGGCGGAAGAATGCAGTGGATCGGGTTGTGGCAGGCGTTCATCCCAGGCCTCCCCGAGGTTGATGGAGACGGCTTGTGTACCACGTGGCGAACCGCGCGGGTTGCTGGCTCGGGGGTTCGCAAGTGGTTCGCGCGACGCTCCAAGGAATCAAACCCATCCATTCGGGTGGCCTCCATGTCGATGGACCCGCGGCAGTTGGTCCGATTCGTGCCTAGGTTAGTGCAAGCGGCAATTTCTCGTGCCTCGGCCAAGGTCGGCCACTGGGCCGTTTCGGGTGCCGGCGGTGTAGAAGCCCCGATTGCAGGCTCGCTTGCACGGGAGACCCACCCCATCCCACCCGGACCCGCCGCCTCTCACGCCACCGTTTCCATTCCCATCTTCGCGTCCGCGCTCCGCCGCTGCCCCAACTTCCGGAATCGAGGCGTTCTGGGGCATCTCCATGCGACAAATCGGGGTGGACCCGGTCTGACTGGATCGGTGTGGTGACGGCATGGCGGGGAATCGACTGGCGAAGCTCTGAGATCGGCTGGTTTCTTCATTGGCCGGGTTTGCGATTCGTCGCTATGGAATGTAACACACTGATTTTACGAAGAATAGTTGGAGCGAGGTCGCATCGCGAGATTTCTTCGGCCAAGAGCGCCTGCCAGGAAACTTTCAACTTTACTTTCCAGTGTCGCTGAACATAGGATACGCGAGCAAGCCCGCCGGATGCGTCAGGTGGATTTGCGGGTAGCAGGAATGCAGATTCGATCCAGCTTCAAATACGAAACGTGAGTTCGGCTTTGGCTTGCGAAATGGTTTCGGAGGAGAATGACCATGGGAAGAACATTGACTATGGCTGGTGTCGCTTTTCTGGCGTGCATCATGGCAAACGTCGCATTCGCGCAGTCCACCAAATGGGTGGATCAAGCGGCTGGCCTTGACAGCAACGACGGCGATACTCCAGGGACCGCATACAAAACCCTGCAGTTTGCGATCGATAATTCTATGTCCGGTGATGCTGCAAACCAATCCGTTATCTATGTCAAGGACGGAACCTACGGGACGACCAGCGCCGGGACGAATCCCTGTTTCCCCTTTGCACCGGCGGCGATTATCGTCCAAGGTATCAATTACCTCACCATTCAAGCGGCGCCCGGTGAGAATCCCAAAATCATGCCGCCCAGTGGCGACATCGTTTCGCTCGCGATTGATAATTCAGATCACATCATCATCGATAACATCGATTCGGATCAGTCCACCGCCCAGTTCGATCACTGGCATGTCTGCAACTCCGAAGATTTGACAGTCCGCAACTCAACCTTCGAAGGTACAAACGCTGAAGATGGAATCGACTTCGAGACCGGTCACACCACCGCCGTCATCGAAGGCAACACGTTCGGAGGAATGATCGAGGACACGCTGGATTTCACCGATGGAGCGTATTCAGACGTCTGGATTCAGGACAACACATTCCTGGCAAACGAGCGTCGTCCAGTCTGGTTCTTCAATGAATTCGGCGCGATTTCTGGCGTCACGATTCAACGGAATATGTTTTTCGGTACGACGACATCAGCAGATCCCCAGGAGACCATCCGATTGATCGGTGTGGATGCTGTCACCGTCGTAAACAACGTGATCATGAACGGGGATGAGGAGGGAGTCTACATCGACACAGGCTGCACGAATATCAGCATTTTGCACAATTCGTTCTTCAATAATGGCTTGAACGGCTCTGGCAATGCAGAGATTCGCACCAAAGTGGCTTCATCCGACATCCTGATCAAGAACAACATCATCTACGCCAATGGCTCAAACAAGATATTCCAGACAGAGTCAGGAGTAACCTCTCTACCCGGTGAAGATTACAACCAGGTCTACAATTCACCGCAAACCGGAGGCGGTTTTACGTTTGGTTCCAATACGACCGTGGGAGACCCGTTGTACGTCAACACGACGGCGGGCTCCGAAGACCTCAACCTGCAAGCCACCAGCCCAGCAATAGACACCGCAACAGATCTTGGCGTCGCCGTCGACATCACGCTGAAGGCTCGACCGGTTGGATCCGATCCGGATAGGGGTGCGTACGAGTTCGGTGTTCCGGTGGTGGCAATGGAAGTCACTTGTGTGGGCTTCGAGCCCCCACTGGACAAACCCATCAGCGTCAAGAAGAAGAATCGGGTGCTGCCGCTCAAGATGATGTGCTTCGATATGGATGGAAACGAACTGACGGACTTGGATCTGGTACCACCGCCCGTCGTGGTAATCGGCTTCACCGGAGGTGATCCGACCAATCCCCCAGCCGAAGAGTTCCTGTCGGCTGGCCAGGGCGACGATGGAAACCAGTTCGTGTATTCCGGGAGCAAGTGGCAGTTCAATCTGCAGACGAAGAACTTCAGTGGCTCGGGGACCTACACGATCAACGCCGTCACCGGCGATCCGCTGGTCTACGTGATCGTTCCGGCTCCGGAGGCCGAGTTCGTCATCCAATAGGTAGATGTTCTGCTGACACGAAAGAATTAGAGGGGCGGCGCTGGTAACGCCGCCCCTCTACTCTTTTGGTCCAGTCAGGTCATGAACCGCACGCTGGATTCCAGACGCAGCCGCTTGCTATCTGATTTCAGAACTCGATTTCGCCGATGTTGAATCGATCCTTTTCTTCGGCCAGGCGAAACGTGAGCGACTCGAGCTTTTCATCCGGCCGACCCCAATGGGTGAAGACATCCACCTGCAGGGTGATGGCTCCGACAAGTCGGGTCGAATTGCTCCCGAAATAATCGGCCTCGATTCGGTAGGCGCCCGGCATCGCGCGACGCACCATGTAGACCTCGGGCCCATAGCCCGAAGTGAAATCGCGGGTCACCAACCCGCCAATGACCGTGCGATTGTGGTCAAAGAAGGCTTCTTCGCCGGAGGGCTCGATGACGTGCAGATCCATGTCGGTCATGTCGGTGTCCCAGGTCATGACGATCCGAACGTCGAGATCGATGGGTCTCACGAGCCGCTCATCCACCGGAGCGTGCTCGACGCCAACCCTTCGCGCGCGCGTGAGAATGTGATTCAGTTCCACCAGCGCGATCAGCTCGATCTCGTCGAAGCGATCCCACTCGGTCATCACGACGTCGCCCAGAAGTTCGAGCGCGCGTTCGTAATCGGCTCGGGCCGCTTCGCCCGAACGCCCATCCGCTCGCCGTGCCAGCACGAGTGCGAGGTCGCGAGACGACTGGGGTTCTTCCGGCCGTAGCGAGAGCACGGCCTCGAAGAGCACGATCGACATATCGAGCTGATCGCGTTGCGCGAGGCGATGCGCGAGAATCCGAAGCAGCGCTGCATTCTCGAGTTCGAGTTCGGCGAGATTACTGAGCACCTTTGCGGACCAGAGGTCATCGCCGTTTCGGTGAAAGAAATCCGCGCAGTCGAGGAAGAAGCCGGGCGATCGGCCATGGCTCGCCTTGAGCGCGAAGTAGACGTCGATCCGCTGTTCGGGCGCTGCCGCTTCGAGTGCGGCAAAGTAGGGTGCATCCGGTTCCCACGCTTCGAGCGCAATCGAAACGGAACTCGGTGGCGAATCGGCAGAGTCAATTTCGAGGTTCGGCGTGTAGTTGGAGAGATCGGCTATGTCTTCGATCCGGATCGCGCTGAGATCTCCCGAGCTGAACGCCGTTACGGAGACCGGTGCATCGTCCAGGGAGCCGGCGCTCTCCCCCATGATGATGATCTCCTCGATCTCCTGGGCTCCAAACTCGTCGCCGAAGGTCGCGGCGGAAGGCCGGTTTCTCTCCGTAATGGACCGATGCGAGTTCGCCGCGCGGGCCTTCAACTGTTTCTTGAATTCCGCGTAGTCGAAATCCTTCGGATATTGAAACTCCGTCTCCCACCAGGCCACGCGCCCGCGCCACAGTTCCAGAATGCGGTCGAGTTTGCTGCGCTTCGCAATCTGCTCTTCTTTGGAGAGATCGTCGATTTCCGCGTCGTACTCTGCCCGCAACGAGGGAAGAGAGGCGGGCGGACGAATGCGGTGCTCTACGTATTGATCGAGGGTCTCCAGCACGATGAGCGAAGTGCCGGGCGTCACGATCGAGTGGCGCCGCCCCAATTCGCGGATTTCTGGCCGGTTCTCCTCGGGCGCCGCGAGCAACTCGTCGATCTTCAGCGCTGCCCAATACCGCGCGATGACATTGCCCTCGCTGGCGCTCTCGCGTCTGATCGCATAGCGCCGCCGCTCGTCGACCCGGTCGCTCGAACCGTATTCGAGCGCCACCGTCGCAACCTCGGCGAGGAGAACTCCCGCAAGCGTGAACGCGCCGTGGATGCGCTCGGGTATCGACGGAACCGTCTCCGAAACCGCGCCGTCATCCGCCGAAGCCGACTTGAATTGGAGGCCTTCGTGATTGATTTCGGCGACGACGCGCGCATCGGAGATTTCGTTCAGGTTGAAATACGCGCCACCCGTCGTGCGCGTGAGATGGCGCAGGAACGCGTGATCTGCTGTGGACGACGAATTGATCGCGTAGACCGGAGCCTCGATCCGCTCCAGAGCCGTTTCGCCGTAGCTGTGGATTCCGTCGCCGAACAGCAGATAGAAGTCGGGTTGGGCTGTCTGTGCCGGGGTGCTCATCGCGGATCGCTGGGTGCCGCCGTCGTAGCGCACGCTTCCGAGCGCCCGGGTGAGTTGTGCGAGCTGACCGGGCAAGATGAATCGCACTCCCGGCTCGGCGCGGTCGGCGAAGCGGATCAATTCGATTTCGGCATTCTGGGCAATCGGGCTGGCGAGCAGCCGCTCGAGCACGTCGATTTCCCGTTTCAGATCCGCGCTCGACCGGGAGCCCGACGTATCCCAAAGCAAGCGAATGCGCTTGGCCGCTGCGGAGAGCGGTGTATTTAGCGAGGACGCGATCGGATCGCGAATCAGGAAATAGACACGGCCATCCGGGGCCCACTCCACCCAGACCTGCTGCGTGTGGAGGTCGGGTAGGGCGATGCTGAGATCGCCCGTGAGCTTTGCGTTCGAGAGCTTCTGCTCTGCGACGTAGCTCTTCTTCCAGCTCGAAAACACGAAATTCGCAAGCCCGGCGTTGTCGATCACTTCGGGAAGTGCCGCGCCCTGGATCACCTCGATCCTCAGCGAAATCTGGTCGATGCGGTCACGAAACCCGAGCGGGAGGTGGTAGATCGGGTCACCGTCCGAGTCGATCAGGTCGGAAACGTACGAGACGCGAATGGTACGGGAGCCGCCAGCGCGAACGGGAAACACACGCGTGCGAAAGCTGTTTCCCTTTACCCATTCGACGAGCCCGGGATCGACGCCCCTGCGCGCTTCCAGTTCGAGCACGCGGCGCGCCTCGTACTTGTCGACGACGACCCCTTCTACGAGTTGCCCCTCGACGTCGAGCGCATAGCCACTGATCGTGGCGCCTTCCGGGAGCGGAAAGTAGAGATCGCCCTCGAGGTCATCCGAGTAGAGGTTGAAGAACGTCAGCGTCATCTGCGTCTCGGCGAGCGGTCCAAAAACCCGCACGTCGACTTCAACGTTTCGCAGCTCGAGCGGCCGCAGATTGCCGTCCCAGTCGGAAATCAGCGCAGGAGGCGGCGGGCCGCGATTCGGTTGCCAATCGAGGGAAATCGAACCGCTTTGAATCTGCGAACACGCCATCGCGGAGGCAAGCAGAGTGAGGAGCTGAAGCAAGCGTTTCCATTGCATGAATTGGGATTCGATCCAATTCAGGTTGACCTGCAGTACCCCGCTATTTGCGTTCAACAACACAAACTGGATGGTAGAAACGCACCGGCCTGATTGCTTGATCGGACGCTGATCGTTCCCTGATCATTTCATGATTTTCAATGGCGCCGCTCCGTTTTTCGTGGACGGCACGGGCATCGAGCATGCTATGAACAGACAGGCGCTGCGAATCGCGCGCTGTGTGCCAGCCAGACGCGCGGGCTTTGGCTTGGATCCGTGCCGCTTCGTCGTCATGCGGCATCTTGACTCACTCGAGCGGGTGCCTATTCAGCGAATATCCGGGTTGCGCATCAATCCACGATCAACATGCCTGAAGCACCCTGGCGGTTGTGCTGCCCGTAGCATTGGGTGGTCCCGTCGTCACCCGACGTCAACCAATCGAGGTACAGCAACTGTGTGCTCCGGCCGTCGACGTCGTCCTGACTCCAATCGAAGCGATAAGCCGGGGCGACCGCTTCTTCATCGAAAAGCGGGAAAATCGAGTGTCGGCCCGAGACGGCACCGATCTGCCTGAATCTTGATTTCCAGGCGTGCCTGCCCAAGGGAGCTGGGTGCGTCGTTTGTCAGGCCCCGCAGGGACGCGCACGGGTAGACTCGATCACCCTGCCAGATGCTCTCGTCAATCCGAGGCGTTGTAACCGTGGGGCTGCGGCGGACCGGCTCGAAGGGTGGGCGGCTTGCCGCACGGGCCCGAATCGCTCTGCAAAAATACAAATCATACAGGTATCGACATCGGGAATCCCGAATTTTCAGTGGATTCATGAAAAAATGATTGACATGTCTCTGGGTAACAGCATAGAAGGGCAGGAAACTCTCCCTGGTGTGACTCGAAACGTCATTTCGCGTCGTCATCGGAATTCCGCAGCCGACCAGGGATCAACTCTGGAGAGGATCAAAATTAGAAAATTGTATCAATGAGATTGTGACAACAATTATTTCACCGATGGGTGTCAAGCCATCCCGTTGTCTTGATCGAGGGCGGCCGATTGGATTCAGCGCCGTCGCGTGAGAAAACTCCACATCGAAGAAGCGCTCCTCGATTGAGACGTCGTGCGCGATGCATTCGCGTCGATTCTGGCTTTGGATCGCGCTCGAGCTGGATGGCGTGGGCATGCTGCCTGAATGAAAAACCTGGTGAATAGACAAACCTGCTGAATGGACAAACCTGGAGGAATCAAGTGCATACGAGAATGTTCAAGCTCTGGATGTTTCTAGTTGTTCTGTTCGTCGCGACCGGTGTGGTGAGTGTGCAGGCGTTCGCGGTCTGTACCACCATTGTCGACGGTAGCTCCTTCAATGGGAAAACTGCGGCGCTGATCAATCCGGCTGGGCCGGTAACGGGTGCAGTCGACGCAACGGGTTGCGACATCGGGGTGTATTTCAGTGGTGGAACGGTCGAGGTCACCGGCGCCGAGGTGTACGGAGCCCAATCGTATGGAATCGCGGTCAATGGTGATAGCGGCGACGTGTTCATCGACATCATTGATAGCCACGTCCACAACATCGGAGACGTCCCTTTCAACGGGAATCAACGCGGAGTGGGCATCTATCTCCGATCTTTTGGCACATTGACGACCACCGGATCAATCTCTGGAACGATCACCGGAAATCTGGTCGATTACTATCAAAAGGGTGGCATCGTCGTGAACGGGAAGGGGGCTTTTGCGCTCGTGCATAGCAATACCGTCTCGGGGTTGGGTCCGGTAATTTTTATTGCGCAAAACGGAATTCAAATCGGTTACGGCGCAACAGCAGACGTCAAGTTCAATGAGGTATCCGGAAATCAATACAGCAAGAGCGGTGGTAATACAGCTTCTGGCGGCATCCTGGTGTTGGGTGGCCCCGGCTTTGGAGTTTGTCCTGATGGTGTTACCTGCCCCTATTCCAGCGGTTCTCGAATCATGAAGAATGTCGTCGCCAACAATGACGTGGGCATCTGGATGCAAAACATCGACGCGAGCTACAACTCCCCGCCGAACAGCCAGCAAACGAACATCAAGGTTGTCAACAATGAAGTCAGCAATGCCACACTGGTCAATGGCTACGCCGGCGTCGGGTACCAAGCAGGCATTGCGGACCAGGGCAACAACGACAAGATCATTGGAAACGATATTTCGGGAGATGGTTACGATTCATCGGTCTTCCCGGCTGCGTATGTTTCCGAAATCGACGCTGACGTATCCTTTACGAACCGGCCAAAGGTGCACGCCAATCAGTAGGACGAAGTGATCGAGAAATAGGACGAAGTGATCGACAGATGGGTGTGGAGGCGAAGGACTCCGCCCCCATCTGTCGTATTCGTCGGATCTTGCCGTCAATGATCGGCCGATGGGATTGCAGGTTGGATGGGCGCTTCTGCGCATCGTCATGACTCGGCATCACGACTCAATCGAGCGGGTTCTTCGCGCAGCCCGCGCGAAGCGTCGGTTGTAGTACTCCAACAAGTTGGGGGACATGTAAGTCCCCATCAGCACCGTTGAACTTCAGCGGTTTGGTTGTTGTTTGCGCGATGGTTCGCGTGTCGGCCCGCGCAAACTCTG
>Ga0210102_1000153_pt1 | contig 20487 bp, 14 predicted proteins | sample RushOxbow_ThreeS_4_FD_185563 | JGI IMG/M metagenome (GOLD analysis project Ga0210102, IMG submission 185563) | Wetland microbial communities from San Francisco Bay, California, USA, that impact long-term carbon sequestration -... | ecosystem: Environmental > Aquatic > Marine > Wetlands ...
CGTGCCAGCCTCTCATGAGACAACGGTCTGCGCGGGCTACGATCCCCTGATGACAATCGTCCCCACGACTTCGACCACGATCGAACACATCCTCCGCCTCGCCCGCAAAGAACGGGCAGCGGCAACCCAGGCGATCCAGGGCATGACACTCGACCAGCAGGTCGCGCTGGTCTGCGAAACCCCGCTATCCCGGCGCGCCGAAACGCTCGAACTGCTCCCGGCTCCCGAGGACGTCATCCCTCGGATTCCCGAAGCAGAACTCTGTTTCACCATCAAAGCGATCGGGATCGAGGATGCAGCCTGGATTCTCGACCACGCGACTTCCGAGCAGGTTGTCGCCTGCATCGATCTCGACGGATGGAGGGGCACGGTTGCCGATCGGGCGACCATCGACCGCTGGTTCGACACGCTCGCGATGACAGCGGAAACCAGCTTCCTGCGCTCGATTCGCGCACTCGACCCGGAACTCGTGGTGCTCTTTCTCAAGCACCGAGTCCAGTGCTTCCAGAAACCGGACGACGACGAAGGTTGGCAACCGCCCGAGGGCGGTCTGACGGTCGAAGGTCAATTCTATTTTGTCGCAATTCGCGAAGGAGATGACCTCGAGCCCATCGTCGCCATGTTGCGCGCGCTGTTCGTCGCCGACTACTGGGTCTATTTCCGGATGATGCAGGGGATCATCCACGAACTGGACATCGTCAACGAAGAATGGGCGTTACGCTGGCGAACCGGCCGCCTCGAGGATCTGGGGTTCCCGCCCTGGGATCGCGCAATGGAAATCTACCGTTTCATCCGACGTGAAGATCGAACTGCAATTGCGGACCAGGCGACGAGCCTCGTCGTGGGAGAATGGCATCTGCCCGTCTGGATGCCGAACCTTCCCGCATCGGCAGACCACCAGCACCTGCTGTTTCGAACCCTCGCACAGCTCGACGATGGCGAACGCCGCGCTGCACTCTACGCCTTCATCGCGCTCGCAAACCAGGTCGCGGTCGCAGATCGAATGGAACTGAGCGATGCGGAATCGACTCCGATTGCGATCGACAAGGCCGCGGATTTCGCCAGCGTGGGGCTCGCGTTCATCTCGACCGAACTCCGCCTCGACGCTGCGGATGTTCTTCGGCGCGTGACGCTGCAGCGACTCTTTTCGGTCGGCGCAAATCTGGAGCCCGAACGCGCTTATCCGCGCGGCAAGGAAAGCAGCTGAAACAAGAAGAGCCCACCAACCTCTCGGTCGGCGGGCCCTTGGAATGGAACCGGGGCGCTCTCTAGAGATCGACCGGCTTGAGGGTCTTGCGCTTGTTGCCCAGCGCGCGAGCCTCTGCGGTCGCGATCATTCCGCGAACGGCCTTGTCGAGTGCGCTGTAGAAATCGCTGCTCACGTTGCACTTCTTCGCCGCGCCTTTGGTGCGTGACTTCGAAATGATCAGATCACCGGAGGCCTTCTTTGCCGCCTGCTTCTTCGCTGCCATTGTTTCTCCCGTTTCGTCCGCGTTCCCTTCGATCACCGTCGACGCGCCACGTTCGTTCGACAATATCGCGTTCGACAATATCGCGTTCGACAAGATCTCTCGGTGAACAGTTCGAATTCACCCCCATGTCGCACAATACGGCATGGTTTGACGGGCGCATCATAGACGTTCTTTTCTCGGAAGCAAACCAAAAAAGGCCGCCAGAAGCCCTCTAGGCCGCTTTTTGGGGGGCCTCCCCCAAACGGGTAGGCACCGGAGCGGGGCCGGCAAGCGGGTCCGGAGGGGGCGGAGGCACACCGCTTTCGCCCCGAAGCTTCCGGAATTTCCGCCTCGACCTTCAGCTCTCTCGAGGCGCCTGTTAGAATCCGACGAGATGAAGACGATCGATCTGCGCAGTGACACCGTCACCAAGCCGACCGAGGCGATGCGAAGAGCGATGGCCGCGGCCGAAGTCGGAGACGACGTCTACGGAGAAGATCCGACCGTCAATCGGCTGCAAGAGCTGGCGGCCGGACTCTCGGGCAAGCAGGCGGCGCTCTTCGTCAGTTCGGGAACGATGGGCAACCAGGCGGCCATTGCCGCGACGACCCGTCCCGGAGACGCGGTGCTGGTCGGCGAAAACGCTCACATCCTGCTCTACGAAAGCGGAGCGGGTGCAGCGTTGTGGGGCGTCCAGGTCGAAACCCTGGGGTCGGGCGGTTTCTTTTCGGGCGCGGAAGTCGCCGACGCGATCCACCCGGTCGATGTCCACTACGCGCCTGCCAGCATGCTCGCAATCGAAAACACCCACAACCAGAGCGGGGGCCGGGTGTTTCCGCTGGAGCTTCTGAAGGAAGCCGCCGCCGTCGCGCGCGATCACGGTCTGGCGGTGCATCTCGACGGCGCCCGAATCTTCAACGCATCCGTCGCCAGCGGGACACCTTTGGCAACCTGGGCGGAGCCCTTCGACTCGCTGACATTTTGCCTCTCGAAAGGACTCGGCGCGCCGATCGGATCCGTTCTGTGCGGATCCTCGGAGTTCATCTTGCGCGCACACCGCGCCCGCAAACAGATGGGTGGCGGGATGCGTCAGTCCGGCATCATCGCGGCGGCTGGCCTCTATGCGCTGGAGCATCACGTCGAACGCCTCGCGGAGGACCACGCGAACGCGCAACGGCTCGCAGCAGGACTGCAGCAGCTCGGCTTCAAGGTCGACCCTTTCCCCGAAACGAACATCGTGATCTTCGAGGTCGAGCGGGCGGAAGCATTCGAGAAAGAGGCCCTCGCGCAGGACGTCCTGGTGCTCGCCCTCACGAAAAACCTGGTTCGAGCGGTGACCCATCTGGACGTGTCCGAAGCAGACATCGACACTGCGTTGGGTCGGATTGCAGAGATTGCGCAAGCCCGTTCCCGCTGATCGGCTCCACCACCCCATCGCCCAGCGATCCGGACGCGATCAGGGCTTTCGAGAACGGGGGCGACAGCGTACTGACCGAGCACTCTTGCCGAACGAGGAGCGGGATGAATTTCGATAATCTCATCTTTGGAGTCCAGGATGGTCTGGCTCGTCTCACGCTGAATCGCCCGACGGCCGCCAACTCGTTCAATCTCGATCTGGCTCGCGAATTTCTAGAGACCGCGACGATCTGTTCCGAAGATCCGACGGTTCGCGCGGTCCTGTTGACGGGAGCCGGTCGATTCTTCAGTGCAGGCGGCGATCTGAAGAATTTTTCGGCCGCAGAGCACGAGATTTCGAAGCGGGTCGCCGAGACCGCCGACACACTCCACGCCGCAATCTCGAAATTCGCGCGCATGAACCCGCCCGTCGTGGCGGCCGTCAACGGCCCGGCTGCGGGCGCGGGCATGAGCCTGGTCTGCATGACCGACATCGCAGTCGCCGCGGAGTCTGCGAGCTTCACCATGGCCTACACCGCAGCCGGTCTCGCACCAGACGGGAGCTCGACCTACTTTCTACCGCGTATCGTCGGCGTGCGGCGCGCGAGGGAGTTGATGCTCACCAATCGCAGGCTCTCGGCCGCGGAGGCTCACGCGTGGGGAATCGTCGAACGCGTCGTGCCCGACGACGAACTGATGTCCGAAGCGGAAAAGCTCGCGCGCACGCTGGCCAGCGGAGCGACGCTCGCGTTTGGCGCAGTCAAGAGGCTGCTGCTCGCGAGTCAAACCGCCGATCTCGAAGATCAGCTGGACGCTGAGACGAGCGCCATCGTATCCATGACCGAGACGTCGGATGGGCGCGAGGGAGTCACGGCGTTTCGCGAGAAGCGCAGCCCCCGCTTCAGGGGAGCCTGATTTCCGCGCCCGCGATGTCGCTAACGCTCTGCGTCGGTCACGCAGCCAAGTGAAGCCGGACTGACGCTTTGGATGTACTTGTAGAGCGTTCCGCGCTTCGCTTTGAGTTCCGGAGCCATCCAGCGCGATCGCCGTGCGTCGAGTTCGTCGGCGCCCACCTCCAACTCGACGATGTGCTTCTTCACATCGATGGTGATCACGTCGCCGTCCTCGATCAGCGCAATCGGTCCGCCATCCTGCGCCTCGGGAGTCACGTGTCCGATCAGGAACCCGTGTGACCCCCCGGAGAATCGGCCATCGGTGATCAATGCGACGTCCGCGCCGAGGCCCGCACCCATCAACACGGAAGTCGGGGTCAGCATCTCGGGCATTCCGGGTCCGCCCCTGGGCCCTTCGTAGCGGATCACGACCACGTCGCCCGCGCGAATCGCATTCCGTTCGACGGCGGCGAGCATGTCCTCCTCGCAGTCAAACGGCCGCGCGGGGCCGCTGAACAGGTAGCCCTCCTTGCCGGTGATCTTTCCCACGCAGCCCTCGGGTGCGAGGCCGCCGCGCAGGATCTGCAGGTGACCCGTCGACTGGACCGGATCTTCCCAACTCCGTATGACCTTCTGGCCGTCCGCGAGCGGTGATACGTCGGCAAGATTCTCCGCCAGGGTCTGGCCGGTCACGCTGAGGCAGTCGCCTCGAAGCGCCTGTTTTTCGAGCAGGTACTTCATCACCGCTGGCGTTCCGCCGACGTTGTGGAGATCCTCCATCACGTACTGACCGCTCGGCTTCAGATCCGCCAGATACGGAACCCGGTCGCTCACCCGCTGGAAGTCGTCGATCTGCAGCGAGACACCGACCGCGTGGGCCATCGCGATCAGATGGAGCACGGCATTCGTCGAGCCGCCCAACGCGACGACCATCACGATCGCGTTCTCGAACGCCGCCCGGGTCATGATGTCGCTGGGTTTGATGTCTCGTTCGAGCAGGTTGCGAATTGCGGCGCCTGCGCGAAGGCACTCCTCGCGTTTTTCGGGCGATTCGGCGGGCGCCGACGAGCTGTAGGGAAGGCTCATTCCGAGCGCTTCGATCGCAACGGCCATCGTGTTCGCGGTGTACATTCCGCCACACGCGCCCGCTCCGGGGCAAGCCCTGCGCACGATTTCGCTGCGCGTCCGGTCGTCGATGGCGCCCGACAAGAACCTGCCGTAGCTCTCGAACGCGGAGACGATGTCGAGCTTGTCGCCACTTCGGGTGTGTCCCGGCTTGATGGTTCCGCCGTAGATCATCAGCGACGGTCGGTTCACTCGCGCCATCGCCATCACGCAGCCCGGCATGTTCTTGTCGCAGCCGGGCAGCGAAATATTGGCGTCATACCACTGAGCGCACATCACCGTCTCGATCGAATCCGCGATCAGATCCCGCGATTGCAACGAGTAACTCATGCCGTCGGTTCCCATCGAGATGCCATCCGAAACGCCGATGGTGTTGAAGCGCATCCCGACCATCCCGGCTTCGACGACACCCTGTTTGACCACGGCGGCGAGGTCGTTGAGGTGCATGTTGCAGGAATTGCCCTCGTACCAGACGCTGGAAATCCCCACCTGGGCCTTGTCCATGTCGGATTCGGTGAGCCCCGTCGCGTAGAGCATGGCCTGGGAGGCCCCCTGCGCCTTGGGTTGCGTGATGCGACGACTGATCGCGTTCAAGGCTTTCTTCATCATCGAACTCCGCGATTGGAGGCGCCCCGCGCCTTCCGAAAGACTCAACATAGCGCTGTTCTCGGGATTCGATCGATGGTCGCGACGAGGCTTCGAGCAGCCATTTCCGAGCACCCGAGACGCGATCACCGATCACCGATTCAACACGTGGGGCGCGGAGGTTGGGGGAGTCGGGGGGAAGGGGCATTCGCTCCAACCCCATGTCGCTCACACCCCTTCCCCCCGACTCCCCAGCGAACCGCTTTCTAGACGCGAAGAAAGACCCCCCATCCGAGATGCTCTCTCCAGATGGAGGCGTCAACCGGGTTTCGATGACGGGAGGCGATCGCGCGACAGGGGGTTCGCGCCGAGGGTTTCCCGTCTTCGCACCCGAGTCAGTGATGAAGTTCCAGCTCGGTCAACAATTCAACAATTCAACAACGTCCCCGTTTGACGATCAGCGCACTCGCATCCGATGACCCACTCCGAGCAGCGAGGCGCCTGCGAGCAGCATCGCCCATGATTGCGGCTCTGGAACGAACTTGATTCGGAGGATGCCGATCCCGCCGGTCTCGTAGTTTGCCGCGGGCTGGAACCAGCGCGTGAGCACCGGCGACACGAGTTGGATCGTGCCCTTGCCGCTGGGCGTCGTCGTGTTGCGGTTGTCGTAGCCGCGCGCGTAGTGGACGGTCTTGTGTGGGCCGCGTGCCGTGGCGGTGACGCTGACGCTGCCGGTCGTCCACGGGAAACGCGAACCCTCGACGTTGATCGTGCTCGTCTGCATCAGGCCCGTGTGGTAGTAGTACGCGTTGATGGTTGCCAGATAGCCCCTGGTGACGACGCCCGTCGCCGTGTAGGCAGTCGCTCCGACTGCGTCATAGCGCCAGTCGTTGCTGCCGAGTGAGCAACCACCATTGCGGTAGTAACAGACCTTGCTCGTCAAGGCGCCCAGCATCCGCATGGTTCCACCGAACTTGGCGACGCCTTGCTTCACGCTGATGTTCGCGACGCGTTGAGTCCCCTTGCCGTTGTAGAAATTGCGGTTGAAGGCACCCGGCCCGGCGCCGGCGCCGAATTCGCCCGCGCCGTTGCGCAGCGTCGCGTAGGTGTAGCTGTAGAGGTAGGGTCCGACCGCAGGGAACTCGCCGATTTGATCCGTCGTCCGGATGCCGGCACCGTTCGCCGCGGCGGGTGCAAAGCTGAATCCTCCCCTCTGCGTGCCGGTCGTGACGGCGACCCATCGACCGGCTACCGGGTGGCCCGCCTGGACGAGGCCTTTTCCGCCCGGGGTAGCCCCCGTACTGGTCGCGGTACACGAGGTCGCGTTGGGCTCGCCAGCGGACGTGAAGAAGTTCGGGTTCCGATAGAGGGGCGGAATCGGTAGAAGCATCCCGGTGCAGCCAACCGAGCACGAATACGGCGACGATCGGGGCGGACGGGACTTCGTCCCAGCGCCCTGCCAGTTGTACCACGGCGCGCAGAACAAAGCCTGTTGCGGGCTTCCCCCCAATGGCGCCCACTTGCCATTGCCGTCCGTGGGTGTCGACTCGAACGGACAGCGGGGTTGATTCGGATTGCACTGGATCCCCTGCGGCATTCCGAACGCCGAGTAGAATTCCGACTCACCGGTACCGCCAGCGCGCTCGTTGCCGAACGCCTTGACGGTCCACGAACCCTCGAAGAGCTGGTTGCCGGCTTCGGCGGTGACAGTAACGAACATGCCGACGCACAACGCACTGATCAGGAAAAGTTCGCTGCTGAATTTCACGCTTGTGACCCTCCGACGTAGGTCGGGATGCACCCGATGCAGAGGTTCCGCTGGGATCAGCGAGCCAGCATTCCCGTCCCCCACCACCCGCAATCGACAGTCGAATTGCCGACGACCGACAGCTGGCCGAAACGGGAACCCAGCACGAGAGTCGAGGGATCCGGAGACCGACGCCCAGCGCTGTTACAGACAGGATGACCCGCGCGCACGTCGGCTGTCAAACAATTGGTGTAGCGCCGGCGAGTTCGCTGGGCGTCCAGCCGCGGAGAATCGGGACGCAAGGCGGGTCGCTGATGACGCGATTCAAGACATGGGCGCTGTGGTTGGGGAGTCGGGGGAAGGGGCATTCGCTCCGACCCCATGTCGCTCACGCCCCTTCCCCCCGACTCCCCAGCGAATCGCTTGCTCGATGCGAAGAAAGACCCCGTATCCAAAGCACGCTCTCGAATGGAAGCGTCGCTCGGGATTCTCGAACGGAGGCGCCGCCCGGGTTCGGTGACGGGAGGCCATCGGGCGACATGGGGCTCGAGCCCGATGGCCTCCCGTCACCGAACCCGGGCGACCAACTTCCGCGCACACAGGCTTTCACGGCGACGATCCGCGCGTGTGTCGGCTGTCACGCGATCGGCGTAGCCTCGTCGGGCTCTGCGGGCGTCCAGCCCCAGGCGGCCAGGATCTTCTCGGCGCTCTCGCGCTCCCCGCGATGGATGGCCACCGCGGCCACATCGCCGACCGCGAGCGACAGGCCCGCGTGCATCGGCATCACCTTCTTGCCGCGCTGGATCGAGAGGATCACCAGTTGCTCGTCGACCTTCGGAATCGGCGCAGCTGCCTCCTCGGCGTTCGCATCGGGTTCGGGCTTACCGCCGTACACCCAGTGCTCGACCTCGAGCCCGGCGTGGCGGGCGCGAACATCCCATTGCTCGACATCGTGGGGGCCGTCGAACAGCACGACGACCCGCTCGCGCTCGAGCAGGGCTGGCGCGAGACCGACGCCGGGATCGACGGCAGCCACGTAACCGCGCGGGACACCGAATTGTTCCCGCGCGTGGCTCGCGAAGACGCTGTTGAGCATCTGATTCGGCGTCAGGCCGATCGCGCTGCCGACGTTCTCGAATCGCGCGCGCTGCAGGGTCCTCTCCTGGAGCGCATCGCCATATACGACCTGGAAGCCCGCCTCCTCTGCACGGCGGCAATTCGAGGGATTGGCGTCGAGAAAAATGACCGGAATGCCCGCGTTCCTGAGCTGGATGGCGAGTTCGAGCCCCAGACCCTGGGCGCCGAGAATGGCAACCGTTTCGCGACCGGGAAGTCGCACCTGGAGCAGGGTCGCCATCCAACTTCCCGTCAGACCTGCGAGGATCACGGTCCCGGCAATGCACAAGAACACCATGGCGCGTAATTCGGGACCGCCAGGAAGACTCTGGCTCTCGAGTGCCGTTGCCGTGACGGACGCGACGGCAGCAGCCACGATCCCGCGCGGAGCGATCCACGACACGAAGAGCCTCTCGCGAAATGTCAACTCGGATCCGAGCGTCGAGAGGCCGACGTTGAGCGGGCGGACGACGAGCACGAGCAAGGCGACGACCGCGACCCCCCTCCAACCCAGCGCGAGGATGTCTTCGAATCTCACATCCGCGGCCAGCAAGACGAAGAGCAGCCCGATCAGCAGGACCGTGAGCTGATCCTTGAACTCGCGCAGGTTGCGGTCGACCCGCGTTCGCAAGTTGCCGACGACGACACCCGCCGCCGTCACAGCGAGGATTCCGCTGTGGGCAACGATCTCGTCGCATCCCTGGTAGAGCAGCAACACGTAGGCCAGCGCGAAGATGTTCTCGTAGCCTTCGGGGACGAGATTCCGAACCCGAAGCAAGCGGGCGAGTGCAAAGCCCGCAAGCAAGCCCGCGATTGCCCCAAAACCGAGGCTGGTGGCGAGGAGCATCGGTGCAGCCCAGATCGAATCGATCGACTCCAACGCGATCCCGAGCAGCAGTACGGCGAGAATCGCGCCAATCGGATCGATCAGGACGCCCTCCGCTTCGAGCACGGTCGCGACCCGCGGACGCAGCCTCAGGCCTCGAACGAGCGGCCCGACCACGGTCGGCCCGGTGACGACCACCAATCCCCCGAAGACGAATGACCGCATCCAGGGCCAATCCAGACACCAGCGCGCCGCGAGCGCTCCACCCACCAGGGTGATCAACGCTCCCCAGGTGACGAGTCGGCGAATCGGCGTCTGCTCGCGCCGCAATCTTGAAATCTCGAGGTTGAGTCCACCCTCGAAAAGAATCACCGCAACCGCGAGCTCGACGACCGCAACCAGACCCTCGCCGAGCGAGCGCGGATCGATCCAATCCAACCCATCGGGGCCGAGGCAGGCGCCGGCGAGCAGCAACAAGACGATCCCGGGAATTCGCAAGTGTCGCGACACCGACTGGGCGAAGATGCCGACCGCGAGGGCGAGCACGAGAGTCAATGCGGGATGGTGAACCACGGCCGACAAGGCTAGCCGAACCCCAGCAACAATCACGCTTGCGTGCGAACCGGCGGCGCGCGCGGTTGAGGTATGCTGGGCGTTCCCGTGACGGCCTCACGAACCGCGAACCCATCCGGTTTCTGGCGCAGTGTTTCGCCCTAACGCACGAGGAGCCGATCGACGCCGATGCAGGGACTGATTGACCTCTTCTGGCGCTTGTTTCCCGATGTTCGCCTGCAGGAACGCTCGCGCTTCCTGTTCTTCGCCGAGCTGGCCGCCCTGATCAGCCTGGCGCAAACGCTCGGACTGACGGGGGCGGAAGCGCTGTTCCTGGCCGAGGCCGGGATCGAATACCTGCCGATCACGATCATCGGCGGATCGGCTTCCACGGTGTTGGGATTCGTGTTGTATGCCATGCGGGTAGGTGATGTCCGCAATGACGGCTTCTTCGTTCAGATGCTGGTCGGAGCGGCGCTCGCGCTGACGGCTGCGACCGTCGGAATCTGGCTCCAGGTTCCCGGCGTATCGATCTTCCTGATCTGCTTCTTCTTCGTCACGCAGGCGATCTTCATCAACCACCTCTGGACATTTACCGCCGACTACTTCGACACCGTCGCCAGCAAGCGACTCGTCCCACTGTTCACGATCGGAGCAAGCGTCGGAGGCGTGGTCGGCGGGCTCGTTGCCGCGGGGATGACCGGGGTTGCGGGAGCCGCAAGCCTCGTCGCGGGCTGGGCGCTGTTTCTCTTCGGAGCAGCCGCGACCATTCGCATCGGCCGCGTGCGATTGCGTAGCTGGGGACCGATCGACCTCGAGGAGGCAGACGAGACCTCCGTGGAGGGCATTCGGGGAGCCCTCCGATACGTCCGCGCCTCGAAACTCGGGGGCGCCCTGCTGGCTTCGGCGATCGGCATGATTCTCGCAGTCGTCGTGGCGAGGTATATGTGGTTGGACGCGTTCTCGCGGCGCTTCCCGGACCCGGCGGATCTGGCCGCCTTCATCGGCCTCTTCCTCGCCGCCACCAACGCAATCGAGATCGCAATCGAAATGGCGGTCACGCCATGGCTGATCCGGCGCTTTGGGGTTCCGAGCACCAACCTCATCCACCCGACATTGACGTTGTTGAGCTTTGCTGGGCTCGCCTATCAGTACAACATCGTGTCGGGCGCGATCGCTCGCATGAACGGAGAGATGCTCGAGAACGCGCTCGCAAATCCGATCCGCGCGCTGCTGTGCAATGCAATTCCGCTGCGCTTCCGCGGTCGGGTGAGGGCGTTCATCGAGGGGATCGCCGTCTACGCGGGCATGTCGATCGGTGGTGGCATCCTATGGGCGCTCGGAAATCCGGAACCCTTCTGGCTCGCCGTAGCGGGTGGAGCCGCGAGCCTCACCTATCTCGCCGCCAACATCCTGGTTCGACGCGAATACCTTCGCACGCTGGTCGTCGGACTTCGCGCCGGCCGGATCGATCTCGAAAGCCTGGGCGACGGGATCGGCAAGTGGGAGATTTCCCGGCTGGCCGAGCTATGGGAGACACTCCTTCGCAGGGAAGGCGAACGCCCGTCTCGATCCCTGCTCAAACTCATCAAGACCCTGGCGGACCAGGGCGTCCTCGAGCCGCTGCAGCGCGCGGCCGGTCATCCGAGTGTCGACGTGCGCTGCTCGTGCATTACTGCGTTGGCATCGACGGGCAGGCTGGACGTCGCAGCCACCCTCCAATCCGGCCTGGTCGACGCCGAAGCCCGCGTTCGCATCGCAGCGATCGACGGCCTCGCCAGACTGGGTGGCGCCGATCTGCTCGAGCCGCACATCGGGCGGCTACTCGATGATCCGGATCCTGTCGTTCGCGCCGAAGCGGCCCGGCGGGCCGGTGCAGAGGGCGCTGCCGTACTCGCGAAGATGATCGCGTCGTCGGATCCCGCAGAAAGCATCGCCGCCCTCAGCAACGCGACGCCCCCTCTTCGAGAAGCGGTCGAAACGCGAATCCACGACACCGATCCCGGCGTGCGGGCCGCGGCACTCAAACGCATCGCAGAGATCTCGCCGGAGCCCGCGGTCGACCTGAACGAAATCCGAACCCTCCTCGCGGATCACGATCCGCGTGTGCGAAGCGCCGCCGTCTACCTGTTGGCAAATTTCGAGGGAGATGAAGCGCTCGAGATCCTCGCGGCGGCGCTCGCAGATCCGTCCAGCGAAGTCCGATTTGCGGCCGGGTCTGCGCTCGTCTCACACGGAGAGGAAGCAGCGTCCGCAATCGAGAGCTACCTCGAGTGCGAATCCGAACGAACCGTGGCTTCTGCGCTTCGGGTTGCAGCCCATCTGGGCGCCGACCAATCGGCGACCCTGCTGCAGCGTGAACTGCGCCGACGCGTCCACGACCTCTGGTATTGGATGATCGCCCACCAGCACCTGACGGCTGTGGACCGCTTGGGAAACCACTTCCTTCGCACCGCCTACCTCGACGCCGTGGCGCGGAATCAGCGAATTGCCTTTCAGATCCTGGAACTCCTGGAGGGCTCCAGCGTCGTGCGGAACATCGAAAAGGCGCTGCGATACGGTGCGGCGCGATCCAGAGGCGACGCGCTCGAGATCCTATCCCACCTGGGTGACCGGGAGGCGGCTCGGTTGCTCGTGATGTATCACGAGCCTGGATCGCTGGGCGATCGGATCAATGCTGCCAGCAAACACGTAGCGATCCCCGACGACCCGCAGCAGTTCATCGACGAGGCCTGCAAATCGAATTCGGAATGGATCCGAATCGGCGCCCTGGCGTTGGGCTCTGAGGCCGACCCCAGTCCACCCGAGGAGGCAAGAATGGAACGATTGTTGGCCCTCAAGGAAATCCCGCTCTTCCACAATCTGAGCCTGGATCAGCTCGAGGCCGTGCATCAGATCACCCGGGAAGTCGAATACCTCCCGGGAGAAGTGATCCTGAAGCAAGGCGAGCGGGGAGACGAACTCTATCTGCTCATCGAGGGGCGGGTCCGCATCTTCACCAATTATGGCCAGCCCAACGAGGACGAAAAGCCCGAGCAGAGAGCGGTGAGCTCGTTCGGAGAAATGGCGGTGCTCCACGACGGAACGCGAACCGCGACCGTCGTCGCCGCAGATCGATCGCACCTGCTGCGCCTGGACGGCAATAGCCTCCGCGAGTTGCTGACGCAGATGCCCGAGATTTCGTTTGAGATGTTCCGCGTGTTGGTGGAGCGGGTCAGGACCGCGGAGGCTCCGAGCCGCACCGGCTGACCCCCGCTATTCGCCCGAGCCGGGCGGGAGAGAACTCCGAGCCCGGTCGAAGCGCGGCTTTTGCGGCGCCGGTCGCTTGCAAAACCGGGAATTCAGACTCATCCTGCTGGCGTGCAGGGGGGTAGCCGGCTCACGTGTTAACGAGCACGATGTCGACGCTGATCACCGCGGAGCGCGATTGCGTGTGGCGCGCGCTCACGACTCCGAGCGAATTGATTCGCTGGGATGAGCAGATCCTGGAACTGCTCGACCCGTCCCCCGACTTCCCGCGGCCCGGCCAGCAGGTCCGTTGGCGTTGCCGGATCGGCTCGATCCCGATCGTCGTCCATCAAACCTTCCAGGAAATCCAACCGGGCGAGCGGCTGCAGTCGGCCGTCTCCCGCGGCGTGTTCTGTTTCGACGAGACGTACACGCTCGCGGACGAACCCGGCCTACCCGATCGAACGCGGTTGAGCCTCAAGATCGTCGCTTCGAACTCGACGCCGGTCGTGGATGGGACGATGGATCGGTTCGCGATTCGGCGCCTGTCCGCAGAACTGATCGATTCCCGCCTGCGGGCGGTTCAAAAGTGGTGCGAAAACCACGCCTGAGCGTCGCGCGACGCCACCTCACCCGATTCGCAGCGCCGAGCCAGCGAGATGCCGCCGCCTGATTGGCATCGATTGCACCCCTCGGCTCCGACATCGACTCCCCGCCCGATGCCACTATGTTCTCGGATGCCCGCTGCGACGGCCACGCTGCGCCTGGGTTGTTGACGCGATCCGATGAAGCAGGAGAAACGATGATCATCCCTGCGATCGTCCTGGGCGTTGGCTTGATGATGTTGCTCGCCGAGAGAGCCGTCGCGGCTCGCCGCTGGCCAGCCGTTGCCGGCTGGTGGCCGCGGGCCATCGCGCTCAACACCGTTCAGGCCGGAGCGGCCTACCTCGCGGGGATTTCCTGGGACGCCTGGATGATCCGACATCGGTTGTGGACCATCGATGACCTCGCGCTGGTTCCACAGGTCCTGATCGGCTACGGGGCGATTACGTTCGTCTATTATTGGTGGCATCGCTGGCGCCACGAAGTGCCACTGCTCTGGCGATTCCTACACCAGCTGCACCACAGCCCACAGCGGATCGAGATCATCACGAGCTTCTACAAGCATCCGCTGGAAATTTTCGCAAACGGCGTCTTGTCGAGCGCGATCGTCTACCTGCTTGTCGGTGTCGAGCCTCTGGCTGCCGCCATCGTCGTGTTGATTACCGGCCTGGCTGAATTCGTCTATCACTGGAATGTGCGCACACCCCATTGGCTCGGATATTGGATCCAGCGCCCAGAGAGTCACTGCGTACATCACCAGGAAGGACTTCATCACTACAATTACGCGGATCTTCCGATCTGGGACATGCTGTTCGGAACTTTTCGGAACCCTCGCGATTGGAACGGGCGCTGTGGCTTCGGACCGACCGGCGAGTACCGCCTGACCGAGATGCTCCTCGGACAGATCGTCGACGGCGCGGATTCCCGAGAGGCTGCAGGATGAGGGCGACTGGAATCTTCCTCGTCATTCTCGGTCTGGCCCAGATGACGGCCGACCTGCTCGGGTTGTCGACGTTGAAAGGGATTGCGGCGGCAACCACCGCTTCGCCTGCACCGAAGGTTTTCTCTGCCGTTCGAGGCCTCGAGACCTACTCGACGCGCTTCGCAATCGAGTGGCAGGACGCATCCGGTTTGGAACGATCACTCGAACTCACACCGGAAGTCTACGAGTCGATCCGTGGCCCCTACAATCGACGCAACGCGTACGGGGCGATGCTCGCCTACGGACCCATCTTCGCGTCGACCCCTGCAACCCAGGCGCTTTTCGAGAGTGTCGCGCGCTACGCGTTGTGCGGAGATGGCCCGCTGCTCGTCGAACTCGGGATCGGCGCGAGATCGACCGCCGCCCCGGTCCGTGTCCGGCTCACACCGCTACCGTCGTCTGACGTCGGAGATCTACCGCTGGTCTTCGAGGCTCCCTGCTCGTGAGCGCGAACCGTGCCAACGGCTGGACCGGTGGTCAGTACAGTGTCTTCCGATGCGCGCTGGGTAGCTACCTGCTGATTCATTTCCTGCAGCTGGTTCCCTGGGGTGCAGAAGTCTTCTCCAATTCGGGGATGCTCGCCGAGGCGTCCGCGAGCCCCCTGTATCCGCTTTTCCCCAACATCCTGTTCTTCTGGGATTCGCCGGCCGTCGTCGTCATTCTGCTACTCGCGGGCGCCTTGCTCAGCGCGCTCTTCGCGTTGGGGGTACGCGATCGGATCGCCGCCCTGATGCTCTGGTATCTATGGGCCTGTCTGTTCACGCGCAACCCGTTGATTTCGAACCCGGGGCTCCCGTTCATCGGTTGGATCCTGCTCGCGCACGCGTTCGCTCCGACGCGCCCGTACGGTTCGTGGGATGCGCGCGGCCGGACCGATCCTCGCGGCGACTGGCGATTCCCCTCATCGATCCACTGCGCGGGGTGGATCGTGATGGCGATCGGCTACTCGTACAGTGGCGCAATGAAGCTCACGAGTCCCTCTTGGCTCGACGGCAGTGCTCTCTTGCACGTGCTGAGCAATCCACTCGCTCGCCCGACATTTCTGCGAGAGACCCTGCTCGCGCTGCCGCAGCCGCTCATCGCCTTGGCGACCTGGAGTGCGCTCGGCCTCGAAATCGGCTTTGCTCCGCTGGCGCTCTTTCGTCGGCTCCGACCCTGGCTGTGGTCGGCGCTTCTCGGCATGCACCTTTCGTTAATGACGTTGATCGACTTTGCGGATCTCAGTGCGGGCATGCTGATGCTCCACTTCTTCACCTTCGATCCAGCTTGGGTAAGAGGTGCGCTCGAGAGGCAGCCCGCCACGATGTTCTACGATGGCGGCTGTGGGCTTTGCCATCGCACCGTCCGCTTCGTGATCGCCGAGGATCGCGACGGCACCCGCTTCCGCTTCGCCCCGCTCGAGGGCGGCGCATTCGCCGCTTTGCGCGAGAGCGGCGCGCGGACCGAAATACTCGATGCCGTCGACAGCATCGTGCTGCGCCTTCCCAATGGAGATCTGCTCGTGCGCGCGGCCGCAGTCCTCGAAATCGGCAAGAGACTCGGCGGCATCTGGCGCGTGGCCGCGATCGCAGTCGGCACCCTCCCGCTGCGCGTGCTCGACGCCGGCTACGATGGAATTGCCGGCATCCGCCACCGGATCTTTGCCAGGCCATCCGACGCATGTCCGATCCTGCCCGTTCAGCTTCGCGACCGATTCGAAGCCGACTGACCCACCCGGGCTCGCGCTTTCAGATATGAAGTTCTTCTCGGACCCAGCGGGTTGGGTCTTCGAAGCGCTCGCGGGTGAGGGCGCCCAGATCGCACGATTCGAAGCGGCCGGTCGCGATCAATGCCGCCATTTCGCGTCCGACCGCGTAGGATTGCATGACGCCGCGCCCGGTAAAGGAGTGCGCCTCGAAGAGGTTTTCGAAGCTGCCGACCTTTCCCGCAATACCACTGCAATCGGGCGTCACCGCATAGAGGCCCGCCCAGCCTCGAACGTGGCCGCAGCGCTCGAAGCTGCTCGAGCGACGGGCGAGCCGCTGCCAGATTTCGGTTTCGAAGAAGGCATCGCCGTCGTAGCTGAAATCGAAACCGGGGGCTTCGTCGGGAACCGAGAAACCCGCGAGGACGTGGGGTCCCTCGGGATGGAAGTAAAGCCCGCTCGCATCGACGATCATCCCGAGATCATCCAACGAGACACCGGGCGCAATATCCTCGCGATGGACGTCGACCAGGGAGATCTGGCGGCGAACGGCTTCGGTTACGTCCGCGATCCCGATCTTCGACGAAAAGATCGGTGACCAGGCGCCGAGGCAGTTCACGACCACGTCGCTGGAGATGCGCATCTCGCCAGCCTGCTTGTCGATCGGTACCCGGTGGGTGGTCAGGATCTCCTGCACCGTTCCACCCGTGTCGGCGATCTCTCCTCGCTCGACTTCGATCACGTCGACCGCGCTGACCCGGCGCCGGCTTCCCGCAACCCCCGAGACGCGTTGCGTCACTGCGCCTGCCACATAGTGCCGATTGCGGAAGACGACACCGAGTCGCTCCGCCTCGGATCGGTACCACGCCCGGACTGCGTTGGGGTTCACCAACCCGTCGCGGGGCGAAAAGGTCGCGCCCACGATCTCCTCGAGGCCACGGTCGAGAATGGGGAATCGCTCCGCAAGTTCGGGCGTCGAAAGCAGCTCGACACCGAGTCCGCGATCGTTTTGGATCCTCCGCTTCTCGATCGCCTGCGCATAGAGACCGGGATCGGAATAGAGCCACAGGTAACCACGGTCCCGAAAACCGAAAGCAGAGGCGTGGGCGCAGAAGAAATCGAGTGTCGATCGACACGTTTCAATGTTGACCGGCTGCCACCAGGTTGCGCGCACGCCGCCGGCATTCAATTCCGAAGACGCGTAGACGCCGGCGAGATCCAGATCGACCACGACGATTCCGGTGACGCCGCGATCGGCCAACGCCCAGGCAATCGACGTCCCGATCACACCGCCACCCACGATCAGGACATCCGCTCGTTCCGCCACGGCCCGATCCTAGCCCAGCGCGACTGCATCTCGGAGCATGCACGCGACGCAACGATCGAAATTCTTCGGACTGCTCGTCGCGCCCCTACCCGCTCGTGGCAGACGCCACGCTCTCGCGGACGACGGTCAGCAGCTCCAATAGATCTCCATCGGGGATATTGAGGGAGGGCACCACGTAGACCACATTTCCGATCGGTCGCAGGTACACACCACGGCGCTGCGCTTCGCTGTAGACCCGCCAACCCAGTTCGGCCAGGTAACCCGCGTCTCCCTTCAGATCGAGAGCCCCGATCATCCCGATCGAGCGCGTCGCCTCGACGCCTGGAAGCGCACCCATCTGCTCGAACGCGCGCGCAATCTGCTCGGCCTTCGGCTTCGCCCGATCGAGGATGTGTTCATCGTCGAAGACACGGAGAACCTCCAATGCGACCGCAGCCCCAAGCGGATTCCCGCAGAAGGTGTGTCCGTAATAGAAGGCGCGATCCGCGTCACCGATGAATCCGTCGAAGATCCGGTCGGTGGCAAGCGTCGCCGCCATGGGCATGACTCCGCCCGTGAAGGCCTTGGAGACACACATCAGGTCGGGCGCGATCCCGGCGTGATCACAGGCCCACATCGGTCCGGTTCGCCCATAGCCGGTAAAGACCTCGTCACAAATCAGGAAGATGTCGTGTCGACTGCAGAGTTCGCGGGCGGCGCGCAACATGGCGGGATCGTAGATCCGCATGCCCGCAGCCCCCTGCACGATCGATTCGAAGACCACGCCTGCGATCGTATCGGCGTTGCGGTCGATGACGGTTTCGAGTCGTTCGAGGCAGCGCGCGAGTTGCGAAGCCTTTCGCGCTGGCGGCACATAGAGGCAATCGAGCAGCACCTCGGAGAAGGGTTTCCGGAATACCTCGACTCCGCCGAGCGCCGTCGTCCCGATCGTGTCGCCGTGATAGCCCTCTTCGAGCGCCACGAAACGGGTTCTCTCGGGACGGCCGTTTTGCGCCCAGTACTGAAGTGAGAGTTTCATCGCCACTTCGATCGACGTCGAACCGTTGTCGCTGTAGAAGACGTGCGACAACCCGTCAGGAGCGATGCCGCACAATGCCTCCGCAAGCTCCGACGCCGGGGCGTGCGCGATTCCGCCCAGCGCAGCATGGCAGAGGGTCTCGGACTGTCGGCGCAACGCCGACACGAGGCGTGGATGGTTGTGGCCCACGACCGAGGTCCACCAGGACGCATTGGCGTCGATATAGCTGCGCCCATCCGCGCCGAGCAATCGAGAGCCTGCCGCCTCGACAATGACCAACGGGTCGACGCTCTTTCGGTAATGACTCATTTCAGTGTATGGATGCCAGACATACCGCTTGTCGAGATCGACGACGCGTCTGGAAAAATCTTCGGACAACGATCGACTCCAGAGCCTAGAGGACGAGCTTCGCCATCAGCTCGATGGCCTCCGGCTGTTGGGTGCCCAACAACAGCGTAGTCGCGGGTGAGTTCTTCCACGCCTCGACGCGCTCGGCGATTCGCTCAGGCGGGCCGATCAGCGCGACCGAATCGGCCAACGCGTCGGGAACGGCCGCGACCGCCTCGGCTTTCTTGCCGTCGAGATAGAGATCCTGGATCTTGATCGCGGCCTCCTCGTGACCGAGCCGCGTCGCGTAATCGGTATAGAAGTTCTTCCCGCGAGCGCCCATGCCTCCGATGTACAGCGCGAGCATGCCCTTCACGGGCATTCGGCAACCGGCGAGGTCATCCCCGACAATGCACGTCACGAAGGGCGCGATGTCGAAGTCGCGAATGCTCCGGGCGCCACCGCTCTTCGCAAATCCCTCTTCGATGTAGGGAACGAGCGCCTCCGGTTGCTCGGGGTCCATCCAGACGGGAAATACGCCGTCCGCCACCTCGCCACTACACGCCAGGCCCTTCGGGGTGATCGCGGCGGTATAGATCTTCATGTCCGCTCGACCGTGAAGGATGCTCTTGAGCGGCTTCCCAAGCCCGGTCGCGCCCTCCCCTGTGTAGGGAATCTGATAGTGGTAACCCTGATGTTCCAGTCGATCTTCTCGCGCCAGGATCTTCCGCACGATGCTGACGTACTCTCGTGTTCGCGTGACCGGGCGCCCGTACGCAACGCCGTGCCAACCCTCCACGACCTGCGGGCCGGACGGTCCAATCCCGAGCCTGAAGCGGCCACCGGAAAGGCGGTCGAGTGTCATCGCCGTCATCGCAGCCATCGCGGGTGTGCGCGCGGGCATCTGGATGATCGCCGTACCGAGCCCGATCCGGGTCGTCCTTGCTGCGATGAACGCAAGGGGTACGATCGCATCACAGCCGTAGGCTTCCGATGTCCACACCGAGTCGAACCCGAGACGCTCTGCCTCCAGGATCAAATCGTAATCGATGCGAATGTCGGGTCCGAAGTGTCCGGCGAGGAGACCGAGTCGCATGGGAAGACCTCAGGCTGGGGTGGACGCGCACCCGCAGCATACCGGATTCGGACCGGCAGCGGAGAGGCAGGCTCGGTGCAACGCCCGCGGTGAAGTCGGACTGGCGTTTTGCCGAATAACGAGAACGTGGCGCTAGATCGACATCGCGGAAGCATCGAGCGTGGCTGTGCATCGCGGTGCGCCGGTCGCGCGCTGGTCGTCAATGCGCTGCTGTTGGCTGCGCTGGGTTTCTGGTCGCCGCTCGGTGACGCACAGGCCGTGCTGATCGAAACGGGTGATGGGACCGGGAATCTCGGCGCCCCGCCCGACGATCCGGGTTGGACCAACCTCGGAACGCGGGGCGCTACGACCGTCGTATATCTCGGGCGCCGCTGGGTGCTGACCGCCAACCACGTCGGTGTGGGCGATGTCGTCTTCGAGGGCCAGACCTATTCGCCCGTACCGGGGTCGAAGGTCCGGTTCGAGAATCCGGACACCAGCCAGGCGGACCTCATCGTCTTCAAGCTCCTCGACGATCCGGGGCTACCGAGGC
>Ga0210102_1000154_pt1 | contig 20486 bp, 15 predicted proteins | sample RushOxbow_ThreeS_4_FD_185563 | JGI IMG/M metagenome (GOLD analysis project Ga0210102, IMG submission 185563) | Wetland microbial communities from San Francisco Bay, California, USA, that impact long-term carbon sequestration -... | ecosystem: Environmental > Aquatic > Marine > Wetlands ...
CCGATCTCGCCGTGCACTCCATGAAGGATGTGCCGGCGGCCCTGCCCGATGGCTTCCGGCTCGCCGCCATCCTGGCCGCCGACATCGCCGGCTACAGCCGCCTCATGGGCGAGGACGAGGCAGCGACCGTGCGCGACCTCAAGGCGCACCAGGCGGTGGTGTTGCCCCTGGTCGGGCTCTACGGCGGGCGCATCATCGACACCGCCGGCGACGGCTTTCTCGCCACCTTCGATAGTCCGGGTCAGGCTGTGGCCTGCGCATGCGCCATTCTGCAGGGCGTCCGAGCCATGGGCATTCGTGTCAGGTCGGGAGTTCACGCGGGCGAGTGCGAAGTGGTAGACGGCCGAGTCACCGGGATCGCCGTGCACGTCGGCGCCCGAATCGCAGCGGCGGCGCAGCCTGACGAGGTCCTCGTTTCCGCGACGGTCAAGGATCTGGTGGCCGGGTCGGGCGTGACATTCGAGGACCGAGGGCTGCAGATCCTGCGCGGCGTTCCCGGGGAGTGGCGGTTGTTCTCCGTAAACCTCGACTCCGCGCGTACGGCGTCAAGGTAAGGCCCCCTCAGTGCTTCGAGGACAACGCAGGGAGGCGCGCCCACCCTACTTCGCCGCCACCACCATGATCTCGACCAGCGCGCGCGGGTCGGCGAGCTTGGCCTCGATGCAGGCGCGCGCCGGCAGGTTCTTCGGATCGGCCCAGGCGGTCCAGGCCTCGTTCATCGGCGCGCGGTAGCGGATATCGCTCACCCAGATCACCGCCGACAGGACCTTCGATTTGTGCGAGCCGCACTTCTTCAGCAGCGCGTCGATCGCCGCCAGGATCTGCTGCGCCTGGCCCTTGGCGTCCTGCGACAGGTCGTCGGCGACGATGCCGGCCAGATGCACCAGGCCGCCGTGCTCGACCGCCTTCGACAGGATGCCCGCGGATTCATGCCTCGTGATGCTCATCGTTTCTCCTCCATTTCGTTTCAATCGTGTGCCAGCGGCTTCTTGGTGAACAGGTAGTCCTTCAGCTCCTTGGAGAACGCCGGATCCTTGCGCCGGATCCACTCGAGCACCATCGAGGCGTGCTCCTTCTCCTCGTCGCGGTTGTGCGCCAGGATCGCCTTCAGCTCCTTGTCCTTGCAGGCGTCTACGCGCTGGTTGTACCAGTCGACCGCCTCGAGCTCCTCCATCAGCGAGACGATCGCGCGGTGCATGTCGCGCGTCGCGTCCTGCAGTTCCTCGATCGGTTCGTGGTAGCCCTCGTTTGCCATGCCATCCCTCCGTCGTTGAGAAATCAGTCTACCCAGACGCGGGCATTGCGAAATATACGCATCCAGGGCGAATCCTCGCCTGCACCGTCCGGCGTCCACGACATCTGCACGCTGCGGAACACGCGCTCCGGGTGCGGCATGATCGCGCTGAAGCGCCCGTCGGCGGTGGTGAATCCGCTCAGGCCGCCGGGCGAGCCGTTCGGATTGAGCGGATAGGTTTCGGTCGGCTTGCCGTAGTGATCGATGTAGCGCAGCGCGGCGATCGCGCGCTGCGCATCCGCCTCGTTCGCGAACTGCGCACGCCCCTCGCCGTGCGCGGAGGCCACCGGCATGCGGCTGCCCGCCATGCCGGCGAACAGGATCGACGGGCTCTCGAGCACCTCGACCATGACGTAGCGCGCCTCGTACTGCTCGGAGCGGTTGCGCAGGAACGCCGGCCAGTGCGCCGCCCCCGGGATGATCCCCTTCAGCGCCGCGAGCATCTGGCAACCATTGCACACGCCCAGGGCGAAGCTGTCGCTGCGCGCGAAGAAGGCCTCGAACATCGCGCGCGCGCGGGCGTTGAAGAGGATCGATTTTGCCCAGCCCTGCCCTGCGCCGAGCACGTCGCCGTAGGAAAAGCCGCCGCAGGCGACCGCGCCGCGAAAGCCCGCGAGGTCGATGCGCCCGGCGAGGATGTCGGTCATGTGCACGTCGACCGCTTCGAAGCCGGCGCGCGCGAACGCCATCGCCATCTCCACCTGGCTGTTCACGCCCTGCTCGCGCAGCACCGCGATGCGCGGCCGCGCGCCGCGCGCGACGTAGGGCGCCGCGACGTCCTCGGCCGGATCGAAGCTCGGAGCGAAATGAATGCCCGGGTCTTTTGCGTCCAGCACCCGGTCGTACTCCTCCTGCGCGCAGGCCGGGTTGTCGCGCAGCGCCTGCATGCGCCAGGTGGTCTCGCTCCATGCGCGCTGCAATGCGATGCGCGGCTCTGCGAAGACCGCCCTGCCATTGCGCGTGATGCGGATCTCGTCGCGCGCATTCGGCTGCCCTACGACATGCGAGCAGGCGCCCAGGCCGTGCGCGCGCAGCAGGTCCATGACGCGCGAGCGCTCGCTCGCGCGGATCTGCAGCAGCGCGCCCAGCTCTTCGGAGAAGAGCGCGGCCAGCGCCAGATCGTTCATCCGCCCCGTAAGCTGGGCCTCGCTGTCGCGCTTGAACGCATCTACGTCCTCGAGTGCAGCATCGAACGCGATCGCGTCCAGGTTCAGCGTCACCCCGCAGTGCCCGGCGAAAGCCATCTCGCACGCCGCCGCGAACAGTCCGCCGTCGGACCGGTCGTGGTAGGCGAGCAGCAGTCCCTCGCGCGCGAGCGCCTGCACGGCGTCGAACAGTCCCTTGACGCGCTGCGGATCGTCGGCGTCGGGACCGGTGTCGCCCAGCGCAGAGTAGACCTGGGCGAGGATCGATCCCCCGAGCCGGTTCCTGCCCTCGCCGAGATCGACCAGCACCAGCTCGCTCTCGCCCAGATCGATGCGCAGGCGCGGCGTAAGCGTGCCGCGCGCGTCTTCCACCGGCGCGAACGCCGACACGACGAGCGAAAGCGGCGCGATCACCTGCTTGTCGACCCCCGCCTCGCGCCAGGCGGTGCGCATCGACAGCGAATCCTTGCCCACCGGGATCGAAACGCCGAGCGCCGGGCAGAACTCGAGTGCCACCGCGCGCACCGCGTCGTACAGCGCGGCGTCCTCGCCCGCGCTGCCCGCCGCCGCCATCCAGTTCGCCGAGAGCTTCACCCGCTCGAGCGATTCGATGCGCGCCGCCGCCAGGTTGGTGATCGCCTCGGCCACCGCCATGCGCGCGGAGGCCGGCGCATCGAGCAGCGCGAGCGGCGCGCGCTCGCCGACGGCGAAGGCTTCACCGGCGGTGCCGTCGAAGTCGAGCAGCGTCACCGCGCAGTCGGCCACCGGCACCTGCCAGGGTCCTACGAACGGATCGCGTGCGCACAGTCCGCCGACCATGCGATCAGCGATCGATACCAGGAAAGTCTTGTCGGCGACCGCGGGATGCCGCAGCACGCGCAGCGCCGCCTCCTGCAGCTCGATGCCGGCGGGATCGAACGGCAGGCGCGGCACTGCTACGCGTCTCACGTCGCGCAGCATCCTCGGCGGCTTGCCCAGAATCGTCTCGAGCGGCACATCGACCGGCAGGTTGTCGAATTGCGGATCGGCGACCACCAGGCGTGCGTCGGCGCTCGCCGTGCCGAGCACGGCGAGCGGGCAGCGCTCGCGCGCGCAGATTTCCCTGAGCGTCCCGATCGAAGCCGGGGCGACGGCGAGGACGTAGCGCTCCTGCGCCTCGTTGCACCAGATCTCGCGCGGCGACATGCCGCCGTCCTCCGAGGGCACGGCACGCAGATCCAGACGCGCGCCGCGCCCGGCCGCATGGACCAGCTCGGGGAGCGCGTTCGAAAGCCCGCCCGCGCCGACGTCGTGGATCGACAGGATCGGGTTCGCGTCGCCCAGCGCCCAGCAGCGGTCGATCACCTCCTGCGCGCGGCGCTGCATCTCGGCGTTGCCGCGCTGTACCGAATCGAAGTCGAGATCTGCGATGTTCGCGCCCGCGCCCATCGACGACGCGGCACCGCCGCCCATGCCGATCAGCAGCCCGGGACCGCCCAGCTGCGCAAGCAGCGCACCCTCCGGCAGCGCGGACTTCGCGGTGTGTGCCGCGCTGATGTTGCCGATGCCGCCGGCCAGCATGATCGGCTTGTGGTAGCCGCGCGTGACGCCGCCCAGATCAAGCTCGAAGCTGCGGAAGTAGCCCGCCAGGTTCGGACGGCCAAACTCGTTGTTGAACGAGGCCGCCCCGATCGGCGCTTCGAGCATGATGTCGAGCGCGGAGACGATGCGATCGGGCTTGCCGATGCCGTCGGCTTCCCAGGGCTGTTCGGCGCCCGGAATGCGCAGGTGCGATACCGAGTAGCCGACCAGGCCGGCCTTGGGCTTGGCCCCGCGGCCGGTCGCGCCCTCGTCGCGGATCTCGCCGCCGGCGCCGGTCGCCGCGCCCGGGAACGGCGAGATCGCGGTCGGATGGTTGTGCGTTTCGCACTTCATCACCGTGTGCGTCAGGCCCGGCTGTGCGCGGTAGACGCCGCGCGCGTCGGGATGAAAGCGCTGCGCGACGCGACCCTCCATCACCGCAGCATTGTCGGCGTAAGCGACGATCGTGCCCTGCGGCGCCACCGCGTGCGTGTGACGAATCATGGCGAACAGCGATTGCGCCATGCGCTCGCCGTCGATGATCCAGTCGGCATTGAAGATCTTGTGGCGGCAGTGCTCGGAGTTCGCCTGCGCGAACATCGTCAGCTCGGTGTCGGTCGGATCGCGCCCGAGCGCGCGGTAGGCCTCGAGCAGATAGTCGATCTCATCGTCCGACAGCGCCAGTCCGAGCGAGCGGTTTGCCGCCTCCAGCGCTTCGCGCCCGTTCGCCTGCACGGCGACGCAGGCAAGCGCGCGTGGCGCGACATGCTGGAACAGCAGCTCCGCCTGCTCCGGCCCGGCGAGGACCGTCTCGGTCATGCGGTCGTGCAGGCAGGCTGCGACGTCAGCGCGCGCGCCCGGCGCAACGCCGCGCACGTAGTACAGGCAGCCGCGCTCGATGCGCGAGACAGCGCCGAGCGCGCAATTGCGCGCGATGTCGGTGGCCTTGGACGACCAGGGCGAGAGGGTCCCGATGCGCGGGACCACGAGGAAGCGCTCCCCGCTGCGCGCCGCGGCCTCGAGCGGCGGACCGTAATCGAGCAGGCGCTCGAGCAGCGGCTGCGCCTCGGCCCGCGCGGCAGAGGCGATCTCGACGAAGTGCCAGAACTCGGCTGCGACCCCGGTGACCTGGGGGGCAGCGCGCTTCAATGCGGTGAGGAGCTTCGCAATGCGGAACTCCGACAGCGCGCGTGCGCCGCGAAGCTGTAAAACCTGGGACATTGAAGCGCCGAACCGATAAAAGCGAATTTTACCCGCGGCGCCGCTTCTACCGGCGCTGACGCGCCGGGCGCCGCCGGTTCACTTAGCCGGAGCGACGAGCCGAGGCTCTTTTAGCGTACCGACGAGGCTGAAGGTTTCGTTGATCGCGCGCGGACCGGATTCGACGTCCGCCACGACGCGCCCCTTCAGCTCCCCGTTCGCCGCAATGTCGATCGTTCCGGCCGCGTTCAGCTTGCCGGCGCCCATGTTGAGGCTGCGCAGCGACACCGCGCCGCCCTGATAGACGCCCTCGCCGCTGAGTTCGCTGAACAGCGTGCGACCGCTCGACTGCTTGCCTTTGGTCTGGATCGCACGCGACAGATCGAAGCTGCCCAGCACGCCCTTGTTGATGGTGAACGCGCCTTCGAGCTGCGCGTTCTGTCCCAGCGCCTTCGGATCGGATCCGCTCATGCCGAAGCGGCCTTTGCCGTCCGCCTTGCCTTCCGAGAGCAGCGCCGGCGCGAAGACTGCGGCGTTTACACCCTTGCTGACGACGTCTCCGCGCAGGGACCATTGCGCGCCCCAGCGCAGCTCGGCGTTGCCCGAGATCACGCCGTCGAACAGCCGCGCGTCCCAGGCGCTGAGAGTCAGCGACTCGCGCGTCGCGCTGCCTTTCAACGCGACGTCCGTCAGCGTGACGCCCTTCAGGAACGGCAGGGAGAGCGCATCGGCCTTCGCATCGACGGCGATTTCCTTGCCCTTCGGCGTCAGCGTCGCCTCGATGCCGTCGGGCCCGCGCAGGCTCGCGCGCGTGATCAGGCCCTGGGGCGAAATCTTGAGCGTGACGTCTAGGGCGGGCAGCGGCAGGGCTCCTTCGAAGCGCGCACCCTGGAACACGATGCTGTCGGTCTGCAGCGCGCCCCCTTTGAGTCCGCCCAGCAGTCCCCGCGCGAGCGCCGTTTGCGGCACGCGAGCGCCCTCGAGCTCGATGCGGCTGAAGGCCATCTGCGATGAGATCAGTGCGCTCAGCGAAGGGTAGGCCCGCGCGCGCACGATCCTGATCGCCTCGGCGCCGCTGCCGATGGTGATGCCCTCGAGCTTGACCTGAACGCCGGTCACGAGCGACATCCCCGCCGATGCGATCTTGACCGGTATGCCGAGCGAGGCGCTCGCCGCGCTCTCGTAATCGCCGGTCGGCATCGGCATCACATGCACCGCGCCGACGCCGACGGCGAGCAGCACCAGCGCAGCCAGGCCGAGCGGCTTGCCGAACTTGCGCCGCCGGATGCGCTTCGCCTGCACCTCCTTCGGCGCGATCGGCTTCGCCTTCGCGGCCTTGGGCGCCTTGGCCGGCTTGGGTGCCTTGGCCCGCATTTCCCGCGTCTGCTTGATCTTCTGGAAGAACGACAGGACCTTGCTTTCCTTCTTCTTCTCCGCGGGCGCCGCCGGCACCGCCGCGGCGTCCTCGAGCGCCTGCTTCGCTTCCGCCTTGCGCGCCGACTTGCTCAGCACGCGCTCCTCCTGACGGATCTCGTCCAGATCGAGGTCGTCTTCGGAGATGTCGATGTCGTCCTCGTCTTCGGATCGCGCGCTCAGGCCGGCCGCCTCCTCAATCTGCCGCTTGCGCCTCTCGGCCGCTTCCCGCTCCTGCTCTTCGCGCTCGCGCTCGGCGCGTGCCTCGGCCTCGGCGCGCGCACGCGCCTGTGCCTCCTCGCGACGGCGCGCCTCGGCGTCGCGCAGGCGCTGCGATTCCTCTTCCTTGCGCTTGCGCGCCTCCGCCTCCTTGGCCTTGCGCTCGGCGTCTTCCTTGACCCGGCGCTCTTCGGCCTCGCGCGCCTTCTGCTCTTCCTCGTCGCGCTTGGCGAAACTGTCGAGGTCCGCGAGCAGGTCGTCAGACAGGGCGCTCGCGGCGGGTGCGGCTTTCGCCGCGTCGTCCGCCCTGCGATTCGCTTCTTCCGCGGCCCTGCGCTTGCCCGCTTCCGCGGTCTGCCGCTGGATCGCCTCTTCGGTCTCGCGCCTGGCCTCCTCTTCGGCCTTGCGCCTGGCTTCCTCCGCGTCCTTGCGCTTGCGTTCCTCCTGCTCCTTGCGTCTGGCCTCCTCTCCGGCTTTGCGCTTGGCTTCCTCGGCCTCGCGACGCCTGCGCTCCTCCTCTTCCTTGCGCTTCGCCTCGTCCACCTCCTTGCGACGGCGCTCCTCTTCCTCGCGCGCCTTGCGCTCGGCTTCCTCGCGCGCCTTGCGCTCGGTTTCGAGTTGCTGGCGCAGTTCGTCGGATTCCTGGCGCGCCTTCTCTTCCACTTCGCGGCGCGCGCGCTCCTCGGCCTCTTTGGCGAGGCGCTCCGCCTGCTCCTGGGCGTTGCGCTCGGCGTGCTCGCGCGCCTTGCGCTCGGCGTCGAGCTTGGCGTTCATCTCCTGCTCGATGCGCGCGCGCTCCTCGGCCTCCTTGTTGGCGCGCTCCTCGGCTTCGGCCTTGGCCTTGGCCTCGGCCTCGGCCTTCTGCCGTGCTTCGGATGCGGCCCGGATCGCCGCGTCGCGCAGCGCCTTCGACTTGGCTTCCGAGTCGGAGCGCGCTTTCGCCTCGGCCTCGACCTTGGCCTTTGCGTCTGCATCCGCTTTGGCGCGTGCCTCGGCCGCGGCTTTCGCGCGCGCGTCGGCCTCGGCCTTTTCCTTGGCTGCCGCCTCGGCCCTCCCCTTCGCCTCGGCCTCCGCCCTCGCCCGCGCCGCCGCTTCTTCCTTGGCTCGCGCCGCGGCCTCCTGCTTGGCCTTCGCCTCGGCCTGCTCGCGCGCCTTGAAATCGAACGATTGCTCCTGCGTCTTGCGCTGCGCCTCGGCATGCGCCTGCGCGGCGAGATCGACGCGCTGCGAAGTCGTCGACCCGGGCGAGGGCTTCGCCTTCGGTGTCGTGCTCGCGGCTCTCGGCGCGGTCGGAATGAAGGAGGTGAAATCGAGCTCGCCGCCGTCTTCCTCCGCCTCCTGCTTCGGCGGCGACGCGGGTGGCGGTATCGCCGGCCGGCTGCCCGTGCGCCCGCCCCCCGCCACCGGCCGCGGCCGGATCGCGGCGGGCGCCCCGGGGGACACTTCGCGCACGAAGCCGTCCTTGTCCATCTTCTCGATCAGCTGCAGCAACTTGGCCTCGCCGATCTTTTCGAACTTCTGACTCAGTTCGGCCAGCGTCGACTTGCCATCGATCGCAGACAGCACCGCACGATCTGCGCGCGACAGATGGTTGGTACGACCCGACGCTTCCTGGACGCCTTTGCCGGTCTTAGAGTAGATCGCGGTCGGGTTCATGCCTCGTCGTGTGATCTCCGCGTCCGCATGTGCACGCGGACGGTTCGCTGTCGAACCCATCGCGGCCGGACGATCCGGCTATTATAAGCAGAGACGCTCGGCGGCCTGCGTGACACGATCCACACGCGGAGCGGTTCGTTGCCCCCTTTGCACTCGGGGGCGGGCGGCGCGACGTCGTGCCATCGGAACACCCCCCGGGACCGCGGTTTGCGACCCGGGCGGGCACGGTACCATCGCCCGTTCACGATGCGCGCCGCCCCGTTTCGGCTGACCTTGCTGCTCGGCACGCTCATCGCGCTCACTCCGCTCGGCACCGATCTCTACGTACCCGCGCTGCCCGCCGTTGCGCACGCGCTGCAGGCCTCGGTCGATGCGACCCAGCGCACGCTGACCGCGTTCTTCGCCGGTCTCGCGATCGGACAGCTGGTCTGGGGCCCCCTGTCCGATCGCTTCGGCCGCAAGCCCGTGCTGATCGCGGGGATCTCCCTCGCCTTGCTGGCCTCGATCGCCGGCGTGTTCGCCGGCGCCGCGAGCACGCTGACCTGGGTGCGTCTGGCGCAGGGCTTCGGCATGTCCAGCGGACCGGTCGTCGCTCGCAGCATCGTGCGCGACCTGTTTGCGCACGAGCACGCGGCGCAGCTGCTTGCGCGCATGACGATCGTGTTCAGCATCGTGCCGATCACCGCGCCGCTCGCGGGCGCGCTGCTGCTGCGGCTCGGCTGGCCGGCGGTCTTCGCCACGCTTGCGCTGCTCGCGTTGCTGCTGGTCGCGGCGGTGGCCCGCTGGCTCCCCGAAACCGCGGCGCCGCACCCGGCCGCGATGCCGCCGTGGCGTCTCGCGCGCACCTTCCGCGAGATCCTGCGCGAGCCGCGCTTCAGCGCCCACTTCGTCCTGCTGCTGTGCGCTTTCAGCGGAATATTCGCGTTCGTCTCGAGCTCGTCATTCGTTCTGCAGCAGGGCTTCGGCGTCAGCGCGGGCGCCTACGCGGTACTGTTCGCAGCCGTCATGCTCGGCCAGATCGCCGGTGCCTGGCTGAGCAGCCGCCTGGTGATGCGCATCGGCATCGGCGCACTGCTGCGCGCCGGCACGCGCCTCGCCTGCGCGGCAGGTCTGGCTGCATGCGGTCTGGCGTTCGCACAGGTCCAGCACTGGTCGGCAGTGGTGATCCCGATGTCGGCCTACATGTTCGCGAGCAGCTTCATCATCCCCGCCGCGACCGCGGCGGCGCTTTCTCCGTTCCCGCGCAGCGCGGGCGCCGCATCATCGCTCATCGGCACCGCACAGTTCGCGCTCGGCGCGGTGGTCAGCGGCGCGCTCGGCGCGGGGTTCGACGGCACGGCGCGTCCGATCGCCCTGGTGCTCGTGCTCGGCGCCTGCGCCGCCCTGCTCTGCGAGCGGTTTTTCGTGCGCCGCGCCGCCGGCGCAACAGCTCGCTAGAATTCGCGCCCGCATGGACAGCGTAGACAGCGTGGTGATCGGCGCCGGCGTGGTCGGCCTCGCCGTCGCGCGCGCGCTGGCGCTCGCGGGACACGAGGTCATCATGCTCGAGGCCGAGGACGCGATCGGCACGCACACCAGCTCGCGCAACAGCGAAGTCATCCACGCCGGGATCTACTATCCACAGGGCTCGCTCAAGGCGCGCAGCTGCGTCGAAGGCCGGCGCCGACTGTACGAGTACTGCACGGGCCATGGCGTGCCGCATCGTCGCAGCGGCAAGCTCATCGTGGCGGCGGACGCATCGCAGCTCGAGGCGCTCGAGGCGCTGCGGCTGCGCGCGCTGGCGAACGGGGTAGACGACATCGCCCGGCTGAGCGGCGCGCAGGCGCTCGCCCTGGAGCCCGCGTTGTCCGCGGTTGCCGCGCTGCATTCGCCGTCTACCGGTATCGTCGACAGCCATGCGCTGATGCTCGCCTACCTGGGCGATGCGCAGGCGCACGGCGCGATGCTCGCGCTGAAAAGCCCGCTCGAGCGGGCCCGGGTGCAGCCCGAAGGCATCGAGCTGCAGGTCGGCGGCGCCGAGCCGATGCGGCTGCGCGCGCGCTGCGTGGTGAACTCGGCCGGCCTGCGCGCGCCGAGCCTCGCGCGGCGCATCGAGGGCTATCCGGCCGAGCACGCGCCGGGCGAGTACTACGCCAAGGGCAACTACTACGCGCTCAGCGGCCGCGCGCCGTTTTCGCGCCTGGTGTATCCGGTACCGGAGCCCGGCGGCCTCGGCGTGCATGTGACGCTCGACCTCGCGGGCCAGGCGCGCTTCGGGCCGGACGTCGAGTGGGTCGAGCGAATTGATTATCAGGTCGATCCGCGCCGCGCCGAGCGCTTCTACGCGGCGATCCGCCGCTACTGGCCCGCGCTGCCGGAGGGCGCGCTCGTTCCGGGCTACGCCGGGATCCGCCCGAAGATCGCGCCGCAGGGCGCAGCCGCGGCGGATTTCGTCGTACAGGGTCCGCGCGTACACGGCGTCGCGGGGCTCGTGCACCTGTTCGGTATCGAGTCGCCTGGCCTCACCGCGAGCCTCGCGCTCGCCGACGAAGTGCTGCGTGCGCTGACCTGAGCGCCGCCCCGCGCGCCTTGCGATTGGCGAGGCCCTAAAATGCAGCCATGAGCCAACCGATCTATCTCACCGAAGACATCCGTCGCATCGAATCCGCTGCCGGCGCGGTGACGCCTGCGCTGATGGTGCGTGCCGGCGAGGCTGCAGCCGCGGCTGCGCAGCAGCTCGTCCCTGAAACCGGCAAGGATGTGCTGGTGCTTGCGGGGCCCGGCAACAATGGCGGCGACGCCTACGAGGTCGCCGCGCGCCTGAAGGCCGCGTTCCTGCGCGTCAGCGTCGTATCGCCGGCCGATGCGGCGAAGCTGCCGCCGGATGCCGCCGCGGCGCTGCGCAAATGGCAGGCCGCAGGCGGCGAAACCCTGGGCGCCGTGCCCGAGGGACGGCACTGGTCGCTCGTGGTCGACGGGTTGTTCGGCATCGGCCTCGCGCGCGAGCCCGAGGGCGAGTATGCGCGGCTGATCGATCTGACGCATACGCTCGCCTGCCCGGTCCTGGCGCTCGATATTCCGAGCGGACTCGCCTCCGACACGGGTCGCGTGCTCGGCCGCGCGGTGCGCGCGACGCACACGATCACGTTTATCGCGCTGAAGCCGGGCCTGCTGACGCTCGATGGCCCCGACCACTGCGGCGAGCTGCAGGTCGCCGAGCTCGGCCTGGACGCGCGCAGCCTGCGCGCGCCGAGCGGATGGGTCGCGGAACCCGCCACCATGCGCTGGGTGCTGAAGCCGCGCCCGCGCGCGTTCCACAAGGGTCAGGCAGGCTCGCTCGGCATCCTCGGCGGCGCGGGCGGCATGGTCGGCGCCGCGCTGCTCGCGGGACGCGCAGCGCTCAAGCTCGGCGCCGGCCGCGTGTACGTCGGGCTGCTCGATCATGACGCGCCCCAGCTCGACCCGGTGGCGCCCGAGCTGATGCTGCGCCACCCCGACGATGCACTCGGCCAGAACCTCGACACGATCGTGGTGGGACCCGGACTGGGCCAGAGCGAGCGCGCCGAGGCGCTCGTCGGCGCTGTGCTCGCAAGCGACATGCCTTGCGTGCTGGATGCGGACGCGCTGAACATCCTCGCCGATGACAGCAATCTGCGCACTGCCTGTGCGCGGCGCCGAGCGGACACGCTCATCACGCCGCATCCCGGCGAGGCCGCGCGCCTGCTGCAGGCGGACGTGCCCGAAGTGCAGGCCGACCGTCTGGGCGCGGCGCGCATGCTCGCCGAGCGGCTGAACGCGCACACCGTGCTCAAGGGCAACGGCAGCGTGCTGGTTGCGCGCGACGGGCACTGGTTCATCAACTGCTCGGGCAATTCCGGCATGGCGAGCGCGGGGATGGGGGACACCCTGTCCGGCTTCCTCGGCGCCCTGCTCGCGCAGCGCTACAGCGGCGAGGCCGCGCTCGTGCTCGGCGTGCACCTGCATGGCGCCGCGGCCGACGCGCTCGCCGCGCGCGGCATCGGTCCGGTCGGCCTGAGCGCCGGCGAGCTGATCGAGCCGGCGCGCGCGCTCTGGAACGGCTGGCTGAAGGGCTGAACGCGCGCCGAGGCCCTGATCCCGCGCCACCCTTTCGCGACATCGCGCCCGCGCGAACAGTCATGAACGCAGAAGAATCGCTCAGCGGCGAACTGACCTCGGCCTATCTGTACCGCGTCATCGCCGCGGGCGAGCGCGACGGACGACGCAAGCACCTGTTCGAAGAGCTGGCGCGCGATGCCGAGTCGCAGGCCCAGCACTGGCGCCAGACGCTTGCTGCGGCGGGCGTCGCGGCGGTGCCGTTTCGCCCTTCGCTGCGCGCGCGGCTGGTCGCCTGGCTGGTCGAGCGGCTCGGGCCGCAGCGCCTGACGCACGCGCTCACCGCGATGAAGGTGCGCGGCATGTCGGTCTACCGCGAAGGTGCGCGCGCGCCGCGCGGCGTCGGCGGCCTGCCTTCGGCGCACGACGAGATCGGCGAGCGGCACCGCGCCATCGGCGCAGGCGGCTCGCTGCGCGCCGCGGTGTTCGGCGCAAACGACGGGCTGGTCTCGAACGCAGGCCTGATCCTCGGCGTCGCGGGCGCGGGTGCCTCGAGCGACACCATACTGCTCGCGGGCGTCGCCGGCCTGCTCGCCGGCGCCTTCTCGATGGCCGCCGGCGAATACGTCTCGATGCGCGCACAGCGCGAAATGTACGAATACCAGATCGCGCTCGAAAAAGCCGAGCTGGACACCTACCCGGAAGAGGAGGCCGAAGAGCTCGCGCTGATCTTCGAAGCGCGCGGCATGCCGATCGAGGAAGCGCGCCGCCAGGCCGCGCAGCTCGTCGCCGATCCCGCGCATGCCCTCGACACGCTGACGCGCGAGGAGCTCGGGCTCAACCCGGACGACCTGGGCTCGCCGCAGGGCGCGGCGCTGTCCTCGTTCGTCGCCTTCGCTCTCGGCGGCGCGGTGCCGCTGGCGCCGTTCGCCATCGCGCCGGCGCCGTACGCGCTCGCCGCATCGATCGCCGCTGCGGCCGCGGGCCTGTTCCTCGCCGGCGCCGCGACCAGCCTGTTCACCGGGCGCGCCGCGCTGTTCGGCGGCGCGCGCATGCTGGCGATCGGAGCCGCGGCCGGCCTCGTCACCTACTCGATCGGTGCGCTGCTCGGCGCAGGCCTGGCCTGAACGCGCCCGTCAGGATTTCAGCCGCCGCACGACGTCGAACACCTCGGCCGCGTGCCCGCGCGGGCTCACGCCGTAGGCGACGTGGCGCAGGACCCCCTTCTTGTCGATGATGAAGGTCGAGCGCACCAGGCATTCGCGCCGCACGCCGTCGGTCTCCTTTTCCTGCAGCACGCCGTAGTTGCGGCAGACTTCGCCTTCGGTGTCCGAGAGCAGCGCGATCGACAGGCCGTGCTCGTCGCGGAACTCGGCGTGGCGCAGGCAATCGTCGCGCGAGACCCCGAGGATGACGCAGTCGTGGCGATCGAAGTCGCTCTCGTGGTCCGAGAAGTCGACCGCCTCCATGATGCAGCCCGGCGTGCCGTCGCGCGGATAGAAGTACAGCACCACGTTCTTCCTGCCCTTGAACGCCGAAAGCGTGACGACCTGCATGTCGGCGTCGGGGAGAGAAAAATTCGGCGCAGCCTGTCCGGTTCGCACCATGTCGCGCGGATTCTAAAACAGGAAACTCGCCGCCAGACAAGCGCCGCGTGCGATGCGTAGCCTGGGCGCAACGTTTGCTCGGCGCGACCCTATAATCCCGCAGTGCGCAATCCGCTACTCGGCGGGCTCTCGCCGCAAGAGTTTCTCGCGCGCCATTGGCAGCGGCGCCCGCTGCTGGTGCGCGGCGCGCTGCCGGGATTCCGCGATCTCGCCGAGCACGGCGCGCTGGCCCGTCTCGCCATGCGAGACGATGTCGAAGCACGACTGGTCGAGAGGCGGCGTGGACGCTGGCATCTGAGTCACGCGCCGCTGACGCCCGCGCAGCTGCGTCGCGCGGGCGGGCGCGACTGGACGCTGCTGGTGAGCGGACTCAATCTGCACCTGGCCGCGGCCGAGCGGCTGCTGCGCCGATTCGATTTCATCCCGCAGGCGCGACTGGACGACGTGATGGTGAGCGTCGCCGGCGCGGGCGGCGGGGTCGGCCCGCACGAGGACGCCTACGACGTGTTCCTGCTCCAGGGTCGCGGGCGCAGGCGCTGGCGCCTGTGTCGCCCGCGCGCATTCCGCTACGTTGCCGGTGCGCCGCTGCGCCTGATCGAGGATTTCCACGCCGAAGACGAGCTGCTCACCGAGCCCGGCGACCTGCTCTACCTCCCCCCGGGCTGGGGACACGACGGCGTAGCGCTCGAGCCCTGCACCACCTACTCGATCGGCTTTCGCGCCCCGCTCGGCGAGGAGCTCGCCGCGGCGTTCCTCGATTGGCTGCACGGGCGCGGTCTGCCGCGCGCGCGCTACAGCGACCGCGCGCTGCGCCCGAGCCGCCACCCCGCCCGCGTGCCGCCGGCGATGCTCGAGTATGCGATCGGCACGCTCGCGCGCATCCGCTGGACGCGGCGCGACGTGGCGCATTTTTTCGGCGAGTATCTTTCCACGCCGAAACCGCAGATCGTATTCGCCGCGCCGCGCCGCCCGCTCGGCCGCGCGGCCTTCGCGGCGCGGCTGGGCGGCGCGAGCGTCGTGCTCGACGCTCGCACGCAGCTGCTCGCGCTCGGTGCGCGGCTGTTCATGAACGGCGAGCGGCTCGAGCTGAGCGTCGCGCAGCGCCGCGGCCTGCAGGCGCTCGCCGACCGGCGCCGGCTCGCGGGCGCGCGGCTTGCCCGCGTCGCGCTCGTGCCTCTACTCTATGCGTGGTACCGCCAGGGATACCTCCACCTCGAGACGCCCGAATGAACGATTCGCCCGACGCGGCTGCGCCGGATTACCAGCGCTTCGACACCGAGGCCGATTTCCAGGCTGCGGTCGATCGCCTGCTCGCGCAGGACGGGCGCGAGCTGCGCGTTTTCGATCCCGACCTGCAGTCGCTGCGACTGAATGCGCCCGAGCGCATCGCGCGCATCGAGCAGTTCCTGCTCGCAAGCCGCACGCGCCGCCTGTATATCGTGCTGCATGAGCCCGATTACCTGACGCGCCAGTGCCCGCGCATGATGCGCCTGCTCGCGCGCCTGGCTCACGTCATCCAGGTCAACCGCACGCACAGCGAGATCCGCGAGCTGCAGGACGCGTTCATGGTGCTCGATTCCGAGCACTACCTGCGGCGGCCGGTCGCGCGGTTCTTTCGCGGCGCGATCGGAATCCACGACGAGACCGAGGCGCAGGCGATGCGCAACCGCTTCGGCGAGATCTGGTCGGCGTCCTTCCCGGCGGTGTCCGCGACGACGCTCGGCCTTTAGCGAGGGCTTGATCAAAGGGGACTCCGTCCCCCTTGAGAACCCCCGACCCCACACGAAACTGCGATCACGTCATCGACTTGATCGGAGTCTCCCTAAACGAGGCTGCGCCAGTCGAAGCCCTCCGCCTGCGTCGCCAGGCCGACCTCCTCGGCCGCGCAGCCGAGCACTCCGGCGAGCGCTCCGCGCGCGAGTTCGGGGCGGTTGTTCTGCTCGGACAGATGCGCCGCGATCACATGCTGCAGGCGCGAACGATCGAGCGCCGCGAGCAGCGTCGCCGCGGCGCCATTGTCCAGATGCCCGAGCGGCCCGGCGATGCGCGCCTTCAGCCAGTGCGGATAGCCGCCGCCCCACAGCAGGTCGAGCGCGTGATTGCATTCCAGCACCAGCGCGTCGCTGCCCGAGAGCACTTCCACGACATGCGCCGTCGGCGCGCCGAGGTCGGTCAGCACGCCGAGCCGCCGTGCGCCGTCCGACAGCAGATACTGCACCGGCTCGCGTGCATCGTGCGGCACCGTGAACGGGCGCACCTCGAGATCGTCGATCGCGAACGGCGTGCGGGCGTCGATCTCGCGCAGGCGCAGGCCGTTCGCCGCGGCCCTGGCTTCGAAATCCGCTTCGGCCTCGCCCACCGCGTGCCGGGTCCCGTGCGTGAGCACGACCTCGATCCCATGGGCAGCGGCGAGCGCGCTCACCCCGCCGGCGTGATCGTCGTGCTCGTGGGTGAGCAGGATCGCGCGCAGCGCTGCGGGCTCGAGCCCGCGCCGCGCGAGTCGCCGCTCGGTCTCGCGCCGCGACAGGCCGCAGTCGATCAGCACGCGGGTCGCGCCCGCCTCGACCACCAGGCAGTTGCCCTGGCTGCCGCTCGCGAGCGATGTGAAGCGCAGCACCCGGCGCCGCGCCGTCTTACTTCAGCTCTTCGTGCAGCAGCGACAGGATCTTGTGCGCCGTGCCCGTCGACTCCGTCTTGCCGTCCTTGCCCAGGACGCGCACCTCGCTGTTCGCGCTCTGCTGCGCGATCGAAACGCGGTACTGCTCGGGCCTGACCTCGGGCGTCGACGATTTCCAGAACGCGAGCTTGTCGAGCAATCCCGGCTTTTCGTCCTTGCGCTTCATGTCGCCTTCCGGATCTGCATAGCGCACGTAGTACAGGCCCTTCGCCCGATCGCGGTCCTCGACCGTGAACCCGACGCGGTCGAGCGCGAGGCCCACGCGCCGCCAGGTGCGATCGAACGGTTCGGACACTTCGAGCACTTCGGCGCCGTCGGCGGTCTTCTTCAGCTGCGCGCGGTCCTGCGGCTGCTGCGCGTTGACCATCAGCAGCTTGGCCTTCTCTTCCTGCGCGCCCAGGCGGATCATCAGACGGCGCAGGAACTCGGCCTCGAGCGTATGGTCGGTCTCACGCGGCTGCCACTTGGTCGACGAGCGCGAGGTATCCGCGTGCACCTCCTCCATGCCCCGGTGCGTGATGTAGATCTCGGTGCCCTTTGCGTCCGGCGTGCGCTCGAGCCGCGTGCGGAACAGGTCGCGCTCCGCGGTCGAGTAGAGCTGGTCAAGCAGCGAGCCGAGCGTGCTGCGGATGAGGTCCTGCGGCAGCTTGGCGCGGTTTTCCGCCCAGTCGGTTTCCATGATGCCGGCTTCGGGCGTCGCCTTGCGGATGAGGAAGCCGTTCTCCTGCCAGAAGTCCTTCACGATCGGCCAGAGCTGCTCCGGCGTCCTGTCGTCGACCACCAGCCAGCGTTCATTGCCGCGACCTTCGATGCGCATGTCCTGCGCGCCCGGCAGGACATCCGCGTCTCCGCGCGCGCGCACCTGGCGCTGGTCGGCCTGGTAGCTCGACAGGGACGTCGTCCCCTTGCCGGTATCCGGAATCACGTAGCGGTTGTCGCGCCGCGGCGCGGTGAGATCGGGCGGGATTTCGAGCGGCGGCAGCTGCCCCGCGGACTTGTAGTCGACCTTCGGTCCTTCCAGCAGGCTGCTCGTCGATTTGCAGCCCGCGAGCGCGAGCAGCGCCGCGCAGGCGAACACGAGCCCGCGCCGGCCTGCGCCCGGTCCGCGCTGCGGACGGTCGCGCCCTCTCAAGCGCGCTTCTCCACCACGCGCAGCCCCGGCAGCGCAATGCCCGCCTCGTGCAAGGCTTCGCGCACGGTCTCGTGGAAGCGATCCGAGAGCGTCACCATCGGCAGGCGCAGGCCTTCCTCGATCAGGCCCATCTGCGCGAGCGCCCATTTCACCGGCATCGGATTCGCCTCGACGAACAGGCGCTGGTGCAGCGGCAGCAGCCTGAGATTGATCTCGCGCGCCTTCTTCACGTCGCCGACGAGCGCCGCGGCGCACATCTGGTGCATGAGCTTGGGCGCCACGTTCGCGGTCACCGAGATCACGCCGTGACCGCCCATCAGGATGAGCGCGAGCGCAGTCGAATCCTCGCCGCTGTAGATCGCGAAATCGCGCGGCGCGCGCTTGACCAGGTCGGTGCCGCGCTCGATGTTGGCGGTCGCGTCCTTGATGCCGATGATCCCCGGCAGTGAAGCGAGCCGCAGCACGGTGTCGTTCTGCAGGTCCGCCACCGTCCGTCCGGGCACGTTGTACAGGAGCATCGGCAGATCGACGGTCTCGGCCACCTTGCGGAAGTGCTGGTACAGCCCCTCCTGCGTCGGCTTGTTGTAGTACGGCACCACCGACAGGCAGGCGGTCGCGCCGGCCTTCTGCGCCGATTCGGTGAGCTCGATCGCCTCGGCCGTGGAGTTGCCGCCGGTGCCGGCGATGATCGGAATGCGCCCTTTGGCGTGCTCGACCGCGACGCGGATCAGCTCTTTGTGCTCGTCGAAGTTCACGGTCGGCGATTCGCCCGTGGTCCCGACCACGACGATGCCGTCGGTGCCTTCGGCGACGTGCCAGTCGATCAGGCTGCGGAAGTGCGCGAGATCGATCGCGCCGTCCGCCTTCATCGGTGTGACGATTGCAACCAGGCTGCCAGTGATCATGAGCTCTCCCCCGCTGTCGCTTTTCTCCGACCCGTGTATTCTAACGCCTTGTTACAGCTGGTTTAACGCTGCACGGCGTCAATTCTCGAGCGGCGTGTCCGCGGCGCCGCCCCGGATCGCGCAAAGGCGCTGAATCACCGCCGCTTTCGGCCGCGTAACGCAGCCCTGTTCGAACGCCACCACGCTGAGAGACGGCCCGAACGCCTCGAGCAGTTCCGCCGGACGCAGCAGAAACTGCGCATTAGACGGCCGCCCGAATCGTTCGTTCCCGAGCGCGAAGGTTTCGTAGATCAGCACCCCGCCTTCCTCGAGCGCCTGCGCAAGCCGCGCAAACAGCGGGCGATGCAGGTAGTTGACCACGACGACCGCCGCGAAATGCCGCGTCTCGAGCGGCCATGGCGATCCGTCTTCGAGGTCCGCATAAAGGGGCTCTATGCGGGCTGCGCCGGCGAGCGCCGCGAGCGCCGCGCGGTCCCTGTCGAGCGCGAGTACCGGGTGCCCGCGCGCGGCGAAGTGGCGCGCGTGGCGCCCGTTGCCGCAGGCCAGATCGAGCACCGCGCCGCCCGGCGCGATCAGGCGGGACCAGCGCAGCACCCAGCGCGACGGTTCCTCGGTTCCGTGCGGCACGGCGATTGCGCTCGGCTCAGCGGCGCGCCTCGGCTCGCCTCACGCGGCCGCCCTGCCGCTGACCGACGGCGCCGCGTGCGGCAGCTTGGTCGCGCGCGGCAGCTCGCAGGCGAGGATTGCCTGGCGCAGCGCCTCGATCGCCTGCGGGCGCGGGAAGCTGCGCCGCCATGCGATCGCCACGCGCCGCCGCGGGGCCGGCTTGGCGAAGGGACGGATGCGGATCAGGTCGCTCGCGCCTGCACCCGGCGTGATCGAGGTCGCCGGCAGCACGGTGATGCCGACGCCGCTCGCCACCATCTGGCGGATCGTCTCGAGCGAGCCGCCTTCGAAGGTGCGCTGGATCCCGCTGCGGTTCGGCGAGCGGCTGGCGGCCGTGCACAGGTCGAGCACCTGGTCGCGGAAGCAGTGTCCCTCGCCGAGCAGCAGCATGCTCTCCTGGGTGAGCTCCTCGGTGGCGATCTCCTTCTTCTTGGTCCAGGGATGGCGCTGCGGCACCGCGACCAGGAAAGGTTCGTCGTACACCGCCTGGGTCAGCACGCCGGGCTCGCCGAAGGGCAGCGCGATGACGATCACGTCGACCTCGCCGTGCTTCAGCGCCTCGGCCAGGCGGTGGGTGAAATTCTCCTGGATCAGCAGCTGCATCGACGGCGCCGTGCGGCGCAGGATCGGGATCAGCTTCGGCAGCAGGTAGGGCCCGATGGTGTAGATCGCGCCGAGGCGCAGCGTGCCGGCGAGCGGATCGCGTCCGCTCGCCGCGAGCTCCTTGATGCGCGCCGCCTCTTCCAGCACGCGCTGCGCCTGCTCGATGATCGGTTCGCCGATCGGCGTGGTCGTCACTTCTCCCGGACCGCGCTCGAACAGCACCACGCCGAGCTCCTCCTCCAGCTTCTTGATCGCGACCGACAGCGTCGGCTGCGACACGAAGCAGGCCTCTGCGGCGCGCCCGAAATGCCGCTCGCGCGCGACGGCGACGATGTAGCGCAGCTCGGTGAGCGTCA
>Ga0210102_1000155_pt1 | contig 20411 bp, 18 predicted proteins | sample RushOxbow_ThreeS_4_FD_185563 | JGI IMG/M metagenome (GOLD analysis project Ga0210102, IMG submission 185563) | Wetland microbial communities from San Francisco Bay, California, USA, that impact long-term carbon sequestration -... | ecosystem: Environmental > Aquatic > Marine > Wetlands ...
GCTGATCACGCCGATCGCGATGGACGAGGGGCTGCGCTTCGCCATCCGCGAGGGCGGCCGCACGGTGGGCGCCGGCGTGGTCACCAAGATCCTCAAGTAAAACGCTATCGGCTGCCCGCCATCCGCTATCCGTCCGGGGAACGCGGAAGACCGGGGACGCAGGTCGGATAGCCGATGGCGGATAGCCGATAGCGGATCGCGAAAGGACCCAAGCAGTGCCGAGAGACAAGATCATCCTGGAATGCACCGAGTGTAAGAGCCGCAACTTCTTTACCGACAAGAACAAGCGGAAGCATCCGGAGCGGGTCGAGCGGCGGAAGTACTGCCCCCGGTGCGATTCGCACCGGGTCCACAAGGAGTCGAAGTAGTCATGGACCGGGTGCAGGTCGCCCAGCCGTCCAATCGGTTGACCGGCTGGTTCGGCCAGACCAGGAGCTTCCTGGTCGCGGTGCGGGAAGAGATGCGAAAGGTGACCTGGCCGACCCGGGACGAGCTGGTCAAGGCCACCCGGATGATCATCATCCTGTCGCTCGTGCTCGGCATCGCGATCGGTCTCATGGACTGGGTGCTCCAGCTCATTCTGGTGGAAGGAATCGCGCGGCTCGCGCGGTAGATCTATGGAATACCGCTGGTACGCGATTCAGACCACGGCCGGGCACGAGAACAAGGTCCGCAACCTCCTGCAGAGGCGGATCGAGGACGATCCGCGGCCGGCGGAGCAGAAGCTCATCCGCCAGGCGCTGGTGCCGGTGCAGGAGGTGATCGAGATCAAGAACGGCAAGAAGGTCAACGTGGAGCGGAAGCTCTATCCCGGCTACGTCCTGGTCGAGATGGGGATGAGCCAGGAAGCGCTCCACGTGGTCAACAGCATTCAGGGCGTGATCAAGTTCGTGGGCACGGGCAAGCTGCCCCAGCCGTTGCGCCAGGACGAGGTGAACCGGCTGCTCGGCATCGCCGAGGCGGTCACCGAGGCGGAGCCGAAGGAGGAGATCCCCTTCATGGTCGGCCAGGTGGTCGAGATCACCGAGGGGCCGTTCTCCGACTTCAGCGGCACCGTCGAGGAAGTGCTGTCGGACAAGGGAAAGGTGCGGGTCACCGTCAGCCTGTTCGGGCGTCCGACGGCGGTGGAGCTGGATTATCTGCAGTTGAGGGGGCATTAGGCGCGAGGGCGCGACTTAGCGCCCTTGCGCCTCAGCGCCCTAGCTCTTCCCGCGACCGCGCGGGTTTTCGCGGCAGTCGGCCCAAGGGATGGGCCCACGTTACCGAGGGAGCGATGGCAAAGAAGATCCAGGCAGTCGTCAAGCTCCAGTGCCCGGCCGGCGCGGCCACGCCCGCGCCTCCGGTGGGCACGGCCCTGGGTCCGCACGGCGTGAACATCATGGAGTTCGTGAAGCAGTTCAACGCCCGGACCCAGAGCCAGAGCGGTATGGTGATCCCGGTGGTCGTGACGATCTTCGCCGATCGCACGTTCACCTTCATCACCAAGACCCCGCCGGCGCCCAACCTCCTGCTGAAGGAGGCGGGCATCGAGAAGGGGAGCGGCCAGCCCAACCGGACCAAGGTCGGCAAGGTCACCCGCGCGCAGGTGAAGAAGGTCGCCGAGATCAAGATGGCCGATCTCAACGCGTCCGACCTGGACAGCGCCATGCGGATGATCGCGGGCACCGCCCGCTCCATGGGGCTGGAGGTGACCGACTGATGCCGGCGCACGGGAGGAAGTTCCGAGCCGCGGTGGCCGGGGTGGACCGCAGCCGCACCTATCCGGTCGCCGAGGCGGTCGCCCTGGTTCGGGGGGGCGCATTCGCCAAGTTCGACGAGACGGTTGACGTCGCGGTCAACCTGGGAGTGGATCCCCGGCACGCCGACCAGGTGGTTCGCGGCACCGTGGTGCTGCCCCATGGAACCGGCAAGTCGGTTCGGGTGTTGGTCATCACCCAGGGCGACCGGGTCCGGGAGGCCGAGGCCGCCGGCGCCGATTTCGTGGGGATCGAGTACATCCAGAAGATCAAGGACGGCTGGCTCGACTGCGACGTCATCGTCGCGACGCCGGACGTCATGGGGCAGCTGGGCCAGCTGGGACGGGTGCTCGGCCCCCGTGGCCTGATGCCCAACCCCAAGGCCGGCACGGTCACGATGGACGTGGCCAAGGCGGTCCGGGAGATCAAGGCCGGGAAGATCGAGTTCCGGGTGGACAAGACCGGCAACGTGCACGCGCCGGTGGGCAAGGTGTCGTTCAGCCTGGCGCAGCTGGCCGACAACGTGACCGCGTTCATGGACACGATCGTCCGGGCCAAGCCGGCGGCGGCCAAGGGCACGTACATCCGCTCGGCGACCCTGTCGAGCACCATGGGGCCGGGCGTGCGGCTCGATACGGCGGGGTACCGATGAGCAAGACCGAGCGCCAGGCGACGGTGGAGTCACTGACTCAGCTCCTCAAGGGGTCGCCCAACATCTATGTGACCGATTTCACCGGCTTGAACGTCCTCAGGATGACGGAGCTGCGCCGCCGGCTTCGGGTCGCCGGGGTCGAGTACGTGGTGGTCAAGAACACGCTGGCCCAGCGGGCCTTCGCGGCCAACGGGGTTCACGCTCTCGACCAGCACCTGGCCGGGCCGACCGGCTTGGTCCTGGCGGGGAATGATGCCCTCGTCGGCGCCAAGGTCCTGACCGAGTTCGCTCGGGAATTCGAGCGGCCGGCGATCAGGATCGGCCTGGTGGACGGCAAGGCGATCACGCCTGAGCAGGTCAAACGGCTGGCCGACCTGCCACCGAGAGAGGTGCTGCTGGGGCAGCTGGCGGGCGTGATCCAGGCGCCGCTGGCCCAGCTGGCCGGGGTCATGAACGGAATGCTGTATCAGATGGTCGGCGCCCTCGAGGCGCTTCGCGCGCAGCGTAGTGCTGCTTCCTAACCGGACGGAGAGAGAGAGAAATGGCCACCACCACGCTGAGTAACGAAGAAATCCTCGAGGCGATCGGAAACAAGACCGTCGTCGAGCTGGCCGAGCTGATCGAGGCGTTCAAGGCGAAGTTCAACGTCACCATCGCCGCGGCCGCGGCCGCTCCGGCGGCGGGCGGTGCTGGCGCCGGGGCCGCAGCAGCGCCGGCGGCCGAAGAGAAGACCGAGTGGGCCGTCGTCCTCAAGGAAGGCGGCGCCAAGAAGATCCAGGTCATCAAGGTGGTCCGGGAAATCACCAGCCTGGGCCTGAAGGAAGCCAAGGATGCCGTGGACACCACTCCCAGCACCATAAAGGAGGGCGTGTCCAAGGCGGAGGCGGAGGAGATCAAGAAGAAGCTGGAGGAGCAGGGCGCGGTCGTCGAGCTGAAGTAGGGCGACGCCCTGTCCGGAGCGCTCCCGGGTCCGGTCAGGACCTGGCGCCGCGAAGGACCCGGCGTCTTCACCCTATTTCAGTGAGACGAATGCACGCTCGACGCTCTCGGACGTTCCCGATTTTGCCGAGCCCCGTAGGTCACCCCGCCGGACACCCAGTTCCTGGGTGGGCGCGGGGGATCCGCGTTGGGGCCATTTGTGTTGCGCGCCTGTCGCGTGAGAGTGAGTGACCTGATGCCTCAGACCCGATCCGTCATCACGTTCAGCAAGCGGGAAGGCGGCATGCCGATGCCGCACCTGCTCGACATCCAGACCGCGGCGTTCCAGACGCTCCTCGTGCCCGACGACGTGCACGGGGCCCGGCAGGACGTCTCGCTCGAGCGCGTCTTCCGGGACCTGTTCCCGATCACCGACGTGAACGAGAAGTACAAACTGGAGTTCCTCGGCTACTCGCTGGGGGAGGCCAAGTACGCGGTCGAGGAGTGCATCGAACGCGACATGACCTACGCCGCCCCGCTCAAGGCCCGACTCCGCCTCGACGTGTACGAGGAGGTCGAAGGACAGAAGCGGCTCAAGAACGCGATCGAGAAGGAGGTCTATCTGGGCGAGCTGCCCATCATGACCCCGCTCGGCACGTTCGTCATCAACGGGGCCGAGCGCGTCGTGGTCAGCCAGCTCCACCGCTCGCCGGGCGTGGTGTTCGAGGAGGACACCCATCCCAACGGCCAGCGGCTCTTCAGCGCGCGGATCATTCCGTTCCGGGGCTCGTGGGTGGAGTTCACCATCGATATCCACGACGTGATCTACGTCCACATCGACAAGAAGAAGAAGTTCCCGGCCACCGCACTGCTCCGCGCCTTCGGCCATGGGAACAACGCCGACATCCTCCGGCTCTTCTTCGCCACCAAGGCCCTCAACATCAGCGGCAAGCTCGAGGGCCGGCAGGAGAAGCGCGAGGTGATCGGGGCCCTGGTCGCCCTGGATGTCCCCAACCCGGAGGACCCCCGGGGCGAGCCGCTGGCGGGAGTGGGCGACGAGCTCACCCAGGAGCGGCTCAACGAGATGCGGCACAAGGGGGTGAAGTCGGTGACCGTGTTCGCCGGCTACACCACCATCGACGTGCGGGAGGAGGAGCAGCCGACCACCACCCGCGAGCGGCAGAACCACGTGCTCGCCTTCGCCGCGGCCGACCCGGAGACCGGCGAAGTGCTGGCCGAGACGGGGGAGGAAGTCACCGACGGGCTGCGCAAGAAGCTGATCAAGGCCGGGGTGCACAAGGTGGAGGTGCTCCTGCCGCACGGGCGCTCCGAGTCGCCGTTGATCAAGAACACCTTGGCGAAGGACCCGACCCACAGCGAGGCCGAGGCCCTGGAGCAGATCTACGCCCTGCTCCGGCCGGGTGACGCGCCCAATCTCGACACCGCACGGCAGCAGCTCCAGAAGCTGTTCTTCAACCCCAAGCGGTACGACCTGGGCCGGGTGGGCCGGTACAAGATCAACCAGCGCCTCAAGCTCAAGACCGACCCGAACCACACGGTCCTGACCGAGGACGATTTCATCGCGATCATCCGGTACCTGATCGACCTGCACGACGGGCGCGGGTTCACCGACGACATCGACCACCTGGGCAACCGGCGGATCCGCTCGGTGGGCGAGCTGATCGCCAACCAGTTCTCGGTGGGCCTCTCCCGGATGGCGCGGCTGGTCAAGGAGCGGATGAGCATCAACTCCGACCCGGAGAAGATCTCGCTCGACGACCTGGTGAACGCCCGAACCGTCTCGGCGGTGATCCAGGCGTTCTTCGGGAGCTCGCAGCTTTCCCAGTTCATGGACCAGACCAACCCGCTGGCCGAGCTGACCAACAAGCGCCGGCTCTCGGCGCTGGGGCCGGGTGGCCTCACCCGCGAGCGCGCGGGGTTCGAGGTCCGGGACGTGCACTACTCGCAGTATGGCCGGATGTGCCCGATCGAGACGCCGGAAGGCCCCAACATCGGGCTGATCACCAGCCTCTCGACCTACGCCCGGATCAACGAGCTGGGCTTCATCGAGACGCCCTACCGGGGGGTGAAGCACGGGAAGGTCACCAACGAGATCCGGTGGCTGTCGGCCAGCGACGAGGAGGACTACGCGGTGGCGCAGGCCAACGCGCCGCTCAACCCCGACGGCAGCTTCGCCGAGCAGCTGGTGCTGAGCCGCAAGGGCGACGACTACCCGCTGCTGCCGCCGGAGCGGATCGAGTTCATGGACGTGGCCCCGGAGCAGCTGGTCTCCATCGCCGCGGCCTTGATCCCGTTTCTGGAGCACGACGACGCCAACCGCGCGCTGATGGGCTCCAACATGCAGCGGCAGAGCGTGCCGCTCCTGTTCCCCCAGGCGCCCCTGGTCGGCACCGGGCTGGAGGAGAAGGTGGCGCGCGACTCGGGGGCGGTGATCATCGCCCGCCGGGCCGGGACGGTCACCCGGGTCACCGCGGACGAGATCATCGTGGATGCGGGTACCAACGGGGGCGCGCCAGCGGAGCAGCCGCTCGCCCGGCTGCACCAGCACGACCGCTACCGGGTGAAGAAGTTCTGGCGCACCAACCAGGACACCGCCATCAACCAGCGGCCCCTGGTGCAGCTGGGGCAGCAGGTCGGGGCCGGCGAGATCATCGCCGACGGCGCGGCCACCGACGGTGGTGAGCTGGCGCTGGGCAGTAACGTGCTGGTGGCGTTCATGCCCTGGTACGGGCACAACTTCGAGGACGCCATCGTCCTGAGCGAGCGGCTGGTGAAGGACGACGTCTACTCGTCGATCCACATCCAGGAGCTCGAGCTCCACGTCCGCGACACCAAGCGGGGCCAGGAGGAGATCACCCGCGAGATCCCCAACGTCTCCGACGAGAGCGTGGTGGACCTCGACGAGCGGGGCATCGTGCGGATCGGCGCCCACGTGAAGCCGGGCGATATCCTGGTCGGCAAGATCACGCCGAAGGGCGAGACCGAGCTCTCTCCCGAGGAGAAGCTGCTCACCGCCATCTTCGGCGAGAAGGCGAAGGACGTGAAGGACAGCTCGCTCAAGGTACCGCCCGGCATGGCCGGCGTGGTCATCGACGTCAAGATCTTCAGCCGGATCGAGGATCAGGTCGTCGAGAAGGACCGGGGTGAGCGGATCGGTGAGGTCCGCCGGATCGAGAACGACGAGAAGGCGCGGATCAGCACGGTCATGCTGGAGGAGCTGGGGCACCTGCTGGAAGGCCAGGAGGTGGCGCTCATGCTCAAGGCCGGCACGGTGGAGGAGTACCTGCCGTCCGGCACCAAGCTGAGCGCGGCCGCCCTCCGCGACGTGGACCTGGGCGACGTGGATCTCAAGACCCTCCGGGTGGCCAACAAGGCGGCCAACGAGCGGATCCGCTCGACCATCGACATGGCCGCGCGAGAGCGAGCCAGGGTGGAGGAGAAGGCGGAGGACCAGATCGACAAGATCCTCCAGCCGGACGAGCTGCCGCCCGGCGTGATTCAGCTGGTGAAGGTGTACATCGCCGAGAAGCGGAAGATCTCGGTGGGCGACAAGATGGCCGGCCGGCACGGGAACAAGGGCATCGTCGCCCGGATCGTGCCGGAGGAGGACATGCCGTTCCTGCCGGACGGCACGCCGGTGGACATCGTCCTGAATCCGCTGGGCGTGCCCAGCCGGATGAACGTGGGGCAGATCCTGGAGACCCACCTCGGCTGGGCGGCGCGGATCCTCGGGTTCGAGGCCAAGACCCCGGTGTTCCGCGGGGCCGACGAGGCCGAGATCGGGGTGCTCCTCCGGCTGGCGGGGTTCCGCTGGGCGGCGGAGAGCCTGCGGCTCAAGGCGACCGCACCGGAGCCGACCGGCCCGGCCATCACCCGGATGGTGCAGGACCTGAAGAAGGTGGCTCCCAACGGGGAGCATACCACCCTGATGGACGCGGGGGTCGGTCTGCTCGGCGTCAGGGGCGTCTCGCCCGAGACCAGGGAGCTGTACCAGGCGGTACGCGGGTTCCTGACCGAGGCGGCAAAGGAGCTGGCCGAGCGGGAGCTGGAACAGCGGCGCCAGGAAGTCGCCTTCCACGATTCGCAGGCCGAGCGGGAGGAGGGCAAGGACGCCAAGGCCCAGGCCAAGGCGCTGAAGGAGCTGGAGAAGGCCGCGACGGTGTCGCCGGCCGAGGCGCTGGAAGTGGCGGGGAAGCCCGCGCTGGCCGCGCTCCTCGGAGGCAAGCACGAGGGCGACGTGGACGCCGCGGCGGCCGAGCTGCTCCACACCGCGGGCCTCACGCCCGCGGGGAAGTCGCGTCTCCGGGACGGCCGGACCGGCCAGTTCTTCGAGGGCGACGTCACCGTCGGCTCGATCTACATGCTGAAGCTGAGCCACCTGGTGGACGACAAGATCCACGCCCGGTCCATCGGGCCGTACTCGCTGGTCACCCAGCAGCCGCTGGCCGGCAAGGCCCAGTTCGGCGGACAGCGATTCGGGGAGATGGAGGTCTGGGCGCTGGAGGCCTACGGCGCCGCCCACGTGCTGCAGGAGATGCTCACGGTCAAGTCGGACGACGTGAACGGCCGCAGCAAGGTGTACGAGGCCATCGTGAAGGGGCAGAACCTGCCCGAGCCGGGGATCCCGGAGTCGTTCAACGTGCTGGTGAAGGAGCTGCAGGCGCTCGGCCTGAAGGTCACGCTCGGTACCACCGAAGCCGGCGACGAGTAAGAGGGGACACATGATCGATTTTCGCAGCGGTCGCGAGCCCAAGAGCTCGAGCTTCGACTATATCAGCATCCGCATCGCGAGCCCGGAGGAGATCCGGGGGCCTCGTGATCCCAAGGAGCGGGAGCGCCTGGAGCTCCAGGGGCAGCGCACCTGGTGGTCCTGGGGCGAGGTCACCAAGCCGGAGACGATCAACTACCGGTCGTTCAAGCCGGAGAAGGACGGCCTCTTCTGCGAGCGGATCTTCGGTCCGGTCAAGGACTGGGAGTGCCACTGCGGCAAGTACAAGCGGATCCGGTACCGGGGAGTGATCTGTGACCGGTGCGGGGTGGAGGTCACGCTGAGCAAGGTCCGGCGCGAGCGCATGGGCCACATCGAGCTCAGCGTGCCGGTGGCGCACATCTGGTTCTTCAAGACCCTGCCGTCGCCGATGGGCAACCTGATCAACATCACCCTGCGCGACCTGGAGCGGGTGATCTACTACTCCAGCTACATCGTCATCGAGCCGGGGCAGCAGGAGGTCGACGCCAGCCAGCTCCTGGACGAGGACGAGTACCTGACCCTCCGGGCCAAGGCCAGGGAGGAGGGGGACACCGCGTTCCAGGCCGACATCGGTGCGCCGGCGGTGCGGAAGCTGCTGGATCGGATCGACGTGCGGCAGCTGGCGGAGGAGTTGCGCTCGGGTGTGGCGACCGAGACCAGCCAGCACCGCAAGAAGCAGATGCTGAAGCGGCTCAAGATCGTGGACGCGTTCCTCAGCTCGGGCGACTCGGGCGACCTGCCCAACAACCCGGCCTGGATGATCCTGGACGTGATCCCGGTGATTCCGCCCGATCTCCGCCCGCTGGTGCCGCTGGACGGCGGGCGCTTCGCCACCAGCGACCTGAATGACCTGTACCGGCGGGTGATCAACCGGAACAACCGGCTCACCAAGCTGATCCAGCACAAGGCGCCGGAGGTCATCCTCCGGAACGAGAAGCGGATGCTGCAGGAGGCGGTGGACGCGCTGTTCGACAACGGGCGGCGCTCCAAGGCCATCCGCGGGCGGGGCAAGCGGCCACTCAAGAGCCTGAGCGACATGCTCAAGGGCAAGCAGGGCCGGTTCCGGCAGAACCTGCTGGGGAAGCGGGTGGACTACTCCGGCCGCTCGGTGATCGTGGTGGGCCCGGAGCTCCGGCTGCACCAGTGCGGCCTGCCCAAGGCGATGGCGGTCGAGCTGTTCAAGCCGTTCATCATCCACAAGCTGGTGGAGAAGGGCATCGCCGAGACGGTCAAGCGGGCCAAGAAGATCGTGGAGCGGGAGAGCCCCGAGGTGTACGAGATCCTGGAGGAGATCATCCAGGACCACCCGGTGCTGCTCAACCGGGCCCCGACGCTGCACCGGCTGGGGATCCAGGCCTTCGAGCCGGTGCTGGTGGAGGGCAAGGCCATCCGGATCCATCCGCTGGTCTGCGCCGCCTTCAACGCAGACTTCGACGGCGACCAGATGGCGGTGCACGTGCCACTCTCGTTCGAGGCCCAGCTGGAGGCGCGCCTCCTGATGATCTCCTCGAACAACGTGCTCAAGCCGTCGGATGGCCGTCCGGTGGCGGAGCCGTCGCAGGACATGGTGCTGGGGAGCTACTTCCTGACCAAGCTGCCCAAGAACTTCGAGGAGGAGATCCGCAAGGCTGGCGCCGGTCGGGCCGAGGAGACCAAGGCCCGGCTCTGGAAGGACGCCAACCACTATGGCTCACTCGCTGAAATCGAGATGGCGCTTGCCGCGGGGGCGATCACGTTCCACACGGCCATTCATTTCTGGTATTGGCCGCCCTTCGGCGTGCTGGGCTACGTGGAAACAAAGTACCAGGAGCAGAATAGGCCGGTGTCCCCCGAACTGCGCCACGCGCTGACGGTCGTTGACCAGCGCGGCACGTTGACCGGCAAGGACCGAGACGCCGTGCGGGAGGCCGAACCTCAACTGGTTCCGGAATGGAAGCTCACGACCGTCGGTCGGGTTTTGTTCAACAGCATCCTGCCGGGCAAGGTTGTTCTTGACCTCGGCTATCGCGACCTCCTGATGAAGAAGAAGGAGTTGTCTGCGGTAGTGCTCGAGTCGTACCGGCGCGCGGGGCTGGCCGACACGGTCACATTCCTGGACCGGCTCAAGGATTTCGGGTTTGGATTCGCCACGCGCGGCGGCGTGAGCATCGGCATCGAAGACCTGGAGATCCCGGCCGAGAAGGCGGAGCTCTTGACCGAGGCGGACGCCCGGGTGAAGCGGTTCCAGCGGGCGTACAACACCGGCCAGATCACGTTCGGCGAGCGCTACAACAAGGTGATCGACGCCTGGACCCACGCCAATAACGACGTGGCCGAGGCGATGATCAGCTCGATGCGGGTGTCCCGCGGGGGGTTCAACCCGGTGTTCATGATGTTCGACTCCGGGAGCCGCGGCAGCCGCGACCAGATCCGGCAGCTCGCCGGGATGCGCGGCCTGATGGCGAAGCCGCAGAAGAAACTGACCGGCGGCATCGGCGAGATCATCGAGAGCCCGATCAAGTCGAACTTCCGCGAGGGGCTCACCGTGCTGGAGTACTTCATCTCCACCCACGGCGCCCGGAAGGGTCTGGCCGACACGGCCCTCAAGACCGCCGACGCAGGGTATCTGACCCGCCGGCTGGTGGACGTGGCCCAGGACGTCACCATCACCGAGGAGGACTGCGGCACGGTGCTGGGCCTCGAGATCGCCGCGCTCAAGGAGGGGGAGGACGTGATCGAGCCCCTCAAGGAGCGCATCGTCGGCAACGTGGCGGCGGAGGACGTGTTCGACCCGCACGAGCTGGATGAGGACGGCGATCCCAAGCTCCTGGTCATGGCCGGCCAGCTGATCGACGAGGACGCGGCGAACCGGATCGACGACGCCGGCATCGAGAAGGTGAAGATCCGCTCGGTTCTCACCTGCGAGGCCCGGCGCGGGATCTGCCGGATGTGCTACGGCCGCAACCTGGCCACCATGGACATGGTGGACATGGGCGAGGCGGTGGGCATCCTGGCGGCGCAGTCGATCGGCGAGCCGGGCACCCAGCTCACCCTGCGCACCTTCCACATCGGCGGGACCTCCAGCCGGATCGCGGAGGAGGCCGAGCGGCGGGCGCGGTCCGACGGCAAGGTGAAGTACACCGACGGGCTGGAGTGGGCCGACGTGTCGGTGGAGTTCGAGGACGGGACCAAGGGCTCGATCCGGGTGGTGCTCACCCGGGAGGACGAGTCCGCCTCGGACGAGAGCAAGGAAGGCATCCTGGTGGTGGATCCGAAGGATCCGAAACGGGTGCTGAACCGCTACCCGGTGCCGGAAGGCGCCCTGCTGGCGGTGAAGGAGGGCGACCTGGTCACCAAGGGCGACAACGAGCGCCGGGCGACGATCCTCTATACCTGGGACCCGTACAACGACCCGAGCATCATCAAGGCCGACGGCGAGCTGCGCTGGAAGGACCTGGTGCCGGGCGTCACCCTGCGGGAAGAGCTGGACGAGGGCACCGGCCTGCGCTCGATCGTGGTCATGGCCGACCCCGACCGGGAGCTCCATCCGTCGGTACTGGTATACACGCCGAACCGGAAGGACCCGCAGGAGTACACCCTGGCGGAGGGAAGCCGCGTGATCCTGGGCTCGCCCACCGACCAGGTCACCCGGGCGATGGACATCCCGGACGCGGCCAACCCGTGGAGCACGAAGTTCCACGTAGAGGAGCGCCCGATCAACGAGGCGTGGCCCAGCAAGAGCAAGAAGGAGAGCAAGGACAAGACCGTCTTCCTCTCCGCGCCGGTCAAGGTGACCAAGGGCATCACGGTCACCAAGATCCCGCGACAGGCGTACAAGACCCGGGACATCACCGGCGGCCTGCCCCGGATCGCGGAGCTGTTCGAGGCCCGGCGCCCCAAGGACCCGGCTACCATCTCCGAGGTGGACGGCGCGGTCAAGTTCGGGGAGATCAAGCGCGGCAAGCGCGAGATCTACGTCTATCCCGAGAGCGAGGGTGTCGCGGAGGAGGTCGAGCCGCAGCTGTACGAGGTGCCGGCCGGCAAGCACCTCCGGGTGCACGAGGGCGACCGGGTGCGGGCGGGCGACCGTCTCACCGAGGGCCCGGTGAACCCGCACGACATCCTGCTCATCAAGGGCCCTCGCGCAGTGCAGGAGTACCTGCTCAACGAGGTGCAGGAAGTCTACCGGTTGCAGGGCGTCCGCATCAGCGACAAGCACATCGGCGTGATCGTGCGCCAGATGCTGCAGAAGGTGCGGGTGACCGATCCGGGCGACACCGACTTCCTCGAAGGGGAGACGGTGGACCGGCTGACCTTCCGGGACGAGAACGAGCGGCTCCAGAGGCGGAAGGGCGAGCCGGCGCAGGCCGAGCCGGTGCTGCTGGGCATCACCAAGGCGAGTCTCACGACGCAGTCGTTCATCTCGGCGGCGTCGTTCCAGGAGACCACCCGGGTGCTGACCGACGCGGCGATCCGCGGGGCCAAGGACGACCTCCTGGGGCTCAAGGAGAACATCATCATCGGCCATCTGATTCCGGCGGGCAGCGGCATCTACCGCTATGCCGAGATCGACATCCAGCCGCCGGCGGGCTACGAGGCGCCGCCGCCGCGGGTGGAGGAGCCGGTGCCGCAGCCGCTCGCGGCGGCGGCGCTGATCGGCGACGAAGAGTAGGCCGGCGGCACGGTTCGGCCGACGAAAGCGCCCGGGAGCGATCGCCCCCGGGCGCTTTCGCGTTTCCGGGCCTGCCGCCTCACGCCCCAGGACGCCCCGTCCTGGCAGGCGGGCACCCGTCTGCGGATTGCGGAGCGTGGGAGCGGGCCCGATCTTAGTCCGGTTCCTCCAGGAGACCCCATGGGCGTACGCGAGTTTCTCCTCCTGTCGGCCACCGAGCCCGACCGGAGCGGGCTGGTGGCCGAGCTCACCGGCTTCATCGCCGACTGTGGCTGCAACGTCGAGGACAGCCGAATCGTGGTGCTGGGAGGCTACGCCGGTTTGATGGTCCTGCTCTCGGGGGAGCCCGCCGACCTGCAGGCCGTGCTGGACGGCCTGGAGCAGCTACGGGCGAGGACCGGGATTCGGGCCGTGCCCCGCCGGGTTGCCGCGCGGCGCGCGGCCGGGAGGCCACCACCACCGCGCATGGAGGTGGAGGCCACTGCGATCGACCACGAGGGGATCATTCACGCGCTCGCGGAGACGGTCCGGCGGCACGGCGGGAACATTCTGGAGCTGGAAAGCGCCACCGAGGCGGCGCCGATGAGTGGCGAGCCCCTCCTACGGCTCCGCATGAATCTCTGGACGCCACCGGAGCCGGGTGCGGGTGAGCGTCTCTGGCGCGAGCTCGAGCAGGTGGCCCGCCAGGAGGGAGTGGACCTGGAGATCCGGGATGTGCCGGTCCCTCCGGGAGCGCCTGTGCCGACTGGTCCCGAGCGGCGGGCTACGCCCCGGGCTGGGGAATAGGCGCCGACCGCCGGCTCAGCTCGTCCGCAGGTAACCCAGGAGCCGAAGGCGCCGGAAGGTCAGGCCGACGGTCTCCCTCCAGGTCGGGGGCGCATCGCCCTCGATCAGCACCGGACCCGGCGTCGCCGGTTCGGGTGCGGGGGCCTCCACCGTCTCCTCCCGAAGGAATGTCCACTGCCGCCGTGCGGCCGGGCCGCTTGTCCTGCGCTCCCGGGCTCCCATGCGCCGCCGGAACTCGGGATGCACCGTGATGGGGAGCCACTGGCAGGTGGCCCGATGATAGATCCGGGCCGTCGAATCGAGCTCACCCCGCCGGATCGCGGCCGTGAGCGCGACCGTGGATGGGTACACGGTATCCTTGCCGGACTCGAGCTCGACGAGATACATGGGGCCTCTGGGTTGAAGTCCCGCAGAGCCGCCGGCAACAGCGCGGCTCCTCGCCCGTTAGGGCGCTTTCTCGTGGTCGGTAAGTTGGGCATACTGCACGAAATTGCGTCTGTCAAGAAGGGCCAGATCGAGAGGGCGTGCGAGTCGTGATGGTATCGCATTGTCTCACAAGGTCTTACGGCAAATCCGGTCGCCGTTTCTGGCACCCCGCACCGGATCGCCGGCCAGGCGTTGATTGACTTGCCCTCGCGTCCCGATCGCGTGCCCGCTACCTATCCCGGCACTCGCCTCTCCCTGATTCTGGCCGCCCGGGAAATCGACCCGGAGGTCCAGCGCGCGGCCTGGGAGGTCCTGGTCTCAGTCTACTGGCGCCCGGTGTACGGTCGCCTGCGGCTGAAATGGCGGGCCCAGCCGGCCGATGCCGAGGACCTGGCCCAGGAATTCTTCGCCCGGGCCATGGAACGTGGCTTCTTCGACGACTACGACCCTGCCAAGGCCCGGTTCCGCACCTTCCTCCGACTCTGCCTCGACCGCTTCGCGGCGAAGGCGCGCAGAGAAGAGCGCCGGCTCAAACGCGGCGGCGGGCTGGTCCACCTGCCCCTGGACTTCGCCGGCGTGGAGCGTGAGCTCGACACGGCGTTACACCAGGGCTCGGAGGCCGACGAGGACGAATGGTTCGACCGGGAGTGGGTCCGGAGCCTGTTCTCCGACGCGGTAGAGGCGCTGAGAACGTCCTGCGCGGGTACCCCCAGGGAGATCCGCTTCCGGGTGTTCGAGCGCTACGATCTCCTTCCCGCGGGTGACGGCGACCGCCCCAGCTATCGCGCGCTGGCCCAGGAGCTGGGGCTGCCGGGCACCCAGATTACCAACCACCTGGCCTGGGCCCGGCGGGAGCTGCGTGCCCTGGTGCTGGAGCGTCTCCGGGTGCTCTCCGGCAGCGATGCGGAGGTGCGCGAGGAGGCGGCAGCCCTTCTTGGAGCCGGCGGCGGGTGACCCTGCCCGACGACGCGGTGCGCCACCTCCGGCGGGTGCTGCGGGAACCCGAGCTCCCCGGAGACCGGTACCTGCTCGAAGAGCCGGTAGGATCGGGCGGGATGGGAACGGTGTACCGGGCCTACGACCGGGCGCTCGACCGGCACGTGGCTTTGAAGGTGCTGCGGCCCGACGTGGCTGACCCCGGCGCGGCGGCCCGGCTCGAGCGGGAGGCCAGAATCCTCGCCCGGCTGGAACATCCCGGCATCGTGCCGGTGCACGACGCGGGGATCCTGGCCGACGGCCGGGTGTTCTACGTGATGAAGCTGGTGCGGGGGGAGCGGCTTGAGCGGTTGGCCGCCAGGGCCACGCTGACTGAGTTGCTCCGGACGTTTCTCCGGGTGTGCGAGACCGTGGGGTTCGCTCACGCGCGCGGAGTGGTCCATCGCGATCTCAAGCCCTCCAACGTGATGGTGGGGTCCTTCGGGGAGGTGTTGGTGCTGGACTGGGGGATCGCCCGGGTGATGCGGGAGGAACCGGAGGGAAGCCATCCCGGGGAGTTGCCTGGCGGAGGCGGTGCGCCGCAGGATCCAGCGCGAGACGCGGACACCGCGCCGGGCGCTATCCTGGGCACCCCGGGGTTCATGGCGCCGGAGCAGGCCAACGGCTGGTCGCACCTGGTGGACGCGCGCACGGACGTGTACGCCCTGGGGGCCATCCTCCGCGATCTGGTCGGGCGACGCGACGGGGGCCGGGTCGCTCCGCGCCCGCTGGCGTCGGTCTGGACCCGCGCCCTGGCGCCGGAGCCCGCGGACCGGTACCCCAGCGCCGAGGCGCTCGCGGCGGACCTCACCCGGTTCCTGGATGGTGAGCCGGTGCTGGCCCACCGGGAGCGCCTCTCCGAGCGCGCCGGTCGGCTGTTCCGGAAATACCAGACCGCCATCATCCTGGTGCTGACTTACCTGGCCATCCGGTTCCTGTTCCTCGCCCTGCGCGGGCTATAAAGAATTCCCGGCGGACGGGTAACGGTACTGCGGGACCCCCACGTCCCTCATTCGGGAGACAGCTCATGAACAAACCGTTGCTGGGCCTCATCCTGGGTGGAGCGCTGGGCGCGCTGGACGGTCTGACGGCGCTGCTCTCCGCCCCGGAAGTGAAGCCGGAGATCATGACGATCGTCGCCGGATCCACGGGCAAGGGCCTGGTGGCAGGCGTGCTCATCGGCCTGATCGCCCGGAAGCTGAATCACCTCACCGCCACCGTCGTGCTCGGGGTCGTGGTGGCCGCCCTGCTGGCGCTCCCCTTCGCGCTCGGGGTCGATCCCGTCACCGGGAAGCGATACTTCTGGGAGATCATGGTCCCGGGCTCCATCGTAGGGCTGATCGTGGGGTACGCCACCCAGAAATACGGCCGGCCGGCCCCGCAACGGGGCTGAGCGCACCCAATCAGTCACTCTCGCTCGAGGAGACCACGCCGTGCCACGTCCCCTGCACTTCGAGATTCCCGCCGACCAGCCCGAGCGGGCGATCGCATTCTACCGGAGCGTCTTCGGCTGGCAGTTCCAGAAGTGGGATGGGCCCATGCCCTACTGGCTGGTACAGACCGGCACCGAGGGGCCCGGCATCGACGGCGGTCTTCACCCCCGCGCGGATCCGGGGCAGGGGCCGGTGAACACCATCGGCGTGCCGTCCTGCGAGGAGTACCTGAAGAAGGTGAGCGCCGCCGGCGGGAAGACGGTGGTGCCCAAGATGGCGGTGCCGGGGATCGGGTGGCTCGCCTACTGCACCGACCCGGAGGGGAACCCCTTCGGCATCATGGAGGCGGACGCCGCCGCGGCGTAGCCGAGGCGGCGGTCTCGCGCAGCCGGAGGCGCACCGGCGGGCTCGCCAGGTGCGAGCCCGGCTCGGTCGGGAGCCGGCCGGTTACCAGGTAGTCCCCGGGCGGCACGGCGTCTCCCTGGTCATCCACCAGGCCCCAGGAGTCCCGCCACTCCAGCCTTTCGCCCGCGCGAAGCCGGTGCAGCGCCAGTATGGCAGGGACGGTCTCGTGGGCCAGTCGCCGCCACACCGCCGTGCCGTCGGGGCGAGTGACCACCAGGTCGAACGCGACCGGCCGCCCCTGGAGCACCAGGTCGGCGGCCGGCCCGTCGTTACGGAGCCGCAGCACCATGGGGACCGGAGTGCCGATCGGTATCTCCGCTGGCAGCTCCAACTCGAGTCGCACCGCGGCCTAGAAGGTCGTGAGCGCCCCCAGCTCGCGCTCGATGTTCGAGACCGGGCTGAAGACGAACTGAGTGCCCGACGAGTTGCCACCCCAGAGGATGCCGACCAGGGTGACGCCGCTTGTGCCGCGGAACACCGGCGACCCGCTGTCGCCGGCTCCGACCCTGGCTGAGACGAAAGTCTGGCAGAGCTGGACGATATTGGTGCCCGAGACTCCGGTGTTGACGCAGGTGTTGGTGACGGCGCCCTGGGTCCAGCCGGTGGTCCGACCGACCTTGTTGACCGCCTGGCCGACGCTCGCGCTCCCCTCCGCCGTAATACTGAAGCTTCCCGAGATCGTCACCGAGTTGTTGTTCGCTCCCGTGGTCTGGGCGATGCGCCCGAGACTGAACTGGATGCCGGAGGCGTAGACTGCGCGCGAGGCGTCGCTCCAGCGGCAGCGCCGGCCTTTGGGGCACCCGTTGGTCCTTCGGAAGTATGCCGGATCGTCCACCTCGGTCCCAATCTGGACCGGGTCCACGGTCTGCGTCGGTTGCCAGTAGGGGGTTCCCTCGGTGCCACCCTGGGTCTTGGTGCAATGGGAGTTGGTGATGAACGAATTCTGGGCGTTGCGAACGGCATTGAACCCGAGGGTGCAGAGGTAGCCCGGGAAATTGATCTGGAGCCCGCCGACGATCGGCCGGACCCGGTCTCGCAGGCTCGCCGCGAGCTGGATCGGCTCCGTCTCTTCCACTATCACCGCCGCTGCCGGGAGGCCCAGACGGGCCACCAGGCCGCGTGCCTGGACGAGGTAACCACGCTCCACCCCGATCCGCACCCGGTTGGCCGCCTCGTCAGCATCGACGAACACGCCCCCGCGCTCGGCCAGCACGGCCTCGGTGGCCTGGCCGAACCAGCGCTCCAGCTGGGGCCAATCGAAGTCACCGCGGCGGACCTGTAGGGCGGTATGGCTCAGCCCCTCGGCCTGAAAGAAGGGAGCCAGGGCGCGCTCGACCGCGACCTGCTGGGCCGGGTTCCGCAGGTATACGGTGGGCCTCCCGGCCGCGTCGAAGAAGAAACCGCCGAAGCCGGGTATGCTTCGAGCCAGCGCGTTCGGGTCGAGTATCCGCCCCTGGGTGACCGCCGGTTCTGCCGGGGCGCCGGGCAGGGCGGGGCGGTTCGGGTCGGTCTGGTCGGAGCAGGCGGTGGCTACGAGGAGCGCGACCGCGACAAGCGCCGGACCGGCAGCGTGGTGACGCATGGGATGGGGCCTCGAGGTGTCGGTCGAACTGGAGCAGAGCCTGGGCGGGGGCGGTCCTACGTTACATCCCGAAACCGGTCTGCGCTACGCCCGTCACTGCCATCGAAAGAGCCGCACCGCCAGCAGGAAGCTCACCACCATCCAGGTCGCCAGCAGCGCCAGCTCGGGGCCGATGCGGCCGAGTCCGGCGCCCTCGAGCATGACCGCGCGGAGCGCGTCGTTCACCGCCGTGAGCGGCAGGGCCTGGATCGTCGGCTGAAAGACGGCCGGGAATCGAGAGGACGAGAAGAAGACCCCGGAGAAGATCCACATCGGCAGCATGAACAGATTCATCAGCCCGGAGACTCCTTCGATGGTGCGGGCCCGGGAGGAGATCAACAGGCCGACGGCCCCGAAAGTGAGCGACGCCGTTACGCACACGGCTGCCAACGTGAGCAGCGATCCACGCACGGGCACCCCGAACGCCAGCACCGCGAAGCCCAGGAGGACTGCGACCTCGATCACCAGCAGCGACAGCCGGGAGAGGACGAACGACGCGAGATACTGGCTCCGTGACATGGGCGTGGCCACCAGCCGCTTGAGGAGGCGTTTCTTCCGCGCGTCCACGATCGCGAACCCGAGCCCCCAGATGCCGCTCCCCATCAGGTTGAGGCCGAGGAGCCCGGGGACCACGAAATCCACGTACCGGGCCCCCGGCTCCCGGACCCGCTGTTCGGTGTCGGGCACGGGATCTACCCGGCCGGCGGCGCGCTGGATGGCCTCGTCGGCCTCGAGCCGGGCGCTCCGGGCATCGGGACGATCGGGATCGAAGCGATAGCGGACCCCCCCGGCCCCATCGGGCATCACCACCACGGCGGCCTTGCCGGTCCGGAGCGCGAGTGCGGCGGCCGAATCGTCCAGCCTGAGCACGGTGAGCGCGGGGCTCCGGCCCAGCGCCTGGGCCAGCCGGTTCGACGCCTCCGCGGTGCCGACCACCGCGACAGGCACGCGTTGCGGCGCCTGATTGCGGAAGGCGATGCCCAGCCCGGCGGTGAGGAGCACCGGGAAGACGAATACCCAGAACACCGCCTCGGGCTCGCGGAGGAACTCCCGGTAACGGACTAGAGTGAGCTGCACCAGGGGGTGTGACCGCCAGCCCCGCGATTCAGTCGTCACGCAGCCGCCGACCGGTGAGGGCCACGAACACATCCTCCAGCGTAGGCGAATGGGTGCGCAGCTCGGTGAGCTGCGCTCCCCGTCGGTGCAGCTCGCCCAGCAGGGCCGGCATGGCGCGGTGCAGCTCGGCGACCTGAAGCCGATAGCCGCCGTCGGCGCCGGCCGCGGCGAGCACTCCCTCGACCGCTCCCAGTGCCTCGGCCTCGAGCGGGGTTCCTTGGGCCACCGCGAACTCGAGGACGTGCTCCGCCCGGAGGGAGGCGATCAGCTCCCGCGGGGTCCCCAGCGCGATGACCCGCCCGTGGTCCACGATCGCCACCCGGTCGCACAACCGCTCGGCCTCTTCCATATAGTGAGTGGTGAGCAGGATGGAGCGGCCGCTCGACTTGAACCGCTCGATCAGCTCCCAGAGCTGGCGGCGGGATTGGGGATCGAGGCCGGTGGTGGGCTCATCGAGGAAGAGCAGGGCGGGATCGCCCACGAGGGCGCAGGCCAGCGCCAGCCGCTGGCGCTGGCCACCGGAAAGCTGGCCTACCCTCGCCCCGGTCTTCTCGTCGAGCTGGACCATCTCGATGACCTCGGCGGCCGGGGGCCCCCGGTGATAGAAGCTGCGGAAGAGCTCGAGCGTCTCCGCCACGGTGAGCTTCTCGGAGAACTGAGTCTCCTGGAGCGAGATCCCCAGGAGCTCGCGGAGCTCCCGGTCGTCCCGGCCCCAGCGCCGGCCCAGGACGACCACCTCGCCCTCGTCCGGACGGGTCAGGCCTTCGCAGATCTCGATCGTGGTGGTCTTGCCGGCACCATTGGGCCCGAGGAGCCCGAAGCACTCGCCGCGGCGAACCTCGAGATCGAGCCCGTCCACCGCGACGACGTCGCCGTAGCGCTTGCGGAGAGCGCGGACCTGCAGGGGAGGGGACTCGGGCG
>Ga0210102_1000156_pt1 | contig 20219 bp, 21 predicted proteins | sample RushOxbow_ThreeS_4_FD_185563 | JGI IMG/M metagenome (GOLD analysis project Ga0210102, IMG submission 185563) | Wetland microbial communities from San Francisco Bay, California, USA, that impact long-term carbon sequestration -... | ecosystem: Environmental > Aquatic > Marine > Wetlands ...
GGCATGCCGAGGACGTGCTCGCCGATATACGACAGGATCAAATTCGTGGAAATCGGCGCGACCTGGTAGAGCCGCGTCTCGCGGAACTTGCGCTCGACATCGTATTCCGCAGCGAACCCGAAGCCGCCGTGGGTCTGCAGGCAGGCGTTGGCCGCCTCCCATGACGCGTTGGCGCCGAGGTAGAGCGCCATGTTCGCCTCCGCTCCGCAGGGCTTGCCGGCGTCGAACAGCGCCGCCGCCTTGTAGCGCATGAGGTCCGCGGCCTGCACGCTCGCATAGGCCCGCGCGATCGGGAACTGGATGCCCTGGTTCTGCCCGATGGGCCGGTCGAAAACGACCCGCTCCTTCGCGTAAGCCGTCGCCTTGTCGATGAACCAGTAGCCGTCGCCGATGCACTCGGCGGCAATCAGGATGCGCTCGGCGTTCAATCCGTCGAGGATGTACTTGAGCCCTTGCCCCTCCTCGCCGATCAGATTCTCCGCCGGGACCTGCAGGTTCTCGAAGTAGAGCTCGTTGGTCTCCTGGTTCGCCATGTTGCGGATCGGCTTGACCGTCAGTCCGTTCCCGACCGCCTGCCGCAGGTCCACGATGAAAACCGAGAGTCCTTCCGATTTTTTCCTGACGCGATCGATCGGGGTCGTGCGCGCAAGCAGGAGCAGCAGATCCGAATGGCGCACCCGCGAGATGAACACCTTCTGGCCGTTCACGATGTAGCGGTCGCCCTTCTTCACCGCAACCGTCTTCAGCTTCGTGGTGTCCGTGCCGGTGGTGGGCTCGGTCACCGCCATGGATTGCATGCGCAGCTCGCCGCTCGCGATCCCGGGCAGATAGCTCCGCTTTTGCTTCGAGGACGCGTGCCGCAGCACGCATCCCATGACGTACATCTGGCCGTGCACCGCGCCGGCAAAGGCGCCCGAGCGGCTGATCTCTTCGAGGATGATGGACGCTTCGGTGACGGTGAGCCCCGAGCCGCCGTACTCCTCGGGTATGAGTGCCGCGAGCCAGCCCGCCTCGGTCAGGGCCTTGACGAAAGCGTCGGGATAAGCGCGCTCTTCGTCTATCCTGCGCCAGTATTCGCCACCGAACCGCTGGCACAGCCCGCGCACCGCCTCGCGCAGCTCGCTGTGATCGTCCTGTCCGGAAACGGGCTTCATTGACGGGCCGCTGGAATGCTGCAAAATACGGCTGATTATACGATGCCCGACCCAAGCGGCTCGCGGCGTTTTCGAACAAGGGGGAGCCCGATGTACGTCACCCACAGCAAGCGTCTTACGCTCGCCGGCGCGAGAAAGATGATGGACACCGCCACCGCCGGGGCGGAGAAGGCCGGTCACGCGATCGCGGTCGCCATCGTGGACGCCGGCGGTCACCCGCTGCTCATCCAGCGCATGGACGGCGGCCGCTTCCATACCGTGCACTCGTCCACGACGAAGGCGGTGTGCGCCGCGTCGAACAAGCGTCCCACGACCATGAAGGGCGCCGCCGGGCAGTCGCTCGACACGATGCACGCCCTCGGGCTCGCGCTCGCAGCCGGCGCCGAGCGCTGGACGGCAATGGAAGGCGGCTACCCGATCATCTTCGAGGGTGAATGCGTGGGCGGCATCGGCGTCTCCGGCGCGAACTGGGAACTCGACGACCAGCTCGCGCGCGAGGCCGTGGAATCGATTGGCGCCGGCTGGAAGATCGACAAGTGACGGGACAGGGAACAGGAATGGCCGACAAACCGCTGCGGGTCGCATGTATCGGAATGGGCTGGTGGTCGGACGTGCTCGCCGACGCCATGAAGCGTTCCGGGAAGTTCGAGATCGCGTCCTGCTACACGCGCTCCGACGAGAAGCGGCGGGCGTTCGCGAAGAAATACGGCTGCGCGGCCGCGCCGAGCTTTGAAGCGATTCTCGGCGACAAGACCATCGAGGCGATCGTCAATACCACGCCGAACAACGTCCACCGCGAAACGACGACCGCCGCCGCCCGGGCCGGCAAGCACATGTTTCTCGACAAGCCGATCGCCAATACGATTGCGGATGCCCGCGCTCTGACGGATGCGTGCCGCAAGGCCGGCGTTGTGCTGGCGCTCGGATACCAGCGCCGCAAGGAGAGCCACTTCCGCTGGATCCGCAAGCAAATCGACGACGGCGTCTTCGGCAGGCTTGTCAACGCCGAGGCCAACATCTCGCGCGACCGGCTCGGGCAGTTCGAGCTCGGCTCGTGGCGCTACACCGCCGAGGGCATGCCCGGTGGGGTCATGCTCCAGATCGGCATTCATTACACCGACGTCCTCGAGTACCTGATGGGACCGATCAAGGCGGTGCGCGGCAGCCTCGCGCAGCTCGTCCTGCCCGGCGAGAACCCGGACATCGCGAGCCTGATACTGGAGCACGAGAACGGCGCGCTTTCCACGCTCAACGCGTGCTATGCCTCCGCGTCCGAGTACTACCTCATGAACATCTACGGCAAGGAAGCGACCGCCTTCTACGACCTGCACCAGGGCCTGCGTTTCCTCAAGCGCGGCACGAACTCCGCCAACCCCGTCCCGTGCGCGAAGAACGACACGATCGTCGAGGAACTCGAGGAATTCGCCGGCGCAGTGCGCGGAAAGGGCAAGCCGGAGATGGACGGCGAGAAGGCAACCGCTTCGCTGGCCGTATTGCTCGCGGGAATCAAATCCGCGCGTGAGGGGCGGCGCATCGAGATCGCCGAAATTCTCAGAGTTTGACGGCCTGGCCGCATCCTGAACGGCCGCAATGAAATGGAACTCCGGATGACCGGACGATACCAAATCAAAAGGAGGAGGACACCATGATGAACTACCATCCTGTTGCAACTGGATCCCGGCGGGCGCTGGCATGCTTCGCCGCGAGTGCGATGCTCGGACTCGCGCTGCTCGGCCCGGCGCGCGCCGCCGATTTCCCGACCCAGCCGGTCGAGATGACGGTGCTGTTCGGCGGATCGAGCGCGACCATCGCGCAGCTGCTGGCCGAGGCGATGGGCAAGCAGCTTGGCCAGCCGGTGGCGGCGGTCAGCCGCACCGGCGCGAGCGGCGCGGTCGGTTATTCCTACGTCAAGTCGACGCCGCCCAACGGCTACAACATCGTCTGGAACTCGAACTCGATCAGCACCGCGTATCACGCCGGCAACATGGACTTCGATTACCGCAGCTTCGACGGCGTCGCGCTGGTGGGCATGGAGGTTCCGGCCATTGCCGTGCGCACCGAGTCCGGCTGGAAGACGCTGAAGGAGTTCGCGGCGGCCGCCAAGAACCAGAAGCTGAAGGTCGGCATATCGGGCCGCGGCTCGTTCACCCACCTCTCCTCCGCCGCGCTGTTCAACAAGATGGGCATAGACGTCGTGTACGTGCCCTACGGCAAGGGCAGCGCGCCGGTCGAGCTGCTCGGCGGGCGGATCGACGCCGCGCTGCAATGGCCGTCGCAATTCAAGTCCCACGCGGAAGCGGGAAAATTGCGCATCCTGGCGGTCACGAGCGAGAAGCGGCTGCCCGTGCTGCCCAACGTGCCCACGGCGCGGGAGCAGGGCTTCGACGTGGACATGGTCCTGTGGCGCGGCATCGCAGCGCCCAAGGGCACGCCGAAGGACGTCATCGCGAAGCTGGAGGGCGCAATCAAGCGCGTCGTCGACAGCAAGGCCTTCAGGGATCGCTGCGCGAAACTCGGCTTCGAGCCGAATTTCATGCCCGCAGCCGCGTTCGACAAGTTCATCGCCAAGGATGACGTCGCCATCGCCAAGCTGATGGGCGAGCTTGGACTGAAGAAGAGCAAATAGCCCGTATCGCGCGGCCATGCGCCTCGATCGCCTGGACCGCTGGCTCGGTCCGTGCCTGATGGCCCTGGCGCTGATCTGGCTGTGGCTCGCGTTCAGCTATATACCCGGGGCCCGGGGCGAGGGCGAGCCCGGTCCCCGCGCATTTCCAATCCTGCTCGGCGCGGTACTGGGCGGGCTGGGCGTAATGGTGACGGCGGCCGCCTTTGGTTCGGGGCGGCGCGAGTCGGCCGAAGAGCAGATCCACCCTGTTTCCGGCCGCGAGGCGGCCATCGCCGCGGGCGCTTTCGGCGCGCTGATGCTCTACGCCTTCCTGCTGGAGCGGCTTGGCTTCGTCATCGCGACGCCGATCATCATCCTGGTGACGATGCGCGGCATCCTGCGCATCCGGGCTTGGTTGCTCAATCTCCTGATGGCGGGCGGCGTCACCCTCGTTTGCTGGGTGATATTCGTCATGCTGCTGGAGGCTCCACTGCCCCGCGGCACCTGGCGCTGGCTGCTGTGACGCGGAAGTCCTGATTGGACGCCCTGGCGCAGGCGGCCGCCGCCGCGTTTCAGTTGAACACCATCCTCGCCACCGCGCTTGGCACGGTGGTGGGGCTGTTCTTCGGCTCGATCCCCGGCCTCACCTTTTCGATGGCGCTGGCGCTGATGCTGCCCTTCACCTTCGGGATGCAGGCGGTGCCCGCCATTGCGCTGCTGCTCGGAGTCTACGTGGGCGGCATGACGGGGGGATCGGTATCCGCCATTCTTCTCGGCATCCCGGGCACGCCCTCGGCGGCGGCCACGATATTCGACGGGCATCCCATGGCGCAGAAGGGGGAAGCCGGCATCGCGCTGGGCTCAGCGGTCGTCGCCTCCACCTTCGGCGGCCTGTTCAGCCTCGTGGTCATGATGCTGTTGCTCGAGCAGGTCGCGGCCATCGCCATCCACTTCGGCCCCGCGGAAATCTTCGCGCTGGTGCTGTTCGGGCTCTCAACCATCTGCGGCCTGGCGGAACGCTCGCTTTTGCGGGGGCTGATCGCCGGCGTGCTGGGCCTGATGCTCATGATCGTCGGGCTCGACGAGCTCGACGGGGTGGCGCGCCTCACGTTCGGCACGGTGCAGCTGCAGCAGGGCGTGAACCTGCTGGTGGCGATGATCGGGCTGTTTGCGGTGCCGCAGGTAATCGGCACGTTCCTGGACTACGGCCGCGTGCAACCGCTGAAGCTGCCGCACAACGTGCGCGCGCGGCTGCCTTCGTTGCGCCAGCTCGGCGAGCGCCTGTGGCTGATGGTGCGCTGCGCCGGCATCGGCACCGGCATCGGCGCCATTCCCGGCGCCGGCGGCCCGATCGCCGCCTTCCTCGCGTACGATCACGCGCGCCGCTTCAGCCGCCACCCCGAAAATTTCGGCAAGGGAGAGCTCTCGGGCGTGGTAGCGCCGGAAACGGCCAACAACGCGGTCACGGGCGGCGCCATGGTTCCGTTGCTGAGCCTCGGCATTCCCGGGGACCCCGCCACGGCCGTCATTCTGGGCGGGCTGCTCATCCACGGGCTGTATCCGGGCCCGATGCTGTTCCAGACCCATCTCGACACGATCTACGCGCTCTACATCACGATCGTGCTCGCCTACGTCGTGATCCTCGCGGTGCAGCTCGGGGGCATACGCGTATTCGTGCGCGTGCTGCAGGTGCCCCCGCATCTGCTCGCTGTGTGCATCATCGTGCTCTGCGTGCTCGGTTCCTATGCCATCCGCAACTCGATTTTCGACGTGTATCTCATGGGCATCATGGGCCTGTTCGGCTACGTGCTGCAGCGCCTGCGCATCCCCGTTGCTCCGGTGGTGCTGGGGCTGGTGCTCGGGGAAACGCTCGAGAAGCAATACCGCACGGCTCTCATCCTGAGCGAGGGCGACTACCGGATATTCATCGACAGCGGTCCCGCCCTGTTCTTTTATGCGCTCACGGCGCTCACCATCGGGCTGCATGCCTGGTCGACGACGCGCGGAACGAAAGGCGCCGCCGGCCCGACGGCAAGGTGACACGGGACCACTCTGCCGACTACCATTGACCTCCAGACCGGACAATCATGAGAAAAGTGGGACGAAAAAACAATGGCGAGTCACGCGTCGCGGGTCACGACTCACGCTCCTTGATGTCCTGGCCTGACGAGGTCCACGCGATACTGCGCGACCTCGGCGTGCGCCAGGTGGGCTACGTGCCTGACACGGGCCATGCGCGGCTGATCAACCTCGTGCGCGCCGACCGGCGCATGCGCGCGATCCCGCTCACGACCGAGGAAGAAGGCGTCGCGCTCGCCGTCGGCGCCTGGCTTGGCGGCGAGAGAAGCGTCCTGCTCATGCAGTCGAGCGGCGCGGGCAATTGCATCAACATGCTCGGCATGGCGAACGAATTGCGCGTGCCGCTGCTCGCCCTCGTCACCATGCGCGGCCAATGGGGCGAGTTCAACCCGTGGCAGGTGCCGATGTCGCAGGCCACCGCGCCCTCGCTCGCGGCGATCGGCGTAGTCGTGCAGGAAGTGGCGCGCGCCGCCGAGGTCGGTGATACGGTCGCTGCCGCGGCGCGGCTTGCGTTCAGCACCTGCCGCATGGTGGCGGTCCTGATTTCGCAGCGGGTCGTCGGCGCAAAAGAATTCAAGTGAAACATAGAACACCAACTCTGGATCGCCGCAAGGTCGTGGCGGACATCCTCAAGCAGCGCGGGGACACGCTGGTCGTGGCCGGGCTCGGCGCTCCAGTCTGGGACACGGCCGCCGCGGGCGACCATGCGCTCAATTTCTACACGTGGGGCGGCATGGGCGGCGCGGCCATGATCGGCCTCGGGCTCGCGCTCGCCCAGCCCGCGCGCCGCGTGCTCGTCATCACGGGCGACGGCGAGCTCCTGATGGGGCTCGGCTCGCTTGCCACGATTGCCGTGCAGCGGCCGCGCAACCTGGCGGTCGTCGTCATGGACAACGAGCGCTACGGCGAGACCGGCATGCAGGATACCCACACCCGCTTCGGCGTGGACCTCACGGGCATCGCCAAGGCGGCCGGCTTCCGCGCCTCCGGGACGGTTTACGGCGCTGCGCAGCTGAAGACCTGGATTCCGCGCTTTCACCGCGATGCCGGACCGCTGTTCTGCGACGTCAAGGTAACCACCGAGGCGGCGCCCATGGTGCTGCCGGCGCGCGAAGGACCGGCGCTCAAGAACCGCTTCCGCGAGGCGCTGCTCGGGGCGAAAGCTTTCGAGTAGTTCGAGCATGGATACCCCCGCCAGCGCGCTCGCCCGCTACAAGATGTTCATCGGCGGAGAATGGGTCGACTCTGCCTCCGGCGAAACGTTTGCGAGCGACAACCCCTTCACGGGCAGACCCTGGGCGCTGATTCCGAAAGGCGGCGCGCAGGACGCGGACCGTGCGGTGCGCGCGGCGCACAAGGCATTCACCACCGGCGAGTGGCCGAAGCTCAATGCCTCGAAGCGCGGGGCGTTGCTGCGAAGGCTCGGCGACCTGATCGGCGAAAAATCGAAGTTTCTTGCCGAGATCGAGGTGCGCGACAACGGCAAGCTCTACGCCGAGATGAGCGCGCAGACCGCCTACATGGCGCAGTGGTACTACTATTACGGCGGTCTCGCCGACAAGATCGAAGGGCACGTCATCCCCACCGACAAGCCCGACATGCTCAACTACACGCGCTACGAGCCGCTCGGCGTCGTCGCGGCGATTACACCGTGGAACTCTCCCCTTCTCCTCACGGCGTGGAAGCTCGCGCCCGCGCTCGCGGCCGGCAACACCGTGGTGCTCAAGCCGTCTGAATTCACCTCGGCCTCGGTGCTGGAATTCATGAAGCTGATCGAACAGGCCGGATTCCCGCCGGGCGTCGTCAACGTCGTGACCGGTTTCGGGCCGGACGTCGGCACGCCGCTCGTCGAGCACCCGCTGGTCGCGAAAGTCGCGTTCACCGGCTCCGACCGGACCGGAACGCTCATCTACCAGACCGCGGCCAGGGGCTTGAAGCGGGTCAGCATGGAGCTCGGCGGCAAGTCGCCCAACATCGTGTTCGACGATGCGCACATGGAAAACGCGATGAAGGGCGTGGTGTCCGGCATCTTCGCCGCCACCGGCCAGACCTGCATCGCCGGCTCGCGGCTGCTCGTGCAGGCAAGCATCCACGACGAATTCGTCGAGAATCTTGTCGCCTTCGCGCGAACTGCGAAGATGGGCAACCCGATGAACCTCGACACGCAGGTCGGTCCAGTCACCAATCCGCCTCAGTTCAAGAAGATCCTCGACTACATCGACGTTGCACGCGGTGAAGGCGCGAAGCCCGTGCTGGGCGGGGCCAAGGCCGCGCGCCCGGAGTGCGGAGAAGGCTGGTTCGTCGAGCCCACCATCTTCACCGGCGTCAAGAACTCGATGCGCATCGCGCAGGAAGAGGTATTCGGCCCGGTCCTCGCCGTCATCCCGTTCCAGGACGAAGACGAAGCAGTTGCGATCGGCAACGATGTCGTCTACGGACTCGCCGCGGGTGTGTGGACACAAAACCTGCGCCGCGCAGTCACGATGGCCGAGCGGCTTCAAGCCGGCACGGTATGGGTCAACACTTACCGCGCGGTGTCCTACCTCTCCCCCTTCGGCGGCTACAAGAGGAGCGGTCTCGGGCGCGAGAGCGGCCAGGAGATGATCAAGGACTACATGCAGGTCAAGAGCGTCTGGATATCGACTGCCCTGGAAGTGCCGAATCCATTCATATTGCGGTAACGACTGCCGCCTGTCCTGAGCGACTTCGAAGGGGCTGACTGCCGATAGCCGGATGCTCGGCGCGGCCCTCAGTTGACGGTGATGCCGGCCGTCTTCACCACCCTGGCCCACTTCTCGATCTCGGACTTCTGGTACGCCGCAAACTGGTCAGGTGTCATGCCCTCGGGCTCCGCCCCCTGCATCTTGAGCGATTCCGCCACGTCATTGAGTCGCAGTATCGTCACCACCTCGGCGCTCAAGCGCACGACGTTTTCCCGCGGCGATCCAGCCGGCGCGAATAGTCCATACCACAGGGTCGCTTCGTAGCCCGGCAGGCCAGCCGCGACGGCCAGCGGCGGCACTTCGGGCGCGGTGGGAGAAGCGCGCGGCGTCGTAACTCCGAGCGGCCGCAACTTTCCCGCCCGCGCATGCGGCAAGGATGTCAGTATCGGCGAGATGGCCATCGACACCTGGCCGGCGACGGTCTCGATCAGCGCCTGCGGGCTGCCCCGGTAGGCGACGTGCAGGATGTCCACGCGCGCCATCGTCTTGAACAGCTCGCCGGCAAGATGCCCCGTCGTGCCGACCCCCGCTGTGGCGAAAGCGATCTGCCCGGGCCGTGCGCGGGCGAACGCGATCACCTCCTTGGCGTTCGTCACCGGCACGGAGGGATGCACCGTCATCAGCATCGGCACGACGGCGATCTTGGAGACTGGCATGAAATCGCGCACGGGATGGTACGGGAGATTGCGGTTGATGCTTACGCTGATGGCGTGGGTCGAGGAGGTGCCCACCATCAGCGTGTAGCCGTCGGCCGGCGCCTTGAGCACGAGTTCCGCCGCGATGATGCCGCTGCCGCCGGGGCGGGGGTCGACCAGCGCCTGCCGGCCGAAGCGCTCCGTGAGCTTCGCGGCGACCGCGCGCGCCAGGATGTCCGCCCCGCTCGCCGGCGGGAAGGGAACGACGATGCGGATCGGTTTTGAGGGATAGGCCTGTCCTGACCTTGTCGAAGGGGCCTGCGCCGCGGCCTGCGGCGCCACCCACGCGAGGAATGCTCCTGCAACAGACAGGAATGCCAAACGCGACATCGGATTCATGACTCCCTCCTCCTGAGGTTGTACAACTCAAGTGCTTCCGGTGGCCGGGTTTTTCGGATACATCTCGAATTCGCCCACGATCTCGAGCACCGAGCGGCGCGGCAGCTCCGCGACCCCGATCGCGGAGCGGGCGTGGGCGCCGCGCTCCGGCCCCCACAGCTCGAAGAAGAGATCGGAAGCGCCGTCGATCACCGCGAACTGGCGCTCGAAGCCGGGCGCCGAATTGACCATACCGTGGAGGCGAATGACGCGCTTCACGAGGTCGAGGTCCCCGGCATGGGCCTTGATCGAGGCAAGGATTTGCAGCGCGACGGCGCGCGCCGCGACGTACGCCTCCTGCTCGGTGACTTCGGACCCCACCTTGCCGGTGTTCTTTGCTCCGAGCATCAGCGGATGCCGCGCCGTGCTGTGCCCGCCGAGGTAGAGGATCCCGCCCACCTGCACGCACGGAATGCGGTTCGCGCTCGGATAGGCGTAGACCTGCGGCAGCCGCAATCCCATTTTCGTCAGCTTGCCCTCGATGAGGCTCATATCGGCTATGATTTTCGCAGGTCCACGATAGCAGATCATGCCACAATCCGCGCCGTCCAAGCTTTGCAGTCTCGCGGAACTCGCGCAACGCGTTCCCGACGGGTGCGCCCTCGGGCTCGGTGGCGTCTTTCTCCACCGCGGCCCGTTTGCGCTGGTGCGCGAACTCGCGCGCCAGCGCCGGCGCAACCTGGAAATCATCAAGTCCTCGCCCGGGTACGACCTCGATCTCCTGTGCCGCGCGGGGGCGGTGGCAAAGGTGCGGGCCGGCATCGTCGCGATGGAGGGCAACTTCGGGCTCGCTCCGTGGTACCGCAGGGCGATCGAGCGCAAGGAGGCCGCACTCGAAGAGCACGCCTGAATGACCCTCGTCGCCGGGCTGCGTGCAGCCGCATACGGGGTGCCCTTCCAGCCGGTCGGCGGCGTGCACGGCAGCGACCTCGCGGCGCTGAACGGCTGGCAGAAGGTCAAGGATCCTTATGGGTCGGGGAAGGAAGTCTACGTCATCCCCGCCATCTCTCCCGATGTCGCGGTGATCCACGCCAACGAAGTGGACGAGCACGGCAACGCGCGCGTGCTGGGCTCCCCCTTCTGGGACCATCCGCTGACGCGCGCGGCGAAGCGCGTGCTCGTCACCGCCGAGCGGCTCGTTCCGTCGGACGCGCTCGCGGCCCAGCCGGAGTTGACGCTCGTGCCGGGCTTCATGGTGGAGGCCGCTGCGGTCGTGCCGCGCGGCGCGTGGCCGGGCTCGATGCATCCGCTCTACGAGGTGGACTACCCCGCGGTTGAGGCCTATCTCCGCGATGAAGAAGGCGCACTCGAGGCGCACCTCGGCTCGGCGCCCGAAGCAAAGCGTGACGACTGACGGCTGACGACCGACGTATGACCAACGACTGGACGCCGTTCTCGCACATCGTCGTGAACCTCGCGCGGCAGATCCGGCCGGGCGAGATCGCGTTCAGCGGCGTCAATTCCACGCTGGCGATGCTGGCGTGCCTGCTCGCCAAGCGCGCCTACGATTTTCATTTCACCTATCTCAACGTTGCCGGCGGTGTCGAGCCGGTGCCGAGGACGATCCCGCATTCGAGCAGCGACCCGGCGCTCGTCGCGGGCTCGCCGGCGATCTTCGGAAACGAGGACTTCTACGACCTGTGCGCGCGCGGCGGGCTCGATCTCGTGTTTCTGGGCTGCGCGCAGGTGGATGGCGAGGGACGCACCAACGTCTCCGTCATTGGCGAATGGAAGAACCCGAAAGTGCGGCTGCCGGGCGGCGGCGGCGCGGCGGTGATGATGCCGACGGCGAAGCGCGTCGTGACCTGGCGCACCGAGCATTCCACCCGCACCCTGGTGGAGAAGCTCGACTTCGTGACCGCCGCGGGTAACCTCCAGACGGTCGTGACGCCGATCGCGGTTTTCCAGAAACGCGCCGGGCGCCTCGCGCTGGAGTTCTGGAATCCGCAGGTCGCGCTCGACGAAGTCGCACGCCGCACCGGCTTCCGGTTCGACGCAAGCGGCGCGAGACCGGCCGCACCCATCAGCACGCGCGAGCGGGCGGCCCTGGAAAGTCTCGATCCGCAGGGCGAGTTCGCCGCTGCGATCCGCCCTTGAGCGGGCCCCTTGTTTGATATGCATCAAGGATCCGGGCAGGGCAAGCCGTAGCATTGGGGCCTTGACCGGCGGGTGACAGGCCACGCCCGTGGCGCCCGCGCGGCCGTCCGGAGGAGCCTCAAATGAAGATCTGGTGGCAGAGCAGCACGCCCATCCATCGCCTGCACGATTACCGCACGACGCTGACCGAGCACCTGGCGGGCGTGAAGCGGCCGGAAACAGAGGTCCACATCAACGGCGTGGACGACGGCTCGATGGACCTTCATTACAACGCCGTCGTCGCCGTCAACAGCTACGGGCCCGGCGGCGTGCTGAACAAGGTCATCCAGGCGGCCGACCAGGGCTACGACGCGGTCGCGATCGGCTGCTTCCTCGACCCCGCCCTGCAGGAAGCGCGCGAGCTCCTGCCGATCCCGGTCCTGGGACTAGGCGAGGCCTCAATGCTGACGGCCTGCATGTACGGGCACAAGTTCTCGGGCGTCGCGTTCCACGCCAAGCAGGCGCAGTACTACGACCGCAAGGCCTTCGAATACGGCCTCTCCTCGCGGCACGTGCCCTTCGGCAATCTCGGCATCGATTTCACCGAGGTGCAGACCGCGTTCGCGAGCCCGGAGCGCATGACCGGGGATTTTCTCCGCGAGTCGCGCCGCCTCGCCGCGCAGGGCGCGGAGGTGATACTTGCCGCGTGCGCCACGGTGAACGCCATCATCCGCAGGGAAAAAATCCAGGAGGTGGACGGCACCCTCGTCATGGACTGCAATGCCGTCTTGCTGAAGCTGACCGAAGCGATGGCCGAGCTCGCAGCCTGTGCCGGATTGCGCGCGAGCCAGCGGCTCCTTTACCAGCGCCCGGACCGGCGTGCGCTCGGCGAATGGATGCGGATCTACAATTTCCGCGCGGGCGCCCAATTGAGGCCCTAGACAGCCGCTGAGCGGGCCCCCGCGCTGCTATCATTCTCGCGGCACCCGACAGGAGGAGGGCCGACTTGAAGCTGGTACGAACCGCGCTGTTCGCGCCCGGAGCCAAGGAGCGCGTGATGGCGAAGGCGCTCGAAGCGGGCGCCCACGCCGTGATCCTGGATCTCGAGGATTCGGTGCCGATCGCAGCCAAGGCGGAAGCGCGCGCGCTGGTCGCGAAGGCGATCGACGGCGCGGCAGCGGCTCCCGCAGCCTCGCGCCCCATGGTTACGGTGCGCACCAACAGCGCCGCGACCAGCCTCCTCGCCGACGATCTCGCGGCGGTGGTGCGCCGCGGGCTGGACGCGATCTTCCTGCCCAAGGTGGAATCCGTCGAGCAGATGATGGACGCGGCGTCGGCTCTCGACCGCCTCGAGGCCGCGCAACGCCTCCCCGCCGGAAGCGTGCGCATCATCCCCATGTTCGAGAGTGCGCTCGGCGTGCTGCGCTGCTACGAGCTCGCGCGCGCGACGCCGCGTGTCGTTGCCACGTGCATCGGCAGCGCGCGCGACGGCGATCTCCAGACCGATCTTGGGTGCGGCTGGTCGGTCGAGGGCACCGAACTCTTCTACGCGCGCTCCAAGATCCTGCTCGAGAGCCGCGCCGCCGGCGTCTACGCGCTCGACGGGGTCTTCAGCGACTTGAACGACGAGGCGGGTTTCATCCAGGACTGCACGCTTTCGGCGCGCCTGGGCTACGTCGGGCGCACCGTGATCCACCCCAAGCAGATCGCGCCCGCGCAACGGGCGTACGCCGTGTCCGCGGCGGATGTCGCCTACTACCGGCGCGTCGTGAGCGAATTCGAGGCGGTGGAGAAGTCCGGCGCCTCGGCCGCGATCACCGTTGACGGCAAGCTCGTCGATTACGCAATGTACGAGCGGGCGAAGCGCGTGCTGGAGCTGGCGCGCCTCGACGGAAGCTGACAGTGGATTTCTCGTTCACGCCCGAACAGGAGAGCCTGCGCGGACACGTGCAGGAGCTGCTCCGCGCGGTCTGCCCTCCGGAGTACGCCGAGCGCTGCGACCGCGAGGCGCGCCCGCCGCGCGAAGCGTACGAGGCGCTCGGCAAGCACGGCTGGCTCGGCCTCACCCTCCCGGCCGAGCACGGCGGCAGCGGCGGCTCCCCGATCGATCTTGCGATCCTGCTGGAGGAGACGGGCCGGCAATTCGAGGAACTCGCGATGTGGGTGTTCCGCACGCTCACCTACGGCGGCTACGCGGTGCTGCAGCACGGCACGCCCGAGCAGAAGCGCTCGCTCCTGCCCCGCGTCGCCCGCGGCGAGCTCTCGTTCTGCTTCGGGCTGACGGAGCCGCAAGCCGGTTCCGACGCCGCCGCGCTCGCCACGCGCGCGACGCGGGACGGCGACGGCTATGTCATCAACGGGCAGAAGGTGTTCACCTCGGGCATGGACATCAGCGACTACTGCCTGCTCGTCACGCGCACCACTACCGGGGAGAAGAAGCAGCATGGCATCACCAATTTCCTGGTTGACACGCGGCTCCCCGGCATCGAGGTGCGGAAAATCGAGACCCTCGGCCAGCGTGCGATCGGCACGACGCAGGTGTTCTATTCGGACGTCCGTGTGCCGGCCTCGGCCGTGCTCGGAGCCGTCGATCGCGGCTGGGAAGCGGTGGATTCCTATCTCTGGTACGAGCGCCTGTGCCTTTCCGCCGCCCGCACCGGGGCGGCATCCGCGGCCTTCGACTATGCACTCAACTATGCCAAGACGCGCAAGCAGTTCGGCCGCGCGATCGGGCAGTTCCAGGCGATCTCACACAAGCTCGCCGACATGAAGGTGATGCTCGACCTCTCGCGCATGCTGGTCTACCGCTACGCGTGGCTGCTTGCGCAGGGACAAGCCTCGCGGCACGACGCGGCGGTCGTCAAGCTCTATACGGGCGAATCGTACAAGGCGATTTCCGACCTGGGGCTGCAGATTCTCGGCGGCTATGGCTACTGCATGGAATACCCGATGCAGCGCTTCTTCCGCGACTCAAGGCTCGCGGTGATCGGCGCCGGCACCTCCGAGATCCAGCGCAACATCATCGCGCGCGGCCTCGGGCTGTGACGGACGGCTCCGATGCCATTCCCGCTGCAGGGCGTGCGCGTGCTGGAGCTCGGCCAGATCATCGCCGGCACCTACGGCAACCAGGTGCTCTCGGACCTGGGCGCGGAAGTGATCAAGATCGAGGCGCCCGAGGGGGACCTCGGCCGGATTCCCTCGGTCGCTCCGTACCGGGGTCTGAGCGCGCTGTTCCTCACGTTCAACCGCAACAAGAAGAGCGTGGTCATCAATCTCAAGTGCGAAGCGGGCCGCGAAATCTTCTACGACCTGGTGAAAGTGGCGGACGTGGTGGTGGACAACTTCCGCCCCGGGGTGCTCGAGCGGCTGCGGGTTGACTACCCGACCCTCGCCCGCATCAATCCGCGCATCATCCAGTGCTCGGTCACCGGTTTCGGCGCGGCCGGTGCCTACAAGGATTATCCCGCCCTCGATCTCATCATCCAGGCGATCAGCGGCCACATGGCGATCACCGGCGAGCCCGGCCGCCCGCCCGCGCGCGTGGGCATCCCGCTCGCCGACATGAGCGGCGGCATCTACTCGTGCAAGGGCATACTCGCCGCGCTCTACGCGCGGGAGCGTAGCGGCCGCGGGCAGCGGGTGGAAATCTCGATGTTCGATGCCATGCTGAACCTGCTGAGCTATATCGCGACGCTGTGGCTGACCGGCGGCGTGCTCCCCCGGCCGCCGGGCTCGGCGCACGAATACTCGGTGCCATGGCAGGCATTCGAGGCGAAAGACGGCAACATCGTCGTCGCCACGCGCCAGGAGGGGTTCTGGAGAAAGCTCTGCGACGCCCTGGGCGAGCCAGGCCTCGCCGCCGATCCGCGCTTCGCCACCAACGCCGACCGCATCGCCAATCGCGACACCCTGGTCCCGCGCCTCGAGGCCATGTTCCGCACCCGCACGGTCACCGACTGGCTCGAGCGCCTGCGCGCCGCCGAGGTGCCGGCGGCGCCCGTCAACAACCTGGACCGCGCGTTCGCCGAGCCGCCGGTCGCCGAGCGCGAGATGATCGTCGAATACGACCACCCCGACGTCGGACGGGTGCGATTGCCAGGCAATCCGATCAAGATGTCGGACGCGACCGGCACGCCCTCGCAGCCGGCGCCGCGGTTGGGCGAGCATACCGACGCTGTCCTGAGTGAGCTGCTCAAGCTCCCGGCGGAGCGGATTGCCGCCCTGCGCCGCGAAGGCGCGATCAAGTAGCGATCGAACCGCCAAAGCCGCCAAGAGAAATCGTCGAGAGCAATACTGCAAGAACTCGATCTTCGGCTGCAAGTGCCCAACCAGCGCGGGGAACTGGTGCAGGAAGGCATCCAGGCCTTCCTGCTAAAGCGCAGGGCTGTGTGGCACGACGAGGTACCGGTCCGAGGTGTCAAGATCGTCCGGCAGGTCTTCATCGACTGAAGCCAGCTCCGACGTCCAATAGATCTTTCCAGTATCGAGTGAGACGTACGCGCTATGCCCCATCGGTGCAGCCGAGCCCACGAATTCAAACGCTGACAAAATCTCCTCGTACTGGACGGCTACCATAACCCTTAGCGGTCTAACGTGTTGCTCTGCGGCGGGCCCCCACAGACCCTTGGTATGGCGGAGCGCCGGCGGCCCGTCCGCAGCAGCAAAGGGTTAGACCGCTCCCGTGAGACCCTGCGCGCGTAGTTCTTAAATGATTGTACTGCCCTGCGTAGACCTATTTTACTTTGTCCGTTCGGCGCCGATTCTAAGCTTCAACTTCCACGATTGTCCCGTGCGCACCGCCACCCACAGTGCTTCTGACTGTGCCAGCCCAACGCCGCCGGGTGCGAAGCGCGTGAACTTCACGTGGTACGCCTTGAGGCGCTGCCAGTCGAGAACTAGGCGCGCCTCGTCCAGCTCAGTGCGGCCGAAATTTCTGGCGTCGAGCCCGGCACGCACGTAGTGGGCAAGCAGATCGATTTCAGCCGGGCACTCGTAGCGGATGAAGTCGCCTTCCGGCCAAAGATGAACAAACGGTAGCGACAGACATTCTGCATAGCGGCGATTGTCGCGGCTCGAAAAGGCGACAGTGTGCTCGATCAACGCTGCGAAGGCAGAACCACGCGCGGAGGCTTCCATGGTCGCTAACCGCGATTGACGTGCGCCGCGACGCACAGCCAGCGTCCCTGGCGGCGCGTCCAGACATCGGTATAGCGTCCAACACCGGGCCGGCCATCGGCCTTCACGTAGCTCGTCTTCGCGTGGATGATGGCGACGTCGCCAAACAGCCGGATGTGAACGTCGTGTTCTTGGAGACCGGAGATTGCGGCCGGCTTCGCGATCTGCAGCAGGAAGCCGGCGCGCTCGACGAGCGAGCAGTCCGGATTGCTGTTGAGAAAGTCGTCTGCGAGGTGCTTGTCGAACCATTCGACATCCGACTCCTGGACCGCGCGGACGTAGGCGCGGTTCAATGCGCGAAGAACGTCGACGTCGGCATCGTGCGCTGCGGTAGCGTGCATCCGGACCTCCCTGCATTGGCCCGCGCTGCGGGCATGGACAGTATGGTGCACGCGATGCTAGCCTTCATGTTTCAGTGTGGAGTGAAATATGGAAGAAATCCCGGACATCCCGCGTATCGCGAGCCTGCTGGCTGACACCGCCCGCGCGCGCATGGTATGGACCCTGATCGACGGCACGACGCGTCCTGCTGGCGAGCTCGCCTATGCTGCGAACATTTCGCCGCAGTCGGCAAGCGCCCATCTCGCCAAGCTCGTCCAAGGCGGGCTGCTTGCCGCGCAGGCGCAGGGCCGGCATCGCTACTTTCGCATCGCGAGCGCGGATGTCGCGAGCCTAGTCGAAGGCATCGCGTCGCTGGGTGCGGCCACGCGTGTGCGTGCGCCGCATAGCGTGCTCCCCACGCGCTCGGTCCCGATCCAGTTTCTCCAAGCGCGCACCTGCTATGGGCATCTCGCAGGCGAGGTGGCAGTCAAGGTCCTCGCGGCCATGCTGAAGCAGCGATGGCTTAACGTCGACGGACGCGACTATTCGGTCACGCGGCTCGGAGAGGCAAAGCTGACTGCATTGGACGTCGATGTCGCTACTGCCCGCAAGCGCCGGCGCGTGTTCGCGCGTGCGTGCGTGGATCTCACTCAGCGGCGCCCGCACCTCGGCGGTGCACTCGGTGATGCGCTGCTCGATGCTTGCGTCGCGCGGGGCTGGGTACAGCGCCACCGACGTTCGCGCGTGGTCAGCATCACCCCCAGCGGAAACGAGGCTTTCCAACGCGCTTTCGGCCTGTGAGTTGCCAGCCCGACTAGCCCCAAGGGTCTATATCTCTGCGGTCTAACGTTCCGTATCACCGGCCGCCGAGGGCCACCGGCCCGATGGAACCGAAAGCGGTACGCTTGCGGCGGTCCGGTGCATGCGGTGGTTGGGCATCGTCTACTTCGCAACGGTTGCGCGAACTGCCCAAGCCCGAGCGATCAAGGAGATTGATCCGTTCGGTTCGGTTGGCAGGCGCTCTCTAATGCGATCCCGTAAGCGCACCCTCGCTGTCTCGTCGAGCGACATAGCGTAAGCGGGCGCTGGGCCCTGGCCGCCGAGGAAGGGCTGCCAGTAGTCCTCGAAATTTGCAAACGGCGTTGGTATGTCGATCGGCTTTACAACAACTCCTTGCAGTCCCGCGCCGGCGAAGAGCTTCTCAAGGGCATCCGGACGGCACACCGGGAACCGAACACTCTCGTCCATATTTCCGGCGCTCGGATTCAGCCCAACTGCTGCATCCCAAAAAACCCGCATGAGCTCCATCTTTCCAGCGTAGTCCCAGACGTACGCGGCGATCGTGCCTTCGTTTCTCGTCACCCGCGCCATCTCAAGGAGCGCGGCGCGTTGATCGGGAATGAAGTTCAAGACCAGAGCCGAGACCACCACATCGACCGACGCGTCACCGAGCGGAATCTCGGTCGCGGTTCCTTGGTGAAGCGTTGCTCTGCCCGCGAGGTTTTCCTTTGCGGTTTTGAGGAATCCTTCCGAGGGCTCGACGCCCGCGACCGAGGATGGGGAACACCGGTCTACGATCGCCGCGCATAGGGCCCCTGTGCCACATCCCACGTCGAGCCACTTTCGGCCGGCTGGAATGTTCAGCCACGAGAGAAACCTGGGCGCGACCTGGCGGCTCCACCGGCCGACGTACTGCTCGTACGGACTGCCGCGCTCCCACGTGTCGGACACATGCTTGCGATCCATGGTCAGAGCCGTCTATGGATCATGCGATGCCCAACGTCGGAGCTCAGCGGCGGCCGCTTGCGGCCGTCCGTTGCAGTGAAAGGTTAGAACGCAGCGCGCCAACATTCTTAAAGTTCTCGTCGTCTTCGGCTACCCATCCCGTTTTGTGCCACCCGGTGCGTTCTCCGCGTGCTGCTTCGTTTGCGTCTCGTCGGGTTTGTAATCACCGATGACACCTTTCAGGGGACAGACTGAGAATGCCGGACATTTCTTGCAGCCAACTACTAAAGCAATTGGGCATAGTGTCATTCTCGATTCCTCCTCAGTCAGCGTTCATCGCGGGAACCCGTTCGATGCGTTCTAACGTCGTGCTGTGCGGCGGGCCTGCACAGACGGTTGATCTAGCGCGATGCTGGTGGCCCGTCCGCACCAGCTAGAGGTTAAGCCGCGTGTGGCCTTGTCTCCTTAGTGGCGTCCGCAAGATTTCACGAGGTATCTGGCGCAAAAAGTCATCGCGCTAATTTGGTTGGCCGGGTGCACACGGCATTGTCCTAGACTCGACAATAATCTTGATTGCTACTGGGCCTTCCGGTCCCGTGACATGCTCGTCCCGGCTGCTTGCGGCGTCAAAGGCTATCCAAACAGACCCTTTGCAAAATTGGTACCTACAGGGGCGCCATGTATGATCCTCGAACCAACAAGTTGGGCCGGGGCCGGCGCGGTCCTTCCATCCCCAGCGTCCCAGCTCCGAGGCATAGAACGCCAATGCATTGCTAGTGGATGTTGGCAATCGATACGTTACCTGAATCTGCGGTCCTCCGTTTAGATCCTCATGGAGTTTTGTTCGTTTCGTGACGTGTTTGGATCCGGGATAACTCGGAATGTCCGCCATCCAAAAGACATTCATCTCAACAAGCCGCGCCCAAATTGGGAACGTCCCCAGTAGTAGGAGGCATGCGCTTGCGACACACATCTGCGTGCCGGTCCTCGGCTGAAAGCGGGGCGCGATTATCTTGGCAATGACAATCGATAAGACAGCCAGGACAAAAGCCACTGGGGCGATCATTATTATGAAGACCAAGGCCCAGCCGCTCCAGAGGACCAACCAACCGCTAACTAGAACGAAGATCGCCGTCGCCAAAAGCAAGCCCCACAGTATCGTGGGGATCATTTTCCCTTTCGAAAGCCGCGCGGCGCCAACGCTAAGAAACAGCGCCGCGACTAACCCGAGAGCCCCGAACAGCAGGATGAAAAAGGTGGGCATCGTCTCCGCAAGCGGTCTAACGTG
>Ga0210102_1000157_pt1 | contig 20190 bp, 14 predicted proteins | sample RushOxbow_ThreeS_4_FD_185563 | JGI IMG/M metagenome (GOLD analysis project Ga0210102, IMG submission 185563) | Wetland microbial communities from San Francisco Bay, California, USA, that impact long-term carbon sequestration -... | ecosystem: Environmental > Aquatic > Marine > Wetlands ...
CAACAAGAACGTGACCTGCCAGTACCGCGCGGTCGGCCACCCGATCGCGGTCGCGCTGACCGAGGGCATCGTGGATCTCGCCGCTCGCAAGCTCGGCATGGACCCGGCCGAATTCCGCCGCAGGAACCTGATCCCCGACGATGCCTATCCCTACACCTTCCCTTCCGGGATCAAGTTCGAGAAGCTCTCGCACCACCAGGCGCTCGACAAGCTGCTCGCGCTGATGGACTACAAGAAGCTCCGCGCCGAGCAGGCGGCGCTGCGGAAGCGCGGCGTGCACCGCGGCATCGGGCTTGCGGCGATGATCGAGGTCACCAACCCCTCCCCCGCGTTCTACGGCGTGGGCGGCGCACGCATCTCGTCGCAGGACGGCGCGACGCTGCGCTTCGAGCCGACCGGCATGGTGACCTGCATGGTGAGCGTGACCGAGCAGGGCCAGGGGACAGAGGCCGTATTCGCGCAGATCGCCGCCACCGCCGTCGGCGTGAGTCTCGACCGCGTGCGTGTCATCACGGGGGACACCGCCACGACACCGTACGGCGGCGGCACCTGGGCTTCACGTGGCGCCGGCATCGGGGGCGAGTGCGTGCTGCAGTCCGGACGAGAACTGCGTTCCCGCATCCTCGATGTCGCGGCAGCGATACTGAAAACGGACAAGGCGGAGCTCGACGTCGCCGACAACGAGATCGTGAGCAAGGTGAGCGGCGAGCCGCGGCTCGAACTCTCCGAGCTCGGGCGCGTCGCCTATTTCCGCCCGGACACGCTGCCGCTGGATTTCCAGTCGGAGCTGATGGTGACCCGCCACTACACCCCGCGCGGCTACGGCTTCGCGTTCACCAACGGCATGCAGGCTTCCCTCGTCGAGGTGGATACGGAAACAGGGTTCGTCAAGCTCCTCAAGCACTGGTGCGTGGAAGACTGCGGCACGGTGATCAATCCCATGCTGGTGGACGAGCAGGTACGCGGCGGCATCGTGCAGGGCATCGGCGCGGCGCTCTCCGAGCACTGCCTCTACAGCGCCGAGGGCCAGCTCCTGAACGGCAATCTCGCCGATTACCTGGTGCCGATGGCGGGCGAGATGCCCGACATCGTCGTCGGGCACGTGTCCACTCCGACGAAGACCTCCGAGCTCGGAGCAAAAGGCGCGGGCGAGGCGGGAACCGCGGGCGCGCCCGGCGCGGTCATGAACGCGATCAACGACGCCCTCGCGCCCTTCAACGCGCGCGTCACCGCGCAGCCGTTCACGCCCGAGCGCGTGCTCAAGGCACTGGGCAAGGTCTAGCCGGCCGCTTCGAAATTCCTGCCGAAGTCCTCGGGCACGTTGGGGCCCCAGGCGTAGAGCGCGTCCTGCGGCTGCCAGTCGCGCGCGTCCCATTGCGCCTCGGCCGGGATGTAGTCGATGTCGCAGAAATACTCGGCGAGCCCCTTCCAGGGATCGCGGATGTAGAAGAAGAAATTCGAGCCGAGGACGTGGCGCCCGAGCCCCCAGCCATAGCCGTAGCCCTTGTCGAGCAGGCGGTTGGCGCCGAGGCCGATCTCGTCGATGTTCGCGACCTCGAAGCTTGCGTGGTGGTAGCCCGGCCGATCCGACTTGAGGAACGCGAGGACGTGGTGGTCGCTGCCGCCCTCGCAATGCAGGAACGCCACGATGTCCCGCGCCCGGTCGGAGAGCCGCAGTCCCAGCACCCGGGTATAGAAATCGATCTGCCGGTCGAGGGCCGGTGTGAAGCGCAGCGTGTGGCCGAGGCGCCGCGGACGCACGGCTGCGTCGCGCGGCGGGCAGCCGCGCGCCCCAAGGCGGGTGTAGTGGCCGGGCGTGTTGATCCGCCACTCCGGCCCGCCGAGCGCCGGCGCCGGCTCGACCGCGCGCAGGTTGATGAAGACGCCGTCCGGATCCTTAAGCCACAGGCCTTCGGCGGGGTGATCCGCGGGGGGATCGAGCAGGCGCACGCCGGCGTCTTCGATGCGGCGCTTGAGGCCCGGGAGGAGTTCGGCGCGCGTGCCGAAGCACAGGTGGTGCAGCCTGCGGCTGGGCGCTTCCAACAGCACCATCTGGTCCTGGTCGCGCCCGTGGCAGCGCATGACAATGCGCCGTTCCTCCTCGCGCGCATCCAGCCCGAAGTCCTGGTAGAACTTGCGCCCGGCGGCCGGGTCCGGCACCGCCAGCGCAACGTGCTGCAGTGAGCGCACTGTCATTAGCCACCTCCGCCCGCTCGTTTGGTCCTCAGAATATAGCAGACGGTTGCCCGATCCCCGAACCTTCACGCTTGACAAACGGCATCGCGCTCTCATAATCGCCGGACAGGCTTGCCGGAGAAACGTCCCTCGCGGGACGTTCCGAGGGGCGATCGTGAAGGCACCATTTCGAGGGCAAAAGCAGGGTGCCGCACGCCGGTGTTCCGCAACCACATTCCTGGAGGGGATCATGTCGGACACAATCAAATGGATGCTGCACTTTGCGGGGCGTGTTCTGGGCGCCCTGACAATCGCGCTCGCACTTGCCGGCCCGGCGGCCGCGCAGGAAAAGAAGCCGATCAAGATCGGCTTCAGCATGGCGCTGACCGGCGGCCTCGCCGGCGCGGGCAAGGCGGCGTTGATCGCGATGGAGATCTGGCGCGACGACGTCAACAAGAAGGGCGGCCTGCTCGGCCGGCCCGTGGAGTTCGTCTATTACGACGACGCCACGCAGCCGGCCAAGGTGCCCGGCATCTACTCGAAGCTGCTCGACGTGGACAAGGTGGATCTCGTGGTGTCGAGCTACGGCACCAACGAGATCGCGCCGGCGATGCCGATCGTGATGCGCAAGAAGCTGGTGTTTCCGTCGCTGTTCGGCCTCGCGGTGAACGACGAGTTCAACTACGACCGCTACTTCCAGATCATGCCGGCGGGGCCCCGGCCGAAGACCGACTGGTCGCGCGGCTTCTTCGAGCTCGCGCTGGCGCAGAAGCCGCGGCCCACGACGATCGCGATCGTCGCGGCGGACGCGGAATTCGCGCTCAATGCGGCGGCGGGCGCGCGCGAGAATGCAAAAAAGTTCGGCCTGAAAATCGTCTATGACCGGACCTATCCGCCGGCCACCACGGACTTCACCCCGATCGTCCGCGCCATCCAGGCGACCAACCCGGATATCGTGTATGTGGGCTCGTATCCCCCGGATTCCACGGGCATGGTGAAGGCGGCGAACGAGGTGGGATTGAAAACGAAGCTCTTCGGAGGCGGCATGGTCGGCCTGCAGTTCGCGGCGATCCAGAAGAACCTCGGGCCGATGCTGAACGGGATCGTCAACTACGACTTCTGGGTGCCTGAGCCGACGCTGAGGTTCCCGGGCGTCGAGGAATTCCTCGCCAAGTACAAGGAAGCGGCCAAGGACAAGGGCGTGGACCCGCTCGGTCACTACCTGCCGCCGTACGCCTACGCCTACCTGGAGGTCCTGGCGCAGTCGGTGGAGGCGGTAAAGAGCCTCGACCAGGCCAAGCTCGCCGCGCACATGCACAAGACCACCTTCGACACCGTGGTCGGCAAGGTGAAATTCGGCAAGAACGGGGAATGGGAGAGGAGCCGCGTGCTGTTCGTCCAGTTCCGCGACGTGAAGCCGGACAACCTCGAGCAGTTCGCGGGGCCGGGCAAGCGCGTCGTGCTTCACCCGAAGGAATGGAAGTCGGGGGACATCGTCTACCCGTACAAGAAGTAGCGCGCGAGCGGCGGGGGCCCGCGCAGCGGTGTTCTCGTTCGACTTACTCGCGAACGGACTCGTCGCGGGTATCCTGCTCGGCGGCTTCTACGCCGCCGTGGCGATCGGGCTGGCCATCACTTTCGGCCAGCTCGACATCGTCAACATCGCGCACCCGGCATTCGTCATCGCCGGCTCCTACATCGCCTGGATACTCAATTCGCGCCTCGGCCTCGACCCGGTGCTGATCGGGGTGCTGGTCGCCCCGGTCTTCTTCTTTGTCGGCGCCGCGATCTACCGCGTCTATTACGCGGCGTTCGAGCGCACCGGGCAGGAGTCGCTCTCCGGGCTCGCCTTCTTTTTCGGGGTCATGTTCATCATCGAGGTGGCGCTGATACTCGTCTACGGCGTGGACTACCGGCTCGTCACCACCGGCTACATCGGCGCGACCATCGAGATCGGCGTCGTCGGCATCCCGCTGCGCATGCTGGTGCCGTTCCTGGTCGCCTCGGCGCTTACCGCGGGAATCTACCTGTATCTCTCGCGCACGTTCATGGGGCGCGCCATCCTCGCGGTGGCGCAGGACCGCCTGGCGCTGCAATTGATGGGCGCCGACCCGGTGCGCGTCAAGCAGTTCGCCTTCGGGCTCGCCATCGCCACCACCGCGATCGCCGGCGCGCTCCTTATCATCATCGGCCCGGTGGAGCCGTCGGTGGGCAGGCAATACATCGGCCGCGTCTTCGCCATCGTCGTGCTGGGCGGCATGGGCAGCATCCCGGGCATGTTCATCGCCGCGATGATCCTGGGCGTTGCGGAATCGCTGGTGGCATCGTTCATGGGGCCGTCGTGGGCGCCGGCCATTGCGTTCGGGCTGCTGCTCCTCACGCTCGCCGTGCGGCCCTCGGGACTCTTCGGCAGGCAATAAATGAAGATCAGCGTTTTCTGGAGCTCGATCGTCCTTGTCTTCCTCGCCGGGCTCGGGCTCACCCAGTCCGCGGTGAACCCGTACTACTTCAACGCGCTCTACGTGATCCTGCAGGCGACCATCATGGCGGTGGCGTGGAACATCCTGGGCGGATTCACCGGCTACGTGAATTTCGGCAGCGCTGCCTTCTTCGCGGTCGGCGCTTATACGTCCATCGCCCTCGACAAGACATTGGGCCTCCCCCTTCCCCTTCTGATACTTGCGGCAGCCGCCGTGTGCGGCTTGATCGGGCTCGGCGTCGGTTATCTCACCCTGCGCCTGAAGGGCGTGTACTTCGCCATCGCGACGCTCGCCATGGCCATCGTGATCGAGACCTTTATCAACAACTGGTCGTACGTCGGCGGCGCACGCGGCGTCTACATCCTGACCCCGGAGAAGCACCTCTGGTTCGACACCTACATCGAGATGCTGTTCGTGGTGATGCTGGGGCTCGCCCTGGCGGCAGTCGCGATCTCGCGCCAGCTCAATTCCTCGCGCCTCGGCCGCGGGCTCGCCGCGATTCGCGACGACGAGCTCGCCGCCGAGTGCGCGGGGGTGCCCACGCTGCGCCTGAAGCTCGTCTCGACAACGGTGATGGGCGCCATGATGGGCGTCGCGGGTGCGCCTTACCCCTTCTTCGTCACGTTCGTCGATCCGATCTCGGCGTTCAATCTTTTCGTGGCGGTGAACGCGATCGCCATGCCGATGATCGGCGGCACCGCGCACTGGATCGGCCCCGTGATCGGAGCGCTGCTGGTGGGCTCGCTGCAGGAGATCATCACCGTCACCATCTCCTCGGAGCTGAACGTGCTCCTGGTCGGCATCATGCTGGTGCTCTTCATCACGCTCGCACCCCAGGGCATCGTCGGCCTGGCGCAGAAGCTGCGCCGGAGGTTCTTTCCGTGAACGAGGTCGTCCTGCGGGCCGAGGGCATCACCAAGCGCTTCGGCGGCTTCCTCGCCCTGGAGAGCGTGGCGCTCACCCTCGCTGCCGGCGAGCGGCTCGGGCTGATCGGCCCCAACGGCTCGGGCAAGACGACGCTCATCAACTGCATCTCCGGCGCGCTCGTGAACGACGAGGGCAGCATCGAATTCGAGGGCCGGGATATCACGCGCCTGCCGCCCCACCAGCGCGCGCGGCTGGGATTAGCGCGCACCTTCCAGATCCCCAAGCCGTTCCGCAGCATGAGCGTCCTCGAGAACCTGCGCGTGCCGCTGGAGTATGCGGCGTGGTCGCGGGCCGAGCACCGGCGGGTGACCGAAGAGGCCATGGAGATGCTCGAGCTGACCGGCTTGAAGCACCGCGCCGGGGCGAGCTCCGGGAGCCTCACGCAGGTGGACATGCGCAAGCTGGAGCTCGCACGGGCGCTTGCCGCCAAGCCGCGGCTGCTGGTCTCGGACGAGGCGATGGCGGGGCTCTCGAGATCGGAGGTGGACGAGATCCTCGAGACGCTGTTCGCGCTCAACCGGCGCGGGGTCGCGGTGATCATGATCGAGCACGTCATGCGCGCCGTGATGAAGTTCTCCGAGCGCGTCGCCGTGCTGGTCGCCGGCCGCAAGATCGCCGACGGCGACCCGCAGGCGATCGCGGCGGATCCGAATGTGATCAAGGCCTACCTGGGCGAGTAACGAGTGGCGAGGGGCGCGAGTTTCCGTGTCGAAAATCTCAGCGCGGGCTACGGCTCGGTGCAGGTGCTCGACCGTATCTCGCTCAGGGTGGAGGACGGCGAGACGGTGACCCTCCTCGGCACCAACGGCAACGGCAAGAGCACGCTCATGAAATGCGTCATGGGCATCGTGAAGCCGACCGCGGGGCGCATCACCGCCACGATCGACGGCCGCGAGCACGATCTCGCCGGACAGGCACCCGAGGAGATCGTGAACCTCGGCATCGCGCTGGTGCCCGAGGGCCGGCGGCTCTTTCCCGGGCTCACCGTCGAGGAAAACCTGCTGCTCGGCGCCTTTCGCGCAGCCGCGCGCCCGGCGATCGCCCGCAACCTCGCTTTCTGCTTCGAGACCTTTCCCGTCCTCGCCCAGCGCCGCAGGCAGCTCGCCGGCTCCATGAGCGGCGGCGAGCAGCAGATGCTGACGCTCGCCCGCGCGCTGATGACGGCGCCGCGCATTCTCCTGATCGACGAGCCCTCCGTCGGCCTCGCGCCGATCCTGGTGATACACACCGTGGACAAGATCCGCGAGCTGAAGGAGCACCACCGGCTGACGGTGCTGATGGCGGAGCAGAATTTCAACCAGGCGATCCGCATCGCCGACCGCGGCTACGTCATCGTGCACGGGCGGATCGAGTACGAGGGCGGCTCGCGCGAGGAGCTCTCGAACAACGAGCTCGTCCACAAGCTCTACATGGGCCTCTAGAACACGAGCTTGGGCAAATAGGTGGCGATGCCGGGGAAGAACGCGACGAGGACTACGGCGATGAGGAGCACCACCCAGTACGGCGTCGAGCTCCAGAAGATGCTCCAGATGGAAATGTCCTTGTCGTCGATCGCCGCTTTGACGGTGTAGACCAGGAGTCCGAACGGCGGCGTCAGCAGCCCGGCCTCGATGGCGAGGACCCCGATCACGGCAAACGCGATCGAGTCGAAGCCCACCGAGACCGCGATCGGCTCGAAGATGATGACCGTGAGCAGCATGATCGAGATGGAATCGATGAACATGCCGAGCACGAACCAGATCCCGATCATGATGAGGAGGATCATGGCGGGACCGAGGCCGGCCCCGAGAAATGCGTCCTGGATCGCGTTGGTCACGCCCGTCATGGCCAGCGTGCGCGCGTAGAGGGACGCCATGACGAGGAGGATCAGGATCGGCGCCGAGGTCCGCCCCACCGACAGGACGCAGTCGATGATTTGGCGAAAGCGCATGCCTCTGACGACGCCGAGAACGAGGGCGATGAAGGCGCCCGCCCCTGCGCCCTCGGTTGGCGTGAAGAAGCCGAACCAGATTCCGCCCAGCACCGTCACCACGACCAGCGCGATCCCGAGCGTGCTCGTCCACAGCGAGAATCGGTCCACCACCTCGGAAGCGTCCGCTGGCGGCGAAGCGGCGGACACGGGGTTTCCGGCCGCCACCGGCACCTTCTCCACGGAACCCGGCCCCGCGCCGACGAGCTCGGGTTTCAGGATCGCTGCCCCGAGAATGTAGAGACAGAACAGGCCCGCCACCATGACGCCGGGGATCACGCCGGCGAGAAACAGCGCGCCTATGGATTTCTCGGTCAGGATCCCCCAGACGATCATCAGCACGCTTGGCGGAATCAGCATCCCGAGACAGGAAGAGCCCGCAATGCTGCCGAGCGCGAAGGTGCGGCTATAACCGTGGCGCTTCATCTCCGGATAGGAGACGCGAGAAAATGCCGCGGCGGACGCTATGCTCACCCCGGTCACCAACGAGAACAGCGCGTTGCCGAGCACGGTCGCGAGCGCGAGACGACCGGGGATGCGCCTCAGTCCGCGGTTGATTCCCCGGTAGACGTCGGTCACCGCGCCCGAGCGGGCGATGAACTCGCCCATCAGCATGAACAGCGGAATGACGGCAAATACGTAATCGCGCAGCGCTTCGTAGGCCGTGCTCGCCAGCATGCGCTCGACGACGCCGAAGTTGCCGGTGACAAGATAGACGCCGAGCGCGCTCGCGATCCCGAGCGCGACCGCGATGTGCACCCCCATCATCACCATGACGATGAGGCTGATCAGCAGCACGACCGCGATGTTGACTTCGAACACGGCTCCGGTCCCCTGGCGCTTTCAGCTTAACCGCGACGTTCGTCCGCTTCGTCGAGGGCTTGCCCGCCTTGTTCCAGCCCGAGGACGTCGATCAGGGCAGCGACGACGTAATTCACCATGGCAAGCGCGCTGCCCACGAGGATCATGAATCGGGTGGGCCACACGGGCACGCGCAGGGCGCCCTCCCCCCAGAACTCGGATGTGGTCCAGGCATGGACACTCGGACTGATGGTCCCGCGCAGGATCATGAGAAAAAGCACCAGGCCAAGGGCGTAGCCGAGGGCGAGGGCGATCCGCCGCACGATGATCGGCATGACGAGCAAAAGGCTGTCGGCGCGCAGCATCGAATGGCTGCGGATGGCATAGCCCAGCTGCAGGTAGACGATCATGACGACCGAGCTGATCACGATTTCCCGCACACCGGGGATGGCGTGCCCCACCACATTGTTGCCGATGATGTCGGCCACGATCAGCACCGACAGGCACATGGCCCAGACGGCGGAGACCACCATCAGGAATTTCGACAACTGGTCGCTGATCCGGATGAGGTGGCGAACGAATGGCATGGATTGCTCCGCGAGGCGAAGGCTGCGGCCTCGACGCTTTGTTTCCGTGGGTCAGACTGCCGCAGGGGTCGCCAGGCGGCGTTGCGGCTAAAACCCGGCCCGACAGACGGCGCGGCCGGGATCAGTCGTACCGGCCGCCGCCGCCCGATGGCTCGATCATCCAGCCGCTACTTGATCTCGTAGCGGTAGGGCCACTTGTGCCCCTGCTTCTCGGCAGCGTCCAGCGTCAGCTTGAGTATCTGCGACGCCGGCAGGCCCTTGGCATCGAGCTCCTTGGCGTACGCGGGCGGCCAGTCCTTCAGAGACCTCGCCCAATCCGCGCGCACTTTGGCGTCGATCGCGTTGACCTTGATCAGGCCGCGCAGCGTGCTGATGTCCTTTTCGTAGCGCGCGCGGTTGACCTTGCCCACCTGCTCCTCGAAATCCTTCGCGGTCTCGAGCATGATGGCCTGCACGTCCTTGGGCAGCTTCTTCCAGGTATTGAGGTTGATCGTGAGGCCGTGCCAGACGATCGTGCCGAAGCCGATCAGCGTGTAGTACGGGCCCACCTCGTGGAGCTTGAGATTGACCCACGCGCTGGGAAACATGATCCAGCCGTCGTACACCCGCGTCTGCATGCTGGTGTAGGCCTCCGGCAGTGAGCTTTGCACCGGCGTTACGCCCGCGTACTTCAGCCAGTTGAGGTTCAAGCCCGCGCCCGCGATCTTGCGGCCCTTGACGTCGGCGAGCGACTTCCATTCGAAGTTGGTGCCGAGGTTGTAGCTCGAGTCGGTAATGCGGGCGAGCAGCTTCTGGTTGAACTTCTCCTCGAACACTGTCGTCAGGTATGGGACCTTCGCATAGACCGCCTGCGCGGTCCGCAGGCTGTCGATCGGGTCAACCGGCCCGAAGGGGAGCATCACCTGGAAGGCGTGCATCGGCAGGTTGGCCGGCTCGAAGCAGAAGCAGAAGCCGCCGATGTCCACGATGCCGTCGCGCACGCCGCCAAGCGTCTCGTAGACTTTCACGATCGAGCCCCCGTAGCCCTCGACCCACTCGATCTTGTGCTTGGTCTTCGCCTCGACGCGCTTCTTCAACTCGACCTGAAAGTAATCCTTCATCTGGCCCGCGTAGACGACCGCCGGCGGATGGCCGGTCGCGATGCGCAGCCTGAAAGTCGCCGCATCCACTGACCCAACCGGTCCGAGCGCGAAGGCCAGCACGCACGCGCTTGCTGCAAATAGGACGCGTTTCATGATCCCCTCCAGAAGAAAAGAAGATGTTTCGGGAAATTGTTGTTGCTCTCGGGCGATATTCCCGTTTCCCGGGGGTAGTGTCAATAGCGGGCCGCGGCGGCCGCCTGCGGGTGCTAGAATTTCTGCGAACGCGACTCGCTCCCATCGCCGCCACCCGTCACATCGAGGCATGCCGTGCGCTCTTGTCATCGGCGGCTCGCTCGCCGGGCTGCTGTCCGCGAACCTCCTCGCGCGCGCCGGCTGGGAGGTCGAGGTCTTCGAGCAGTCGAGCGAGGAGCTGACCGGGCGCGGAGCCGGCATCATCTCCCACCCCGAGCTATTCCAGGCCCTCACCCGGATCGGCATCCCGCTTGATGACAGCTACGGGGTGGATGTCCCGGTCCGCGCCACCCACGACCGCAGCGGCGCAACCATCGCGACCCTCGCGGTGCGGCAGATCTTCACCACGTGGGGCAGGCTGCACCAGTTGCTGCGGGAAGCGTTTCCTCGCGAGCGCTACCATTTCGGCGCTTCGTTCACGCGCCTTGCGCAGGACGACCGTGGCGTCACCGCCCACTTTGCGGGCGGCGGGACGGCGCGAGGCGAGCTCCTTGTCGGCGCGGACGGCGTCCGCTCGAGCGTGCGCGCCCAGCTCGCGCCCACGGCACGCCCGCACTACGCCGGCTACGTCGGCTGGCGCGGCCTCGCCGAGGAGAGCGCCTTTACTCCGGGGGTCCACCGCGAGCTGATCGATAAGTTCATCTTCTGCCTGCCGCCGCGGGAGATGATGCTGTGCTACCCGGTCGCGGGCTTCACCAATTCCACGCGTCCCGGCAGCCGCTGCCTCAACTTCGTCTGGTACCGTCCCGCCGATGAAGCGCGCGGGCTGCCGCAGCTGTGCACCGATGTGAATGGCAGGCGCCACGACATGTCCATCCCGCCGCCGCTGATCCGCTCCGAGGTTCTTGCGGAGCTGCGCCACGCGGCGCGCGATTCTCTTTCCCCGCAGCTGGCCGAGGTCGTGCGGTTCACGCGGCAGCCGTTCTTTCAGCCGATCTACGACGTCGAATCCCCGCGCATGGCGTTCGGGCGGGTCGCGCTCGCGGGCGACGCCGCGTTTGTCGCGCGCCCGCATGTCGGCATGGGCGTCACCAAAGGCGCGGGAGACGCGCTGGCGCTGGTCGACAGCCTGGGCGAGTCGAGCGGCGACCTGCCCTCCGCGCTCGCGCGCTACGAGTCGCGGCGGTTGCGCTTCAATGCCGCGGTCGTGGCGCACGGGCGCGAGCTCGGCGCCTGGCTGGAGGGACTGGATACGCCGGAGGCCCGCCGCCACCACACCCCCGCGGCGGTGATGTCCGAGATCGCGGTCACCCGCGACTATCCCTGAAGGTGACGATTCCCCACCCAGTGGGCTAGACTACTAGCCCCCCACAAGACCAACAACCCGGCTGCGCGCCGGTCAACCATCAGAGAGGAAATCCACCATGAAAACTCCGCTCGCCAGAGCCGCGCTGGCAATTCTTTTCGCTGCGTTACCGGTGGCAGGCGCAATTGCGCAGGCCTACCCCGCCAAGCCGATCCGCGTGGTCGTGCCGTTCTCGCCCGGAGGAACCTCCGACATCATCGGGCGTACGCTGGGCACGCGGCTGTCCAAGGCGGTAGGCCAGCCGGTGGTCATGGACAACCGCGCGGGCGTCGCGGGCAGCCTCGGCGCGGCGATTGCGGCAAAATCGCCGCCCGACGGCTACACGCTGCTGGTGGGCAACGTCGGGCCGATCGCGGTCAACAACCAGATCTACAAGGCGGTCGACTACGACTCGATCAAGGACTTCACGTCGATCACGCTGGCCGTGACGGCGCCGCAAATCGTGGTGGTCCACCCTTCCGTGCCGGCGAAGACGTTCAAGGAGTTCAACGCGCTGGTGAAAAAGCACTCCGGCAAGATCACCTACGGCTCCAGCGGGCCGGGAAGCATCTCGATGCTCTCGGCCGAGCTCTACAAGCGCATGACCAAGACCGACATGCTGCACGTGCCGTTCAAGGCTTCGGCGCTGATCACGATCGCGCTGCTGTCCGGTGAGATCGACGTCGTGTTCTCCGACATGGCGGTGGTGCTGCCGCACGTCAAGGCCGGCCGGCTGCGGGCGCTCGCGGTCACCGGGCCCAAGCCGACGCCACTGGTACCGGGCCTGCCGACCGTCTCGGAATCCGGCGTACCGGGCTTCGTGATGACCAGCTGGTGGGGCATTTTCGGGCCCGCTGGCCTGCCGCAGCCCGTCGTCACGCGACTCAACACCGAGCTGGTGCGCATTCTGAAGTCGCCTGAGGTGCAGAATACCTTCGCCACGCTCGGCGTGGACGCTGCGAACAGCACGCCCGAGGAGCTGGCAGCCCTCGTCAAGTCCGAAGTCCCCAGGTACGCCAAGCTGATACAGCAAATCGGCATACCGAAGCAGTGACCCATGACGAAATAAGGGTGACGAGATAAGGGTGACGGTAAGACGAGAACGGCGCCGCGGAGTCCGCGGCGCCGTTTTCATTGGCCCGTCACCCGATCCCCCTGCCCTACTTTGACACAGGGGATTGGCGAAGCCGGGGAATTTCGCCAGGCGGGCGTTCTCCGACCTGAGCAGCTTTCTGAAGGCCTCGGGCGACGGGCGCATCGTGCTGACCGCGGCGCATTGGCACAGCGAGCGTGTCGCTGCCGCCGCACGAGAAATCGCTCGAGCTGCCGTGGCGCGCGACGCGGACGGAGACTTCGGCGTACTTCGCGCCCACCGGAACCAACGTTTAGTGACGGCGGGCCCGGCCAGGTCCTTGACGCTGCCAGCAACGCGGCACAGAATTTCGCGGTCGAGGAGGTCGAATCATGCGCACCAGCACCCATAGCGACACAACGCGCGAGCGGCCCGCGGCCGCCAACACGCTTGCCGCATTCCGCGCCGTGCCGACCGGCGCTCCGCTCGGCGCCGAGATCCTGGGCGTGGATTTTTCCCTGCCGCTGCCCGAGGATGTGAAAGCGGCGCTCCGGAAAGCCTGGGCGGACCACATGGTGCTCCTCGTCCGCGGCCAGAGCCTCGACGACGCGCAACTGCTGGCGATGTCCGCCATCTTCGGCCCGCCGCACGATTCGGCCGCGCGCAAATACCATCTCGCCGCCGGGCACGGCGTGGACGATTCCTACATGGTGTCGCGGCACCCCAGCATCACGATCATTTCCAATCTCGATGCCAGCGGCAAGCCGGTGCTCGACAACGGCGGACTCGGCAGCTACGAGGTGGTGTGGCACACCGACAATTCCTACGTGGCGGTCCCGCCCGCGGGGAGCGTGCTCTATGCGCTGGAAGTGCCCGTGAACGGCGGCGGCGATACCTCGTTCAACAACCAGTACCTCGCCTACGAGGAGCTGCCCGCGGATCTCAGGCGCGCGATCGAGGGCAAGTACCAGGTCCACGACTCGAGCCGCAACAGCGCGGGAGTGCTGCGCCCCGGCGTGAAGCTTCCCACGAAACCCGAGGAAGTCGAAGGCCCGACGCATCCGCTCGTGCGCGTGCACCCGGTGACTGGAAGGCGGGCGCTCTACCTCGGGCGCCGGCGCGTGTGGCCGTCGAACTACATCATCGGCATTCCCAACGAAGAGAGCGAGCGCCTGCTCGACCGCCTGTGGGCGCATGCGACGCAGCCGAAATATGCCTGGACCCACAGATGGCGCGCCGGCGACCTCGTGCTGTGGGACAACCGCTGCTGCATGCACTACCGCACCGAGGTGGACACCGCCCAGCGGCGCGTCATGCACCGCACGACCATCAAGGGCGAAGCGCCCATCGCGCCGTGGTAATCGCGCCTCTCGCTTCTACTTGAATTTCCACTCGCGCCAGCCGTTGAGCAGCGGGAAATAGAGCCCGAGCCGGACCGGCCGGCTGTCGATCCCGCGCATGAGCGCAGCATACTGCTCGAGCTGGCCGCGGTAGCGCTCCTGCTCGCGGTCGAGGAAGGCCTCGACGTCAGCGCCCTCGTGCGTGCCGGTCTTGTAGTCCACGATCCAGCGCGTGCCGCCGGCGTCGATGAAGGTGCGGTCCACGACGATGTTGACGATGCCGTCCTTTCCCACGCCGGTCAGCCGCAGCTCGGACTGCGCATCCTTATGGGGGCCGAGGAGCTGCCGCCCGCGCTCGTCGGCGAGCGTGCGCTCGAGAATCGCCGCGACACGAGCGGCACATCCGGTCACGGCGTCGGCCGACAATCCGCAGGCGACGAGCTCGTTCTCGAACGCTTTCTTGAGCGCGCGCACTCGCTTCTCGTCCCACCCCGCAAGCCCGTCATCGGCGATCCGCTGCAGCCAGCGGTGCACGACGCTCCCGACGTGGCGCGCGGCCTCGCCCACCCAGGAGAACTCGATCGCGTCGCGCGCGCGCGGCGGTTCCGGCGGCGGCGACCAGGCGACGCGCGGCGGCGGTACCGGCGCCTGCCATCCGGAAGCGATGCGGCGCAGCGACTGGTCAATCTTGTTGTCGTCCGCACCTTCTTCTTCAGGAGCGCGCAAGGAATCCGCAAGCCGCGCTGCGGCCTCCTCGAAGACGCCCCGCACGACCGGCCAGAGCTGGTTCAGCAACGTGCGCACGTGGGGTGCACGTACCTGCGGCGTGCCATCATCGTCGGCCGCGAGGCGTACCGCGCCGAGAAGATGCAGTCGCTTGCGCGCCCGCGTGGCAGCGACGTAGATCAGGCGGCCGGCCTCGAACCGCTCCTTCTCAGCCTCCAGCTTCTGCAGCCAGCGGTAGATCGGGTCGTCATCCGCGCCGGCTTCCTGGATCGGGGCAAGCAGCAGGGCGGGCTCTCCCCTCATTTCGTCCGGCTGCTCCATCCAGAGAAAGAGCCGCGGGTCCTCGCCGCGCGGCGGGCGGCCGAGGCCCGGCACGATCACCGTGTCGAACTCGAGGCCCTTCGCCTTGTGGATGGTCATGATCTGCAGCCGGTCGTCGGCCTGCACGTCGGGCAACGCATAGAGCTCGGCGAGCCCGTCCTCGAACGCCACCCGGTCGCCGAACTCGCCCGCTTCCTCGTGGGTGCCGAGATACTCAAAATAGATCTCGGCGTCCTCGAGGTCGGTTGCGTCCTCCACGCACGCCGGGCCGGAAAGCGCGAACCAGGCGCCGGCGACCCGCTCGCGCAGTGAGCCGCGGCAGCGCTCGTCGAGACTCGATTGCAGCACGGCGCGCACCCGCGCGAGCCGCTCGCGGCCGTCGTTGGAGAGCGCCGCAACGCGCGCTTCATCGTTCATGAGCTCCCAGACCGTGCGCGCTTCGCCTTCCGCCAGCGCGTCCAGATCCGCGAGCGTCAACCCGCACCACGGCGCGCGCAGCACTGCGAGCCAGGCGAGGCGGTCGGCGGGGTGCGAGAGCGCGCGCGTCAGCGCCAGCAGGTCCTGCACCACCGGGCGGTGGCCGAGCTGCTCGATTTCGATCGCGCGGAAACGCAGGCCGGCGTCCTTCAGCCGCGGCACGATCTCGCGCAGATGGCCGCGGTTGCGCACCAGGATGGCGACGATCGCATCCGCATTCTCGCGCCGCGCGTGCGCGGCGAGCTCGGCCACCCTTCCCGCCTCTCCCGCGTAGTCCCCATTGAAGAAGGGATGCACCGTGACCGCCGCGCCGGCGAGCGCGCCGAGCGTCGCGACCGAGGCCGTGTACGGCACCGACCCGGCGGCGACGTCCTCGCGCTCCGGCATGACCCGGGGAAAGATATCGTTCACCCACTCGACGATGCCGGACTGCGAGCGGAAATTGGCCGAGAGGCTGATCGCCTCCAGCGCGAGATCGCCGATGCCGGCCGCGCGCGCTCTCAGGAAAAGCCCGACTTCGGCCTCGCGGAAGCGGTAGATCGACTGCATCGGGTCGCCGACCGCGAAGACCGTGCGGCCGTCGCCCGGTTCCCAGCCCGTGGTGAGCTTGGCGATCAGCTCGTACTGGCTGATCGAGGTGTCCTGGAATTCGTCGACGAGGAGATGCCGGATGCGGTAATCGAGCGCGAGCGCGAGATCGCTCGGCGCTTCCGTGCCGCCCAGGGCCAACAGCGCGCCCTGCGCGACCTCGGTGAAATCGACCTGCCCGCGCGCCTGGAACACGAGCTTCAGCTGCGCGGCCGCGCGCGGCAGCAGCCGCATGATCGCGCCCAGCACCTCCCACTGGTCTTCGCGGTACTCGCCGGGTGGAAGCTTGCGCAGCTCCGCGAGCGTGATGCGGAACGCATCGTGGGCCCGCAATTGCTCGAAGAGCGCGAACGCGCGCTCCTTCCAGGGCTGCGCCGCCTTTCCGGCGGGAAACCCCTGGTTCTTCGTGAGGCTCCTGCGCCACTCGCCCTCCTCGGTCAGGAACAGGCGGGCAAGCGCGGCCCAGTCCTCGATGCCGTCGTTGAATCTTCCGCGGTCGAGGTTGGCGAAGGCGTACCCGGCGATCGCCTCCCATTCCGCCCGTGCTTCCGCCGGAAGCAGCCCGCGTGCGCGCTTGAACACGCCGTTTCGCTCGCTCTTGAGCGCAGTCTCGAGCGCATCCCGCTCCTTGCCGTGCACGTGGCGCAGCCAGTGATCGCGGCGCCTGAGCATCTCCGCGAGGAGCCCCTCGATACGCCCGACGTCGTTGTCGAGGTGCGTCAACAGCCGCTCCACGTCCTGCGCGACCGCTTTGTCGCCCTCGATGAGCGCGAGTGTCGCGCGCGCCGCCTCTGCGTAGAGCGCCTGCGCGTCCTCGATGCTCTCCGGCTGCGAGCCGAAGCGCGAGAGCATCGGCATCTGGCGCGTCAGCGCAGCGCACAGCGAGTCGATGGTCTGGATGCGCAGGCGAGCCGGGTTCTCCGTGACGCCCCATCCGGCCGCCGTGTCGCGGGCGAGTGCCGCGACGGCAAGCTCCAGCGTCGTGCGCTCGTGCTCGCTCTCGGGCGCGCGGCCGGCGCGCGCCTGCGCCAGCGCCTCGAGCACGCGCTCGCGCATCTCGCCGGCGGCCTTGCGCGTGAACGTAATAGCGATGATTTCCTCGGGATGCTCCACCGACGCGAGGAGGCGCAGGTAGCGCTGGATCAAGAGCCCGGTCTTGCCAGAGCCCGCCGGCGCCTGCACGATGAATGAGCGCGCGGGGTCGAGCGCGCCGCGGCGCGCGCCAGAATCGGGAATCGCAGCGGCGCTCATTGCGCCTCCTCGTCGAGCGCGTTCTCGAGCCGCTCATAGATGCGGCAGAACGGCTTCACGTCGCACAGGCGGCAGGTGTGCGGGTAGCGCTTGGGATCGACTTCGGCCTCGCCCGCGGCGAATCCGGCCGCAACGCGCGCGATCGCGGCGCGCCAGGCCTCGACCTGTTGCCCCCAGGACGCCGCCGCCTGCCTGAGTTTTCCGTCGGGAAGCGTGCGTGCGCCGGGCAGCAGGTCGGGATCGCGCGCGAGCCCCGCAAACCGCATGTCCCCCGCCCGCACCTGCGCGAACGCGGCCGCCGCCGCGTCCGGCTCGGCGCCGGTCAGGTAGAGCGGAAGCTGCGGCTCATCGGGCCGCTCGCCGAGCATGTCGCCCGGCGCCGCCTCGCCGGTCTTGTAGTCGATCACGATGCGCCGCCCGTCGTCCGTCTCATCGACGCGGTCGAGGCGGGTTTCGAGCGCGAGCCCGCCCGTCTCGATGCGGCGCTCGACCTCGGTGGCGAGCACGGTGAATGCGCCGCGGCGCTTCTCGACCGCAAGCCACTCGAGCGCCCGCCGTGCAAGGCGCCGCGTCTCGATCGCGGCAAAGCGGCCCGTGAGCACCGTGGGCCGCTCGCGCCGGATGCGCGCGATGGCGTCCTCCGCCGCCTGTGCGAGCAGCGCTTCGAGCTCGGCCTGTGGCATCGCATCAAGCGCGTCCCGCGTTTTCAACTGCGCCCAGATCCGCGCGAGGGTGCGGTGCACCAGCGTGCCGCGCTCCATCGCGTTGAGTCCAACGTGCGGCGCCTCCAACTTTTGAGCGCCGAGGCGGTGCAGCGCGAGCGCGCGGAACGGGCACGCCGACTGGTCGCGCAGGACCGATGCTCCGCCGCGCACCGCAGACTCGCGCAGCGGCGGCGCCTTCGCGTCCGTGCCGCGCTCGATCGCCCGCAGGTGGTGGACCGCGTCGCGGTAGCTCGCATAGTCGGGCAGCGCCAGCGGGCGCTCGGGCACACCGAGGATGAGCGGGCTCGGCTCGAATTCGCGGTCCTCCTCGCGCTGCGGGAAACTCAGCACGACTTCCCCGGCACACGACAGCCACTCATGAGTCAGACGGCGCGCGAGCTCGAGCATGCCGGCGGCGGATCCCTGCGGCACGCCGGCCGCACGCTGCAGCTCGATCGGCAGGAACGGATTCGGGCGCGGGGCGCGCGGCCAGGCGTCGTCCGACAGTCCCATGACCCACAGATGGTCGAACTGCATGCCGGTCGCTTCGAGCTCGCCCAGGACCTGTATTGGAACCTCGGGCGTCTCCGGCTGGAACAAGGCGTCCGCCGCCATGCGTCGCAGTCGCGACATTACGTCGGCATACCCGGTGCGCGGCACGACGAAGTCGAGCGCGGCGAATTCGGCGAGCAGCTCGTGCCATTTCCCGAGCGTCTGGAATTCCGTCGAGTCGACGCCGCGCTCCCCGGGGAAGCCGACGAGGGCCAGCGCTTCCGAGATCGCCCGCGCCCACGCGGACGGCGGCTGCCCGCCGAAGAGTCGCGCCTTGCGGAACTCGGCGAGCGCCGCGAGGCGCTGCGCGAGCACCGGGCACCCGGCGTCCGAACGCGCCATCAGCGCGAGCAGGCGCTCCAGCGTCAGTGCCGGCTCGGCGCGTTTCCTCAGCCACGCGTCGAGGCGCGCGCGCCGCGCAAGCTCGCTATCCGCCCCGGCGATGAATGGCGAGCGGATCAGCCGGCTCGCGCGCTCGAAGTCGATCTCGCGCCCCGCGAGCTCGAGCGCGAGGAATGCGGCGTTGACGAGCGGGTACGACGCAAAAGGCTCGCCGAGGGAAATATTGAACGGCAGCGTGTCGTGGCGGCTGCCGGGCAGCGCATAGTCCGGCTCCATGACCGCGCTGAAGACTCTGCGGATCGCGCTGCGGTGCTTGGCGAGCTCGGGTACGATGATGCCGACGCGTGCTGCGCCGTTCGCCTCGAGGCGCGAGCGCGCCCACACCGCCGCACGGCGGATCTCGTCTGCGCTGTCCGCGCACGCGAGGCGCAGGCGCTCGCCGCCGCCCGGCTCGGGGCCCGCCTCCGCGACCTCGCAACCAGCCGCCGCGAGCGCATCGAGCAGCGCCTGCTGCTGCGGCATGACGAGGTCGAAACCGTAGTAAACCAGGGCGCGCGGCCTGCGGATGTCCGGGCGCGCCAGCAGCGGCGCCGTGACGTCGGCAATGCGCGCGCTGTCCGTCTGCCGCGCGCGCCGGGTGGCGGCCTCGTAGCGCCGCACCCATTGCCGGAATGCCTTGCCATCGTCATCGAGGGGGAAGGCGCCGAGCCGGCCCGTCAGGCGCCAGGCGTGGGCGAGCCGCCACGCCTCGCGCGCGACCGCGGCCGTCTCCGGAATGGCGAGGAGCACATCGCCGGCGTCGGACTCGCGGACGGTCGACTCCCACAGCGCCTGTTCCTGGGCAGGCGTGAGCAGGATCGGGAGCCTCGCGGCGTCACCGGCATAGAGCGCGTCGCGGTAGGTGCGCTCGACGAAGGCGGTAAACGGCAGGATGTCTGCGGTGGGCCAGGCGGACTTGCCGGCCGCGGCCTGGCGCGCGTCGTACTCGCGCGTCAGGTGCGCCGCGAGCCGGCGGTTGGGGGTGACGACCGCGCACCCCGCTTCGATCCGCTGCGCGAGGTCTTGCCGCATGGCTGTGTGCGGCGGGTGGGCGACTCGTATTACGGCCCGCCGCCGATTACTTCTCGAGGAGGTGCGCTTTCTCTTTTATCTTTGCCCACTCGGAGGCGTGGCGCGCGGAGGGTTGAGCAGGGGCCCCGTTGTTTGGGGATGCGACCCCGGAGCGCGCCTCGGACGCGGATTCAGTGCCCATGAGTCAT
>Ga0210102_1000158_pt1 | contig 20149 bp, 26 predicted proteins | sample RushOxbow_ThreeS_4_FD_185563 | JGI IMG/M metagenome (GOLD analysis project Ga0210102, IMG submission 185563) | Wetland microbial communities from San Francisco Bay, California, USA, that impact long-term carbon sequestration -... | ecosystem: Environmental > Aquatic > Marine > Wetlands ...
GTAAGTTAATTGTCTGCTGGCGCCCTCCATGGTTATCCCACTCGTTGTGGCGATGCGAGCACGGTGTTACCATGGTGTTACCGGAGCGCTTCTTTCCGTCCTTATGGCCAGCACCACCACACTCAAGCTTCCCGAGAAGCTCAAAGCGCGCATCGCCCGCCTGGCGAGGGAGACCGGGCGCTCGGCGCACGCGCTCATGATCGAGGCGCTCGAGCGCGAGGTCACGCGCGAAGAGCGCATGAAGGCGTTCGTGCGCGACGCGCTTGCCGCCAAGACGGATATCGAGGCGGGCGGTGCGGTGTACCGCGCCGAGGACGTGCACGCCTGGATGGAGCGTCTCGCGAAAGGCGAGAAGCCGCCGCGGCCGGCGCCGTGGCGCAGATAGTCTGCTCGGCGCGCGCGCTGGCGGATATCGAGCGCGCCTTCGAATTCCTCGCAGAGCAGGATCCTCCCTCCGCCACCAAGGCGGCCGCCGCGATCCGCCATGCGGTCGAGGCGCTGGCGGAACACCCCCTGATCGGGCGTAGCGTCAGCGGCGGGTTGCGCGAGCTGGTGATCTCCTTCGGGAGAACGGGGTATGTCGCGCTCTACTGGTTTTTTCCCGAGCGCGCCGAGATTTGGACACTCGGTATCCGCCGCCAGCGCGAGCTGGACTTCCCGTAAATGAACCCGCAGGACCTGGAAGAGATCGCCGGGCGCACGCTCGAGCACTACGACCAGCATGCCGAGGATTTCTGGCAGGGAACGCGCCATCACGACGTCAGCCAGAACATCGAGGCGCTGCTGCAGCACATCGAGGGCAAGCCGCCGTTCACGATACTCGACTTCGGTTGCGGGCCGGGGCGCGACCTCAAGGTGTTCGCCGGACTCGGTCACGTCGCGATCGGCCTGGAGGGCGCGGGCCGCTTGGCCGAAATGGCGCGCGCCCATGGCGGCTGTGAAGTCTGGCAGCAGGACTTTCTCAAGCTGTGCCTCCCCGCCGGGCGTTTCGACGGCGTGTTCGCCAACGCCGCGCTCTTTCACGTGCCCAGCCAGGAATTGCCGCGGGTGCTGCTCGAATTGCGCGCGACGCTCAAGCCGCGCGGCGTGCTGTTCAGCTCGAACCCGCGCGGGGACAACGAGGAGGGGTGGGACCGGGGGCGCTACGGCGCGTACTGGAATCTTGCGACCTGGCGCCGCTATGTTGCCGCTGCGGGGTTCGTCGAGCTCGCCCACTACTACCGCCCGGCGGGCCTGCCGCAGGAACGGCAGCCATGGCTGGCGAGCGTGTGGCGCTCTGCTGAGGGATGAGGGGCCCAAACGGTGCCGAGTGCTGAGTTCCGAGTGCTGAGGGCGTAACCGCCTCGCCCATCCCCCATCCCTGTTATTGTCCGTGGATGCAGGTTCACCTTCCCGACCCTGACTACACCACCTCCGAGCGGGCGCGCGCGAGTTTCCGGCTCGCGTTCAAGCTCGCGTTCGCTTTCGTCGTCATCATCTGGCTCATCGACATCGCCAACTGGGCGCTCGGCCTGGAGCTCCAGCGCTTCGGCGTGCGGCCGCGCGAGTTCACCGGGCTGCCCGGCATTCTGCTCGCTCCACTTCTGCACGGCGGCCCGTTCCACTTGGCCGCGAACTCGCTGCCGCTGCTGGTGCTGGGCACGGGAATGCTGTACTTGTATCCCGGTTCGGTGCTCAAGGTGCTGCCAGCACTCTACTTCGGGCCCGGCGTCGCGGTCTGGCTGTTCGCCAAGGGAGGCGTTCACGTCGGCTCGAGCGGGCTTATCTACGGTCTGCTCGGCTATGTCTTCCTGGCCGGCGTGATCCGGCTCGACCGGCGCGCGATTGCCGCCTCGCTGCTGGTCGCATTTCTATACGGCAGCATGGTGTGGGGCGTATTGCCGATCCAGCCAGGGGTATCCTGGGAATCCCATCTGGCGGGCGCACTGATTGGCCTCACGATGGCGATCGCGCTGCGGCGGCTGGATGTCCCACCGCGCAAGCGCTACAGCTGGGAAGAGGAGGAGGAAGACATCGGGGCAGGCAAACGATGAGATAATGCCGCCATGGACGAACCGCAACCCGTTTCACCCCGTGCCCGCCTGCAGGCGCTGCTCGCGATCCCGGACAGACTGCGCACCGATGCCCAGTGGGATGAGCTCAACGAGCTCGAGATCATGCTGGCTAGCACAAATCGAGAGGGAGCATCGCAGCAGAGCGCACGGTCGAGCAACACTCCGCCCGGCGGTCATCCCAAACCCGGCGGCGGGCAACACCCCGGCAAGAGGCCGGGGAGGAAGTTCCACCAGAGGCCGCCCCGGCGCAACGCGCCGTGAGCGGGCACCTGTGGCCTGCCCCCTGAGGTTCTAGCCTGCTGTCAGCTCGTCTGCCCGCGGCCGCACATCTTCCGCCTCGCTGAGTCCGTGCCGCCACTGTGGCGGCGTGAACGGTTCGCCCCAATAATCGGTGACGCGCACCACCTCTCCCTCGCGCAACTCTCCAATGGTGACGTTCCGAAAGACCCGGCCATCACCGTAGTCCGCATTCCACTCCACCACAACCACATCGCCGCACGAATGGCGCCGCGTGACCGCGAGCCGCAAGCTGGGAAAGTGCGACTCGACTTCGGCAATGCGCGATTTGCTCCGGATCACCTCTCCGCTCTGGGGCCATCTCCTGATTGCGTCGGACGCAAGCGGAGCGGCAAGCAGGAATTCCACTCGGGTTTCGGCATGGGGCTTTGCCATGGCGCTCTCCTACGGCAATGGGCGATCAAGAAAATGGGGACGGAGCCCGGTTTCTTCCTTAAGTAACCGAGCGCTTGAGCGAGCGCTCGATATTCGCGCGCGCCTGCTCTTCGTAACGACCGTGGAAGCGCGCGCTGCTGAAAATCCGCGGGCGCGCCAGGAATTCCTTCAGGATCGCCTTGCGCTCCCGCCGGAACAGGAAATCGGGGACCCAGGCGTATTCCTCCCGCACTTGCCGTTCGTACTGGTCAAATCGCTCCGGTCCGGCGCCGAGTATCGAAAGATCAACGTCCACGAGCAACTCGGCGTCCGTGCCGCGGGGAACGGCTTTGTGACGGGTCGCCATGACGAGGGCGTGCACGCGATTGCACGCCTCGGCGGGAGTCCCGGCGGCCAGGGCGCTGGCGCGGGCCCAGTCGGCGCTCTTCTTCTCGTTGTCATGCCGCTTCGTGTTGTAGACCGCGTCGTGAAACCAGAGTGCCAGCTCGATTTCCGCCGGGTGCTCGGCCAGAGCACGGACCTCGTCGAATTTTTCGAAGCACTCCTCGAGATGCTGCAGCGTGTGGTACTTGCGGTGCGGCTCGCAGTAGCGGGCAATCAGCTCGCCATGCAGCTTGGCGTCGGGATTTGCTGCACCAAGCTCCTTCCACATTTCATGCCATCGGGCAATGGTGAGCATCGTGGGGAAAAATGGGGCGGAGTCCGGTTTTCTTCCTCGAAGTATTACGCCAAACTCCGGCCACGACAAATGGGCAAGCCCATGTCCGGGAGAGCGGGAGGGCGGGAGAGCGACGACTTCCGTGTGAGCGAGAGGGCGACAGAACGGCGATCACGCCCTGACCATTCCTGCCGTTGAGTTTCACCGGACACGACCGAGTGTGACATAGGTCACGGAACATCGTAGATCGGGGCATGGACGCCTGAGTTCTTCGCACGACAAAGGCGTGAACGGATCTCAAAAATCTTGTGCAGAGAAAGTGGAAGGTTTAGATTTAACCGATTCCAGTCCCCAATCCTTCGGCCGTGAAAGGAGCATTTCATGTTCACCGCTTTCCATCGACGTTTACTAGCCGTGGTGGTGTCTTTCCTGGCGTTTGCCGCGTTCCCAACACTCACATCTGCGAATCACTCGTGGGGCAATTACCATTGGGGGCGGACGACCAATCCGTTCACCGTGAACCTCGGTGATAACGTCTCTTTAGTGTGGGATGGGTATCTCGGTGAGGCGTCCTCCGATTGGAGCATTTCTAGCGCGCTGGACACGACAATCGTTGACGGCGGCGCCGGCAATCCGCGGAGATGTCGGGCCACAACCGGGCGCGTGGAAGTCTGCAATACCACGTATGGCAATAACGGTTGGCTGGGCGTGGCCTCAATCTGGGTCAGTGGGTCCCACATCACGAAGGGCAGTGTCAAAGTCAATGACACCTACTTCAACACGCCGGCCTACAACACCCCCGCGTGGAGAAGGTTGGTGATGTGCCAGGAGATCGGCCACACCTTCGGCCTCGATCACCAGGACGAGAATTTCTCCAACGGGAACCTGGGAACGTGCATGGACTATACGTCTAACCCGGTTGGTCCGCTTAGCAACGAGCATCCGAACAACCATGACTACCAGCAATTAGAATTGATCTACGCGCACCTCGACAACACGACCACTGTCGGCCAGGTGACGGCGGGCGCGAAGGCTCCGCCGGCGATGGACGAGATCGACTTCGCCGGACCGGCCCAGTGGGGCAGGCTGATCCGCAGCACCCACCAAGGCCGGACCGAGCTCTACGAGCTCGATTTCGGCGGTGGGCACAAGGTGTTCACGTTCGTGATCTGGGCAGAAGGGGAGGAGCGGGGACGACGCGGGGACGGCGGTAAGTAACATCCAGCGAGCCGGTCCTCGGCTTCAACGCGAGGGAATGAACTGTGAAGGGTGAGGCGTGTGCCTCGCCCTTCACGCGTTTTGGGCCCGAGGCTCACCGGGACAAGGGAGGTTTCGCGGTCTCGTGCGACGTCTGCTGCTTTTTCTCGGCCTGATTTTTGTCCTGGCTGTCGGGCTCCCGGTCCGCAGTGCGACGCCGCCCGGTTCCGATCAGCCGGTAATGGACTATGCGGGTTTGATAAAAAGCTTGCGTGCCGCGGGAGCACCGGTCGAACGGCGGGGAGGCGTAGATCAACCTTTCTTTTCGGTTGATGGGAAAATGCTCGAAGTCCACGGCGAGGGCGTACAGGTCTTCGAGTATTCTGATGCGACGGCGGCAGAGGCAGAGGCCACTCTGGTTTCATCCAGTGGCAGCGGAGTAGGGACAACGAAGATCCATTGGGTGGGGCCGCCGCATTTCTTCAGGAAAGGAAGACTCATCGTGTTGTATGTCGGTGACAACGGCAAGGTATTAAAAGCACTGGAAGCTGTGCTGGGTTCACAGTTCGCAGGCCAATAGGATCAAACTGACAAGTGCTGGCCCTTTTTGCTGCTCCAAGCGCTCACTCCAGGGGCTTGAGATCGGCGAGAAGGGTCGGGATTTGCTGCGCCCAGCTCCTTCCACATTTCATGCCATTGGGCAATGGCGCGCATCGGGGGTCCTTGCCAAGCCCCGCCGTCGACAAACGGCTGCTCAATGACGGAAGGATTGGCAGCCCGCCGCGGACTCGAACCGCGAACCTTCCGCTTCAGAGGCGGACGCTCTACCAATTGCGCTAGCGGGCAGCAGGTTTGCCGGACCGGGGTCCGGTCTTATTCGACCGTGCGCCGTCGTGGGAAGTTCGAATCGAGTCGGCTCGGGCAGGCGCGCAGCACTCGGACTTGGAAGGCGCGGGCTCGCAGCAGCCAGCCGCCGCCTCGCCAGCCGGGGCGAGCGTCTGAGCAGCCGCGACCAGCGCGGCCTTCACAATCATCTCCTCCGGGATCGCCTCGAAGACGTCTTCTCCGATCTCGACCGTGCGGCATTCGGAATCGCCGCAAACGCTACAGCACGGGCTGCTTCCCGTTCTTGCGTCGAGCCAGTCTTCCAACGGGCGATCCGCGATCCAGATCCGATTCGACGCGGAAGGATCCTTCTTGAATGCTGATTCGCTGATATCGTGCGCTTCGAGTTCCGGTTCGAGGCCGAGCGGCGCGAGCACGGCCCTGAGCTTCACGACGGCACTCTCCAGCGATTCCTGAGTCGAACCGCAACGAGTGCAAGTCCGTCCCTTCCGATCCAAGAGTCTTTGCCAGACGATTTTCAGGGGTTTCATGACGCCTCCGAAGTGCGGGCACGCGTGGCGCTCGAGGAAGTATCGCGCCAATCTTCGGCCAGCGCTACATGAGGCGCTGGCCTAAGGCAGAAGGCAGAAGGCAGAAGGCAGAAACTAGCGGAATGTTCGCGCGCTACTTCACGCGCCTCAGGGAAGTTAAGCTGGACCGATTGTCCTTGGGATTCCTGCCCGGGTCCCGGGGGCGCCGCTCCTCGAGGATCAGCAGGGAATTCGGATTGTCGCCGTTGGGGCGGAGGGTGACGATCCAGAGCACATCCCTGCTTCTCTTGCGCACGACTTGAAGTGCATAGATGTCGCCCAGCTGCGTGCCGTGCACGCCGGCCTCGAATTCGCCCTGGTCGCAATACCTCTCGCCGCACACGTGCCACATGTGCAGCCAGGCGCGCTTGCCCTCGGTGCGGACGATGACGCGGGCGACCCATTCGGTGTCGTAAAAGGGGACCTCGTCGCGTTGCCACCAGCCGGCGTAGGCCGCCAGGAACTGCGCGGGGCCCGGCGGCGGCTTCTTGAGCCCCCAACGGTGACGGGCAACCGCGACGTCGAGTGCGGCGTCGATCCGCTCCAGCGTGCCGGTCGCGTACAGCCCGAAGGCGAGGACGAATGGAAAAGCGGCGATGGAAGTGGCGAGGGCGCGGTTCATGCAAATACAGTCATTGTCCCCTCGCCGACCAGCACCGTGGCCCCGCCGACCTTTACCCTGGCGGACCGTCCACGGCGCTTCTCCGCCGAAGCCTCGATGAAGCTCGGACGGCCCATCGCGATACCCTGGTCGATCTCCCATTTGAAAGTCCCGTTCTCGCCTGGCGATCTGGCAGCAAGGAAACCGGCCAGCGCGGCGGCGCCGGAGCCGGTGGCCGGATCCTCTTCAATTCCGTAGGCGGGGGCGAACATGCGGACATAGAGGCGGCTGCCGGGCGCGAGCCCGCCGGCGAAGAAATACAGGTTGGGCGACCACGCGTTCGCGAAATTCGCTGACCACGCAGGGCGATCGAGAACGGCGCGATCGACCGCCTCTTTGGATGCCAGGTGAACGAAGCAGAACGGAACGCCCACGCCTGCGAACCAGGCCTCCAGGACGGCCTCCTCGGGAAGCGAGAGCGCCGCCGCCGCGGCGCTGCGCGTGGGAAGGATGGACGGCCTCTCGACTTCCTTCTCCGTCACCAGACGGGTGAAGGTGACTTCCCCCCGAAGCTCGACCTCAACCGTGATGGGCCCGACCCCTTCCTCGAGAACGATGGTGGCCGTGCCGTCCGAAATCGGCACCTGTCCGAGACGGGTGAGCACCGCGGCCGTGCCGACCGTCGGGTGGCCGGCGAAGGGCAGCTCGGTCCTCGGCGTGAAGATCCGCACGCGCCGTAAGTGGCGGGGGTCCTGCGGCGGCAGGACGAAAGTGGTCTCGGCAAAGTTGAACTCGCGCGCGAGCGCTTGCATCGCCCGGTCGGACAGGCCGCGCCCGTCCGGGAAGACGGCGAGCTGGTTGCCGCCAAAGGCGGTTTCCGTGAAGACGTCGGCAATGATGAAACGATGGGACATGACAGGCCTCGAACGTGATCCGGGACGGGCTCGAGTTTCGTATTATGAATCCGAGCGAACGGGCAGCGGGTCCTCGCGCAGAACATGTTCCGCGTATCGCATATCCACGCAGTCCTCGTAGGCGAAACAGGTCCCGATGGCGCCTGCCGCGAGCATCGCATCGCGCAGCCACTCCAGGCCCTCGCGCTGAAGCACTGGCGAGCGGTTCCAGAGCCCGAGAGACCGGTAGCGCTCGCAGCAGGCGGCGAGCCGCGCCACCGGTACGTCCGGGAAATACCCGGCGATCGCTTCCGCCAGGGCGTGTCCGTCGCGCGCCGCGATCCACTTGAGCGTGCGGTACATCGCGCGCGTCAGGCGCAGGACGGTTTCCGGCTCCCGTTCGATGAAGGCGCGCGTCGTGTTGAGCGACGTGTAGGCCGTCGGCCCGCGGCTCGCAGCGGCGTACCACACATGCCCGGCGCCCTCGTCCACCAGGGCCTGCGCGTAGGGCTCGAACACCTGGACCACGTCCACTTCGCCGGCACGCAGCGCGGCGGCGTTCTCGGCCATGGTGCGTCCGCGCGCGAGCTTCACCGCCGAAGGGGCGATCCCGGCCCGCCGTAGATCGTGCCGCAGGCAGATCCATGGCGTGGGCACCTCGGTGACCGCGGCGAGCGTCCACCGGGGCAGCTGCGCGGGCGTGAAGCCGGGGTTCGGGGTGCGCCCGACGAGGAAGAAGGGATCGCGTCCCACCACTTCGCAGAACGCGACATAGCCGCACTTCGGGTCTTCGTCCAGGGCGGCGAGGATCCGCAGCGGCCCGCCCCACGATACTTGGCCCGCGCCGGCAGTGACCGCCTGCAGGGCCCTGCCCAGCTCGGCGGCAAGCTTCAGCTCGACTTCGAGCCCCTCCGCCTGGTACGCGCCGAGCGAGTGCGCCGCGTAGAACGGTGCGTAGAAGACCGCACGGAAATTTTCGATCAGAACAATGGGCATGACGCGGTCCCGGCTATCGTTTGCCGTCGTACCACGCGAAACAATCGTCGCGGCTCCGCAGCGTCCTCCCGCGCGACACGATGGTCTTCAGCCCGAACAGGGTCAACTCGCGCCAGCCGTAGAGCCGCAGCTTGCGATCGCTGGTGAGCAGGGGATGGCGGTGAAGGATCACGACCGTCCGCCGGTCGCGGCGCGCGATGCGCTTAAGGCGCCGGAAGAGGTCGATTTCTTCGCTGGCGTAGAGCTTCTCGCTGAAGCCGCCCGTCTCGCGGAATGCCGCCGCCTCGCAAAACATGAACGATCCCGCCGCCCAGCGGGTGATCCTGCTCAGCACGTTCCACATTCCAACTATGAGCGCCGCGGTGCGAGGCGGGTTCACGTAGGCGACGGTGCTGCCCCCGGCCAGGCAGCGCCCGGCGCCGATGGCGTCGGCCGCGTCGGAAAAGAGCTTCTCGGTGGGATCGGAATCTGCGTCCAGGAAAAAGATCCAGTCCCCGCCGGCCTCGGCGGCGCCGGCATTGCGCGCGCGGCTGATCTGGTTTACCGGCTCGAAGACGACGCGCGCTCCCGCCTCCCGCGCGATCTCAGCCGTGCGGTCGGTGGAATTGTTGTCGCAGACGATGAGCTCGGAGGCCCAGCCGCGCCGTTCGAATGCTTCCATGGCGGAGCGGACGCTGCGGAGCGTCCCGGCCAGGAGCCGCTCTTCGTTGAACGCCGGAACGACGACTGAGATCTTCATTTTGGGAGGAATCAAGGGGGCCGGGCTCGAATTATTCTACTCAGAGAGCGGACCGGGCATAAGCTCATTCCATTTTCGTTGTTGTCATTGAGCGCTTCAGCCCCAAACTTAGGCGCATGAGCTATCGCGCAGATCTCGCCGTCCTGTTCGAGCACCCCGAGTGGCAGAAGCCGCTGTTCCAGGCGCTCGACCGGCGCGGCGTCCGCTACGTGCCCGTGGATCTCAAGAAAGCGGCGTTCTCGGATGCCGACGCGCCACTCGCGCCGCTCTATTTCAACCAGGCGAGCCCCTCGGCGTACGTGCGCGGCAACACGCGCGCGGTGCCGTACGCGCTTGCCTACCTGCGCGCGCTCCAGATCCGCGGCGTGCGCGTGTTGAACGGCGTGAACGCCTTTGCCATCGAGATCAGCAAGACGGCGCAGGCGGCGCTCCTGCGGCGCCTCGGCATACCCGCGCCCCGGGTGTGGACGTTCAACGACCTCGATGCGATCCGGGCGCGCGCGCACGAGCTCTCCTTCCCGGTGCTGCTCAAGCCCGAGCAGGGCGGCAGCGGCGCGCGCATCATGCTGGTCGAAAGTTTCGCGCATCTCGAGGCGCTTCTCACGCAGCATCCCGAGCACTGGCTGCCGGACAACCTGCTGCTGCTGCAGGAGATGATCCCGAGCGATCCCGTCCGCGGCATCGTGCGCATGGAATTCCTCGGTGGAGAGCTCCTCTACGCGATGCGCGTGATCTCGCACGGGCGCTTCAACCTGTGCCCCGCGCCGGTGTGCAATCCGGAAGAGGGCGGTGCCGAGGCCTGCGAAGTCCCGGCGGAGCAAAGCGCCGCGCCGCCGGTCGAGTTCTTCCCGTATCCCGAAGTACCGGCGCGGGCCGTGGCGCTGGGCAAGCGCATCTTCGCGGCCGCGAAGTTGGACGTCGGCGGGATCGAATATCTCGAGGCGGACGACGGCCGGCTGGTGTTCTACGACATCAACGCCAACTCCAACCTGCGCCCGTCCATTGCGCAAGCGTTCGGCTTCGACCCGTTCGCGCGGGTGGTGGACTTCCTCATGCGTGAGATGAAGCGAGGCGCAGGTGTTGCCCCGGAGAATCAGAGGGACCGGGCTCGAGTATTCTAGTTCGAGCCCCATTAGCTCATTCGCTGGCTCCGTCCTTGCCGTGCCGGGCGGCGCCCCTTCGGTGACGGCGCGGGCGCGCCAGACGCGCGGTAGCGGGCATCGATTTCAGGCTCGGGATGGGCCCGAAGCCGGGCGCCGGCGGCAAGCTCGCGTTCGTCCTGCCCATGGGCGATCGCAAGCTTCCGGGGATCGCGGCCGAGGACATCGGCAAGTGCGCCTACGGCATCTTCAAGCGCGGGGACGAATTCATCGGGAAGACCGTCGGCATCGCGGGCGAGCATCTGGACGGCCGGCAGATGGCGGCCGCGCTCAGCCGGGCCCTGGGCACGCCGGTGGTCCACGACGCGATGGCGCCCGCGGCGTACCGCAAGCTCGGTTTCCCCGGCGCCGACGATCTCGGGAACATGTTCCAGTTCAACATGGAGTTCAGCGAGGATTTCCGCGCGGCGCGCAGCGTGGAGTTTTCGCGGTCGCTCAACCCCGCGCTGCAGACGTTCGAGCGCTGGCTGGCGGCCCATGCCAGCCGCATTCCGCTGCCCGAGCCCGCGACGATCGAACGGTAAGCAGGGTCGGCGAGTTAGCGAGCAGCGCCCGCCCGGCTCACGCAGCCGGGCGGAAGAACGTCGAGAGCCAGTTATGAAGCCAGGCGAAGATGGCGCCGCCGATCGTTCCGTCCACCAACCCGTAGAGCGTGCCGATGATGACCTGCCCGAACGACGCACCCCCGTGGTAGCCCGGGTAGATGGACGCGGCGAGCTCAAGGAACATCTGCCCGTACCCCGGCCAGATCAGGTTCGCCACCCCCACCAGCAGGATCGAACCGCCCCAGAACAAGCCGACCGTCAAAGCCAACGCGCCGATGTTGAATCTCATAGTTCCTCCTTACAGTGCGGTGATGAATCACGACTGGGTTGCCATGTCACGTTGCATCATGTCTGGCTGTTCTCGCGCGCGAGGCTCAGCCATTCGCCCTGGGCTTCGCGGTAGTGGGCGGGCATGCGCTCCGCATTGCGAAGCATGCGCTGGAACACCTCGCGGGCGGCGTCGGCGCGCCCCGTGCGCTTCAGGATCGCCCCGTATCTCCAGCGGCCTTCTTCGCCGGGATAGGTGTCGGCCAGAACTCTGAACTCCGCGAGCGCCTCGTCGAGGCGGCCCGTACCCTCGAGCGCCTTGGCGTATACCAGCCGCACGTCGTTGGGACGGAAGGAGGGGTGCGTCTCGCGCAATTTCGACGCGATCGCAACCGCTTCCTCGTGCACGGAACTCAGCTCGAGCGCGCGGGCAAGCCCGAAGCGAATCTCGGGGTCGTTCTCGTACATGCCGGTCATGCAGCTGCGGTAGAGCATCGCCGCTTCGTAGTACTTCCCGTGCTCGATGCAGGTCCGCGCCAGCGCGAGCCGATTGTCCACGCTGCCGCACGCTTCCAACTCGGCCATGCGCTCGTTGAGCGTGCGCTCGGGGTTGAGCGCCTTCGAGACCGCGCGCATCGCCTTCTCCGCGCGGCGGCTCTCCCGCGAGGTCGGAAACACCTCGACGAAGTAGTAGAGAACGCAGCCCACCACCGGGAACGCCATGATCACGAATAGCCACCAGTACGGCCGCCCGGTTTTCAGGGCGTGGTACGCAAAGCAGAGCTGGATGACCAATACGAGCGCTGCCAGTATCGGCATATTTCCTTCCCTGCCTGTCGCAATCCGCGCTGACCAGTGATGGTAACCCGAAAGTCGGGCTTGAGGTCTTTCCGCATCGCTGTGCTAACCTCACCGAACTTTTGCTATATGGGGACGGAGCCCTATTTCCTCTCGATTCCGCGCCGTTCTCCGCAAATCGTGATCCGGAAATAGGGCTTCGTCCCCTTGTCACGGAAAAGGAAGCTAATGAAAACGATCGACATCCATGCGCACATCGTCCCAGAATCCCTGTGGAAGGCCATCGACGCGAAACGGGAATGGCACGGCTTTCGCCACGAGGGGGGCGAGGGCCTGGGCGCAATGGTGGGCGGCGGCATGCGCACGGCGTTCACTTCGCCCAAGGTGCGCTACACGGTGGAGGAGCGCCTGAAGGACATGGACGCGCAGAAGGTGGACGTGCAGGTGCTTTCCATCCACATGCCGTTCGTCGGCTATCACCTTGAAGCCGCGCAGGGTCTCACCCTTGCGCGCGAGGTGAACGACGAGATCGGGGTGACCGTCCGCCAGCACGCCGGACGCCTTGCCGGGCTTGCCACGCTGCCGGTGCAGGACGTGAAGTCCGCGATCGGCGAGCTCGAGCGCGCGGTGACGAAGCTCGGGCTCAAAGGGGCCGCGCTCGACACGCAGGTGAACGGCGAGCAGTGGGACGAGCCGAAATTCCTTCCGTTCTTCAAGGCGGCCGAGCAGATGGGGGCGGTCCTGTTCTATCATCCGCAACCCCAGAATAATTTCCTCGCGCAGCGGATCAAGCGCCACGGGCTCTCCAACAGCCTCGGCGTGATCCTGGATGACGCGATCGTGACGGCGGTGCTGATTTGCGGAGGCGTGCTGGAAAAGTGCCCGGATCTGAAGGTCTGCATCGCGCACGGCGGCGGGCCCGCGTGCTTCGCGATGGGGCGGCTCGACCGCAACTGGCACGAGCGGCCGGCGACGCGCAGCACCCCGCAGGCGCCGGGCGCGTACCAGAAGCGGCTCTACTACGACACGGTCGTCCCCAGCGAAGAAGCGCTGCGTTTCCTGCTCGACCGGGTGGGAGCCGACCGGGTGGTGCTGGGCAGCGACTGGCCATTTGTGCGATGGCAACCCTCACCGGTCGCGTGGGTGCAGAGTCTCAAGTCGCTCACGCCGGAGGAGAAGGATAAGATCCTCTGGAAGAACCTCGCGGCGCTGCTCGACATCCGCTGACGTACAGCAAAGGAGACGATGACATGAGCTTCGTACTGGCAGTGATGCTCCGCGTCAAGCCGGAGAACGTGGAGCGCTTCATGGCGCAGGCGCTCGCCAACGCGCGCGAGGCGCGCAAGGAACCCGGCTGCCGGCAGTTTGAGGTGCTGGTGGACCCCGCGGACCGCGCGAAGGTGATGCTGTTCGAGATCTACGACGACGCGAAGGCGTTCGAAGCCCACCAGCAGACGCCGCACTTCAAGAAGTACGTCGCCGAGGCGGTGCCGCTGCTCGAGTCGCGCGAGCGGCACATGCTGCAACGGGCGCTTCCCTGACTCAGTATCCCCGGTAGTAGCGGGTCCAAGCAGCATGCCCCGGAGCGCGCTTGTGAGGGGTGATAGAGTGACGAAGTAACGTCAAGACCCACGCCGGCTCGAGAGCAAGTCACGGACTTTGGTGTTGAGCGGATTGCCCTCTGCCGTGCGCGGCGCCCTGTGGATGGGGGGCGCGTTGCTTTCGTTCTCGCTCATGGCGGTTGCAGTGCGCGAGCTGCTGCGCACCTTCGGCACCTTCGAAATTCTCTTCCTGCGCGGCCTCGTTTCGTTCGTCATCGTGCTGGCGATCCTGCCCTGGTTCGGCATGCGGGCGCTGCGCACGCGCCTCCCCGGCGTGCACGTCGTGCGCAACCTGTTCCAGTTCGGCAGCCAGTACGCGTGGGTGTACGCGATCGGGATGCTGCCGCTTGCGACCGTCTTCGCGATCGAATTCACCATGCCGGTGTGGGCCGCGGTGCTTGCCGTATGGATCCTGGGCGAGCGCCTGGATCGCAGCCGGGTCATCGTGCTCGCCCTCGGCCTGGCCGGCATACTGATCATCCTGAAACCCGGCTTCGAGCAGGTGCCGCCGGCGGCGCTGGTGATGCTCGCCGGATCGTTCGCCTACGCCGCGACCATGATCACGACCAAGCAGCTCGCCGGGCGCGACACCGCCTTCGCGGTGCTGTTCTATATGTCGGCGATGCAGGTCCCGCTCGCGCTCGTCCCGGCGCTGCCCGCATGGGTCACACCGGGGCTCGCCGATTTACCGTGGATCATCGCGGTCGGCGCGAGCGGGCTCGGCGGGCATTACTGCCTGACGCGCGCCTTGCGCGTCGCCGACGCGACGCTCGTCCTGCCGATCGACTTTCTGCGGCTGCCGCTGATCGCCGTGATCGGATTCACGCTCTACGGCGAGCCGCTCGAGCTCTCCACGCTGCTCGGGGCGGCAGTGATATTTTCCGGCACCTATTACACCATCAGGCGCGAGAGCCGCGCCCCGAAGAGGCCGTGACCGGGATGTCGTCGCGAGGCGACATGTTGGTCTCGGTGATCCTTTACGCGGCGGCAATCGGTCGCCGGCACGCGGCAACAAAGTAGAATCCACCGGATGTCCCGCCTCAAGAAATTTTGGCGGTATCTCGGCTTCGCCCTGCACTCGGTCGACCGCAGGAAATTCTGGCTGTGTTTTCGTTTCGCCCTGCTCTCGGTCGCCCTGCTCGCGGCGTGCTTCACGCTGTACCTCGACTTCCGCGTGCGCAGCGAGTTCGAGGGCCGGCGCTTCGCGCTGCCGGCGCGCATCTATGCCCGCCCGCTGGAGCTGCATGCCGGGCTGCGCATCTCGCAGGCGAGCATCGTGGAAGAGCTGCGGCAGGCCGGCTACCGCGAGGCGCCGCGCGAGGGCGAATCGGGCTGGTTCGCCCGCGATGGCGACGGGCTCGAGATCGCACTGCGGCCGTTCGTATTCTGGGACGGGCCGCAGCCTGCGAAGCGCTTCCACGTGGCGTTCGAGAACGGCGCGGCGGCGTCGGTGCGCGACGCGGAAGGGCGGGACCTGCCGCTGGTGCGCCTGGAGCCATTGCCGATCGGCGGCATCTATCCCGCGAATAACGAGGATCGCGTGCTGGTGCGGCTCGGCGAGGTGCCGAAGCACCTGGTGCAGGCGCTGCTCGCGATGGAAGACCGCAACTTCTACGCGCATCACGGATTCGATCCGCGCGGCATCGCGCGGGCGGCCGTGAACTTCTTCCGGGGAAGGGGGCTCCAGGGCGGCAGCACGCTGACGCAGCAGCTGGTGAAGAATTTCTTCCTGACGCCCGAGCGCACCTTGCGGCGCAAGGTCACCGAGCTCTTCATGGCGGTGCTGCTCGAGCTGCACTACGACAAGGACGAGATCCTCGAGACCTATCTCAACGAGATCTATCTCGGCCAGGATCGCGACCGCGCCATCCACGGCGTCGGGCTTGCGTCGCTTCACTACTTCGGCAAGGGGGTCGAGCACCTGACGCTCGCGGAGAGCGCGCTGCTCGTCGGCATGGTGCGGGGCCCGGCGGTGTATGACCCGTACCGCCACCCGCAGCGCGCGCTCGAGCGGCGCAACAGGGTCCTGCTCGAAACGAAGAACCGGGGCTACGCCACGATGGAGCAGTACGCGGCCGCGCGGACCGCGGCACTCGGAGTGAACCCGAAGGCCCCGGTGGGCACCTCGCCGCACCCGGCCTTTCTCGAGCTCGTGCACCGGCAGCTGCGCCGGGATTACGACGAGGCCGACCTGCGCTCGGAGGGCTTGAGGGTTTTCACTACGCTCGACCCGCGCGTGCAGGCCGCCGCGGAGCGCGTGCTCAAGCGCAAGCTCGCGCAGTTCGACAGGGAGAAGCACTTCGGCCCGCCCGGGCTCGAGGGCGCGATCGTGGTCACCGACGGCCAGACCGGCGAGGTGCAGGCGCTGGTCGGCGGACGCGACGTGCACTACCGCGGCTTCAACCGCGCGCTCGACGCGGCGCGGCCCGTGGGCTCGCTCCTGAAGCCCGTGGTCTACCTCACGGCGCTGGCCGAGCCCGCGCGCTATACCCTCGTCACGCCAATCGAGGACGCGCCTTTCGTCTGGAAGAGCCGCGGCGCGGCGGACTGGGAGCCGCAGAATTACGACAAGACGTTCCACGGCGCGGTGCAGCTGCGCACGGCGCTCGCGCAGTCCTACAACGCCGCGACCGCGCGGCTCGGGACCGAGATCGGCGTCGAGCGCGTGCTCGCCACCGTGAAGCGGCTCGGCGTCGAGCGCGCGCTGAAGCCGTACGCGGCGACGCTGCTCGGCGCGGTGGAGCTATCTCCGCTCGAGGTGGCGCAGATGTACCAGACGATCGCGAGCGCGGGATTCCGTGCGCCGCTGCGCGCGATCCGCGAGGTGACCACGCAGGACGGCCGGCCGCTCAAGCCCTATTCACTCGAGGTCGAGCAGGCGATCGCCGCCGAGCCGACCTATCTTCTCACCGCTGCCTTGCAGGAAGTCGTGCGCGAGGGCACAGCCCAGTCGCTCAAGAACTGGCTGCCGCCGGAGAGCGCCGCCGCGGGCAAGACCGGCACGACGGACGAGCAGCGCGACGCCTGGTTCGCTGGATTTACCGGCAACCGGCTCGCGGTCGTGTGGATCGGCTACGATGACAACCGCACGGCGAATCTTTCGGGCGCCGCCGCGGCGCTGCCTGTCTGGGGCGAGCTGATGGCGGCGCTCGACCCCGAGCCGCTGGCGCCGCCCAGGCCGGATGGCATCGAGAACGTGCTGATCGATCCGCAGAGCGGGCTGCGCGCCGACGGGCTCTGCCCCGGCGCGCTGGAGCTGCCGTTCGCGCGCGGCTCGGCGCCGGCGGAGCGCGCGCCGTGCGCATCGGCGCTGGGCGCCGCGGTCGACGAGGTGAAGCAACAGGCGAAGAGCTGGCTCGAGCGCCTCTTCGGGCAATAAGCCGGAGATAGAAGCCGAATGAGATATCTCCTTGCCGTGGTGGTAATCCTCGGCGGCTGCGCGACCGTCGAGCCGCCGGCGCCCGTATCGGAACCCGCATCGGTGCCCGTTCCCGCGCCGCCGGGGGCCATTGAGAACCCGGCCGTCGCCAGCCTCATGGATGGCGCGCGCGCCGACGTAGCGGCCGGCCGGCTGGTGAATGCCGCGGCGTCGCTCGAGCGCGCACTTCGCATCGAGCCGCGCAATCCGCGCCTGTGGCAGGAGCTTGCGCGGGTGCGCCTGAAGCAAGGCGACTACGCGCAGGCGGAAAGCGTCGCCGCGCGCTCCAGTTCGTGGGCCGGTGGCGACAACCGGCTGCGCGCGGAGAACTGGCGCCTCATCGCGCAGGCGCGCGAGGCGCGCGGCGACGCGGAGGGCGCCCGCGCGGCGCTCGAAGCTGCCGAGCGCCAACGGTGAGCCAGCGAACGAAGTGAGCGCGCGCCGTGACCTGTCAGTTCTCGCGATAACTAACGGAGGTGAACATGGCAAACAGTATCCAGGAGATTGTGGTAACCGACGTCAAGATCCCGTTCCTGTCGATGATCGTGTTGCTCGTGAAGTGGGCGCTCGCGGCAATTCCGGCGATGATCATCCTGTTCGTCATCGGGGCGGTGCTCTCGATGATCTTCGGCGCCTTCTTTGGCGGAATGGGCGGCTGGCACGGCAGGATGTAATTGGAAGGGGACGGAGTCCGGTTTCCGCGCCTTGGTTTCCGCGGAAACCGGGCTCCGTCCCCATGCCCTATGGATGGCGCGCGCGCCGACGTTGCGGCCGGCTGGCTGGTGAATGCCGCAGCGTCGCTCGAAGCCGCCGAGCGGCATCGGTGACCGAGGGCTCGACTTGTCGCGTTTGCTCTTGGCCGGTTCCCTGAGGAGGCGTGCGCGCCGGATCCGGCTCGCGTGGGTCCGGCCATTCTCCCGCCCGTGGCGGCGGGCGTTCCGGGAATTATGGGCCGCGCCGCTGGCGGTCCGGCTCGTCGCGGCGGCGACCGTCATTCTGGTGTTCATACTGACGGTGAACTGGATGTATCAGGTGATTCGCAAGCCCGCCGAGATGTTGTTCCCGGTGAGCGGCGTGCTCCACAAGACGCCATCCGAGACCTGGCGGCAGTATGGTCCGCTCTTCCGCGAGCATTCCACGGCCGTCATGACGTCCGATCTGCTGGCCGCGCTGGCCCAGGTCGAGGGCTCGGGCAATCCGGTGGTCCGGACCTACTGGCGGTGGCGTCTGTCCTGGAATCCCTTCGAGATCTACCAGCCTGCGTCGAGTGCGGTCGGGATGTACCAGATCACGAACGGCGCGTTCCGGGACGCGAGGCGCTACTGCATCCATGACCACACAGTAGTCGAGGATGGGCCGTGGAACGACTGGGGGTCGTGCTGGTTCAACAGCCTCTACACCCGTGTTATCCCGAGCCACGCCATCGAGATGACCGCCGCCTACCTGGACCGCAGCGTCGCACGAACGCTCGCGCGCCAGCGGATCAGCACGGCCGAACTCCAGCAGAAGCAGGACCTGGCCGCGGTCATCCACCTGTGCGGAGCCGGTACGGGCGATGCCTACGCGCGGCGGCGCTTTCAACTGACCGCCGGCGCGCGCTGCGGCGACCATGACGTGAGGGCCTATCTCGCAAAAGTCAACGCGATGAAGCGCTACTTTGCGTGGCAGGCGGTGGCAGGAACCGCTCTATGGGGACGGAGCCCGGTTTCCGCGCCATGGATTCCCGCGGAAACCGGGCTCCGTCCCCTATTCGGGTTTCCCGGCAAAGCTTGATCGATATCAAATCCGCTTGCAATGACCGGGGGGAACATGGTTTTCTAGGGCAATCCGGGAAAGGGCCAATATGTCCAAGGCGCTCGACATCATCCGCAGCGAGCATCGCTCGATCGCGATCGTGCTGGAAAATCTCCGGCGCCTGGCGCGAAACGGGGGGCGTGTTCCCAGGGTGAACCCCGCGGTATTCGGCGCGATGGTCAACTACCTCGAGAATTACGCCGACCGCGTTCACCATCCCAAGGAGGATGAGTACCTGTTTGCGCCTCTGCGCCGGCGCGGCGCCGGCGCCGAAGCGCTGATCGCCGGCCTCGAGCGCGAGCACGCCGACGGCGGGCGGGCGCTCGACGGTCTCAAGCAAAGCTATGCGCGCCTGGAGGCGGCGGGCGACGCGGGCCTTCCCGCCTTCGCGCGGGCGGTCGAGGATTTCGCGCGCACCTATTTCGAGCACATGCGCAAGGAGGAGGAGCAGCTGTTCCCGCTCGCGGAGAAGCTGTTCACGCCCGAGGACTGGGCGGCGATCGACCGCGCGTTCGAGGAAAACCGCGATCCCGTCGCGGCGGGCGATCTCAAGCCGCTGTAAATGGGGACGGAGCCCGGTTTCCGCGGAAACCGGGCTCCGTCCCCATGTGTTACCGCTTCAGCGGGCCGTGATCCCCGCCGTCTTGACCACCTTCGCCCACTGCGCGATCTCGCGCTTGATCAGGGCCGCGAATTCCTCCGGCTTGCGGTTGACCACCTCCACGCCCTGCCCGGCAAGGTGCTTCACCACAGCCGGGCTGCCCGCGCCGCGCGTGAGCGCCTGGTAGAGGCTGTTGACGACCGGACGCGGGGTGCCGGCCGGCGCGAGAATGCCGAACCATTGCGTCACGACGAAGGTCGGGAGGCCCGATTCCATGAACGTCGGAACGTCGGGGAGAATCGGGATGCGCTTCGACGTCGTGACGGCGAGCGCGCGGATCCTGCCCGACCTGACATGCGGCATCGCCGACAGGGCCGTGGACACCGCGGCGGAGATTTCGCCGGAAATCAGGCTGATGAAGGCCATGCCGGAGCCCTTGAAGATGATCTGCGGCATGTCCACTCCGGCCGTCTGCTTGAACAGCTCCGCAGTCATGTGCGGGCTGGTCCCGATGCCCGGCGATCCGAACGTGAGCTGGCCCGGCTTCGCCCTGGCGAGCGCGATCAGGTCCTGGACGCTCTTCGCCGGCACCGAGGGGTTCACGGTCATGATCTGGCAGGCGTCGACGACGTGCGACACCGGCGCGAAATCGCGCACCGCGTCGTACGGCAGCTTCTTGATCATGCTCGGGTTGATGGTGAGCGAGGGCTGGATGATCAGCAGCGTGTAGCCGTCGGGCG
>Ga0210102_1000159_pt1 | contig 20114 bp, 24 predicted proteins | sample RushOxbow_ThreeS_4_FD_185563 | JGI IMG/M metagenome (GOLD analysis project Ga0210102, IMG submission 185563) | Wetland microbial communities from San Francisco Bay, California, USA, that impact long-term carbon sequestration -... | ecosystem: Environmental > Aquatic > Marine > Wetlands ...
GAGGAAGGAGATCACGATCGCGGGGCCGGCGCCCGGGCGCAGCGCGTCGCCCACGATGGCGGTCCCCGTGGTCGCGAAGATCCCGGCCCCGATCGTCGCACCGACGCCCAGCGCGGTCAGGTGCCACTTGCCCAGGGAACGGCGCAACCCGCTGCGCTCGAGGATGTCGTTTTCGCAGTCCTGCACCGACTTCCGGAGGAACAACCGGCTCATGGGGATCCTCGAGAGGGGAACGCGGATGGGGGGAGCAGCGGGAGCTAGGAGCTGCGCTTCCCGGGGAGCGTGAACGTCACGGTTGTGGTGCCCGGCACCCGGGTGCCGTCCGGCGCCCGAGCGGGGGTGAAGCGGAAGGCCCGGACCACCTCGTCGAACTTCCGGGCGTAGTCCCGGTCGTCGATCTCCGGGTTCACCTCGTAGCGCTCCACCCGGCCGTCCACCTTCACCCAGAAGGTGACGTCGAGCGAGGCGCCACGGAGCTCCTTCGGAGGCGTATCGAAGGGAAAAGCGAGATCACGCAACTCGGGCGGCCTGATGGTGCCACCCTCGCCACCGGCGCCGGGACCGGCACCCGCGCCCGTCCCCCCGCCCGCCCCGGGCCCCAACCCTCCCCCGGTACCCCCGCCGCCTCCACCACCCCCCCCGGGCCCCTCCCCGGGCGCTCCGGCATCCGGCGCACCCGACCTGGTGGCAACGGCAGGCTGGGAATCCAGCGGGGCCGCCGCGGGCCGGGGCGTCGGGATCGGTGGCGGCAAGGTCCGCTTCTCCGCCACTGGCGGCGGCGGTGGTTCGACCGGCAGGGGCATCACCGGCGCAGCGGCCGGCCGGGGCGCCGGCGGCAGGGTAATATACCGCACCTCGTTACCCCCGCCACCGCCGCCGCCACCACTCCCCTGGATCGGGAACAGACTGGGCGCGCCCGGCAGCGGTTGGCGGCGCCAGAGACTCTCTCCCCGGAACACGATCAGCGCCAGCAGCAGGCCGTGAAGCAGGAGCGAGACAGCGAGGCCGCCATAACGCCGGCGATGGCCGGGCAGCAGCAGGCTGGGTGGACGGTCGGGCGCGCGCGTGGATCCCCCGGGTGTGCGGCGTGCGTGCGGCGAAAGATAACGGGCGCCGCTACCGGAGACGCGGCCGGAGCGGTGAAAAGCACGCGCGGGAGCCCGATGGGCTCCCGCGCGTGGGAGTGGATCGCCGTCGGCCGTCACTGCCTCCGGTCGGCCTCCGCCGGCGTGAAGCCGATGATCTGGACGCCGGCCCCGCGGGCCACGTCCATCGCCTGGATCACGTCCTGGTAGAGCCGGTTGGCGCCGGCCTTGATGAACAGCAGCTTGGCCGGCCGGGGATCGAAGATCGCGTGGATCTGGGTGTCCAACTGGTCCTTCGGCACCGGCTGGCCGTTGATCGCATAGCTGCCGTCGTCGTTGAGCTCCAGGACGATCTGGTTGTTCGCCTGCTGCGTCGCCGTGGCCTGCTCCGGCGGCGGGACCTGGACGTCCATGGCCATCCGCGACAACGGCTGCGTGATCATGAAGATGATCAGGAGCACGAGCAGGATGTCGATCATCGGAACGACGTTTGGCTCGGACGAGACCTCGCCTCGTGCTCCTCCGCCTCCTCCTGCCATGTCACTTCTCCTTGTTCTGGTCGTGGTCGCCGGCGAAGGCGCTCGCGGCCGTCTGGTTGGGCTCGGTGATCGCCGCCATCACCCGAACGCCGGCGCGTCTCGCGGTCTCGACCGCTTCCTGGATCCTGCCGTACTTGAGCTGGTTGTCGGCCTTGAAATAGAGGACCTTGTCCTCCTCCCGGGCCGCGTAGATCGAGCGCAACTGGTCTTCTAGGGTGCCCTCGGGTAGGGCCCGGCCGTTGAGGAAGTACCGGCCCGCCTCGTCGATCCCGAGGATCACCTCGTTGTCGCCCTCCGGCCGGGGGTCGAGGTTCTTGCCCTTGGGCAAGGTGGCCTTGAACCCGGCGGCGATCAGCGGCGTCACGATCATGAAGATGATCAGCAGCACGAGCATGATGTCGATCATCGGCACCACGTTCGGCTCGGAGCGGACCGAGGTCTGCCCCGCCCTGCCGATAGCCATTGCCATGGCCCTTCCTCCTAAACCGGGTGAAAGTCGGTCCGCCGCTCAGCCCGAGATCTGGCCGCTACCGGTGACCGCCTTCTGGGCCTGGAACTCCTTGGTGAAGATCGAGCGGCCGAACTCGCTCCCGACGCTCTTGATGAGGTAGTCGATGAGCTCCTTCGAGGTGTAGGTCATCTCGACGGTAAGGTTCTCGATCTTGGTGGTGAAGTAGTTGTACGCCCACACCGCCGGGATCGCGACCATGAGACCGAAGGCGGTGGTGATCAGCGCCTCGGCGATACCGGCCGAGATGCCGGCCAGGCCGCCGGAGGCGCCCTGCGACGCCATGCCGGTGAAGGCGTTCACGATACCCATCGTGGTGCCGAGGAGGCCGACGAACGGCGCGGTAGCGCCGACGGTGGCCAGGATGCCGGTGCCGCGCTTGAACTCGGCCAGCACGATCAGCATCTGCCGTTCCACCGCCCGCTCGGCCGAGTTGATGTCGGCGGCGGTGATGGTGGCCCGGTCGCGCAGCAGGGGCTTCACCTCGGCCAGCGCCTCGCCCAGCACCCGGGAGACATGGCTCTTCTTGTTCTTCTCCGCGAGGCTGATCGCCTGGTCCAGGTTCTCCTCCTGGATGGCGCGGGAGAACTGGGGGGCGAACTTCCGGGTCTCCCGCTGGGTCCGCTGGAACTGGATGAACTTCGTGATCATGACGGTGAGCGACCAGATCGACATGAACGCCATCACGAAGACGACGCCCTTCGCGAACCAGCCCATCGATTGCCAGAGGTGAATCAGGTCTAGACTCATCGGAACGTCTCTCCTCGCGGTTTATTGGCCGACCTTGAACGAGATGCGCTGCTGCACCAGTTGTCGCACCGGCTGCCCCTTGAACTTCGCCGGCTTGAAGACGCCCTTGAGCAGCGCCTCCTTGGCCGGTTCCACGAACGCCGGATGGGTGGCCTTCATCACCTTGAAGGATGCCGGCTCCGCGTGCCCGGTGGTGTCCACCACGTACTGGAGATCCACCGCACCGGCGATCCCGGCGCTTTGCAACACCGGCGGATAGCGCGGAGTCGGGATCGAGATCGGCCGGACCGGGTCGTCCAGCTGCGCCTCCAGGAACACCTCGCCCGACACCTCGACCGGCCCGGTGCCGCCCACGATCCCGGCGGCGATGCCACCCTCCACGCCCTTGCCGGTGAAGTCCTTCGGGTCGAAGGGCTTCTGCTCCAGGTCCACGGGCGGGATGTCCTTCGGGATGTCGGTCGGCGCGACCACGGTCTGGAACCCCTTGGGCGGGGGGTTCTGCGAGACGATGACGTCGGGCGGCGGCTGATCGGGTGGGGGGGGCGGCGGCGGCGGCGGCGGCTTGAGGAAGACCATCGTGGTATCCGCCACGATGTTCTTGATCGTTTCGGCCGCACCGGCGGTGACCTTCACGGCCGCGAAGATGACCGCGGCGTGCACCAGGAGCGACAGAACCGTCTGTCCGAACGACTTCTTGGACTTGTCCTGTGACTCGATCAGGTTCTCGAACACGCAACAGCCTCCAGGGGAGGGTAATCGTGCCGGGCAAGCTAGCATCCCCTGGGTGGCGTCGCTTTTGCCTGAACATGACAATACGATGACAGCCGGATGAGATAAGCGGGGCAGCGGGGCGGGGCACGCGCACTAGGTGGTCCCGGCAACGGCCCCGGACACCCGTCCGGGCGTGTCCTGCCCCGCCACCCCGCTGCCCTGCTGCGCTGCTTTCGGCAGCCTGACCGTAAATACCGTTCCCCGCCCCGGCCGGCTCTGAACCGTAATGGAACCGCCGTGCGCTTCGGCTATCCACTTGGTGATCGCGAGGCCCAGCCCGGTACCGGGCCGGTCCCCCGTGCGGGTGCGGGCCTGGTCGGCCCGCCAGAAGCGCTCGAAGATGTGAGGCAGATCACCGGCGGCGATGCCGATCCCGGAATCGGACACGGCGAAGGTGACGTACCCGTCCTCTTCGGCCAGGCGCAGGCCGACTTTCCCGCCCGAACCGGTGTACTTGATCGCGTTGGTCACCAGGTTGAGCAGCATCTCCCGGATGCGGTGCCGGTCCACCGACAGGCGGACCGCGGTAGGAGGCATCTCGGTCCGTACCGTGATGCCCGCCGTCTCCCCCAGCATGCCTGCGGTTTCGGCCACGTCACCGAGGAGATCGCGCAGGTCGCTCTCCTCCACCGCCAGAGGCGTCCGCCCCTCGTCCGCGCGCGCGAGGGTGAGCAGGTTCTCCACCATCTCGGACATCTGGTTGATCTGGGCCAGGGTCTCGTCCAGCGACTGGATGATCTCGCCTGGTGTGCCGGGGTGAACCAGCGCCCGCTCCACCCCCGCGCGGAGTACCATCAGCGGGGTCTTGAGCTCGTGGCTCGCGTCGGCGGTGAAGCGGTGCAGACTGGAGAAGCTCTCCTCCAGCCGGGCCAGCATCCGGTTCACCGTGAGCGCGAGCCGGGCCATCTCGTCCCCCGACATGGGGACCGCGAGCCGGCGGTGGAGGCTCCGCCCGTCGCTGATCGCCTCCAGCTCGTCCATGATCCCCTGGACCGGGCGGAGGCTGGTCCCCGCCAGCCAGTAGCCCACGATCCCGGCCCCGATCAGCACGATGGGTGCGATGAGCAGCATCGAGCGCAGCAGCTCTCCGGGGCCGAACGCGACCTGTCGCACGGGTGTGGCGACCAGCACCCCGCCGATGTCGGGACCGGCACTCTCGATCCGCAGCGCGAGATACCGTGCCGCCCCGACCGGGGAGCTCAGGCTCAGGTCGCCCACCTGCGTGGGCAGCCGGAGCGAGTCGAGAACGTTGCTGAGATTCTCCAGGTCCGAGGCGCGGAGCTGGCGGGCCGATTCCGAGAGCGCGAGCACCCGACCGCCGGTGTCGGCTACCACGAGGTAATCGCGCACGGCCTCGAGATAGGCGCTGATTCCGGGGTCGAGCGCCGGCCGGCTGTCGCCGCTGGTGACAATGCGCCCGAGCACGTTGTAGGACTCGGTGAGCCACCGCTCGGCCAGCTCCGCCTCCAGCAGCAGCCGCTGGTCCAGCTCCCGCACCGCCGACTGCCGCCGCTCCAGGTACAGCAGCGAGCCGAAGGCCAGGACGGTCACACCCAGGGCCACCGTGTACCAGTAGGTGAGCCGCCGGCGGATGGTGGTCATCTCAGGCCTTTACCACGTAGCCGACCCCACGCACCGTGTGGACCAGCTTCTGCGCCTGCCCCGAGTCCACCTTCTTGCGGAGCCGGTTGATGACGACGTCCACGATGTTGGTGCCTGGATCGAAGTGGTAGTCCCAGGCGTATTCGGTGATCAAGGTCCGGGACATGACCCGACCGGCATGGCGCATCAGGTACTCGAGGACGGTGTACTCTTTCGGGGTGAGCTCGATCGGCACCCCGGCCCGGTGCACCTCGCGGGTGGCGGTGTCGAGCTCCAGATCCGCTACCCGGAGCACCGGAGCCCGGATCTCCTTGGGGCGGCGGCCCAGCGCCTCGACCCGGGCCAGCAGCTCCTCGAAGGCGAACGGCTTGGTCACGTAGTCGTCCGCCCCGGCCCGGAGGGCCTGCACCTTGAAGTCCACCGCGTCCTGCGCCGTGAGCACCAGGACCGGGGTCGTATTCCCCCGGTCGCGCAGGGTCCGGAGCACCTCGAACCCGCTCATACCCGGCAGGCGGAGGTCGAGCACGATGAGATCGTAGCGCCCGCCGGAGGCGAGCCGGAGCCCCTCCATGCCGTCGTCCACCAGGTCCGCATGGTAGCGTTGCTCCTCCAGTCCGCGCTTGACGTATTGGCCGACCGTACGATCGTCCTCGATCACCAGGATCTTCATGCCGCCGCCGGCAGGTGGACCCGGAATCGCGCCCCTCGTCCGGGCGCGCTGTCCACCTCGATCCGCCCCCGGTGCGCCTCCACGATGGCGTAGCAGATGGAGAGCCCGAGCCCGGTGCCTCGGCCCGGCGGCTTGGTGGTGAAGAAGGGCTCGAAGATCCTGTCCCGGTCGGCCCCGGCGACTCCGGGGCCGGTGTCGGCGACCTCCAGGAACACCTCGCCCGGGCGGCCGTCCACCCTCCCGGTGCGGACGATGAGCCGGCCGCCGTGCTCCATGGCGTCGGCCGCGTTCAGCATGAGCGCCATCAGCACCTGGATGAGCTGTTCGCGGCTGCCCAGGGCCGAGGGACTCTCGGCCGCGAGCTCACGCACCACGTCCAGTCGCTTGAAGCGATGATGGTGCTTGAGGAGGAAAAGGGTCTCGTCCACCAGCGGGTTCAGCGCCACCGGCGCCCGGGCCCCGCTGCGGGGCCGGCTGAAATCGAGCAGCCGGTCCACGATCCCGGTGCAGCGCTCTACCTCCTTGTCGATGATCTCGAGGTACTCCGCGATATCCGCGGGGGCGTGCCCCGCGTCCTCCACCCGCGCCTGGATCGCCGCCACGCAGGCGCCGATGGTGGCGAGCGGATTGTTGATCTCGTGCATGACCCCGGCCGCGAGCTGGCCGATCGCCGCCAGCTTTTCCGCCTGGAGGATCTGTGCCTGCACCCCCCGCCAGTCGGTCACGTCCTCGCCGATGGTGATGACGTGGGTGATGGTGTCGCCCTCCAGCCGCATCGGGATCTTGCTCAGCCGGAAGTACCGCACCTCGCCCCCATGCTTCACCTCCAGCTCGCTCTGCTGGATCTCGCCGGTCGCGAACACCCGGTCGAACTCGGCCCGGAGCTGCTCCCGGCTCTGGCGGGTCAGCACATCGAACACCGGCCGGCCCACCACCTCGCCGCGCCGGAGTCCCTGGGTGCCGGTCTCCCGCTTGCGGTTCCAGATCTGGATCCGATAGTCCCGGTCCACCACGTAGAGCCCCACCGGCAGGCTGTCGATGACCAGGCTGATGAAGTGCTCCTGGGCCTCGATTTCCCGGGACTGGGCGGCGACCTCGCCCGCCAGGTCCTCCGACAGCTCGAGCGAGGCGAGATAGGGGGCCAGCAGGTCGGCGATCACGGGGAGGCCCTCCGCGGCGGCGTTCCCGGGAGCGGGACTGACGTCGAGGAGCCCGATCCGGAGGCCCTCGTGCTCCAGCGGGACTCGGCTGCCGGCGCGATCGGCCGGAGGCGCGTCGTCGAGGGAGTGCACCGGCGGCGGAAGGACCCGGGCCGGTGGTGCGCAGACCGGCCGGAAGGTGGCTCCGCCGGGGGTCCGCATCCAGAGGGTGAGCGACTGGGCCCCGACCCCCTGCCGCACCGACTCGGCCACCGCGGCCACAGTCGCGTCGCTCGCCATGCCCGCATTGAGCAGCCGGGCGACCGCCCGGACCAGGGCCAGCGCCCCACCCTCAGCGGGCATCGCGCGGACTGCCCCGGGGCAACGACGACCCGGCCACGCTAAGGATCCGCCACTCTCCCCCGATCCGCCGCATCACCAGGTGCTCCACGTAGTCCCGTTCCGAGGGCCCCACCCCGCCCGGCAGGGCCATGCGCCTTCGCAGCGTCAGCCAGACCGCTGCAAGGTCGCCGTCCTGCCTGAAATCGGTGCGAAGTACCCTGACATCGAAGGCCGAAGCATTGCCGTTTTCGACCATCCGCGCGATCACCGTGAGCGCGCTGTCGATCGGTAGCGCGTCCCCGACCGAGCGGGGGATCAGCGGCCCGGAGTAGTTCCCGTCCCGCCAGAACAGCCGCCGTACTTCGGCCCAGTCCCGCTCGCTCAGACTCCGGGCATATCGGGCCACCAGCGCCTGGACCGCATCCTCGTCCCGGCGGGTGCCGGTGGGGGTGCGGTCCTCGATCCGACAGGACACCGCGCCAAGCAGGGCGAGGCCCAGCAGCGCGAGGGAAGGCCCGCGCATCACGGCAGGGCGCGAATCCGCTCGAGCAGCTCGCGGTTCTCCCGCCGGTTTCGGGTTGCCTCCTCCGCGAAGGACCAGCGCATGATCCCGTCCCGGTCGATGAGAAAGTAGGACCGGTTGGAGTGGAACCGGTCCTCCACCAGGGTGCCGTACCGCCGGCACACCTCGCGCTTGAAGTCGCTCAGCAGATCCACCGAGATCCGCTCCTTGGCCCTGTACTCCCGGAGTGTGGGAATCGAATCCACGCTGATCGGCAGCAGCACCGTGTCGGCGGAGCGGAAGGACTCGAAGTCCTCGTTGAAGGCGCAGAGTTCCGCGGTGCAGGTCGAGGTGAAAGCAAGCGGGAAGAAGGCCAGCAGCACCTTCTTCCCGCGGAGCGAGGACAGGGTCACGTCGGCGCCCGAGGTGGACGGGAGGGTGAAGTCCGGCGCCGGCGCGCCCGCCTCGATCACTTCTTAGCCGCCGAATCGAACCGCCGCCCGATGTCGGTCCAGTTGACCACGTTCCACCACGCCCCGACGTAGTCGGGCCGGCGGTTCTGGTACTTGAGGTAGTACGCGTGCTCCCACACATCACAGCCCAGGATCGGGGTCTTCCCGCCCATGATCGGGGAGTCCTGGTTGGCCGAGCTCTCGATGGCGAGCTTGCCCTTCTCCATCACCAGCCAGCCCCAACCGCTGCCGAACCGGCCGACGCACGCCTTGGCGAACTGCTCCTTGAACTGGGCGAACCCGCCGAAGGCCTGGGTCAGTGCCTGGCCCAGGGCTCCCGTGGGCTCCTTGGCCCCGCCCGGCGCCATCATTTCCCAGAAGATCGTGTGGTTCGCGTGTCCGCCGCCGTTGTTGCGAACCGGCGTGCGCACCGCCTCCGGCAGGCTCTCGATGCCCTTGAGCAGCTCCTCCAGCGACTTCTTCTGCAGATCGGGGTGAGGCTCGAGCGCGGCATTGAGGTTGTTTACGTACGCGGCGTGATGCTTGTCATGATGGATCCGCATCGTCTGCTCGTCGAGGTGCGGCTCCAGGGCGTTGTACTCGTACGGAAGAGGGGGAAGGGAGAACGCCATGACCTGCTCCTGATGAAAGAACTCGCAAGAATCCGAATGACTTACGCGGCCTCGAAGCGCCAAATATGGACCCGGCCGGGAGAGGGGTCAACGCGGCTCCGCCGGCTGCCGGGATCGGGCTGGTGCGAGCGCCGACGCCACTCCCAGGGCCGCGAATGCGGTATATACCACCTCCACCCGGAGACCGGCCGCGAGGACCGGCAGGGCGCCCCAGCCGGCGAGCAGGATCCCCACTCCGGCAGCCAAGGAGGACGCGCGCGCCTGGCGCGGGGCCAGCCAGGCGGAGATCTCGAGCGCCACCGCCGCCCCGCCGAGCCACCACGCGCCGGACAGACCTTCCGCCGCGCCGCTTACCAGGCCGAGCAGTGCCGCGCCACCGGCGAGCGACGGCCAGCGACCGGCGGCTGCCGCCTGCCAGATGCCGAGCAGGAGCAGCGGAAACACGGCCGGACGCCAGTGCGCCACTCCTGACGGTAGCCCGGCAAGGGCCACCCGCGCGACCAGGAGGAGGCCGACCGGAGCGGTGAGGCCAGCGAGTACCCTCCGGGGCAGCGGCCACAGTCCGGTGAGGCTCCATGCCGCCAGCAGGACGAGTGGCGCGAGCAGGGATTCAGCCGCGGGGCTGAGCGGGAGGTCGGGGAGGCCGCGAATGGCGAGTCCCTCGTCTCCGGCGATCACGGCGAAGAGCCGGTAGGCCGGCGCGAGCGCCAGCAGGACGAGAACCGGGACCACCGGGAGGGCGCGCGTCCCGGCGTCCGGGCCCAGGCGCCATCCCGCCACCCCCGTGGCAATGGCGCCCAGGAACACCACGGCCAGGTGAGGCCCCGACCCGGTCGCCAGGGCCCCGGCGAGCAGCAGAGCCAGCCAGTGGACAGGCAAGCCGACCGCCCGGTCCGCCGGGGCCCGAGCCCAGCGCCGGCGCAGGGCAGCGGCCCCGTACCCCACCAGGACGCCGGTGGCCAGAAGCGCCGCCAGCGCAGCCAGGGTCAGCGCGGGTGGTGCGGGGGCGGCGAAGCGGAGCGCCCTGGGCACGAGAATGAGCGCACCGGAGGCAATCGCGGCGGCCGCCGGGTACCCTCGTTTCCCGGTGCGCGCCCCCCACCAGGCGCCCAGCACGGCACAGCCGATCCCGAGCAGAATCAGACCTGTGTTCACGGCCACGAAGTCCGGCGGCGCGGGTGACGCGCCCGGGCTCGACTGCCACGCCGCCAGTCCGAGGGCGAGCGCCCCGAGCCCGGCCCCGCAGATCCGCCGGGCGGGCCCCGGAGGGAGCAGCGCGGCCCCGAGCACGAGGGCAAGCCAGGCTGCCGTGAGATGTGGATCGAGACTTGCACTCATGCCGGCCCGTAACCCATTCGCATCGGCCAGGATCACGCCATTCCCCGCGGGTAATCGCGGCCTGGCCCCGGGCGGGCGCCCCTTCTGGCTCCTGCCCGACAGGGTGAAACGCAACCGGTGCTGGATAAACGCAAGGCACCCCCTCTTCACAGAAAGCACCACGTGACCGCCACGATCGATCCCGTCACGGGCCTATCCACTGAACCCCAGATCCAGGAGAGCACGATCCACCGCCGTCCGGCGCGACGGAAGATCTGGCGCCCGGCCAGCGAGCTGGCGGTAGACCTGGGCACCGCCAATACCCTGGTGCTGGTCAAGGGAGAGGGCGTCGTGCTGAACGAGCCCTCGGTGGCGGCCGTGGATCAGGCCACCGGGAACATCATGGGGATCGGGCTCGACGCCAAGCGGATGCTGGGTCGAACCCCCGATGGGATCCTCGCGGTCCGCCCGATGAAGGACGGAGTCATCGCGAACTTCGGGGTGGCGGAAAAGATGCTCCGGTTCTTTCTCCGGCTGGTGATCGACCGGAGCATCCTCAAGGTCAAGCCGAGCGTGATCGTGTGTGTCCCGTCGGGAATCACCGAGGTCGAGCGCCGGGCCGTCCGCGACTCGGCCAGCTCGGCCGGGGTCAAGCGCCTGCACATGGTGGCGGAGCCGATGGCCGCAGCGATTGGAGTCGGGCTCCCGGTCGACACCCCCGTCGGCAACATGGTCATCGATATCGGGGGCGGAACCACCAACGTCGCAGTGATCGCTTTGTCCGGCATCGTCTGCGACGCCTCGATCCGTACCGGCGGCGACGAGCTGGACCAGTCCATCGTGCAGTACATGCGCAAGACCTATAGCCTCCTGATCGGCGAACCAACGGCCGAGCGGATCAAGATCCGGCTCGGCTCGGCGGTCCCGCTGGTGCCCGAGGAGGAGATGGACGTGAAGGGCCGGGACCTGGTCTCCGGTCTTCCCAAGACGGTCCGAATCGATTCGGCCGGGATTCGCGACGCGATGCAGGAGCCGGTCTCCCGGATCGTGAATGCCGTGCGCCGCGCCCTGGAGATGACCCCGCCGGAGCTGGCCAGCGACATCCTCGAGCGGGGGATCGTCCTGACTGGGGGAGGCGCGCTCATCCGGGGGCTGGACCAGCTCCTGATGGAAGAGACCGGGCTTCCCGTCCGCCGCGACGAGGATCCTCTGACCTCGGTGGTACGCGGCACCGGCCGCATCCTCGACGATCGTGCCCGTTTCGGCTCCGTGCTGACAACCTGAGCTTTCCGGCCGGTGCTCCCGGCCGGGTATCCCGCCCCACGCGCCGGCGTTCCCGCCCACGGGCGAGGCGTCCGGCGCGCGGTTCTTTTGTGGGGGCCGAGCCACAGGTCCAGCCTACACTTCCGGTCCCGCCAGGAATTGCACCGGTGCGCGCGGTGTCGCAGAGCTCGACGAAGCGGCCCCGCAACCGGCCGGGCGTGAAGCGCTTACTCGAGCGGTCCGGAGCAAGGTCACCGCCGGGCCCGGGGTGGCATATCTCTGGCGCCCGCCCATGGTGAGTCCTGGAAGGAGTATCCGTCATGCAGTCGTCACGACTATTTCTCGTCACCGTCGGCGCGCTCGCCCTCGGCGGGACGCGAGAACCGCCCGTCGAGGCCCCGAGGCCGAGCGGGGCCACCCCCTCGCCGGAGCACTGAGATGAGCACCCCCTGGGACGTGCTGGTCATCGAGGATGACCAACTCGACCGTGAGCTGGTGAAAGAGCTGCTGGCCCTGCGCGCCCGCGGGCGGGCGAGGCTGACCGAGGCCCGCGACCTGAAGACCGGCCTCGAGCTGCTCGCGGGGCGGGGGTTCGATCTGGTGCTGCTCGACACCAAGCTGCCCGACGCGAGTGCCCTGTACGCCCTCCGAGCCGTGGGTGATCAGGCGCCGGGCACGCCGATCCTGCCACACACCGGGTACATCAGCCCGCAGGCCCGCCAGACCGCCCGCCAGCGCAGCGCGTTCGAGGCGGTGGTCCGGGGTGAGCTCAATCCGCTGTGGGGGGCCGCGCACAAGCTGCTCACCCTGGAGCCTGCCCCGGCCGATCCCCCAGGAGCGGTTCAGGCGGTCGGCGGCTGAGGCTGCCATGAGCACCTGGACCTGGTTGCGATGGCGGACGGCCGCGGGTAGCGTAGTGACGACCACAGCCGCACTGCGGCCGGCATCGTCACTCCAACGGGGGAGGTCGTCCGTGGCAGCGAGCGGTCGCAGGCGGAGCAAGCCCATGGCGCCCAGGGGCCGGGAGGCCCGGCTCCGGTCCGAGTTCGGCTACCTCTATCCCGGTATCGAGCCGGGGAGCTGGGTGTCGGTCGAATCGCTGATCAACCAGGTAGTCACGCTGCTGTACGGCGACCCAGCCAAGTCCGGCGTGATCACCGGGTCCCGCCTGCTGCGCGAGGACCACTTCGAGTTCCGTGGCAGCTCCCCCCGCCCCGAGGGCTGGCCCTCGGACCTCTCCCGCATGAGTGACGCGTCGGCCGAGCCGAAGGACGGGAAGTAGCGTCCCAGGCCGGTGTGACGGATGACCGCACCACATATCCACCTTTCCACTCCACCCGGGGCCGACGGCGGTCCCGGGGGGTAGATTGTGCCTGGTCATCCCTCGAGCGGGGCATCATGGTTCGGAAGACGCGGGAGCAGGTCTGGCGGGAGCTGGACGAGTTGGGAGAGGACGAGGTCCGGGAACGGCTGATGGCGAACCCGGACGAGAACGAGACCCGGCTGGCGCGGGAGTGGCTCGCGCGGAAGGAGCACGTCGCGTCCGAGCTGTCGGCGACCGCGGCCGAGGTGACCCCGGCTCTCGCGCCCCGGGCGGCGAGGCGGGGGGCGTCGCTCGCGTGGGTGGGTGGTGCGGCGCTGGTCGCCCTGTCGGCGGTGGCGCTGGGGTACTTCCTGGGCCGCCGGAGGCAGTGAGGTAGACGGAGGAGCTAACGGGGACGACAGGCACGCTTCGGCGCCACGTCTTCACCGGGGCGCTGCCTCATCCGTCCGGGTCCGATTCACCGAAGAACTCCGAAGACCGGCCGCCCCAGGGTGAAGATTCCCAAGGTGATCAGGCCAATCAGCAGCAGGTTGAGCCAGAGGCCAGCGCGCATCATCTGGCGGATCGTGACATGGCCGCCAGCGTAGACCAGGGCATTGGGCGGCGTGGCCACCGGCAGCATGAAGGCGCAGCTGGCGGCGAGGGCCGTGGGGATCGCGAGCACCAACGGGTCGGCATGCAATCCCACCGCAGTCGAAGCCACCACCGGCAGGAACGCGGCCGCGGTGGCGGTGTTGCTGGTGAGCTCGGTCAGGAACACGACGGCCGCCGTGACCGCCGCCACCACAAGCGCCATGGGGTAGCCCGTGAGGCCGCCCATTGCGTCCCCTATCCATCCCGCGAGGCCCGAGCTCTGAATCGCGGCGGCTAGCGAGAGTCCCCCGCCGAAGAGGAGCAGAATTCCCCAGGGTATTCGTTCCGCCTGAGACCAGTCCAGAGGGAACTCCCCCCGGCGCCAATTCACCGGAACAACGAACAGCAGAATCGCCCCGGTAACCGCGATAGCGGTGTCGGATAGCCCCGGCAGCCACGATTCCACCAGCGGCTGGAGCACCCATGCCAGAGCGACAGTGGCGGTGATCCCTCCCACGATGGCCTCGGGCCGGCTGAGTGGGCCGAGGGAACCCAGTTCCCGTGCGATCATCGCCCTTCCGCCGCCGACCTCGCTCAGGCCCAGCGGGAACACCAGCCGGGTGAGCAGGACCCAGCAGATGGGCAGTGCCACAAACACGAGAGGCAGCGCAAACGCCATCCATTGCGCGAATCCAATCCGAATTCCATAGCTCTCTGCCATGAACCCGGCCAAGAGGGCGTTGGGTGGAGTGCCGATCAGGGTGGCCATGCCGCCTAGGCTGCTCCCATAGGCAATCCCCAAGAGCAGGGCGACCGGAAGGTTGTCGCCGACGGATCCCCTGGGCTCCGGCCCCGTCAGGCCGATGACCGCGAGGGCCATCGGCAACATCATCACAACCGTGGCCGTGTTACTCACCCACATGCTGGTGAGCGCAGCCGCCAGCATGAAGCCGCCGACCAAGCGCGCCGGGCTGGTTCCGACCGTAGAGAGAATCGAGAGCGCCATCCGCCGGTGCAGCCCGCACCGCTCCAAGGCCTGAGCCAAGAGGAACCCGCCCAGAAACAGAAACACGATAGGGTTGGCGTAGGGCGCGGTCGCCTCGGCTATGGCCGTTACGCCGAGAGCCGGCAGGAGTATGATCGGCAGCAGTGCGGTTACCGGAATCGGCACCGCCTCGGTCATCCACCACGCGGCCATCAGGAGCCCAATGCTCGCCACCCTCCAGGCCGGCTGCACCATGCCGCCGGGTGGCGGGACCTGAAGGAGAAGCAGAAAACCAAGGGGACCGAGGAGCAGACCGGTTCGGCGCATCTACGACGGACTCGTCGAGCCTGGGACACCCTGTCGCACATGGTAGGCTACATGCGGTTCAAGCCCCGGTGAGGGCGCACGACGGTGCAGGTGCCGCGCCGGGTGCGGTCCATCCCCAGGCATGGCTGCGCCACGGCCTAGGTGTGACTCCCGCGAAGCTGCAACCCGCACGGCTGAGACGAGAAGCCTGAGGCGCTCCACTGGCTCCTGTTTCCCATTAGGAAAAGCAATGTCACGCCGGTGTCACCGCTCTGCTGCTTGACGGTCAGCGTGATGACGACTGGTTCCGCCAGCGCGGCGCATCCTGCTGTATCCCGGACTTCCAGTCCCCAGACGCCATTCAACTCCGAGTAGGCCACTCTTCTTGATGGCCCGCTAGGGGCATTGTCGCCGCAGCCGACCAATATCAAGGCGCCGCAAAGGAAGATACGCCACCAGCTGGCCCGCCTGTGAATACCCCGGTGCATCATAGAGCCCCTCGGGTACAGGAAGCTCTCCCGTATCGAGCGTCCTGTGCGGCCGCGCTGCCCGCGCTCCTAGGCCGAGGCCCGTGTAGCGCGCTCGGTCCTGCGGCGCGGCCTCCCTGCGGGTGGAGGCCCCTGTCTAGAACCCTCGGGCCAGAATGGTGCCGTTCACCGTCTGCAGCTCGATCGTACCCTGCCCTCCCCCGAGCGTGCCCGTGAGGGAGGTGGGGGTGCTCACCAGGTTCTGAAACGACAGGTTACTGGTGTTGATCTGCCCGTTCACGAGGTGCGCCGCAAACCGCGCGGAGGTGCCTTGGGGAATGTCGAGGGTCACGTTCCCGTTCACCGTCGCGAGGTCGATCACCCCGCCGGTTCCCATGACCGCCCGGCAGGTAATGTTGCCATTGATCAGAGCGCCGGTGATGGAGCCGGTCAGCCCGTCCAGCGCGACGACGCCGTTGACGTTCTTCACGCTCGCGACCAAACGCCCCGGCACGGTGAGCGCGTAGTTCACCACCAGCCTCCGGCCGCCGTTGTCCTGTGGCTGCACCGTGCGGATGACGATCTCGTTTCCCACCTCGGAGACCACGATCTGAAGCCTGTTGAGGAAGTTCTGGGCGTCGGTGCTGCTCTCCGACCACACCTGCCGCTCGCCCCGGATGGTGAACGCCCCGGTTGCGGTAGTGCCGATCACGTCAATGATCCCGTTCACCCCTTCCACCCGAAAGCTGGTCCGCGGGGTGGCGTCGAGATCAACCGACACCGGAGCACTGGCCATGAAGTTCTGATTCTGTACCCTGTCGATGGTACCCGTCGAGTCGCTGCAGGCGAGCACTGCCGACGCGGCTCCAGCCAGCTGCGCGCTGCGCTTTGTCATCTCCCACCTCCATACGAGCCTCTATCCGGTCTGGCCACGCTTACGAGGCCCCTTGCGGCAGCGGTATCGGCCGACGCAGGGGCGCATGGACAGCCTCGCCCGCTCGCGGCTGGCAGGTACATTGCATCTCGACGAGTGAAGTAATTGTGAAAATCCCCCTAAGACCGATGCCGACCCATACCCGGTCGGCCTTCCGGGTTTCTACCTCAGCTCCACCCAGCGGCTCCGTCTCCCACGGAGGAATGCCCCCAGCCAGCAGCGCACACGATTGCCGAGCTACAGCGCATGACGATGGAGCAGTTGATCCGCGAGGATGACGGGATAGCCAGAGCCCAAGAGCGCACCGGTAGGAGTCAACTACTAGCGGACGGGATCAGGCGGCGTGAGGCATCCCCCGGGCCTTACCGTGGTGAACGTGGTCGCCGTGGTGCTGTCGGTCGTCTGCGGGCGCGGCTGAGAAATGAAGAGCTGTTGATACAGTTCCGTCTTGCTCGCTGTGAGGGCCTTCTCACGGCTTTTTCCCACCCGCTTCACCCCGTACACCCTATATAGGGTCGCCCACTGCCTGCCTTGGGCCGCCGCACGCCTTCCCTCTGGATTCGACTTGAGGCTGAAGTAGAACACCGAGCACGTCAGTTCAGTCGCAGCGCGGTTATGGCGAGCTGTCCCCGTTCGCCACAACCCAGAGGAGACCCTATGCGATACCCACTGCGCGGTGTCTTCTACCTGCTCGCCGTCACTCTCGTCGCCAGCTGTGGCGGCGATAGCCCCAATGAGCCTGAGCCCCCCTTTCCTGATGTGGCGGGGGTCTATGAGATCAGTGGTGGCTTCGATGGTATCCCGAGCACCAATGCCTCGTTCACGGGAACCCTAGAATTGACGCAGGCAAGTCGAGCGAGTGGCGCCCTCGGGGGGACCGTCGCGATTGTGGCTACACTTGCCGGTGACGTCTTCAATGTCGCCGATGATGACGTCAGCCCGGCGAATGTATCGCCTGGCGGGGTGATCTCCTTCACCGCAGCCGATCCGAGCGGCACGTGGACGTTCACTGGGACACTGTCGGGTAACACGATCAGTCAGGGTAGGCACACGATTTCCGACGGCACTCAGAGTTTCTCGGGAAGCTGGCAGGGCACCCGAACCGCTACGGCGGCAATCGGGGCGAAGTCGGTTGGACAGCCGCTCTCACTGTCTGAGATCGTCGGCCGTCTGCGACGCTGATTCGGAAAGAGCCACCGCCCAAGAGACTTCGGCTGCCACTAACGCACGCCGCCGATAGCAGAATGGGCACAGAATGGGCACCACCGGGTCAGTTTCGGCTGACCCGGGTGGTGCCCATCTCTTGCCTATCACGTTGTGGGAGAATGGCTTCCGGAGGAGTGGAGCGGACCGGGATCGAACCGGCGACCCCCTGCTTGCAAAGCAGGTGCTCTCCCAGCTGAGCTACCGCCCCGAGCCTCACGCTGGGTGCAACTTATACTGCCGTGGCCCCGGTGGCACCTTCGTCGATGTGGTGCCGCCGAGCACCCCCGAGTCGCTCAGCGGACTCCCAGGGCTTTCAGGGCCGCGTCGTAGTCAGGTCCGCTGACGTAGACCACGTAGCCGTAGCCCCCCCGGCCATCGGCCACGCCGCTCGAGGCGTAGACGTTGACCTTGGCTTCATAGAGTTTCGTGTGGACCGCCGCCAGGGAGCCCAGCGCGTCCTCTCCTTGAACCAGCAGCGCGGCGTAGGGTCCGTCCAGCGCCAGCTGCGCGTTCCTGGCCTCGCTCACCGTCTTGGCCACGTCGTCCGGGAACAGGGTGAGCTGAGTGCGGTTGGGCCCGAACGGCACGGCGGTGAAGGCCAGCAGGTTGATGTCCTTTTCCGCCAGCAGGGTCAACAGCTTGAGGGCCTGCCCCGGCTCGTCCGCCACGGTGGTGTAGAAGTACTCGGCGCGCCGTACCTGATATGCCATGGGTGCTCCCTTTTCCGCTGAAACCTAACGTCCCGTGCCGATCCGGCGAGCGAAACATCGTGAAGAAGATTTCATCCGCTCTTTCATGATTTCTTCCCGTTCCGCCCCTAGACTCCCAAAGATGTCATCGATGACTGCCGTCGCGCTCCCCTCGATCATCCAGGGCGGCATGGGCATCGGCGTCTCCAACTGGCGCCTCGCCCGCGCGGTGTCCCTCCGCGGCCAGCTCGGTGTAGTCTCCGGCACCGTGATCGACTCGCTCTTCGTGCGTCGGCTCCAGGACGGTGATGCCGGCGGCCACCTCCGTCGCGCGATGGCCCACTTCCCCCTGCCCGGCATCGCCGCCGAGGCGATGCGGCGGTACTTCCTGCCCGAGGGACATCCCGCCGGCACGCCCTACCGCGCCCTCACGATGTATCGGAGGGGCGTGACCCGGATCCGCGAAGAGCTCACCATGCTGGCGAGCTTCGTCGAGGTCTGGCTGGCGAAGGAAGGGCATACCGGGCTGGTCGGGATCAACCTGCTCACCAAGCTCCAGCTCCCCAATCTCGCCACCCTGTACGGAGCGATGCTGGCCGGAGTGGACTACGTGCTGATGGGAGCGGGGATCCCGCGGGAAATCCCTGCGGTGCTCGACTCCTTCGCGGCCCAGCAGGCCGGCACGCTCAAGCTGGACATCGAGAGCGCTGGTCCGGAGGTGGATGCCACCCTGCGGCTCGACCCGCGGGACTACTGGAAGGATGGCGCGCCCGGGCCGCTCGCCCGTCCGCGCTTCCTGCCGATCATCGCCAGCAACTCGCTGGCCACCATGCTGGCGCGGAAGGCGAGCGGCCGGATCGACGGCTTCGTGATCGAGGGCCCCACGGCCGGCGGGCACAACGCACCACCCCGCGGCTCCCTCCAGCTCAACCAACGCGGCGAGCCGGTCTATGGCGAGCGGGACGAGGTGGACCTGGCGAAGATCCGCGAGTTGGGGCTGCCGTTCTGGCTTGCCGGCGGCACCGGCTCGCCCGAGTCGCTGCGGGACGCCAGGCAGGCCGGCGCGGCCGGCATCCAGGTCGGAACACTCTTCGCCTACGCCGACGAGTCGGGACTGGCTCCGGAGCTGAAGTCCACGGTGCTGCGCGACGTCGGCCTAGGCCGGGTGGAGGTGTTCACCGATCCCCAGGCCTCCCCCACCGGATACCCGTTCAAGGTGGTCCGCTGGCCCGGAGATCCGACGTCCGCCGGCGAGCCGCGGGAGCGGGTCTGCGATCTCGGATACCTCCGCACGGCTTACGTCCGGCCGGACGGGCGGCTCGGCTACCGCTGCCCGGCCGAGCCGGTGGATGCCTACGAAGAGAAAGGCGGCCGACTGGAGGATACCGTCGGCCGCCGATGCCTCTGCAACGCGCTCCTGGCCAACGTGGGCCACCCGCAGGTGCGGGAGGACGGCCGGCTCGAGCCGCCGATCCTCACCAGCGGCGACGACCTCGAGTCCATCGGCCGTTTTCTCGGCGGACGCGCTCGCTACGCCGCCGGCGACGTGCTCGACTACCTGCTCGGGTCCGCCGACTAGGCGCGGGCCGCGGCCGCCTCGGCCAGCCGGGCTGACTTCAGCACGATTTCCGCCCCTGCCAGCACCTTCGAGACCGGGCAATTCTGCTTGGCCTTCTCGGCGGCCTGCCGGAACTCGCCCTCCGATATCCCCGGGACCTCGGCCTCGGTCTCCAGCTCGGTGCGGGTAATGGCGAGCTGCTTGGGATCGAGCGTGATCGTGGCCGTGGTCCGGATCGCCTTGGGTGTACGGCCCATCTCGACCAATACGCCGGAGAGCGCCATCGAGAAACAGCCCGCGTGCGCGGCCCCGATCAGTCCCTCCGGCGTGGCACCGGCCGCACCCTCGAACCGTGACGCGAAGGAGTAACCGGCCTCCAGAGCGCCCGAGCGGAACGTGCCGCTGCCGTCCTTGAGCCCTCCCCGCCACACCGCCTGCGATTGCTGTCTGATCATGCTGCTACCCTCCTCCAGGAGAAGCCGGAGTGGCTCCGGCGTCGA
>Ga0210102_1000160_pt1 | contig 20074 bp, 19 predicted proteins | sample RushOxbow_ThreeS_4_FD_185563 | JGI IMG/M metagenome (GOLD analysis project Ga0210102, IMG submission 185563) | Wetland microbial communities from San Francisco Bay, California, USA, that impact long-term carbon sequestration -... | ecosystem: Environmental > Aquatic > Marine > Wetlands ...
GAACTCCATCTGGTCGGCGTAGATGCGCCGGTTGGTCAGGATGAGGTATTCCGCCTTGTTCGGGACGTACGGCGCGTAGAGCAGCTCCATACCGGATTCCTCGGGCAGCCGGTTGCGCTTGTGTCCATTGCAGTGCCGGCAGGCCGTAACCACGTTCATCCAGCTGTCGCGTCCGCCGCGCGACAGCGGCGTGATGTGGTCGCGGGTCAGGCGAAAGAAGTTGTATTCGCGCCCGCAGTAGGCGCAGATCTGACGGTCGCGCCGGAACAGCTCGCGATTGTTGAGCGGCGGCACCTGGTTGAAGCCGCGCGCGGCGAGCGCCCGGCCCTTGATGGCGATGATCGAATGCGCCGTAATGCTGGAGCGCTCGCCGGTCAGGCGCGACAGGCCGCCGTAAAAGGTGAAGGTGCGCTCGCCCAGGGTCCAGGCGACCAGATTCTTCGCGTAATAGAAACAGGCCTGCTGCCAGCTGATCCAGCGATGCGGCACGCCGTGGCTATCGAGCGAAAGTATGAGGGGGCTTTCCATGGCACGAACCTTGAATGCGCGACGATTCTGCCAAGGCTGTTGTTGCTTTGCAATAAGCGCAAAAACAAAGGGCTGCGCGCACATCCTCGCAGCCCCTCGCAGGCTTGTCGCGCCGGCGGCGCGGGCGCCCGGGGCGCTAGCGACTGCCGACTGCGTCCTTGAAGCCCTGGCCGGCTGAAAATGCCGGGATGGTCTTCGAGGAAATCTTGATCTCTTTGCCGTTTACCGGGTTGCGGCCGTTGCGCGCCTTGCGCTTGCGCGGCAAAAAAGTCCCGAAACCGACGACCGTCACGCGATTGCCCTTGGCCACGTTCGATACGATGGCCTCGAACATCGCATTCACCGCTTCACCCGCTGCGACCTTGCTCAGGCTGCCCGACTTGGCGACGACCCGCACGAGATCCGACTTGGTGAAGACGGCTGGCATGACATTCCTCCTATGTCCATTCGGCCCGGAAGACGGGCTCTTTTCAAATGCTTCTCCCGCAACCATCGATTCGAGTCGACGTTGCGCCGACGAAACTCGCGAGAGAGCGCGAATCGTATCCAAATCAAAACCGGAACACAATGCGCGCGCGCAGGATTTTTTCGCAGGCAAGAGAATTTTTTTTCGCGCACAAGCATTTTTTCGCGAATGCAGGCGCAAGCAATTAACATTTGCGCATTGCATCGATTGATCGAACGATCAGGTCGAACCTGCAGCGCACCTTCCTGACGCCGAGCGTGCTGCTCGAAGCGCACGGCACGCAAAGTGCAGGCGGCGCGCCGATGCGGATCGATCGCGACCGCCCGATCCGCTTTGCCGAGGTTTCGGCGGAAAGTCGCCGCGTGGCGACAGCCTTGTCCCGCCCGGGGATCCGGCATGATGATCGCGTGGCACTTTGCCTTCCGAATGTATCTGCTTGGTTGAGTTGTTTTTTTGCCTGCGCGTGCGTCGGTGCGATCGCCATCTCTGTCAATACGCGCTTCAGTTCGCATGAAGTTGCCGGCATCGCAGGGCGTTCTGGCGCGAGACTGCGGGTCGGCCCGGCGGGATTCAAAGGCACTGATTTGCTGTCCGTTCTTTCCAGCGCGGCGAAGACCAGCCTCGCTGCACTCAGCCCGGTGCGGTTCGCGCAGTGAACGGCGGCGCGTGACGGCGGAGGTCGAGCGGTTCATCGCGGAGCTGCGCGAATTTTCGGCGCCGAACGTCTTCAATCCCTGGGCCGAGTACGATCCCGCGCACGACGCGTCGCGCCGCGCACCCGGCATCCGCGCGCGCCAGCTCGCAGCCTACCTCGCCGAACGCGCGTTGCGCGCGCGCCTGTTGCTGGTCGCGGAAGCCGCCGGCTATCAGGGCGCGAAGTTCTCCGGCATCGCGATGACCTCGGAGCGCATCCTGCTGGGGCATCTGGCGACCCGCGCGGTTGCGCCCGAAGCCGTGATCCGCGGGCCGATCGAGCGCACCAGCCGCGCGGCGCTCAAGCCGCTCGGCTTCAACGAGCCGACCGCAACCGTCGTCTGGGGCACTCTGCTCGGCGCAGGGCTCGACCCGCGCGCCTGGGTGAACTGGAACGCGTTCGCCTGCCACCCGCACCGGCCCGGCGAGCTGCTTTCCAACCGCACGCCCAGCCGCGCCGAGCTGGGGGCCGGCCGGCCGCTGCTCGGCAGCTTCCTAAAGCTGTTCGCGCGCGCGCAGGTCGTTGCGCTCGGCCGGCACGCGGCGCATTCGCTCGCGCTGCTCGACGTGCCGCATCGCGCCGTGCGGCATCCCTCGATGGGAGGTGCAGCGCGCTTTCGCGCCGAGATCCTGGCGATCGCCCGCGCGCTGCGCTAGCGCCTCGAAGCGTCGCCGGGCGCGAGCTCGGTGCCCGTGCGCTGCTCGACCCAGCGGATCAGGTCGCTCACGTTGCTGCCGGCCGCCGACTCCTGCAGCGCCGCAGCCCAAAGCTCTTCGCCGAGCGCGCTGACCGGCAGCGGCAGCGCCGCTTCGCGCGCAAGGGTCATGGCGATTCCGATGTCCTTCACCATCAGCTCGAGCTTGAACGGGTCGTCAAAGCGGCGGCTGAGGATGCGCTGGGCGATCTGGTTCTGCGTCACCCACGACATCCCGGTGGATTCGTTCAGCACCGCGTTCATCGCTGCCGGATCGAGCCCGCAGCGCTTGCCGATCACCAGACCCTCGGCGGTCGACAGGAAGTTGAGCGCCGTGATCAGGTTGTTGATGCACTTCATGCTGTGTCCGGCACCGAGCGGGCCCAGACGGAACACCCTGCGACCCATGCGCTGCAGGAGCGGCATGGCACGCTCGACCGGTCCCGCGTCGCCGCCCACCATGAAGACGAGCCGCGCATTCTGCGCGCCGATCTGCGCGCCGGAGACCGGCGCATCGACCATGGCCACGCCGCGCGCGGCGAGCGCCTCGCCGGTGCGGCGCGTGAGCCAGGGCTCGGAGGAGGACGTGTCGAGAAGCAATGTCCCCGCCGCGAGAGCGCCTGCGAGACCGTCTTCGCCGAGCGCGACGCGCTCGACTTCGCGCCCGTTCGGCAGCATGGTGATGACGACGTCCGCCTGCGCGGCAAGCCGCCGCGGCGTCTGCGCAATCGACGCCGCCGGATGCGCCTCGGCGAAGCGCCGCGCCGCCGCCTCGCTCAGGTCGTGGACCGTCAGGCGATAGCCCGCCGCGAGCAGATGCCCGGCCATCGGCGCACCCATGACGCCCAGGCCGACGAATCCGATGCGCGGCAATGCCATCGGCGATTCATCCGCCGGCGGTGGCTAGGCGGACTTCAGCAGCAGATTGAAATGCTCGACCGCCGGTGGCGCGGCGAAGAACGGCCCGACGATGGCGCGCCACTCCTGGAACGCGGGCGAGCCGCGGAAATCCACCGTATGGTTCTCCACGCTATCCCAGAAAACCATGAGCACGTAGCGCTCGGGCGATTCGATGCTCTTGTTGATCTTGTAGCCGCGACAGCCCTTGGCTTTGGAGATCACGCGCTCGACGCCCTGCTTGATCGCGGAGTCGAATTCGGCCTGCTTGCCAGGCTGGATACGGATGTCTGCAAGTTCGAGAATCATGCCTGCCCCCGTCAAAGTCCTTCGAACAGCGGCGTCGACATGTAGCGCTCGGCGCTTGAAGGCGCGAAGCACACTATCGTCTTGCCCTTGTTCTCGGTGCGCTTGGCGATCTGCAGCGCGGCATGGATGATCGCGCCAGACGAGACCCCGACCGGGATGCCATCGAGCTTCGCCACTTTGCGCGAGGTGCTGAACGCGTCCTCGTTCGCCACGCCGATGATCTCGTCGATCAATTTGGTATCGAGGATCTCGGGCACGAAGCCGGCGCCGATGCCCTGCAGGGGGTGCGGGCCCGGCTGGCCGCCCGCGAGCACCGCGCTGTCCTTGGGCTCGACCGCGACGATCTTGAGTGCCTTGTTGCGCGGCTTGAGCACGCTGCCGCAGCCGGTGAGCGTGCCGCCGGTGCCCACGCCGGAGACGATGAAGTCGACCTTGCCGCCGGTGTCGGCCCAGATCTCCTCGGCGGTGGTGCGGCGATGGATCTCCACGTTCGCCGGGTTGCCAAACTGCCAGGGCATCACCGCGTTCGGAATCTCCTTGAGCAGCTTGTGGGCCGCGTCGATCGCGCCCTGCAGGCGCTGCTCCTTCGGCGTGATGACCATCTCGGCGCCGAGCAGCGCGAACATCTTGCGCCGCTCGATCGACATCGACTCGGGCATCGTCAGAATGCAGCGGTAGCCACGCACCGCGCACATGAACGCGAGCCCGATGCCGGTGTTGCCGGAGGTCGGCTCCACGATCACCGAACCCGGCCCGATCTTGCCCTGGGCCTCGAGCGCCTCGATCATCGACAGGCCGATGCGGTCCTTCACGCTGAGCAGCGGGTTGAGGTACTCGAGCTTGACGAGCACCTGCGCTACGGCGCCCGCCTCCTCGGCAACGCGGTGCAGGCGCACCAGCGGCGTGTTGCCGACCACCTCGGCGATCGAATCGTAGATGCGCTTGCGGATCGGCCCATCGAGCTTGACGGGCTTCGGCTTTGGAGCCATGCGATTTCCTCCTGCGGTTCCGGTCGCGGTGCGCGGCCCGGGCGACGATGGTACCCCGATTGCTGCGCGCAACGCGAAGCGCGGCGCTCGCCAAACCCAGGGCGATGTTGCAGACTTGCGCCCCGCGGTCCGATACCCCTGATGCGAGAACTGATATGAAGGCAGCGTACATCGTCGAAACTGCCGGCGGCAGCGCGTTAGAACTGCGCGAAGCGCCAGCCCCCGAACCCGGTCCGCAGCAACTGCTGCTGCGCATTCGTGCGAGCTCGCTAAACCGCGGCGAGCTGCTACCCACGGGCAAGCCGGGCGCGCGGCCAGGGGGCGTCGAAGCCGTCGGCGAGGTCGCTGCGCTTGGCAACGAAGTGACGGGGCTGAGCGAAGGCATGCGGGTCATGGCGCGCTGCAAGGGCGGCTTTGCCGATTACGCGCTGGTCGACGCGGGCGAAGCGATCGTGATCCCGCAGCCGCTGTCCTGGGAGCAAGCCGCGGCAGTGCCGATCGTGTTTCTCGTCGCCTACGACATGCTGGTGCCCTACGGCCGCGTGCGGCGCGGCGAGTGGGTGCTGGTCACCGCTGTGTCCTCGGGCGTCGGGGTCGCCTGCCTGCAGCTCGCCAAGGCGATCGGCGCGCGCGTCATCGGCACCTCGAGCTCGCGCGACAAGCTCGAGCGCCTGCGCGCGCTCGGTCTCGACGCGGGCATCCCCACGCACGGCGCGCTCGCCGACGAGGTGAGAGGCATCACCGACAAGCATGGCGCCGACCTCGCCATCAACAACGTCGGCGGCAGCGTGTTTGCCGACCTGGTGCGCGCCGCGGCCTACCGCGGCCGCATCGCGATCGTCGGCTACGTAGACGGCAAGCTCGAGGCGCCGCTCGATCTCGGCGCGGTGCATTCGAACCGGCTCGAGATCTTCGGCGTCAGCAACCGCCTGAGGAGCACCGCCGAGCGCGCAGAGACGGTCGCCGGCTTCAAGCGCGACTGCCTGTCATGGTTCGCTGACGGCAGGATCCGGCCGCTGGTCGATCGGGTGTTCGAGTTCGGCGCCATCGCCGAGGCGAAGGCCTACTTCGACCGCAACGCGCACGTCGGCAAGGTCGTGCTGAGAATGTAGCTAGCGCGACGCGGCCTGCGCGATCGCCTCTTCCAGCTCGCGCAGCCGGTCCTTGCCGAAGTACATCTCGTCGCCTACGAAGAACGTCGGCGCGCCGAAGGTCCCGCGAGCCACGGAAGCTTCGGTATTCTTCAGCAGCGCGTCCTTGACGTCCTGCTCCTGGATGCGCGCGAGGATGCGCGCGGCGTCGATTCCCGATTCGTCGAGTGCGGCGCGAATCACCGCCGGATCGTCCATCTTCTTCGCCGCTTCCCACATGTGGTGGAACACGGCATCGACGTAGGGCATGAGGCTGCCGTCCGTCTGCGCAACGATCGCCCCGCGCATGATCTGCACGGTGTTCACCGGGAAGTTCGGGTTCCACTGGAACTGCTTCAGGCCGTGCCTCTCGATGAATCGCCGCATCTCGAGGCGCTGGTACTCGAGCTTGTTCTTCACGTCCTTGAACTGGACCAATGGTGCGACGTTGTTGGTCAGCTTGAACACGCCGCCGAGCAGCACCGGGACGTAGACGAACGCGGCGCCCGTGCGCTGCTCGATGCCGCGGACCAGCTTGTGGGCGAGGTAGGCGTTCGGGCTGCCGAAATCGAAATGGAATTCCACCCGGGTCATGGGGCTCTCCCGCGTCGCGTCGGGCAACAGGCTACCAGCGTTCCATCCAGGGCCGCAGGTCGAATTCGAAGGTCCAGGCATCGCGCGGCTGGCGATGGATCTGCCAGTAGGCGTCGGCGATGTGCTCCGGGTCGAGGATGCCGTCCTGCGCCTTGAGCGCGTAGCGCTCGGGGAAGTTGTCGCGGATGAACGCGGTGTCGATCGCGCCGTCGATGATCGAGTGTGCGACGTGGATGTTGCTGGGTCCGAGCTCTCGCGCCAGGCTCTGCGCCAGCGCGCGCAGCGCGTGCTTGGCGCCGGCGAAGGCCGCGAAGTTCGCGCTTCCGCGCAGGCTGGCGGTCGCCCCGGTGAACAGCATCGTGCCGCGGCCGCGTCCGAGCATGCGCCTGGCCACCTCGCGCGCGCTTAGAAAGCCGGCGAACGCGGCCATCTCCCAGATCTTGTAGTACTTGCGCGCGGTTTCCTCGAGGATCGGAGAAGCCACGTTGGCGCCGATATTGAACACGAAGACCTCGATCGGGCCGACGCTGCGCTCGATGGTCTCAACCAGGTCCACGACCTGTTCCTCGCGCCGAGCGTCGGAGCCGAAGGCGCGCGCGCGGCCGCCCTCGGATTCGATTCTGGCGACGAGCGGCGCGAGCGAGTCGGCGTGGCGGCGCACGACGCAGGCCGTGTAGCCCTCGCGCGCGAAGCGCCGCGCCACCGCGCCGCCGGTGGCGTCGCCCGCGCCGATCACCAGCGCGACGCCCGAATCAGCCATGCGCCGCACCGCTCGCCAGCGGCAGGGTGAAGCTGAAGGTGGCGCCCTTGCCGAGCGCGCTTTCCAGGCGCATCTCGCCGCCGTGCAGCTCTACGATGCGCTTGGTGAGGGGCAGCCCGAGGCCGGTCCCTTCGGCCTTGCGCGCGCGGTCGTTGCCGACCTGCTTGAACTCTTCGAACACCGTCGCCTGGTCTTCCGGCGCGATGCCGGCGCCGGTGTCGCTTACCGCGATCTCGAGCCAGGCGCCGTTCTTCTTCGCCCGCACTTTCACCGAGCCGCCTTCGGGCGTGAACTTCACCGCGTTCGACAGCAGGTTGAGCATCACCTGCTTGAACTTGCGCTCGTCGGCGCGGATCGTATCGAGCCCTGTGTCGATCGCGCACTCGAGCGAGACCCCGTGACGCTGCGCGCGCTCCTTGATCAGCGCGAGCGAATTCGCCAGCGCGGGCGCGAGCGGGAACTCGGACAGGTCCAGCTCCATGCGCCCGGCCTCGATCTTGGACAGGTCGAGGATGTCGTTTATCAGCGAGAGCAGATGGCGACCCGAGCCGAGGATGTCGCCGACGTACTCGTCCTGCTTGTCGTTCAGCGCGCCGAACATCCTGTCCTGCAGCACCTCGGAAAAGCCGATGATCGCGTTGAGCGGCGTGCGCAGCTCGTGCGACATGTTGGCGAGGAACTCCGACTTGTGGCGGCTCGCGACCTCGAGCTCGGCGCTTTTCTGGCGCAGCTCGTCCAGCAGGCGGATGTTCTCGATCGCGATCGCCGCCTGGTCGGCGAACATCGCCATCAGCTCGAGCTGCTTGTCGCTGAAGGCGACCGGCGTTCTGCGCGTGAAGGTGATCAGTCCGAGCGGCTCGCCGTCGCGCAGCATCGGCACCGCCGCGACCGCGCGGAACGGATCGGTTTCGACCAGGTCGGTGCGCTTGTAGTCGGCATCGGCGAGCACGTCGGGCACGTGAATGATCTTGCGCTCGAGCAGCGCGCGGCCGGTGATCGACTCGCGCCCGGGGCGCAAGGGGTTGCGGCGCATGCGCTCGAGCACTGCGGCGTCCGGCGCATAGTTGTACGCGGCAACCGGAAGGTAGTTGTCGGCCTCGTCCGGCCGCATGAGTACCGCGTGGTCCGCCGCGCAGAGGCGCGAGGCGCTATCGAGCAGCATCTGCAGCACCGCATCCAGGCTGAAGGTCGTGCGGCTGATCGTCTGCAGCACCTTGGCGGTCGCGGTCTGCTGGCGCAGCGCCTCGTTGATCTCGTTGAACAGGCGTACGTTCTCGATCGCGATCACCGCCTGGCTGGCGAAAGTGCCGAGCAGGTCGATCTGTTTCTGCGCGAAGGGCCGCCGCTCGGCGCGGTAGATCGCGATTGCGCCGACGACCGTGTTCTCCTTCAGCATCGGCACGGCGAAGTAGCTGCGGATGCCGCCCACGTCGACGCCCGTCACGATGTGCTTGACGCCCGCGCGATACTCGTCCGTATCGCGCAGATCCGGCACTTCCATCGGACGCCGTTCGCTGATGACGCGCCCGAAGCCCCCCAACTGGCCCGGTTCGAAGGGCGGGCGTTCGGTGAGGTAGCGGGCGTATTGGGGATTCGCGCCACGCTGGGCGGCGGTGCGCAGGTACTTGCCGTCGTAGAGCAGCAGGTTCCCCAGATTCGCTTCGCACAGATGCAACGCGTTTTCCAGGATCGCATCGAACACCGGCTGCAGGTCGGTCGGCGAGCTGCTGATCACGCGCAGGATCTCCGCGGTCGCGGTCTGGCGCTCGAGCGCCTCGCGCGTGTCGTTGAACAGACGCGCGTTCTGGATCGCGATCACCGCCTGGTCGGCAAAGGTCCTGAGCAGTGCGATGTCGCGATCGGTAAACGCGCCCGCCTTCATGCGCCCGACCCAGATCGCGCCGATGCCGCGCCCACCTGCAATGAGCGGCGCGAACACGATCGCCTTGTTGCCGAGCACGCGGCAGCCTGCCACCACTCCCGCCGGCACGCCCGGCGCGTCGATATCCGGATAGTGCTTCACCTGCGCGTCGAGAATGGCGCTGCCGGTGCCGCTTTCCTGCGACAGCGGCAAGGGATAGATGTCTCTCAGCGCCTCCTCCTTCGGGCCCTGGTAGGAGGCGAGCACGATCTGATCGCCCGCATCGACCACCGTCACCCCGACGAGATCGCCGGCGAACAGCCGCTCGCAGCTCTCGGTGATCTTGTCGAAGACCGGTTTGGTGTCGGCGATCGAGCCGCTGATCGCGCTCAGCACCTCGGCCGAAGCCTTCTGCCGCTCGAGCGCCTCGCGCGTCTCGTTGAACAGGCGCACGTTCTCGATCGCAATCACGGCCTGATCGGCGAAGGTCTCCAGCAGCGCGATCTGCTTGTCGCTGAAGGCGCCGGCCGCGGCGCGAGACAGCATGATGGCGCCGATCGCCTTGCCTTCGCGCAACAGTGGCGCACCGAGCACCGCACGGATGCCCCAGCGCCGATACGCGGCGCGCATCTCTTCCGGCAGATCCGCCTGCTCGATATCCGGCAGGTATTTCACCGCCGCCTCGCAAATCACGCGCGCCGCGGTTCCCTGGCCTGCACTGAGCGGTCGCGGGAAGAATTCGCGCAGCGTGCGCAGGTAATGCTCGTCAAAGCCCGCCGCCGCGGCGAGCACCATCTCGTCGGCCTTCGTGAGCACGACCCCGACCGCGGCGCCGTTGAACAGCCGCAGCGCGGTCGATGCGATCGCGTCGAACACCGGCTGGGTGTCGGTAGGCGAGCCGCTCATCACCCTGAGGATCTCGGCGGTCGCGGTCTGGCGCTCGAGCGCCTCGCGCGTCTCGTTGAACAGGCGCGCGTTTTCCATTGCGATCGCCGCCTGGTCGGCGAAGGTCCTGAGCAGCGCGATCTCCTTTTCGGAGAACGCGCTCACGTGGTCGCGGCCGACGAAGATCGAACCGAGGCCGCGGCCTTCGCGCAGCAGGGGCGCGAATATCACCGACTTGATGCCGATCGCCTGGCAGCCGCGCCGCGTGTTCTCGGGAACCGTGGCATGTGCGGCGTCGGGGTAGTGGATCACGCGCCGCTCCTTGATCGCGACCCAGGAACCCGCATCCGTCGACGCTGGCACCGGAAAGACCCTCTCGAACTCGGCCCGATGCTCGCCGTGGTACGCGCCGATGTGCAGCATGCCGTCCTCGCGCACCACATTGACGCCGACGATCCGCCCCGCGAACAGCCGCTCGCAGTTCTCGAGGATCTTGTCGAACACCGGCGCCGTATCGGCAATCGAGTCGCTGATCGCGCGCAGCACCTCCGCGGTTGCGGTCTGACGCTCGAGCGCCTCGCGTGTCTCGTTGAACAGGCGCACGTTCTCTATTGCGATCACCGCCTGGTCGGCGAAGGTCTGCAGCAGCGAGATCTGTTTGTCCGACAGCGCGCCCGGCTTTTCGCGCACCACGCTGATCGTGCCGATCGCGGCGCCCTCCTTCATCATCGGGACGATCGTGATCGCGCGGTTTCCGGTCGGCAGGAAGTTCTTCTTGCCGGTCTCGAACTGCCCGTCCATGACCGCGGCATCCGCAATGTCGACCATGCGCGCGTCGAGAATCGCCGCGCTGTGCATGTATTCGCGATCGAGCGGAAACGGAAACCGCTCCCACCAGCGCGCCGAGCGGCCGGGGTCCGTTTCCGCAACTGCCATCAGCCGCACCTCGTTGCCCTCCGGCCGGGTGACCGCCATTGCCGCGCCCTCGAACAGCCGCACGCCCGCCCGCACGATCGCGTCGAACACCGGCTGCACGTCGGTCGGCGAGGCGCTGATGACCCTCAGGATCTCCGCGGTCGCCGTCTGGCGCTCGAGGGCTTCGCGCGTCTCGTTGAACAGTCGCACGTTCTCGATCGCGATCGCGGCCTGGTCGGCGAAAGTCTGGATCAACGCCACCTGCCGCTCGGAGAACCGCAGCGCTTCGCGCCGCCACGTGGTGATCACGCCGACGAGCGCACCCTGTCGCAGCATCGGCACGGATAGCACCGCGCGCGCACCTTCGCGCTCGTAGAGGTCGCGCGGCTCGGGCGAAAATTCGGGGTCGTTCAGAAGATCGCCCGTCTGCACCACCCTGCGCTCGAGTGCGGCCCGTCGCGTGGTGGTCTCGCGGCTCGGCGCCGCGCGCAACGCCCGCAAACGCTCGCCGAACGCCTGCGAGGTGCCACGCGACGCAGCGCAGGTGAGCGCTTCGCCGTCGAAGCGGAACAGCGCCGCGATCTGCGACCCGCTCAAGCGCGTGATGTGCTCGAGCACCTTCGCGTATACCGGCTCGAGATCGGACTGCGAGCTGGGAATCACGCGCAGGATCTCGGCGATGGCGGTCTGCTGCTCGAGCGCCTCGCTGACCTCGTCATGCACGCGCTTAAGCTCGAGCTCGGCGCTCTTGCGTGCCGTGATGTCGTTCAGCGCGCCGACCAGCTTGATCACACGCCCTTGCGTATCGCGCACGCCGATCGCCCGATCGAGAATCCAGCGGTAACCGCCGTCCGCGTCCACGACCCGGTACTCGTGCTGCATGTGCTGCGTCAGCCCCTTGAAGTAGCCGCGGATCGAGGCGCGATAGCTTTCGAAGTCCTCCGGGTGGATGCGCGCGTTCCAGTCGGCCGGCGTCAGCCAGTCGGCGGATGGCAGCGCAAAGAACTCGATCGCGCGGTCGGTGAGAAAAAGCTTGCCGGTCTCGAGATCCCACTCGTAGATGCCTTCGGTCGCCGCCTGCGTGGCGAGCGCGTAGCGCTCTTCGCTGCGCTTCAGCGCCTCTTCGGCCTGCTTCAGCTTCGTGACATCGCCGATCGAGCCGATCACTCGGATCGCACGGCCGTTCGCGTCGCGCAGCGCGGTGCCGTGCATGCGCGCCCAGCGCCAGTCGCCGTCGTTCGAGCGAAACCGATGATCGGATTCGAAGCGCTCGCTCTGACCCTTGAAATGCGCAACCAGCGCCGCCTGGAACGACGTCAGGTCCTCCGGGTGGATGCGCTCGACCCAGCCGGTGGGACCCTCGAAGTCGCCGGGCCGCATGCCGAGCGCGTGGAACGAGCGATCCGAATAGAAGATCGTATTGTTCGTGATATCCCAGTCGAAGTAGCCTTCGTTGCTCGCGCGCATCGCGAGGTCGAAGCGCTCGTCGCTTTCGCGCAGCTTGGCTTCGGCGCGGCGCAGCGGTGTCACATCCTCGCAACTGACCAGCAGCGACTTTCCCGCACCCGGCCGGCTCGTGATGCGGACGACGCGACCTCGCGCGAGCGTCGCCTCGCGGCTCGCCAACTTCGAGAGCGCCGCCAGACGCTTGCGCACGAGCGCATCTACGTCGCCCTCGCCGTAATCGCCCCTCTCGGCCTCGAAGCGAAGGATCCGTTCCAGCGGCGTTCCCGCCTTCAGCAGCCTGCGCGGGTAGCTGCCGAGCGCGGCAAATGCCGCGTTCCAATGCGTCAGGCGCCGCGCCGCATCGAACTGCGCGAAGCCGACCGGGAGCGCATCGAGCGCCGCGCCCGGCGGGCGCGGCGAGTACTTCTTGCGGCCGAGGGCGGCGCGCGCGCCGCTTCGTCGTGTTGCCACTCGCTCCTCCAGAGCATTGCGCAGGCGCAGTCTAACGCCATCGCGCGACAGGGGGATAACCTGCCGCGCCGGCATTCGATCGCGCCGAACTGGCGCGCGCTGCGAATTGCCTGGCGCGCCGGGACAAGTGATCGGGACCGCACTTCACGATACTGACCACTGGCTGATCTCGCCGTCCGATTCCGTGGAATACAGCATCTTTGCCTGCTCGAGCGGCGAGCCGCTGGACGCGCTCGAGCTGCACGTGCTGGCGCGCGCCTATCACGCCGCCTGGCGCGCGCGGTTTGCCCGCGATCCGGTCGGTCGCCATGCACTCGTCTCGCTCGGCGTCGCGATCGTGTTTACAGCCAGAAACCAGGGGCGCGACGTGGATTGCCGAAGCTCGAAGACTTGCTAGACTCGCAGCCCCTGCACCTGGGTCGATCCACTTGCTCGACGCGAGTCTTGCTACCGTCGGCCAGATCTTCTGGCGGCTGATCGAACGCTACGGCCTCGATCCGGAGCCGCTGTTCCGGCAGGCCGGCATCGACCCGCGGGTGATACGCAACCCGCACGCGCGCGTCGACCTTTCCAAGGGGCACGCGCTCCTGCGTGCGATGGCGGCGCGAATTCCCGATCCGGCGTTCGGTCTCGAGGCGGCCGAGTGCTGGCATCCGTCTAACCTTGGCGCGCTTGGCTACGCCTGGCTGTCGAGCTCTACGCTGCGCTCGGCGCTCGGGCGCCTGGCGCGCTACTGGCGGATCATCAACGCGCGCGCGTCCGCAACGCTGAGCGATGTCGCCGACGGCGTCGAGCTCGCGCAACGTCCGCCACCGGCTGACGAAGTCGTCGAACGGGTGCGTGGCGACATGGTTCTGTCGACCCTCCTCGCCATGTGCCGACTGAACTACGGCCGCGGCCTGGAGCCGCGCCGCATCGCCTTCCGTCACTCAGCGCCCGCCGATCCGCGCCCGTACGAGACGCTGTTCGGCTGCGCGATCGCATTCGGCGGCGAAGCCAATCGTTTCGTGCTCGCTCGCGCCGAAGCTGACGAGCCGCTGCCGACGTCGAACCGCCAGCTCGCCGCGGTGCACGACGGGATCCTGGTCGAGGAGCTCGCGCGCCTCGACCGGGGCGACGTGCTGGCACGCGCGCGCGCATCGCTGCTCGAGGGACTCACCTCGGGCGTGCTCTCGGAGTCGGAGCTCGCCGCCGAGCTGCACATGAGCCGGCGCTCGCTGCAGCGGCGTCTCGCCGAGGCCGACGCCAGCTACCAGTCGTTGCTGGACGACACCCGGCGCGACCTCGCGCTGCGTCACATCGAAGATCCCGGCAAGTCGATCACCGACATCACCTTCCTCCTCGGCTACTCGCAGCAAAGCGCCTTTACGCGCGCGTTCCGCCGCTGGACCGGAATGAGCCCGAGCGAGTTCCGCGCCAGATCGCTGCAGCCCGTCGGCTGAACCGAGGCGCCTGCGCGGACCTGGCACCGCGCGTACAGCGACTGGCATGCCCGGGCAAGCGCAACCCCCGACGAAGGGCGATCCTGAGCGCCCTTGCATCCCTGCTCGCCAGACAGCGGGCAATGCGCGCAGTGACGCACGACGACCCTACGCAGCAGAACGCGATCGATCGCATCGTCTGGGCGCTGTACGCTCGGCCGCGCGCGGTGCCTGCATTCCTCGACGTGCTCGCCGCGACCGACGTGCTCAAGGCGAGCGGCGTGCTGACCCGAGGCGGCGCCACCGGACACTACGTTCTCGATCGGCACATTCCCGCGATGGCGGTGCGCTTCGACGACGGTCTGCTGTGCAGCGACGACGTCGGCGCGGCGCGGCTCGCGCAGCTCGTCGCCGGCGCGGCGCCGAGTGCGCAGGAGCGGCAGCAGTGGCGCAGACGCTGGACGCTGCGTGCGTTGGGGTCGCCCGACGCACATGAGCTGCCCGCCTACCGCATCGGTCCGATCCAGGCGCGTACCGGCGAGCTCGCCTTCTGGCTCGCGACGTTCGAGGGAGACACGGCGGACTACCTCGGCGTCGACCTGTTCGGCTTCGCCTGCTCGAGCGAGGAAATCTTCATGCGCTTTCGCGCCACCGTCGTCGCCGCCAGTGCGCCTGCCGAGCTCGAGGAAAAATCGTAGTACCGATGCCCTCCCCGCGGGCCTGCGCGGCGAACTGCGCTATGCTTGCCTGCCGCACGCGGTGCGGCCTACCACCACGACAGGAAATCCATGAAAAAGTTTGCAGCCGCCCTCGCGTTCGGGCTCGCGCTCGGCAACGCCGGCGCGGCCGACATGAGCGAAGAGCAGAAAACCTTGTACGCGCTGGGCCAGGTGCTCGCGCGCAACGTCGCCGTATTCAACCTCAGCCGCGCCGAGCTGGACGCCGTGCAGAAGGGCTTTCGTGACGGCGTGACCGGGGCGAAGAGCGCCGTCGAGATGAACGTTTACGGGCCGAAGATCCAGGCGCTGGCCGAGGCGCGCCAGTCCGCTGCCGCCGAAAAATCGGCCGCCGCGGGCAAGGAGCAGCTGGCTAAGGCCGCCGGCGAGAAGGGCGCAGTGAAGGCGCAGAGCGGCCTGGTGTATCTGTCGCTGCGCGAAGGCAAAGGCGCGCAACCCACTGCCGCCGACACGGTCAGCGTGCACTACCGCGGAACGTTGATCGACGGCACCGAGTTCGACAGCTCCTACAAGCGCAAGGAGCCGACCGAGTTTCCGCTGAGCGGCGTGATTCCATGCTGGACCGAGGGCGTCCAGATGATGAAGGCCGGCGGCAAGGCGCGCCTGACCTGCCCGCCCGAAACCGCCTACGGCGAGCGCGGCGCGGGCGGAGTGATCCCGCCCAATGCGACGCTCACCTTCGAGGTCGAGCTGCTCGAAGTCAAGGCAACCGCCAAGCCGCCCGCGACAACCCGCTAGACGAGCGCCTGCGCCTGCTCGAGCGGCAGCGGCGCCTCGTCCAGCAGCGCGTCGATCAGGCGCGCGTCGCTCGCCTCGCCCTCGAGCGGATCCTGCGCGCGCAGGCGATGCTCGAGCACCATGGGCGCAAGCAGCAGGCGCCGCGCGTCGCCCGCCTGGCGACCGAGCCTCGCACCTTCCGCTGCGAACAGCGCTGCGCTCGCTGCATGGTAGAGGGCGCTCGCGGCCTGGCGCATGCGCACCTGGTCGGCCTCGCGCGCCACGCGCTCGGCGAACCCGATCGCGCGCTCGAGCACGGCCGAGAGCGCCTCGCGCAAGCCAGCCGGAATCTCCGGCGCGGCATCCAGCCCGGCCCGCAGCGCTTCGCCGAGGTCGCGGTGTGCGCCGAGCCTGCCAACCGCACGCCGCACGACGTCGATCGCGTTGATGTTGGAGGTTCCCTCCCAGAGCACGCCCAGCTGCGCGTCGCGCACCAGCCGCGCGTTCACCCACTCCTCGATGTAGCCGTTGCCGCCGCGCATTTCCATCGCGCCGGTGGCGACCTGGATGTTGTCGCGCGCCGAGCGGAACTTGAGCAGCGGCGTCAGGATGCGGGTGAGGCGCGCCGCGCGCGCGTCGCCCGCCTCGCCCTTTTCGAGCTGCGTCGCCGTATAGAGCGCAACCGAAAGCGCCTGCTCGGTCGGCAGCAGGAGCTTCATGAGCTGCCGGCGAACCAGCGGCTTTTCGATCAGGCGGCTGCCGAAGGCCTCGCGGTGGCGCGCGACGACCAGCGCCTCGTTCAGGCAGCGGCGCATCATCGCGGCCGCGCGCACGCCGTGCGACAGGCGCGACATGTTGACCTGGTCCATCATCTGCTTGAGACCGCGATTCGGACCGGCGCCGACCGCGCCGAGCGGCCAGGCGAGCGCACCCTCGAAAACGATCTCGCCCGAGGCCATCGAGCGCGAGCCGAGCTTGTCCTTGAGACGCACGATGCGATAGCGGTTGCGGCTGCCGTCCTCCAGCCGCCGCGGCAGCGCGAACAGGCCGAGTCCCGCGTTGCCCGCTGGCGCGCCCGCGGGGCGCGCCAGCAGCAGGGCGATGTCCGCGTCGGCGCAGGAGCAGAACCACTTCTCGCCGTAGAGCCGCCAGGCACCGTCTTCCTCTCGCGCGGTGAGCTCGATGCCGCTCACGTCCGAGCCACCGCTCTTCTCGGTCATGAACTGCGCGCCCATCAGGATCTGATCCATGTCCTGGCTGAGCATGCCCGGGAGCAGCCTGTCCTTGAGCGCCGCGTCGCCGTAGCGCTCGATCAGCAGCGAGGTCGTCTCGGTGGCCGAAATCGGGCACATCAGGCCGAACTCGGACTGCGCGAACAGGTACTGAAAGACGTACTTCGCCACCGGCGCCACCTTGTGCGGCCAGCCGAGCACGCCCGGCCGGCGCGACATGCAGTGAATGCCGAATTCGCGGTAGCCCAGGCGCTCCATCTCCCGGTACGCGGGATGGAATTCGATCCAGTCCTCGTCGCGCCCGCGTCGGTCGCGCGCGTTCAGGCGCGGGACGTGGCGATCGGACTCGCGCGCAAGCGCGTCGAGCCGGCCGCCGGCAAGCTCGCCCAGGCGCGCGAAATGCGGCGTCATGTGCGCGCGCAGATCCTCGGGCAGGTACAGCTGCAGCAGACCCTGCAGGCTGGCGTCGATCGAGAAGAAATTGAGTCCCGCGCAATCGGGTGCGATGCGTTCCGACGCGGAAGACGGCATCCAGCGCTTGACGTTTTCGACTTGGCCCATGCAGATCTCCGCTCAGGGGACGATTGCGCGCATGCTAGCGGTCGGTGCGCGGCCGTGGCAATCCGCGTTCCGGCATGTCATCGGCTGCGCCGCAGCACGCGCGGCTAGGACGCGGTGCGCGCCACATAGATCGTGTTCGCCGCTTCCCCGCCGGTGTACGGGTTCTCGAAGCTTACGACCTGCGCCCGCGCCGACTCGAACGCCGCGTCGAGCGCATCTTGAAAGGCCGGATCCGGCGGCTCGTTCGACCACAGGCCCAAGATCCCGCCCGGCCGCAGCTGGCGCGAGATGACGCGCAGGCCCTCGGCCTCGTAGAAGGTGCTGTGCCGGGGATCCAGCACGTGGCGCGGCGAATGGTCGATGTCGAGCAGCACCGCGTCGAAGCGGCGCTGCGGATCCTCGGGATCGAGACCGTTGCGCACGCGCGCGAAGAAATCCCCCTGCAGCATACGGCAGCGCCGGTCCGCACATAAGACCGCGCCCAGCGGCACAAGCCCGCGGCGATGCCAGTCGATCACGGGCTCGAACAGCTCGATCACCAGCAGCGAGCATACGGCGGGTTGCGCGAGCACTGCGGCGGCGGTGTAGCCCAATCCGAGCCCGCCGACGACGACTTCGGGTCGCGCCGCGCGCACCGCGGCGAGTGCATGCTCCGCGAGCGCGATTTCGCCCGCGGTGAAGCGGCTCGACATGAGGAAATCGTCGCCCAGCTTCACCTCGAGCACGGACTCGCCCTGCAGCACGGGATCGCGCCGGCGCCGCAGCAGCAGGTCGCCGAGCGGCGTGCGGCGGTAGTCGAGCTCCTCGACGTCCATGGTCAGCCGGGCTCGCCGCCGCGCAGCCGACCGTGCCGGTCAGATCTTCGGCCGATCGAGCAGGATCTTGTAGGCGCGCAGCACCTCGCCGGTGGACCAGCGCAGCTCGACGAGCAGCTCGACCGCCGGCTCGTTCACCGACTGCGTGCCCTTGATGAGGATCACGGGTCTGCCCTGCACCGTGACGACCGACACCCTGGCGCCCGCGACGCCCGGCCTGAGCGTGAGCCCCGCCTTCGCGTAGGCGTCCAGCGACGCGATGCGCGCGCTGAATAGCTCCTCGCCCTGCTTGACCCCCACCACCGGGATCTCGCCCTGAAACGGCTGGCCGAGCTTCGAAGTCACGCGCAGCTCGCCCAGACCGGCCGCCTGGGCAAGCCAGGGCGCGCTCAGCAGCAGCACTGCCAAGGCCCGCAGCGTCATCGATGTGCCCACAATTTCACCCCGTGTTCTCGTTCTACCCGCATAACAGTACGGCGAGGCGAGGCGAACCACAAGCCGTCACCGCCGCGCAGTGTGACGAATGACCGCTCAGAACGCCGCGCGCGACGCGATCCACGCAATCCAGGCACCCCAGGCGATGAGCAGGATGCCGCCGGCCTTGCCAAGCCGGCCACCGGCCGGGACCACCTTCTCGATCAGCACGAACAGCGCGAGCACCGCGACCCAGAGCAGGTTCATCACGCCGCCCACGAACAGCAGCACCATCAGCGCCCAGCAGCAGCCGGTGCAGTAGGCGCCGTGCCGCAGACCCATCACCAGCGCTCCGCGGGTGCCATCGCGCCACTCGGTCATCATGAAACCAAGCGGCGTGCGGCACTTGTCGAGGCAGACATTCTTCAGCGGCGCGAACTGGAACAGCCCCGCGGCGATGAGCAGCGCGGCGCCGAGCCAGGGCACCGCCTTGCCCATCATCGGCGAGACCAGCGCGGCACGCTCGAGCCCGTACTGCGCCAGGGTCGCAAGCAGGCTGAACGCGGCCCAGACGAGGAGATAGCCGGCGACGAACACGCCCGTCGGCACGAAGGCACCGCCTTGGGTCTGCCGGCGCCGCTGCACCGCCGCGAAGGTGAGGATCATCGGCGCGGCCGAGGGCAGCATCATCGCCACCATCATCACGAACCACATCACGAACATGAACGCGAGCATCGCCGCGCTCCAGGCCTGCATCTGCGGCATCGCCATGTCGCTGCGCGCCATCCCCATCGTGCGGGCGGTGTATGCGGTGTAGCCCCAGGCGAGCAGCGTGAGCAGCGCGAGCGCCACACCCACCGTCAGGCGATCGCGCTTGAGGGCCGTTTCAACCAGCGTCATCTGCCGAACTCCGACGCCGTTGGAGGGCGGGCTACTTGCGCGCCTGCGCCTCGAGGAAGTCGATCAGGCGCACGACGTCCATCGCTTCGATGCGTCCGAGTGGGCCGGAGCTGTAGGTCGCGGCCATAATCTTGCCGCTCGCCGCGACGATGAACTCCGCCGGCTGCACGATGCCGCGGCGCTCCTCCCACCACGCACCAAGCTGGTCGGCCTGAGCGCGCGTCACCCCGTAGCCGAGAGGAAAGCTGAGCGCCGCGGCCACCTCCTTCGCCTTGTCGAGCGGGTCCACGCTCGCAGCGGCAACCTTCACGCCCTTTGCCGCGAGCTGCGCCTTCCAGAATTCGAAGCCGGCCAACTGCCGGCGGCAGTACGGTCACCAGTGGCCGCGGTAGAACAGGATCACCTTGTACTTGGCGTCGATCCCGTCGGGCAGCTCGAGCGTGGTGCCGTCTACAAGATTCAGCGTCAGCTTCGGAAAAACGTCGCCCGTGTTCAGCTTTTCGGCCATCTCCGATTCCTCCCGGAGCGCATCATATGGCGGAAAAGAGTGGGAGTCGAACCCACCAGGGACGTCTGACGCCCCTCACTGGATTTGAAGTCCAGGCGCCCCACCGGGGTGCGATTCTCTTCCTCGCGTC
>Ga0210102_1000161_pt1 | contig 20050 bp, 17 predicted proteins | sample RushOxbow_ThreeS_4_FD_185563 | JGI IMG/M metagenome (GOLD analysis project Ga0210102, IMG submission 185563) | Wetland microbial communities from San Francisco Bay, California, USA, that impact long-term carbon sequestration -... | ecosystem: Environmental > Aquatic > Marine > Wetlands ...
GGTCCCGCCGCTCACGATCACCAGGCGCACCCCGGAATCGGCCGAGCGGGTCCGCAGGTCCACGGCATCGGTCGCGGCCGCCACCGCGAAGCCCGCGCTCCGCAGCAGCAGCGAGACCACCCGGGTCAGATCCTCATCTGCCAGGAGCACGACCGCCCGCCCCCGGCTCGGCGGCCTCTCGACCGCACCCGAGTCCCCCAGGTCCACCATCCGCACGCCCTCGACGTAGGTCTTGGTGCGGGCCTCCTGGAGCTCTCCGATCCGCTGGACGATGTCGCGGATCCGACGGAGCGCGGTCTGGATCCCGAGCAGCCCCTCCTGCCGGCTGTCTTCCGGAAGCGCGAGGTCCGCAAGCAGGAGCTCGACCTCGGCGAAGGCCGACATGAGCGGGTTGTTGATCTCGTGGTGCAGGGTGACGGTCATTTCCCCTACCACAGCCACGCGCTCCGCGCGGAGCAGGTCGCGCTGCGCCGCCGCGAGCGCCTTGCGCAGCTCCCTGCTCCGGCGGACCCGCTCCAGCACCTGGGGCAGCATCCGTCCCAGCGAGACGTCCTTCACCAGGTAGTCGTCGGCCCCCTGGCGGAGCGCGGCCGCGGCCAGCGACTCGCTGCCGTGCGCGGTGATCATCACCACCGCCGGCGGGTTGGGGCGGCCCCGGATCGCCTCGAGCACCTCCATGCCGGTAGCGTCCGGGAGCTGCTGGTCCAGGAGCACCACCGCGACGCCGTCCAGGCCCTGAAGGGCCTCGCGCGCGTCGGCCGCGTGCTCCACCGGCGGGTATCCCTCGGCCGCCAGGATCTTTCGCACCAGGCGCACGATCATGGGATCGTCGTCCACCAGCAGGATCCTTCCCGGACCCGGGGCCGCCGTTTCAGACATGGGCCGGAGTCACTCCCTCCCGGAAGCCGACCCGGGCGAACTTCTCCCACCCGGTCTTCCCTCGCCAGGCGTCCCACAGCCCCCGGAGCCGCCAGTACAGCGTGAGCTGGCGGTAGCCGAAGTTCTCCATCACCGCGTAGAGGAGCAGCACCAGGATCTCGCGCCGGCGGCGGAAGGGGAGCAGCCCGCGCTGGAGCCGGTCGGCCAGGCCGAGCCGGAACCGCCACGCCCCCACCAGCACGGCGAAGACGTTCACCAGGATCCCATAGCCCAGCGAGGCGAGCAGGAAGCCCCAGAGATACTCCTGGTTGATGAACCGGTGCCCCACGACGTGCTCCATGGCCCAGAGGAAGAGCACCAGACCGTAGCCGGCCAGCTCGACCAGGGGACCCCAGTACTCGAAGATCCAGAAGGCGGGCAGGGCGAACCAGCCGATCCGCCCGAACTGCCGGCGGCCCAGCATGGCGCGGTGGTAGCGCAGCGACTCGCGCAGCCCGCGGTACCAGCGGCCGCGCTGCTTGCGCAGCGAGTCCAGCGTCTCGGGCACCTCGGTCCAGGCCACCGGATGGGGCAGGAAGGCGACTCGGCGGTCCTGGAGCTTGTCCCTCACGTAGCGATGCAGGCGGACCACGATCTCCATGTCCTCGCAGACGGTTCCCACCCGCTCGCCGACGTATTCCCGGGTGATCCGATGCCGCACGAACGGCGTCAGGTAGCCGCCGGCGCGGATCACCGTCTCCTTCTCGAAGACCGCGAACACGCCGCTGAGGATCAGGATCGAGTCCAGCCGGTCGAGGCCGGTGCGCCCGGTGGTGAAGGAGCGGAAGTACTCCACCATCTGGAAGCGGGCCAGCGGGCGCAGCGGGATGCCCACGCTCACCACCCGGCTGTTCCGGATGGCGCAGCCGTTGGCGATCGCCACCTGGCCCCCCACGGCGACCACGCGGGGGTCCTCCTGGATCACCCGCATCAGCTCCTTCAGCGCGCGCTGATCCAGCATCGAGTCGGCATCGAGGGAGACGAAGTACGGCGCGGCGGACGCGTTGATCCCGGCATTGAGTGCGTCGGCCTTGCCCCCGTTCTCCTTGTCGATCACCACCACCCGGGAGACGCCGGCGGGGAGCGGCACCGTCGCCTCGTAGGTGCCCCGCACCCGCGCCGTCCCGATCGCCTCGCGGTAGGGGACGTCGGTGCGACGGAGCCGGAACGCGTCTCTGAGCCGCTCCATCGTGCGGTCGGCCGAGCCATCGTTGATCACGATGACCTCGAACCGAGGGTAGTCGCAGAGGAGCAGACCGGTGATGCTGTCCACGAGGGTGACCTCTTCGTTGTAGGCGGGCACGATCATGGTCAGCGGCTTGGTGAGGTCGCCCCGGTCGATCAGGTCGAGGTCCTGGGCGAAGTGCCCCGCCACCCGGCGGCGCACCTGGCGGGCGGAGACGGCGATGAGGGCGAGGGTGTAGCTGTTGTAGAGGACGAAGTAGAACAGGAAGATCGGCTGCACCACGAGAGCGAGCAGGACCAGTCCCTGGACGAGGGTCTCCCTCATGCCGCGCCGCTCCCCGGCAATGCGGTGAGCTCGAGCGCGCCACTCACCCGGTGGCGGATGGCCGGCACCGGATCGGTGCGGGCCACCTCCCGCGCGACCTCGTCCTGCACCAGGGCCAGCGCGAGAGCGGCAGCCAGCCGGCGATCCTCCGCCGGCGCGCCGCGGGCGGCGGCCCGCAACGCCCCCAGGTCGCCGGCGTGGCGGAGCGTGCTGGCGGCGGACTCCGGGTCGAGGGCGGGCGGGAGCGGGACCGGGATACCCGACAACAGCCGGCCCACGTAGGCCGCGGCACGCACCGTCATCTCCGGATCCGAAGTGAGCCGCTGGAGCGCCGCCTGGGTCCGGAGGCCGGCCCGGCGGCATCCGGCGATCGCCAGGGCGACCTCACGGCGGACCTCGGCCTCGGGGTCCTCGCTCATCCGCTCGAGCAGGTCCCAGCGCCCGGCCGCGGCCGCGGCGCCGGCGGCCTCGCGGCGAGTGGCACCGGCTGGATCGCCCGCCAGTGTCTCCAGCAGGCCGGGCTGGGTCGCTTCCGGCTGGTGCCGCAGTACTGCCGCGACCGCCTCCCGCACCTCCGGCGCCGCGCTCCGGACCAGCGGCGGCAGCAGCCGAGACAGCTCGGGATGATGGATGTAGCGGGCGGCCCGGGCGAGCAGGATGGCCGCTTCCCCGTCCGGCGGAAGCCCGAGGGCGAACTCCACGAACCCGGTGAATCCGCGCTCCGCGACCTCCGCGACCGCGGCGAGCACCGCCGGATCGTCGTCGGGGCGGACCGCCCCGAACAGCGCCGGAAGGGCCCGCTCGGCTGGGACCCGGGCGAAGAGTCCGACCGCCGCACGACGGACCAGGAGGCTGGGGTCGACCTGGGCCCGGGTGGCCACCTGGATCAGCTCGTCGGGGTCGAGCAGGTCGGCCACGGCCGTGAGCGCAGCGGTGCGGACCTCAGGGCTGGGGTCCCCCCGCAGCGCCTGGAGCAGGGCGGCGCGGCTCCCCTCGCCCTGGAACGCGCGCAGACCGCTCACCAGCCGGACCCTCTCACCCGCCTCCAGCACGGTCCGCATGCCCTCGGCGAGCGACGCGCTGGTCTCCTCCTCGCTCAGCGCGCCCAGGGCGCGCAGCTCCACGTGCCGCGCCTGGGAGAGCCGCCGAGCCAACAGGCGGTATCCGGCGTCGTCACCCAGACGGGTCCGGAGGTGCTCCCGTACCGTGGCCTGGTCCGCCATCTCCACGATTCGGGTGACGATGCTCTGCTGGGCGAAGGCGCCGGCAGCGAGCGCGGCGGCGGCCCGCAGCTCCGGCGGCGCTTCGCCGCGGCAGACGGCCAGCAGGGCCGGTTCGCCGCCCGGCGCTTGGAGCAATCCGATCGCGAGCGCGGCCCGCTCCCGGACCCGCGGGGACACATCGTCCTGGAGCAGCCCCAGGAGGCGTTCCCCGGCCTGGACCAGCCCCAGGCGGCCGCAGCCGTCGGCGGCGATCGCCCGGACGGCGTCGTCGCGATCGCCGAGCGCAGCGGATAAGGGGGCGGCGGCCTCGGTGCCGCCGGTTTCCGCCCACGCCGCCACGACCGCCGCGCGCACTGGGGGCTCGGTGTCCTGCCCCAGCCGCGCCAACATGCCGTGGAGGGCCGGCGAATGCTGCCGGGCAAATGTGTGGATGGCGCCGAGCTTGCCGGCGGTATCGTGGGACTCGATCATCGAGTCGAGCAGTCCGGCGACCGTGGCGGGGTCGAGCCGGCTCATCGCGACCGTGATGCTCTCGCGCAGGCCGGGCCCGGCCCCACCGAATGCCCGGAGCAACGCGGGGACGGCCTCGCGGTCGCCCAGGAGACCGAGTGCGTCGGCGGCGGCCCGGCGCACCGGCTCGGCGGGGTCCTCGAGCAGCCCGACGAGGGGCCGGGCCAGGGGCCGGAGCACGGCCTCGCCTGCGGCCCGGGCGGCCTCCTCCCGGACCACCGGATCGGGGTCCGCCAGGAGCGGCTCGAGATCGGCGGAGGCCGCCGATCGCATGAGCCCGAGGGAGCGGACTGCGGCCGCGCGGACCGCCGGCTCCGGATCGGCGATGCGGGCGCGCAGGTGCGCCGCGGCCCCGGGGCCGCCCACCTCACCCATCAGCGCGGCAGCCGCCGCGCGCACCCGTTCGTCACCGTCCCCCAGACCTGCCAGGGCCGTGGGCACCGCCGCCGACACTCTGAGCGCGCGCAGTGTGTCGAAGGCGTGGGCCCGCAGTCCAGGGTCGCCGTCCTCCCGGGCCGCGCGCAGCAGCTCCTCCGTGAGATCGCGACGCCCCGCGCGGCGGGCCGCGGTCACCACGGCGTGGCGGACGCCGGGCGAGGGATGCAGCAACAGCTCTGCGAGCAGCTCGCGGGCCCCGGCCCCGGCGAACTTCACCAGCGTCTCCATGGCCTCGGCCAGCCGCTCTCCCCGCTCGATCATGCCGGCGAGATTTCTGGGCAGTCCCCGGCGCTCGAGCGCCACCGCGGCGCGGATCCGGATCTCCGGGTCCGAGTCGTCCAACGCGAGGAGCAGGGGACCCTCGGCCGCGGGACCGATCTGCTCCAGTGCCTCGACGCTCCGCATGCGGACCCACCACGCCGGGTCGCCCAGGGCGCGGACCAGCAGGTCCGTCACGTCGGGGTCCTCGAAGCGGGCCAACCCGGCGGCGATCCGCGCCCGCACGAAGGGCGCGGGATCGGTGAGCAGACTCTCCAGCAGGTAGTTCACCGCCCGCCGGTCGCCCAGCCGCGCGATGGCGGTGGCGCACTTCCCGCGCATCTCGTCCTCCGGATCCCCCAGCCCGCGGGCCAGCACCGCGAAGGCGCGAGTGGCCTTCACCTCCCCCAGCACGTTCGCGGCCCAGGGTCGGGCCGGGTGACGCCCCGGCTCCTCCAGGAAGGCGATCAGCGGATCCACGGCGAGGTTCCCATGCCGGGTCAGGATGTCGGCGATCCGTGGGGCCAGCCATGGTGCCGGGGTCCTCAGCGCCTCGACCAGCGGGCGCACCGCGCGGGGATCGCCGATCCGGGCGAGAGCGCGGAGGGCGATCTCGCGGACATCGGCATCCTCCCTCCGGGTGGCCTGGATCGTCTCCAGCAGCGCGGGCACCGCCCTGCCGTTGCCCACCCGGCCGAGGAGCTCCGCCGCGAACGCCCGCTCCCGCCACCGCCGGGCGGTGCGGAGCCGCTCCACGTACTTGTCCACCAGGCCGAGCCGGTCATAGACGTCCAGCAGCCAGTCGGGACGCCCGGCGGTGCCCCGGGCCTGCTCCTCCAGCACCGCTTCCAGTGCCTCGAGATCGAGCAGGGTGGCGAGGCGGCGGATCTCGGGCTCGAGCAGGGCCCGCTCGCGGGTGGCGAGCTCGTCCACCAGCGCGCGATACGTGCCCTTCCGCCGGGCCAGCCGGCGCTCGATCCGGGTGAGATAGGAGGTGTAGGCGAGCCAGGCCAGGACCGCGATCAGCCCGACGCCCAGCATGATCGAGGCGACGATCAGGATGAGCGTGAGGGCGGACACGCCTACGTGCGGCCGTCGTCGAGGAAGATCAGCGCCTGGCGCTGGGCCACCACCGCTTCCAGCGCGCCATGCACCGCCGGGTCGAGCACACTCCCCACCAGGTCGCGCATGCGCTCCACCGCGCACTCGGGCGGCATCTTCTCCTGATAGGGGCGGGAGGTGGTGAGCGCGTCGTAGACCTCTACCGCTCCGATGATCCTGGCCCCCAGGGGGATCGCCTCGCCGGCCAGGCGGTCGGGGTAGCCGTAGCCGTCCCAGCGCTCGTGATGGCTCCGGACGTAGCTGATCACGTCCCGGAGGTGGACCAGGGGCGCCAGAATCTGAGAGCCCACCAGCACGTGCTGCTTGACCTGCTCGTATTCCTCGTCGGTGAGGGGGCCCTGCTTGTTGAGGATCTCCTCCCGCACCCCGATCTTGCCGATGTCGTGGAGCCGGCCGGCGGTGCGGACGGCCTCGATGGTCTCGTCATCGCAGCCGACATGGGCCGCGATGCTGGCCGAAAGATCGGCCACCCGGGCCGAGTGGCCCCGGAGGTGCCGGTCCTTGGCCTCCAGGGCGTTGACCAGTGTCTCCAGGGTCGCGACCGAGATCCGCTCCTGGGTCATCTGCTCCAGCCGGCGCTCGGCTGCCCGCATGGCAACCTCCTCCTTGAGCCACTGGTTGATCTGCTGCCCTTCCAGCATCGTGTGCCGGCGCCGCAGCGCGTTCTGGATGGCCCGGCCGAGATGGGAGAGGTCGATCGGCTTGATCAGGTAATCGAGAGCGCCCCGCTGCATGCACAGCGCCGCACTGGTGGCGTCGTTGACCGCGGTGAGCATGAGCAGCGCGAGGCTCGGCTCCAGCTCCAGGATGCGGGGGACGAGATCAACCCCGTTGAGACCGGGGAGGTTCACGTCGAGCAGCATCCCGGTGATCTTCTGGCGCTGGAGGATGGCCAGCGCCTCCTCGCCGGTCGCGGCGGTGGCGACCTCGTACCCCTCGTGCACGAGGAACTTCCGGACGGCGTTGCGGATGGCCTCCTCGTCGTCGACGACCAGGAGGGTGACCGGCCCTACCGGGAAGGACACGCGCACTCCCTCCACCAGGCGGGGTCCCCGGTCGGGGCCGCCCACCTCGCGAGACTGCGGGGGGATTGCTCAGGGTAAGTGTAAGCTAGGAGCCGATCTGGGTGGGGTCAATCGGTGCCGTCGGCGAAGCTGACGGCCACCCGTTCGGGGATGATGCCGGCCTCGAATCCACGATCGAGCAGTCGCTGGACCGCCTCGCGGCCGCGGGGTCCGTAATCCACCGTCCACTGGTTCACGTACATCCCCACGAAGGTGTCCATCCGCTCGTCCCCGATGCCGCGGTTGTACTGCCGTGCGTGGGCCAGCGCCGGCACCCGGTGCTCCAGGCTGTACACGATGCTGGCCCTGAGGTCGCGCGCGATCTGCCGGATCAGCTCGGGACCGAGGTCGCGCCGCACCACATTGCCGCCCAGGGGCAGGGGGAGGCCGGTGTCCTCCATCCACCAGGCGCCGAGATCGGTCCAGAGATGAAGCCCTCCGTCGGCATAGCTGAGCTGCCCCTCGTGGATCAGCAGTCCGATCTCCGACTCGCCCCGCTCGACCGCCTCCTCGATCCGGTCGAAGGGCACCACCACCGCCTCGATGTCGGGCTGGTAGAGCTTGAGCGCCAGGTATGCCGTGGTGAGCAGTCCGGGGACCGCGACCCGCCGGCCCCGGAGCGCGGCCCGCGGGTCGCCCGGCCGGGGTCGAGTCGAGACCAGCCGGGGGCCGTAGCCGTCGCCCATGGACGAGCCCGAGCCCAGCAGGGCGTAGTCGCGCCAGATGTAGGCATAGGCGTGGATCGAGACGGCGGTCACCTCGAGCTCGCGGCGCCGGGCGCGCTGATTCAGGGTCTCGATGTCGGCGAGCTCGTGCAGATAGCGCAAGCCCCCGGTGTCGAGCTTCCCCTCGGCGAGGGCGTAGAACATGAACGCGTCGTCCGAGTCGGGGCTATGGGCGACATGGATGGTGCGGGGCATGGGGCTCCTTGCTGGCGGTACGTCGGAACGTCGGAACGTCGGTACGGCGCTAACCGCTCAGCTTCCGCCGTTCCGCCGTTCCGTCGTTCCGCCCTCTCTGAACTCGTCGATCGCCGCCGTGTGGTCCCGGTACTCCGGGCGCGCGGCGGCGGTCTCCGCGGCGTAGTGCTGCTGGAAATCACGGCGGGCCCGGGCGGCCGTCGCGGTATCGCCGGACAAGTCGGCCGCGGTGCCCAGGAGAAGGTAGCCCAGCAGATGCCCCGGCGTCCGGCGCAGGATCGTGTCGGCCAGGGCACGGGCTCCGGCGATGTCTCCGGTTTGAAGCCGGAGCACGCCCGCGTGATAGCGCGCGTCCGCATCCACCGTGTCGAGCTGGGTGTAGGCGCCGAGCGCCATCGGGGTGAACCGGATCACCTCGGCGCTGTCGCCCCGGCTGGCCGCCTGCATGATCCGGTTGTACAGCCGGTCGAAGCGTTCCCGCGGCGTCATCCGGCTGATGTCAGGAGCGACTCCGCCGGGCCGGCCCGCGGTCGGTCCCGCGCCCCCTTCCGCGCCTGGGTTGGCCATCTGGGGGATGGCCGGTGCGGGCTGCTCCCGAACCACCCGCCAGACGATGGCCGCCACGAGCAGGAGGCAGAGCGCGCCGGCTACCAGCCATGCGGTCCGCTCCGACGGGGCGGCCGGTCCGGCTGCGCCGGCCGGGCCCGCGGGTTGGCCGCAGCGATGGCAGAACCGCGCCCGGGGGCCGAGCTCGGCGCCGCAGTGGACGCAGCTCCGGGGCAGCAGGCTCGCGCCGCAGTCGCTGCAGAACTTTCCGGCGGCGGGGGCGCCGCAGGCGGGGCAGGAGCGTGCCGGCGCGGGGGTGGGACTGGGGGTGGTCATGGGAGTGGAAGCGTACACCGGACACTGGCGCGTGGGTAGGCTGCCGGTGGCGACCCGGCGGCCGCTCGCATTACCGTTTACCATTGTTCCGGCGACCGGCCCACGCCGGCGCTCGCCGTCCCCCTCTTGCCCGGACCCAATCGCATGGCGCAGCAGAGACCCCGGACCTCCGGTCCACCCGAGCGACCGAGCCTGGAAGGGTTCCCCCTCGACCTATCCGGCGGGGGGAAGGACGATCTCCTCGTGCTGACCGAGAGGTTCGGGGTGGACTTCCTCCGGCTCCAGTTCACCGACATCCTCGGCGTCAACAAGAATGTCGAGGTGCCCCGGGGGCAGTTCGAGAAGGCCTTCGACGGGGAGATCATGTTCGACGGCTCGTCGATCGAGGGGTTCGTGCGGATCGAGGAGTCGGACATGCTGCTCAAACCCGACCTCGCCACCTTCCGGATCCTGCCCTACGACGACGAGGGAGGACGAGTCGCCCGCCTGCTCTGCGACATCCACACCCCGGACGAGCAGCCCTTCGCCGGCTGTCCCCGCACCACGCTCAAGCGCCAGGTCGAGCGGGCCCGCAAGCTGGGCTTCACCATGATGGCCGGGTGCGAGGCGGAGTTCTTCCTGTTCGAGAAGGCGCCTGACGGGGCACCCACCACCGTCACCCACGACGCCGGCGCCTACTTCGATCTCGGCCCGGTGGACAAGGGCGAGGAGATCCGGCGGGTCATCATCGAGCAGCTCCTGGCGATGGGGTTCGAGGTGGAGGCGGCCCACCACGAGGTGGCCACCGGGCAGCACGAGATCGACTTCCGCTACGCCGACGTCCTCACCACGGCCGACAATCTCACCACCTTCAAGTTCGTGGTGCGGAACGTCGCCAACCGCTACGGCTTCGTCGCCTCGTTCATGCCCAAGCCGATCGAGGGGATCAACGGCAGCGGGATGCACACCCACCAGTCGCTCTTCCGGGGCAAGGACAACGCCTTCTACGACCCCAAGGGCCCGCATCAGCTCTCCCGGACCGCGCTGAGCTACATCGAAGGGCTGCTGCAGCACGCGCGCGGGTTCTGCGCCGTCACCAATCCGCTGATCAACAGCTACAAGCGCCTGGTACCGGGCTACGAGGCTCCTGTGAACGTCGCCTGGTCCATGCGGAACCGCTCGCCGCTGGTGCGGATCCCCGACCGCAGGGGCCTGGGCACCCGGTGCGAGCTCCGGATGCCGGACCCGTCCTGCAACCCCTACCTCGCGCTCACGGTCCAGCTCGCCGCCGGGCTGGACGGGGTGGAGCGGAAGCTGCAGGCCCGGGAGCCGGTGAACCGGAACATCTTCACCATGAGCTACCGGGACCGGCGCAAGTACCGGATCGACGAGCTCCCCCGCGATCTGCACGAGGCGCTGGAGATGTTCGAGAAGGACGCGGTGGTGAAGGCTGCGCTGGGCGAGCATCTCACCGAGCGGTTCCTCGAGGCCAAGCGCAACGAGGTGATGGAGTACAACCGCCAGGTGAGCCGGTGGGAAATCGACAGCTATCTGGGGAGATACTAGGCGCCCGCCACCCCGCTGAGCACCAGGGTCACGCTCCCGTACGGCAGCGGCAGATCCAGCTCCACCGGGAGGCGCCGGGCGTCGTCGGTGAGCCGCATCGCCACGGTCTTGCCGCGGGCGCTGACCTGGATTCCGAGACAGGGGACGCTGGAGCCGTCGTACAGGGTGAGGGTCTCCCGTCCCGTCACCCGCACCTGGACCGGGTTGTAGCCGGTCTGGAAATAGCGGGAGAAGGTGTAGCTCCGGCCCACCTCGAGCGGAATGGTGCGGAGATAGTACAGGAAGGCGAGCTCGTCGAGCGCGTCCCGCGGCGCCACCCAGTCCTGCGCCAGGCCCTCCTGCCGGTAGCGGCTCGAGTCGGGCAGGATCTGATAGCGCTGCTCCTGCACGCTGTTCCCCTGGACCATCTTGCGGTGGAAACGCAGGGAGGCGAACCGGGTCGAGCGGGCCCATGAGGTGAGCTCGTAGCGCACCCGGATGCCGGGCGGCCCTCCCTCGCCGGTCATGTCGAACACGAAGGCGGGCGTGCCGCGCTCCCGGTCCATGCGGCTGACGGTGGCGACGGCGGTGCCGACCGGGAAGTAGCCCAGCTTGGCCTCGTAGTGCAGCGTCTCGCCGACGGCGAAAGGGTAGGGCGCGGCCAGGCGGGCCAGCAGGGCGGCGTGGGCGAGCAGGGTGGGAACGGGCATCTGGACCGCGGGTCAAAAGGTGAACAGCACAGGCAAATATACACCCGATGCCCCAGCCGGCGGGCCGGTCGCCTATCTCCTGGATCTCGACGGCACTCTGTACGCGGGAGGTGCCGCCATCCCCGGGGCACCCGAGACCGTAGCCAGGCTCCGGACGCGCGGGTTGCCGTTCCGCCTGGTCACCAACACCACCAGCCGCTCGCGCCGGATGCTGGTACAGCGGCTCAAGGGCTACGGCTTCTCGGTCGGGCCGGAGGAAATCTTCACCGCCACCCTGGCGGGAAGCACCCTCGCGCGGGACGCGGGCCACCGGGTGATCGCCCCGTTTCTGCCCCCGGCGGCGCTGGAGGACCTGGCCGGGCTCGAGCTCTCAGGCGGCACCACGGGTGCAGTGCAGGGCCGGCCCGAGGCCGTTCTCCTGGGCGATCTGGGGGCCAGCTGGAGCTACGCGCTGCTCCAGGAGGCGTTCGAGTACCTCATGCAGGGCGCGGTCCTCATCGCGCTGTCGCGCGACCGATACTTCCAGGGGCAGGACCGGCTGGCGCTGGATGCCGGCCCCTTCGTGGCCGCGCTGGAGTACGCGACCTCGCGGCCCGCGACCGTGGCCGGGAAGCCCAGCCCCGCGTTCTACGCCGCCGCGCTCGCCAGCCTGGGGCCCATCGGCGCGGGCCCCGCCGTGATGGTGGGCGACGATCTCTGGTCCGATGTCGAGGGCGCGCAGCGCGCGGGGCTGGGGGGCTGGCTGGTTCGCACCGGCAAGTTCCGGGAAGAGACCCTGCGCGAGTCCGGTATCGTTCCCGACCGGGTGCTGGACAGCGTGGCCGCGCTGGCGCCGGAGTGATCCCGGCCCGGGGTGTATCTTTCGGGACGCCACCCCCAAGCCCTGGAGCGAGGTTGCTGGTCCGGCGTCTCCTGCCGCTCGTCGTTCTTTGTCTCCCCCTCCGTCTCTCCGCCCAGAGCGCCGATTCCTCCGGAACGACGCCGGAGCCGGATCCCCCGGTCGTGCGCGCCGTGGAGGTCGAGCGGCGCGACATCTTCGATCCCGGTGAGGGCGGCTGGGCGGCACGGCTGGCCAACGCCCTGCATATCGAGACCCGTGCCGCCACGGTGCGCCGGGAGCTCCTGTTCCGGCCGGGCGAGCGCTACGACTCCGCCCGGGTCGCTGAGTCGGAGCGGAACCTGCGGTCCCTCGGGGTCTTCCGGCGGGTGCGGATCGATTCGGTCCGGACCGACTCCGGGCTGGTGATGAAGGTGCTGACCAAGGACGGCTGGAGCACCAAGGCCGATTGGCGCTTCCGCAGCGCGGGAGGCGACGTCGAGTTCACCATTGGCCTGGTGGAGGACAACCTGCTCGGCACCGCGTCCAGCGCCGCCGTGCGCTACCGCAAGACCACCGACCGCTCGACCGTGGCCTTCGCGCTCCGGCGTCCCCGCCTGTTGGTCGGCCGCGTCGGGCTGGCCCTGGCCTTCGAGGACCGCACCGACGGTCGGCTCTACGCGGGCGCGGTGGAGCAGCCCTTTTACGCCCTCACCTCTCGCACCGGGTACCGGCTGGAGGCGGAGAACCACGACGAGAGGGTCCTCCGCTTCTTCGACGGAGAGCCCGAGGCGCGGGACACCCTCCGGCGGCGCTATACCCTGGTGCGCGCCTCCGCAGCCCGCGCGATCCTGGCCTCCTCCCAGGGGTTCCTCCGACTCGGACTTCAGGCCCAGGTGCGCCGGGACGATTTCGTGCCCGAGGGCCAGAGCGACGCATTCGAGCGGACGGTCACCGGCGCTTTCGGCCCCTACCTGGTGTGGAACCGGGCTCGATACCTGGTGACGCAGGGCGTGTCCGGGTTCGCGCGGGAGGAAGACGTGGATCTCGGCCTCACCATACGCGGCGGGGTGATGCTGGCTCCCGCGGCCCTGGGGTACGACCGCGACGGCGCGGCGCCGCTGGTGACGGCCCGAGCGGGCCTGAGGCTTCCGTCCGGGTTCGGCTATGCCGAGGCGCTGGCCGGCGGGCTGTACACCGGCGCGGGGCTCGATTCGGGGTCGGTGCAGCTCGCCGGCACCGCGGTGCTCAAGCCGGTGCGGGGGCAGGTGGGGATCCTGCACGTCGAGGGCGGCTGGTTGAGAAACCCGCTCCCCGGCTCCGAGTTCGATCTGGGGCTGGGGACGGGTCCGCGCGCCTTCGGCAGCCACGCGTTCACCGGGGATCGCAGCGTGTTCGCGACCGCGGAGTACCGGGTGACCGTGGCCGACGACTTCCTCGGGCTGGTCGGACTGGGTGTAGCGGGCTTCGTGGACCACGGCGGGGCCTGGTACGCCGGGGAGCCGCGCCGGCTCGGCTGGGACGCAGGGATCGGGCTGCGGCTGGGGGCGAGCCGGTCGTCCGACACCCAGGCGCTCCGGTTCGACCTCAGCCGGCGATTCGCCAGCGACGTGGAGGACGCCGGCTGGGTAGTGACGGTGGGAAAGGGGTTCGTCTTTTCGCCCCTGGGGGTCCGGGGCCTGTAGCCTCAGACCGCGACGTAGCGGCTGATCAGGACCGCTGCCACGATCACGGCGAGGATGATCAGCACGAGGGCGAGGACCGTGAGGCCCCGGCGGTTGCGGACGGGTGCGAGGATGGCGGGCATGGGGTCTCCCGGACTGGCGTTCCCCGCATTGTAGGCGGTCGGCTTGCGCCGGGCCACCCGGCGAGACTCCTTCCCTTATGGCCCATCCCCCCGCCCACGATGCGCCGCCGGTCGAGCCGGGTGCCGCCCCGATCGTCGGAGTCGAGCTCGCGGCCGGGCTGGTCGCGGCGGTCCTTAGCATGGGACTGCTCATCTGGCTGGGAGACGAGGTGCTCGAGGGGGAGACTCGCGCGTTCGACCTCTGGGTCCGCGCCCGGGTCCATGGTGCATCGACCCCCCGGCTCACCGACCTGATGTGGGGCGCCAGCGTCATGGGGGCGCCCCGGGTGCTGGCGCTCTTCGGTGTCGCTGCGGCGACGGTGTTCCTCACCCGTCGGTGGTGGAGGGCCGCCGTGCTGGTCCTGGTGACGATGTGGGGCGCGATGGTACTGGACGTAGTGCTCAAGCAGCTCTACGGCCGCGCCCGGCCCGCGCCCTTCTTCGATTTCTACCCCGCCCCGGCGTCCTACAGCTTCCCCAGCGGCCATGCGCTCTTCGCGACCTGCTTCTTCGGCGGCGTCGCGGTGCTCGCGGCGCACCGGCTGGAGCATTCCGCGGCGAAGGTGGGCGTGTGGGTCGCCGCCTCGCTCGCCATTCTGCTGATCGGGACCTCGCGCGTCTATCTCGGCGTGCACTACCCCACCGACGTGCTCGGCGGGATGGCGGGCGGTGTGGTGTGGGTCGGCGCCGTGGCGCTGGGCGATCGCCTGGCCGAGCGCCGGCGCCGCCGGAGGCGGTAACCGGATCCGCGCTTGCAAATGCCGGTCGGGGCCGGCATCTTCCACGTCCGGCCGCGGCTTTCCGGCCGGAACTCCCCGTCCCTGACTCCCACCGATCTCCGGGGGGGCTCCCAACTCGAGAGCTCTGCTCGACCGACAGCTCCGTCCACACGTCCCATCGTGCGACGGTCCGGTCCTCCTCCAACCGCGTGCCGGACCTACGTGCGCGAAGGACGTTTATGCGCCGACTGCGCATTGGTGTTCTCGACCTCGTCACCAAGAGCCAGAAACCGTCCCTGTACGGCCGCCTCATGCACGCCAACCTGGCGAGCATCATGCCGCAGGCGCTCTCCGTCTGGTGCGAGCAGGCGGGACATCGGGTCACGCTGTGCTGCTTCACCGGGGTGGAGAATCTGCTGGATGAGCTGCCGAACGATCTCGACGTCGTCTTCATCGGCGCGTTCACCCAGTCGGCCCAGGTGGCGTATGCGCTGAGCCAGTTCTATCGCCGGCGCGGCGCGGTCACCGTGCTGGGCGGACCCCACGCGCGCTGCTACCCCGAAGATTCGGTCAGGTACTTCGACTACGTGCTCGGGTTCACCGACCAGGCGCTGGTCGCCGAGCTGCTCCGTGATCCGGTTGCGCAACGGCCGATCGGTGTAGTGCTGGGCGCGGCCCGGCAGCCGGCCGACCTGCCGACCCTGGAGGAGCGCTGGAAGTTCGTGGCCCCGACCCTGGCCAAGGCGCCTACCATCAAGATCGTGCCGATGCTGGGCAGCCTGGGCTGCCCCTATACCTGCTCCTTCTGCATCGACTCGACGGTGGAGTATCAACCGCTCAGCTTTCCCCAGCTCCGCGACGACCTCGCGTTCCTCCTCACCAAGATGAGGGACCCGATCGTCGGGTGGCACGATCCCAACTTCGGGGTGCGCTTCGACGACTACATGGAGGCGGTCGAGTCGGCCGTGCCGGAAGGCCGGATGCGCCACATCGCGGAGAGCAGCCTTTCCCTGCTGGGGGAGCCGCACCTGAAGCGGCTCCGCCGGAACGGCTTCCAGGCCATCCTGCCGGGCATCGAGTCGTGGTACGAGCTGGGCAACAAGTCCAAGACCCGGCGGACCGGGATGGACAAAGTGCGCCAGGTGGCAGAGCACGTGAACCTCATTCTCCGCTACATCCCGTACATCCAGACCAACTTCGTACTGGGTCTGGACGGCGACGAGGGGCCGGAGCCGTTCGAGCTCACCAAGCGGTTCATCGATCTCGCGCCCGGCGCGTTCCCGGCCTACTCACTGCTCTCCGCCTTCGGCCGGGCGGCGCCGATGAACCTGGACTACCAGCGCGACGGGCGGGTGCTTCCGTTCCCCTTCCACTTCCTCAACAACAACCACGCGATGAACATCCGGCCCAAGCACTACGATTGGTCCACGTTCTACGACGGGCTGATCGCGGTGAGCCGGTATTCGTTCTCCTGGCGCGCCATCGCCCGGCGGATCCCCGCTACGCCGACGGCGATCCCCAAGTGGATGAACTTCGTGCGGGCGGTATCGTCGGAAGGGTTCGGGCGGATCCGCTACCACACCATGATTCGCGAGCGGCTGGACAGCGACCGCGAGCTGCGGGCGTTCTTCGAGGGCGAGAGCACGGAGCTCCCGGCCTTCTACCGCGACCGGGTGCAGCAGGACCTGGGCGCCCTGTGGGAGTATCTCCCGGAAGGGGCGCTGATGCACGACGCCAATGCCTACCTGCGCGACAGCGTGACGCCGGTGCGCCTCTCGGTGGCGGGCGTGGGAGCGGTGGCGAAGCGGGCCGGCTAGACCTGCCAGCGGGTGTCGGCGGCGCGGGTGCGGGCGTCGCCGTTGAGGTCGGTCCGGGGCGCGCCGCCCCGGAACTCGAAGTGCTCCTCGCACATGAGCCGGTCGCCGTCGGGCACCGTGGGGGCGGTGAGGTGCCAGAGCAGGAGCGACCGGCCGATGTCCGAGGCCGGCATCCAGATCCCGGGCTCGATCGCCGGGTAGAGCGCCGCGTACTCCGCGCGCAGTCTCGCTTCCCGCATGCCCCCGCTCAACATGGGTGCCTCCTTCCGCCCCGCTCGGACGGGTTGACGCCGAGGCCGGCGGGCGCTCTCTTGCGAACCGGTGATCCGCCACTCGAGGAGCCCGATGGACGACGCGGCCGCCGAGACGCTCTGCAAGCGGGCCATGGTCGAGCTGGTATTCCTGCTGGCGCACCAGCGGAATCCTCGGACCCGCCAGCGCCGGGACTGGGCCCTCCTGCGCAGCCTGATCCGTGAGGCGCTCACCTCCGGCCCCCGCCTCGATCAGCTCCAGGAGGGACCCTGGGAGGTGGGCCAGCGTCCGCTCAAGAAGCCGGGGCGTGCCGGTCTCCCGTTCGTCCCGCTGGTGCGCCGCGGATCCACCGAGATCATGATGCCCACCCCGGAGGATGCCGAAGAGCTGGTGGCCTTCCTCAACTGGTGCGGAATGCCGGAGCTGGGCGCCCGCTAGGCTCTGACCCGGCGAAGTTGCGCCGCCGGCACGAGACTGGCAAGACCGGACCCGCTGCCCACGCTACGCACCTCCAACCCGGTTCGCCTCCTGCAAGACGCGGCCAGGACGGCCGCAGAAGTTCAGGCCCATGACGCACCGCTGGGGCAGACTCTCCACGGGGGCCCTTGCGGTCGCCGTAGGCGTGGCCGCGTGGGCCTCACCCGCCCGGGCGCAGGTTCCGTTGGAGCGCACGCCCGACCTGGCGGGAGGATGGGTGTCCCGCCCCGGTATGGTGCACTTCAACTTCCTGCATCGCTTTTCCGCCAGCTCCGCGCCCGAGCGGAAGGTCACCAGCGCGCCCACCTTCCTGCTCGCGGCGAGCTTGCCCGCGCATCTCCTGCTCGGCCTCCATTACGCCACCAATTCGCAGCTCGTCACGGGCTATCCCAACGAGTGGGAGCTCTTCGGCCGCTTCGCCCCGTTGCGCCAGGGGCCGCGGATGCCGTTGAGCCTCGCCGCCCAGGCCGGCTACAATCTCGCCTCCGACGGGCCCGACGGTGAGGTGTCGCTGGCGCACACCCACGGACCGGTGCGCCTGCTGGCTGCCGTGCGGGCGCTCTCGCCGCTGCCGGACGAGGACGGCGCACGAGTGGCGCTCGCCGGCGGTGTCGTGCTGCGGCTCGCGCGCTACGTGGCGCTGGCGGGAGACGTGGGGACGCTGACCGAGCGGCGGCCCGGGGAGGACGTCGCCTGGGGCGTGGGGCTCCAGCTGGCGATTCCCCACAGTCCCCACGGGCTCTCGCTTCAGGTGGGGAACACCAACAACGCGACGCTTCAGGGCGCGTCGCGGGGCACGGGGACGACCCGGTACGGGTTCGAGTTCACCATCCCCATCACCCTGGCGCGCTACTTCGGGGGCAGGCGCCCGCCGCCCGCGCCGAGCGCCGCGGCGACGCCCCTGCCGGCTGCGGCGGTCGGCGACACCGTACGGGTGACCATGGAGGGCTTCGGCTTCCGGCCCAACCGGCTGGTGGTTGCGCCCGGCACCCCCGTCACCTTCACCAACCGCGACCAGGTGGCCCACACCGTGACCGGTGATGCGGGTGGACTCGAGTCGGGGGAGATCCCGCCGGGGGAGAGCCGGACCCTGGTATTCGGCGAGCCGGGGCCCCACCCCTTCCACTGCACCCCCCACCCCTTCATGACCGGCGTAGTGGAGGTCCGCTCCCCATGAAGCGATCCGGGTGGACCCTGTGTCTCGGCTTGACGGCCGCGATCGGGCTGGGTGGGCTCGCCGCCGGGTGCTTCTCCGAGCACAACCCGACCGCGCCGGCCGGGGGCGTCTGCCGCCTGCCGGTGGACCAGGGGGTGCCCGGCTCGGTGGTGGTGCCGATCGCCAACTTCGCCTTCAGTCCCGCGGAGGTGCGTATCCGGGTGGGCCAGACGGTGACCTGGGTCAACTGCGAGGAGGACGCGACCTCGCACACCACCCACGCCAACGGGGAGGAATGGTCCTCGCCGCTGCTGGCGCCGGGTCAGGCGTTCAGTCACCTGTTCGACCAGGCGGGGACCTTCGACTATCACTGCGACCCGCACCCGTTCATGACCGGAAGGGTGGTTGTAGAGTAGCGTGAAACGCGTGCGATACCGGACAGCGGGCCGGGGCTGCTTGCATCCTGTCCCCCACCCGCTCATACCTTCAGATCGTCCGAGTTTTTCGCAGCTGTCACCCTTTCGGTCCGAGCAGCGTGCCTTCGACCCCCGCGTTGGTGCCGTCGTCCGCTCCCGCCGTACGCTCCCTCGAACGAGGCGGCCCGAGCTCCGCGCCTGCTCCGGTGCGAGTGCCCGGCTTCACCGTCACCCCCGGCCGGCACCGGCGCGGCAGCGCGCTCGGCTGGCACGACCACGCGACCACGACCATCTGCTGCGTGCTCCAGGGCGGATTCACCGAATCCTGGAAGGGCGGCTCGCTGATCTGCTCGCCCGGGACGATGAAGATCACGCCCGCGGGAGACCGGCACTGCGACAGCTTCAGCCGGACCGACGTCCGGGGGCTGCTGATCGAGGTCGCCCCCGAGCGGCTGGACGCGATCCGGCCCCACTCTGCGGTGCTCGACGAGCGGCGCTCGTTCCAGGGCGGTGCGTTGGCGATGATCGCCCGGCGCATGCAGGAGGAGCTGCGCCAGACGGACGACGCCGCGCTCCTGGCCATCGAGGGTCTCCTGCTCGAGCTGGTGGCGGCCGCGTCCCGGGTCCGGGACCGGTCGCTGGGACGGCCGCCCCCTGCCTGGCTGATCGCCGCGCGCGACCTGATCCACTCCGAGCCCACCGCGCGCCTCACCCTGGCGGGTATCGCGGCGGCGGTCGGGGTGCATCCGGTCACCCTGGCGCGGGCCTTCCGCACGTTTTTCGGCTGCCCGGTCGGCGAGTACGTGCGCCGGATCAGGGTGGAGCTTGCCGGCCGCTGGCTGGCCGATTCCGACCTGGGGCTGGCCCAGATCGCGCTTTCGGCCGGATTCTGCGACCAGAGCCACTTCTCCAACGTCTTCCGCCGCATCAACGGCCTGACGCCCTCCCGCTACCGGCGCGAGGCCCGCTCCCGCTGACATCTCGGCTTCCGCTACAGGACCCCCGCCGCCAGGGTCGCGAAGCCGAGGAAGGTCATGAAGCCCACAACGTCGGTCACGGTGGTGAGAATGATGGACGACGCCGCCGCTGGGTCCTGTCCCAGAAGCGTCAACACCATCGGCACCGACGCGCCGGCGAGCCCGGCTACGATCATCGAGCACACCATCGCCGCCCCCATCACTGCCGCGAGGCCGGCGGAATCGCTCCACAGGTAGACGCCGAGGGAGGTGACTGCGGCGACCGCGAGCCCGTTCACCGTGCCCACGACCAGCTCCTTCCCCCCGATCCGAGCCCAATGGCGCATCCGGATTTCCCGCAGCGCGAGCCCGCGCATGGTGACCGCGAGCGACTGGGCCCCGGTGTTGCCCGACTGCCCCGCAACCACCGGGAGCAGCACCGCCAGCGCGGTGAACCGGGCGATGGTGTCCTCGAACAGGCCCACCACCGACGCGGCGAGGAACGCGGTGGCCAG
>Ga0210102_1000162_pt1 | contig 19970 bp, 19 predicted proteins | sample RushOxbow_ThreeS_4_FD_185563 | JGI IMG/M metagenome (GOLD analysis project Ga0210102, IMG submission 185563) | Wetland microbial communities from San Francisco Bay, California, USA, that impact long-term carbon sequestration -... | ecosystem: Environmental > Aquatic > Marine > Wetlands ...
ACTACACCGCCGTCAACGGCTGCGACCCCAGGCGCGAGAACCGCGCTGAATCCAGCCGCCGCCTGGCCGTTTCCGACGGGCTCCCGGCCGTAACCGGGAACCCGCGAAACGCGGCAAGCGCAACACGGCTTGCCTGGCCCTTGAAGCGGTGCGGACGACCTTGCTCTGCGCAGGCAGCAACTGAGCGATCAGGGTTGGTTCGCACCGCTTACCTTGAGTCCGGCCGAGGGGTCGGCCGGGCTCGAGTTCCCTCATTTTACCGGCTGCCCCTGGGCTTCACCATGGCTGGTGGCAATACACAAGTTCTGACATTGCATTGCAACAATTTGTCTTTTAGTACATTAGAACCATTTGAAGATGAACGCATTTTGGGTAAAATGGCTGCTTGTTGCGGCGCCGCAGCATGAGGCTTCGGCGCGTCGAGGAGGAAGGCCATGAACCAAGCTTCGGCCCCGCCGGCGGCAGCGTCCGCCAAACCTACTTTCGGCCGCATTTTTGCGCTCTCCCGCGGCGTGTTCGCGCTGCTCGGATTTGGGGTCGCCCTGGCCGTAGCCCTTCCGCAAACCCGCGATGGCCTGCTCAATCAGTTCCAGGCGGTGACCTGGAAGCCGGTGGTCCGCGTCGCCGCCGTGACCGCGGACGACGTCCTCGAGACCGGGGGTCGGTCCGCGGCGCCCCACACCCTTGAGACGGCGCAGCAAGAGATGCGCGAAGTCGGTTACGCACCGGACGACGCCGCTCACGCGGTGCCGGCGGTCGCGCGGGACGACGGTCGGGCGCGGGCGCAGGCTGTCCTTACGCAGTTCATCGCGAACCGCTATCGCGTGGCGGACGAGGTCGTCTCGGACATCGTGAGCACCGCCTTCCGCGCGGCCGAGGCCCACTCGCTCGATCCCCTTGTGGTGCTCGCCGTCGTCGCCACGGAGTCGCGCTACAACCCGATTGCGGAAAGCGTGGTGGGGGCCAAGGGGCTGATGCAGGTCATCGCCAAGTTCCATCAGGAAAAGCTGGCAAGCCACGGCGGCGAGGACGCGCTGTTCCAGCCCGAGGTCAACATCCTGGTCGGAACGCAGATCCTGCGCGAGTATCTGCGGCGCTACGGCGACCTGGAGACCGCGCTGCAGGTTTACGCCGGGGCGATCGACGACGAACAGACGCGCTATGCGCGCAAGGTTCTGTCGGAGCGAGCGCTGCTGCAGCAGGCGCTGGAACGCTCCCGCCGCCAGGCCTGAGCGCGCGCCCGCGCAGCCGGCCTAAGCGCGCCGCGCCGCGCCGCGTTGCGGCCGGACGGCGCAAAACCGGGCAAGGCGCCGGGCGGCTTCCTCGAGCTCTGCCACGCCGCGCGTATAGGCAAAGCGCAGATAGTGCTGTGTGGCGTTGTGACCGAAGTCCACGCCTGGCGTCGCAGCCACTGCCTCCTCCTCCAGCAGCTCGAGTGCGAATGCACGCGCGTCAAGGCTAAAGGCGGAGCAGTCTGCGTAAACGTAGAACGCGCCCTGCGGCCGCGCGGGGACGCGCAGTCCGGCCGCCTCGATCGCGGGTACCAGAAAATCACGCCGCCGTTCGAATTCCGCGCGGCGCGCCTCGAGGGCGGCGAGCGACTCCGGGCAGAAAGCGGCGAGCGCAGCGTGCTGCGCCGCGCTCGATGGGCAGATGAACAGGTGCTGGGCAAGTTTCTCGAATCCTCGTATCGCGCACTCCGGGAGCGTCGCCCAGCCCAGACGCCAGCCCGTCATGCAGAAATACTTCGAGAAGCTGTTCACCAGGACCACCTCGCCGGGCAGCCGCGCCGCGGTTGCCGGGGCTCGCCCGTAGACCAAGCCTTGGTAGATCTCGTCGACGATCAGGACGCCGCCCCGCTCCGCGATGAACTCGGCAATGCGGCGCAGCTCGGACTCGGCGATCACCGTTCCACAGGGGTTGGCCGGGGAGCCGAGCAGCAGACCCACCGTGCGCGGCCCCCAGGCGCGCGCGACTGCATCTAAAGTCGGCTGGAACGCGGTGTCGGCGTTCACGTCGAGCGCGCGCGGCCGGCCCTCGAACGCCCGCACGATGTGTCGGTAGCCCGGATATCCGGGGTCCGGTATCAGCACTTCGTCATCGCGGTCGACGTACAGCGCCATGGTGAGAAGCAGCGCGCCGGAAGCACCCGCGGTGACCACGATACGCTCGGGGGCGACTTCCACGTCGAAGCGCTGGCCGTAGTACGCCGCGATCGCTTCGCGCAGCGCTGCCAGCCCTAGCGCGCCGGTGTAGGCGGTCATACCCTCGCGCAATGCGCGCACGCCAGCCTCCACCACCGGCGACGGCGCCGTGAAATCGGGCTCGCCGATCTCAAGGTGCACCACGCGCCGCCCCTCCGCTTCAAGCGCCTGCGCGCGCGACAGGATTTCCATCACCTCGAACGGTTCGATCTCGGCGACGCGGCGCGCCGCCGCGCGCGCGGATGCCGCTGTGCGCGGCGGCTTCATTGAGGCGAGGCCAAGGCCATGAGCGCAGATTATAGGTTGCCTCAACTGTAGGTCGTGACACCCGCCAGCGCAGTTCGCCGCGCGGAGACGCAATCTGCGCGGGTCCCTACGCTATAATTTTTTGGCGCGCGTTTCCCGAGCGCCACGCAAGGTACGCGGCGCAGGCGGCGCGCCCACTTCAGCATGGGCACCGTGGCCCAGGGTGGTGACCGGGGTGAGGAGACCACCGTGGATGAGCAGTTGAGGAAATACGCCCTCGAGTATCACCGGCTTGCGCCGCCGGGGAAAATCTCGATCCAGCCGACCAAATCGCTGACCAACCAGCGCGATCTGGCGCTTGCGTATTCGCCCGGCGTCGCGGCCGCCTGCGAGGAAATCCACCGGGACCCGCAACAAGCCGACAGCCTCACTTCGCGTGCGAATCTGATCGGCGTGATCACGAACGGCAGCGCGGTGCTCGGACTCGGCGCGATCGGGCCATTGGCCGCCAAGCCGGTCATGGAAGGCAAGGCGGTGCTGTTCAAGAAGTTCGCCGGGATCGACTGCTTCGACATCGAGATCAACGAGCAGGATCCCGAACGCCTGGTCGAAATCATCGCCGCGCTGGAACCGACGTTCGGCGGAATCAATCTGGAGGACATCAAGTCGCCGGAGTGCTTCGTCGTCGAGCGCAAGCTGCGCGAGCGGCTGAAGATCCCGGTATTCCACGACGACCAGCACGGCACCGCGATCATTGTCGCGGCCGCACTGCTAAACGGCCTCAAAGTGGTGGGCAAGACGCTCGAAGCGGTGAAGCTGGTGACCTCGGGCGCCGGTGCTGCGGCGCTTGCCTGTCTCGACCTGCTGGTGCGCATGGGACTGCCGATCGAGCACATCACGGTGACCGACATTCACGGCGTCGTTTACCGAGGGCGCCGCGAAGAGATGGACCAAGACAAGGCGCGCTACGCGCTCGCGACCTCGGCGCGCAAGCTTGCGGAGGTGATCGACGGGGCAGATGTCTTTCTTGGCCTGTCGGCCGGCGGCGTGCTCAAGCCGGAGATGGTGGCGCGCATGGCCGAGAAACCGCTGATCTTCGCGCTCGCCAACCCCGAGCCGGAGATCCGGCCCGAGGCGGCGAAGGCGGTACGCCCCGACTGCGTGATCGCCACCGGGCGTTCTGACTATCCGAATCAGGTGAACAACGTCCTTTGCTTTCCGTTCATCTTCCGGGGGGCGCTCGATGTCGGCGCGACGACGATCACCACCGAAATGGAAACGGCGGCAGTGCACGCGATCGCGGATCTGGCACAGGCCGAAACCTCTGAGCAGGTGGCGCTCGCCTACGGCATCGAATCGGTGAGCTTCGGTGCCGATTACCTGATTCCGAAGCCCTTCGATCCGCGGCTGATCGCGCGGGTTGCACCGGCAGTGGCGCAAGCGGCGATGGCCTCGGGCGTCGCGACGCGTCCGCTGCAGAACCTCGAGACCTACCGCGAGTCGCTCGCCCAGTTCGTCTACCACTCCGGCCTGTTCATGAAGCCGCTCTATTCGGCGGCGAAGTCGGCGCCCCGGCGCGTCGTGTATGCGGAGGGCGAGGACGAGCGCGTCCTGCGCGCGGTGCAGGTGGTGGTGGACGAAGGCCTCGCGCTGCCGGTCCTGGTCGGGCGTCCGGCGGTCATCGATCAGCGCCTCGAGCGCCTGGGCTTGCGCATGCGGGCGGGCAGGCAATTCGAGGTGGTGAATCCGGAGCTCGACCCACGCTATCGCGACTACTGGATGGCCTATCACCGGCTCACCGAACGCAAGGGCGTGTCGCCCGAGCACGCGCGCCTCGAGATGCGGCTGAACACGACCCTGATCGGCGCGATGCTGATGCACATGGGAGAGGCCGACGGCATGCTGTGCGGCACCTCCGGCATTTACTCCTCGCACCTGACCGTCGTCGACCACGTGATCGGGCTGCGCCCCGGCGTGCAACGCTTCGCGGCAATGAACGCGCTTCTGCTGCCGAAGCGCACCGTGTTCATCTGCGATACCTACGTGTCGACAGATCCGGATGCGGAGGGCCTGGCGGAGATGACGCTGCTCGCGGCCGAAGAGATTCGCCGCTTCGGACTCGTGCCGAAGGCCGCGCTGCTCTCGGCGTCGAGCTTCGGCTCGATCGACCTGCCCTCGGCACGCAAGATGCGGCGCGCCCGCCAGCTGCTCGCCGAGCGCGCGCCCGAGCTCGAGGTGGACGGCGAAATGCAGGGCGACGCCGCACTGTCCGAAGCGATCCGGCTCGCGCGGCTGCCAAACGCCCATCTCAAAGGCGACGCGAATCTGCTGATCATGCCGACGCTCGACGCGGCGAACATCGCATTCAATTTGCTCAAGGTCGCGGCGGGGGACAACGTCACGATCGGGCCGATCCTGCTGGGCGCGGCGCGACCGATACACATCCTCACGCCCTCGGCGACGGTCCGGCGCATCGTCAACATGACTGCCCTGATCGTGGTCGACGTCAACGCGCCGCGCGGGCACGAGCAGACGAGTCTGTTCTAGCCGCGATGCGCCAGCCGAGATGAACGCGCCTGCTGCAGGACAGGATCGCGCGCCGCAGGCGGCGCCGTCCGCCCACGCGACTGCATCGGACACGCGACGCGGGCGTGCCGGACTCGTGCTCACCGGGGGCGGCGCGCGCGCGGCCTATCAAGTCGGCGTCCTCAATGCGGTGCGCGAGCTGCTCGGTGCGCCGAAGATCAACCCATTCCCGATTCTTTGCGGAACCTCGGCCGGCGCGGTAAACGCGACCAGCCTCGCGGCCCAGGCCGACAATTTCGCCGGCGCGGTCGAAAACCTCGTCGGTGCCTGGTCTGCAATGCATTGCGAGCATATCTACCGGACCGACGTCGCTCACATCATGCGCAGCGGCGCGCGCTGGCTGGCCTCGATGATGCTGCTCAGTCGGCGCAACCCGATCTCGCTGCTCGACAACACGCCGTTGCGCGACACGATCGCGCGGCTGCTGCACTTCGACGACATCCAGGGGCATATCGACGCGGGGCGGCTGTACGCCGTCTGCGTGACGGCGTCCGGCTACAGCTCCGGACAGAGCGTCTCCTTCTACCAGGGCAGAGCGAGCATCGACGGCTGGGAGCGACGCCAACGCATCGGCGCCGCGGTCACCCTCAAGGCAGAGTATCTGCTTGCCTCCGCGGCGCTGCCGTTCATCTTTCCGGCAGTCAAGGTCCATCGCGAATACTTCGGCGACGGCTCGATGCGGCAGATCGCGCCGGTGAGCCCGGCCTTGCACCTTGGCGCGGATCGCGTATTCATCGTCGGCACCGGGCGGCAGGGCGACGACATCACGCGGGCGCGCTCGAGCGTGTACCCTTCGCTCGCCCAGATCGCGGGCCACGCGCTGAACAGCATCTTTCTCGACACGCTGATGGTGGATCTCGAGCGCCTCGAGCGGATCAACCGCACCCTGAGCGCGGTTCCGCCGGAAGCACTCAGCTCGGGCCGAATCGGACTGCGGCCGGTGAAAGTGCTGTTTCTGTCGCCGTCGCAGTCGATCGAGCGGATTGCAGTGCGTTTTCTGCACGAGCTGCCGCGTACGGTACGCTTCATCCTGCGCCCGACCGGCGCACTCAATCGATCGGGCTCGAACCTGGCGAGCTATCTGCTTTTCGAGGAGGGTTTCTGCCGCGCCCTCATCGACCTCGGCTACCAGGACACAATGGGCCGCAGCGACGAGGTGCGGGCGTTCTTCGACGACAAGTGAACGGAGGTGCGATGCCGGATGCGAAACAGCCGCAGGACCCGTTCGAGATGTTCCGTAGACTCTGGGGTCCCCTTGGCCTGCCGATGCCCGGCATGGCGATGCCTACGCTCGATCCGCGCGAGATCGACAAGCGCATTGCCGACCTGCGCTCGATCGAGGGCTGGCTGTCGATGAATCTGAACATGGTGCGGATGGCGATTTCCGGACTAGAGGTGCAGAAGGCTGCGCTCGAGGCCATGCAGGCGGCGGGACGCTTGCCGGGCGCCGCGGCGCCCAAGGGCGCGACGCCCGGCGTCGCGACGGGGGATAGCGCGGCGCAGGCAATGCTCTGGCCGTGGACGATCCTGCAGCGCGCAATGCAAAGCGTCGAGCAGAAGGAGCGTTCGGAAAAGTCGGACAATTCCGACGACGCCCCGAGCGTGAAGTAGCGCCAGGCGTGCGCCGGCGGCATGCGGCACGCCGCGTTAGGATTGCGGTCAGACGAACCAAACCAGGAGGCGGCAATGGCACAGGCAGTTCGATTTCACAAGGTAGGCGGGCCCGAGGTCCTTCAGGTCGAGGACATCGCGGTGGGCGAACCAGGCGCGGGACAGATCCGCATCCGGCACAAGGCCATCGGCATCAATTTCATCGATACCTATCAGCGCTCGGGGCTCTATCCGATACAGCCGCCCGTGGTGGCGGGAAACGAGGGCGCGGGCGTCGTCGATGCCGTCGGTTCGGGCGTCACGGGGCTCAACAAAGGCGACCGCGTCGCCTACACGGGGCTGATCGGCGCGTACTGCGAGTCGCGCAACGTGCCGGCCGACCGGATGGTGAAGATTCCCGAAGGCATCAGCGACGAGCAGGCGGCCACCTTGATGCTCAAGGGCATGACCGTTCAGTACCTGATCCGCCGCACCTACGCGGTTAAGGCGGGCGACACGGTCCTGTTCCACGCCGCGGCCGGCGGCGTAGGGCTGTTCGCTTGTCAGTGGCTCAAGGCGCTCGGCGCAACCGTGATCGGCACGGTCGGTTCGGAGCAAAAGGCCGCACTCGCCAAGGCACACGGCTGTGACCACACGATCCTGTACAACAAGGAGAACTTCGTCGAACGGGTCAAGCAGATCACCGGCGGCAAAGGCGTCCCCGTCGTGTACGACTCGGTCGGCAAGACCACCTTCGATGGGTCGCTCGATTGCCTCCAGCCGCGCGGCTTGATGGTTCTTTTCGGCAACGCCTCCGGGCCCGTGCCGACGTTCAACCTCGGCTTGCTCGCGCAGAAGGGATCGCTCTACATTACGCGTCCGACCCTGGCCACCTACATCGCGTCGCGTCAGGATCTCGAGGCGACCTCCAAGGACGTATTCGATATCGTCCGGTCCGGCAAGGTGAAGGTCGATATCACGGCGCGCTACAAACTCGCCGACGCGGCCAAGGCGCACAGCGATCTCGAGGGCCGCAAGACTACCGGACAGATGATTCTGGTGCCCTGAGCGACCGGCGCACTCGCGCGACCGGTCGGCGCAAAGCACAATCGCGCATGCGCGCGACGCTGACCCACCCGCGCTTGGCCGCGGTGGCCGGCGCCACCGCTGCGGAGCCGTCGGCGTCTACCGAGATCGACGTCGCCGAAATCCGCCGCCGTCTGGCAGCGGCTGCTCCTGCCGCGCAGGTGCTCGCCGGCGACCTCGGCGCTGCGGGCGAACGCGGCGCACTTACGCCGGCGTCGGTGCTCATGCCGATTGTCGCGCGCAGCGATTCGCTTACCGTGCTGTTTACCCGGCGCACGGCGCATCTGCGGGCACATTCGGGCCAGGTCAGTTTCCCGGGCGGGCGCGTAGAGCCGCAGGATGCGGGACCGCTGGAGACGGCGCTGCGCGAGACACAGGAAGAGATCGGGCTTGCGCGCGAACGTATCGAGGTCATCGGCACGCTGCCCGAGTACCACACTCGCACCGGCTATCGCGTCACGCCCGTGGTCGGCGTCGTCGCGCCACCGTTCACGCTCCGAGCCGATCCCGAGGAGGTCGACGCCGTGTTCGAGGTGCCGTTGTCGTTCTTGCTCGATCCACGCAACCACCAGCGCCATACGCGGGCGTTCCAGGGCCGCATGATCAGCTACTTTGCCATGCCCTACGGCGAACATTACATCTGGGGCGCGACGGCGGCGATGCTGGTCAATCTCTACCGCCAACTCGTCCACGCCGAGGGTTGAGTCGCTGTCTGCGCGCTCGACGCGCAGGACCCCGCGTTCACAGCCGCGCGCGCAAGCGGGATGCAGCAGCGAGTGTGCTATCTTCCAACGGGCTTTCGCTGCGACCCTCTCATGAGCGTTCTCGCGATCATCGTGGCACTGCTGCTCGAGCAATGGCGCCCGGTGGGCGAGCGCAGGGCCATGCATGCTGCGCTCTCGCGCGTCGCGGCCGGCATCGAGCGCAGCCTCGCCGGTGGCGGTGCTTCGCAGGGCGCGATTGCCTGGCTGTTGCTGGTCGTGCCGGCGGTCGTGTTTGCCATCGCCTTGCACGCGCTGCTCTCGAGCTGGAGCGGGCTGCTAGGTTTCCTGTTCGACGTAGGCGTTCTCTATCTGACGCTCGGCTTCCGCCAGTTCAGCCATGGCTTCACCCTGATCCAGTCTGCGGTCAAGACCGGAGACCTCGACCGCGCGCGCGAGCTGATCGGGGCCTGGCGCAAGGAAACGGTTCCCGAACGCGACCGCGAGGAGGTCATTCGGCTCACCATCGAGGAGGCGCTGCTCGCCTCGCACCGGCACGTGTTCGGCGTGCTGCTGTGGTACGTGCTGCTGCCAGGTCCGAGCGGCGCGATCCTGTACCGGCTTGCCGTTTCCCTCGTGCAGCGCTGGAGCGATTCGGGCGATTTCTGCGCCCTGGCACAGCGCGCCCTGTTCGTTCTCGACTGGCCCGCGATGCGCCTGTCGGCTGGCGCCTTTGCGATCGTCGGCGACTTCGAGGACGCGGTGTATTGCTGGCGCACGCAGGCACGCGACTGGCCTGCTGCGAATGAAGGCGTGCTGCTCGCTGCCGCGGCAGGCGCGATGGGCGTTCGGCTCGGCTTGCCGCTGCATACGCCAGAAGGCATCGAGGCGCGCCCGGAACTCGGTCTGGGCGACGCCGCGGACGGACGCTTTCTGGATGCTACCGTCGGCCTGCTGTGGCGCGCGCTGGTCGTGTGGCTCGTGGTCCTCCTCCTGCTCAGCATCGGTCACGTCATCGGTTGAGCGGCGCGTCGGCGCCGCGCGTTGCGCCGCAGTGCCAGCACTGTGTGAACTGCGCTTCCATCGTCTCGCCGCACACGGCGCAGCGCCAGAGCGTTGCGCCCGGGGTCTGGGGCAGGCGCCCTTCGCGCAGGATGGCTTCCGCACGCGCTGCCTCGGCGTCATCCAGCACCCAGAGTTCGGCCAGGCATTCTGCCGGCGGCAGCTCGCCCATCGCCGAAGACAGCAGTTCGTTGCGAACGATCGCGCGGATGCCCGCCGCGTCGAGAAGGTTGCGGGCGTGATGCACGCCGATCAGGTCGTGCGAACTGTAGATGCGTTTCATGATGCGGTTCGTCGGCGTCTTGGGCCGGCGGGCTTCGGCTCGCCGTTCACCCCTTTCACGCTTTCCGTGATGCGCCGAAAGAGTGCGAGCCGCCGCGGATGCAGCTGCCCGGCTTCGACCGCCGCCGCGAGCGCGCACCCGGGCTCGGCGCGATGACGGCAATCGGGAAATCGGCAGCGCCCGGCGTACGCCGCGAATTCGCGAAATCCGGCCGCAATCTCGTCGGCGGTCAGACCCGCCAGGCCAAACTCCGAGACACCTGGCGTGTCGACCAGCTCGCTCGCGGCGTCGAGCCGATACAGACGCGCCGCGGTCGTGGTCTGCCGCCCGGCATCGAGGAAGGTCGAGATTTCCCGGATCCGCACCGCCGCATCAGGGACCAGTGCCTTGACCAGCGTTGATTTGCCCATCCCCGACTGGCCGACGATCACCGTGCGCTGGCGCTGCAGGTACGTGCGCAGCGGCTCCGGGTCGTTGCGCGCAGAGAACTCGATCATCGGATAGCCCAGTCCGCGAAACGGGACGAGCTGCGCGAGCGCCTCGGCTCGGCGTGCGACCAGGTCGACCTTGTTGAGTGCGATCAGCGTGGGCAGCCCGGCATGCTCGGCCGCGATCAGCACGCGCGCGACCAGCTCGTCGGAGAACGACGGCTCGCAGGCGATCAGCACGACGACCTGCGTGACGTTCGCGGCCAGAATCTTCGTGCGCCGCGCGCTCGAGCGCGAGAAGACGGTCTTGCGCGGCTCGACCCCGACGATGATCGCGCGGCCTGTGCCAGAGGGATCGAGCGCGACCCGGTCACCGCACACGGTCTGGACTCGCCGGCTGCGCGTATGCGCGCGCAGCATCTCGCCCGTATCGCTTTGCACCAGCGTATCGCGCCCGAAGCCTGCGACGACGTCGCCGCGCAGCGTGCTCAAAGCGCGAACAGCGCGTCGCACTTCGCGGCGCAGATGAAATCGTTGTCCGACAGGCCGTCGATCGCGTGCGTCACGTAGGTCACCCGGCACTGGTTGTAGCCGACGACGAGGTCCGGGTGATGGTCTTCGCGATGCGAGACCCAGGCGAGCGCGTTCACGAAGGCCATCGTCTGGTAGTAGTTGCTGAAGGGGTACAGCTTGACGAGCCGCCCGTCCTCGATGATCCAGCCCTTGAGCTGCTTCAGCATGTCCCGCGCCTGCTCGGGCGTGTAGGGGGCAACGCCGCCCTCACAGGGGGCGCAGCGCTTCTTGGCCAGATCGCTCATGGCTTTCCTCTCCTTCTTTTTTCGGCCGTGCGGCCTCAGCCCGATGCCGTCAGCAGACGCGCGACCCGGGTCGCCGCCGGCGGATGCGAATCGTAGAACGCCGAGTGCACCGGGTCCGGCGTCAACGTCGCGGCATTGTCCTTGTAGAGCTTGACCAGCGCGGCGACCAGGTCGCGCGCGTTCGCGTTCGCCGCAGCATAGGCGTCGGCCTCGAATTCGTGGCGGCGTGACAGCAGGCTCGCCAGCGGCTGCAGGAAAAAACTGAACACGGGCACGACCATGACGAACAGCACCAGCGCCGCCGCGGCCCCGGGCCGCGTGACGCCGAGCCCCGTGTAGAACCAGTCCGCGTCGACGAGCTGCCCGAGCAGCCAGAGCAGGCCGAGCGAAAAGCCGAACAGCAGCGCAACGCGTTTCCACACGTGATGACGCCGGTAGTGGCCGAGCTCGTGCGCCAGCACGGCCTCGACTTCTGCCGGCGCCAGCCGCGCGAGCAGCGTGTCGAAGAACACGATGCGCTTCGCCGCGCCGAATCCCGTGAAGTACGCGTTGCCGTGGCTCGAACGCTTCGAGCCGTCCATGACGAACAGCCCCTTGGCGGTGAAGCCGCAGCGTGCAAGCAGTGCCTCGATGCGTGCCGCGAGTTCGGCGTCACTGAGTGGCTTGAAGCTGTTGAACAGCGGCGCGATGAACGTCGGATAGATGAGCAGCATGAGCAGGTTGAAGCCGGCCCAGACGATCCACACGGCGAGCCACCACCAAGGGCCCGCGCGGCCCATCAACCAGAGCACCAGCATGACGAGCGGGACGCCGAGCAGCGTGGCGACGAGCGCGTGGCGCGCGAGATCCGCGAGAAACAGGCCGGCCGTCATGCGGTTGAAGCCGAAGCGTGATTCGATGACGAAGGTCCGGTACAGCGTTACCGGCAGCTCGATGAGCGACAGCAGGACGACCACGCTCGCAATGAACGCAGTGCCATGGGCGATGCCGCCCGGCGTGAACACGCGCGCCCATTGATCGAGCAGCGCCTGCAGCCCGCCGCCAAGCGTAAGCGTGACGAGCACCGCGGCGCCCACCGCCAACTCGACCGCGCCGAGGCGGTTCTTGGCAATCGTGTAGTCCGCCGCCTTCTGGTGCGCGGCGAGCGAAATGGCCTGCGCAAACGCCGGCGGAACGCGGCCGCGGTGCGCATGCACGTGGCGGACCTGGCGCCACGCGAGCCAGAGCCGCGTCGCGCTGGCGAGTGCGAGCGCGCAGAGGAAAACCAGGCCGAAGGCGGTTGGGCTCATGCTGCTGTGAGAGAATAGCGCGCAATTTCAAGCGGATAAAGCAAAAGGGGCGTGGTGGCGCAGGAGCCGAACAATCTCATCTGGATCGACATGGAAATGACCGGCTTGCAGCCGGATTCCGACCGGATCCTCGAGGTCGCCATCCTGATCACCGATCCGCAGCTAAACGTGGTGGCCGAGTCGGCCTCGCTCGTCGTGCACCATCCCGACGAGGTGCTTGCGGCGATGGACGCCTGGAACCAGAGCGTGCACGCCAAGACGGCCCTGATCGAGCGGGTGCGCGCCTCGAGGCTCGACGAAGCTGAGGTCGAGCGCCGTGCGCTGGCATTCGTCGCCGAGTATGTTCCGGCGGCCGCCTCGCCGATGTGCGGCAGCTCGATCTGCCAGGACCGGCGCTTTCTCGCCCGCTGGATGCCCAGGCTGGAGGCGTACTTCCACTACCGCAACGTGGACGTGTCGACACTCAAGGAGCTCGTGCGGCGCTGGCGCCCCGAGCTGGCGAAGGGATTTCTCAAGCACGGGCGGCACGAGGCGCTCGCGGACATCCGCGAATCGATCGAAGAGCTGCGCTATTACCGGCGCAGCGCGATGTCGATCTAGCGCCGGCGTTTTTTCGCCGCGCGTTTGGTTGCCGTGCGCACGCGCTTGGGTGCTGCCGCCCGAGGCGACTCGACTTCGACGATCGCTTCGATCTCGACCGGAATGCCCATCGGCAGGGAGCCCATGCCTACCGCCGAGCGCGCATGACGCCCGCGTTCGCCGAGCACTTCGACGAACAGATCCGAGCAGCCGTTGATCACCTTTGGATGGTCGGTGAACTCGGGCACGGCGTTCACCATGCCGAGCAGCTTTACCACCCGCTTGACGCGGTCGAGGCTGCCGAGCTCGGCGCGCATCACGGCGAGCAGATCGAGACCCACGCTGCGCGCGTGCTGATAGGCCTGCTCCGCGGTGACCTCGCGCCCCACTTTTCCGCTCGGTCGCGCACCGCCTGCACCCGGACGCGGACCCTTGCCGGCGAGAAACAGCAGGTTCCCTGTGCGCACTGCGTTCACGTAGTTCGCCACCGGCGCCGAGACCGGTCCGAGTTCGATGCCGAGCGCCTTGAGCTGCGTCTCGGCGCTCATGGCATCGGCACCACTTTGCCGGGATTGAGCAGGTTGTCGGGATCGAATACGCGCTTGATGTCGCGCATGACCGCGATCACGTCGTCGCCGAGCTCGGCACGCAGCGATTCCTGCTTGCCCAGGCCCACGCCGTGCTCCCCGGTGCAGGTGCCCTCCATCGCGAGCGCGCGCTGCACCAGCCGGCGATTGAACTGCTTGGCAATCTCCGTCTCCTCGGGCCGCGCCGGGTCGACGAACAGCATGAGGTGGAAATTGCCGTCACCGATATGGCCGAGCAGCGGCACCGGAGCGAAGTAGTTCCGCGCGTCGGCCATGGTTTCGCGCACGCACTCGGCGAGCCGCGAGATCGGCACGCACACGTCGGTCGAGACGGCGCGCGAGCCGGGCCGCAGCTGCAGGCAGGCGAAGTAGGCGTCGTGGCGCGCATCCCACAACCGGCTGCGGTCCTCCGGGCGCGTCGCCCACTGGAAGTCCTTGCCGCCGTTGTCCCGGGCGATCGCCTGCACCGCTTCGGCCTGCTCGACGACCGACGCCGCGCTGCCGTGGAATTCGAAGAACACCGTCGGCGCGACGCGGTAGTCGGTTTTCTTGTAGGCGTTGATCGCCGCAATCGTCTTGTCGCAGACGATGTCGCAGCGCGCGATCGGAATGCCCGCCTGGATCGTCTGGATGACGGTGTTGGTGCAGCCGTCGACCGAGTCGAACGCGCAGACCGCCGCCGACATCGCTTCCTGCACCGGATAGAGGCGCACCGTCACTTCGGTGATGATGCCGAGGGTGCCTTCGGAGCCGACGAACAGCCGCGTCAGGTCGTAGCCCGCAGCCGACTTCTTCGGCCGGCGCGAGGTCTGGATGACGCGGCCGTCGGCCAGCACCACCTTCAGCGAGATCACGTTCTCGCGCATCGTGCCGTAGCGCACGGCGTTCGTGCCCGAGGCGCGCGTCGCCGCCATGCCGCCGATCGTCGCATCCGCACCGGGGTCCACGGGGAAGAACAGTCCGCTGTGCTTGATGTATTCGTTCAGCTGCTTGCGCGTGACCCCCGCCTGCACGACCGCGTCCAGATCGGCTTCGTGCACCGCGACCACCTGGTTCATCTGCGACAGATCGAGCGTCACGCCCCCGTTTACCGCGAGCACATGACCCTCGAGCGAGGTGCCGACCCCGTAGGCGATCATCGGCACGCGGTGGCGGCGGCAGATATTGACGATGTCGCGCACTTCCTCGGTCGAGCGCGGGAACACCACCGCGTCGGGCACGGCGTAGGGAAAGTAGGACTCGTCCTTGCCGTGATGCTCGCGGATGCCGGGCGAGGTCGTGACGCGATCGCCGAGCAGCGCCTGCAGCTCGGCGAGCACGGTCTGGTCGAATTCGCGGGGTTTGTTCATCGGTCCGAGTCCTCCTTGGCGCTGCGCGTTGACCGTCGCATCGCGTACGGTCCAACGCGCCGAAGCGCACCCGCGCGCTACGCGCGTCCGGGTGTGCTCATTTTAGCTTGATGTCGCCGTCGAACGGCACCCTCAGGCCGAGCGAGGGGAGTTCCAGCGTGACGCGCGCGGGTATTGCTTCGTCGCCCTTGAGCTTGCCGCCGTCGAGCGCTCTGCCGATCGCCTGCTCGATCTCGCGCTGTGAGTTCACGCCCACCATCTTGAGAAACTTGCGGATGCTGAGGTTGAAGGTTTCCTGGTCCATGCGTCCTCCTGTCGTTCGTCCTGCATTCAGGGGCGTGGGCTGCCTGCCCCGGGGGGGTGCGATCTGCGCGACGTCTGCGCTGCTGTTTCGAGCAGCGCCTTCGCGAGCTGCTTGCCGAGCTCGACGCCCCATTGATCGAAGCTGTCGATATTCCATATCACGCCCTGGGTGAACACCTTGTGCTCGTACAGTGCGATCAGCCGGCCGAGGTTGCGCGCATCGAGCCGCTCGAAGTGCAGCGTGCTCGAGGGCCGGCTGCCGGGGATGCGCCGGTACGGGGGCAGTGCGGCGTCATCCTGCCCGCGCGCGAGGGCCTCGGCCTGCGCTTCGGCGTGCGCAGCGAGGATCGCGCGCCGCGCAGGATCGCCTGGCGCGTCGTCGAACACGATGAAGTCTGCCGGCACGACCTGGGTGCCCTGGTGCAGCAGCTGGTGAAACGAGTGCTGTCCGACCGTGCCTTCGGCGCCCCAGACTACCGGCGCAGTCGCATAGTCGATCACGCGCCCCGCGCGGTCGACGCGCTTGCCATTGGATTCCATTTCGAGCTGCTGCAGGTACGCCGGCAGCAGGCGCAGCGGCGTCGCATAGGGCAGCACAGCCTGCGTTGCCGCGCCGAGGAAGTTGACGTTCCAGACGCCGATCAACCCGAGCAAGGCGGGGACGTTGCGCTCGAGCGGCGCGGCGGCGAAATGCGCGTCGATGTCGCCCGCACCCGCGAGAAATTCGTCGAACGCCGATTCGCCGATCGCGGCCATCGCGCTGAAGCCGACCGTCGACCAGACCGAGTAGCGTCCGCCGACCCAGTCCCACATCGGCAGCACCTCGAGCGCGCCGAATGCGCGCGCGGCGTCCGCATTGGCGCTGACCGCTACGAAGTGCGGCTCGAGCCCGGCGCCCGCGGGCAGGCTGCGCGCCAGCCAGGCTTTCGCTGCACGCGCGTTTTCGATCGTTTCCTGCGTGGTGAAGGTCTTCGAGACGACGACGAAGAGGGTGGTCTGCGGGTCGGCCTCGCGCAACGCGCGCTCGAGATCGAGCGGATCGACGTTCGCCGCGAAGCCGACGCGGAGCTTCGGCGTCGCGGCTTCGGCGAGCGCGTCGACGACCAGGCGCGGGCCGAGATCCGACCCCCCGGTGCCGAGATGCACGATGCGATCGATTGCGCGGCCGGTGGCGCCGCGCCAGCTGCCTTCGCGTAGCCGTGTCGCCAGTCCACGCATTCGCAGCAGCGCCGCGCGGACCTCGGCAGGCGCCGCGGCGCCCGCGCGCAGAGCGGTGTGCCACGCGGCGCGACCCTCGGTATCGTTTACCGCTTCGCCGGAAAGCAGCGCCGTGCGCCAGGCCGGCAAGTCGCGCGCGGCGGCGAGTTCGGCAAGCTGGCCGATCACCGCGGCATCGAGCCGCTGGCGTGAATAGTCGAGTCGCAGTCCCGGCGCTGTAGCGACGAGCCCCTGCGCGCGGGTCGGATCGGATTCGAGGGCGGACTTCAATGCGTTGTCACGCCAGGCATGCGCCTGCGCGGCGAGCGCGTTCCAGGCGGGACACTCGGTGGGTGGGCGAATATTCATCGCACGAGCCGATACAGGCGGTAGCGTTCCGTGCGATCGCCCGGGCGCGTGACGTCGGCCAGCTTGTCCCAGCGCGGGCCTGGAGCGTCGAGCTCGTGCTCCGGGCGCCCCTGTACCAGCATCAGCGGGCAGGCATCGGGTCGGGTCGGATCGTAGGGCCGGGTGACCAGGTCGACGTGGTAGCTGAGCGCTGCCCGATGCGTCGCGCTGAGAAAGCGCCCGGTCACGCAGCCCGCGCCGACCGGGATGCGGGATTTCAGCTGCAGCGCGACGGCGCGATAACTTTTCTGGTAGTCCGCCCAGGGCATGTAGAGCGTGGCGAAAGTCCCCCAGAGCAGCGTCATGCCCGCCGCCCAGCGCGTGACGCCGCGCGTGGCGGAGCGCGGCAGACGAAACAGGAACACCAGCCAGGCGAGCGAAAGCAGCATCGCGGAAGCGAATTCAACGGCGTCGAAGCGCGGGACGAAGCCCGGGGCCATCTTCTGTGCGTTCTCGGCAAGCTTGCGCGGAACGCCCAGCATGAGCGCGCAGTAGCCCACCCACACCAGGCCGCCGAAGAACGTGAACGTCATGACCGCGTACCAATCGAGGGCTGCGGCTGCGCCGCGGCGCAGCGAGATCGCTCCCGGAGCGGCGAGCATTGCGAGCGCCGGCAGCACGACGATTGCGTACAGCTCGCGCGCCGGACCCGCGGCGGAGATGCCGACCAGGAGCGCGAGGCTCGTGGCAGCAGGAAGCAAGAACTCGGCCGCGAGCAGCCGCCCGCGGTGCACCCATAGCGCCCACAGCGCGAGCGGCCAGGACGGAAATGACGACCAGCTCAGCGCGACGAGGAAGTAGCGCAGGTTGTCGACCAGCCTGCCTTCCGGGGTGGTCGATTCCCGCCACCAGGTGGCGACCAGCGTCGCATCGTGCGCGGCGAGCGGCACCAGCCAGGCGGCGCCGAGCGCGGCCGCAACCACGACCGCGGTGAACAGAAAGCGCAGGCCACGCGCGCTGCGCCAGTCGCTGTCGACGAGCGTGGTCAGCGCGAGGGCGGCGAGCAGCGCTGCGGGAACGACCGGGCCGGTGGCGAGCAGTCCCGCTCCGAGCGCAATGCCCGCGCCGAACCCTGCGCGCAGCGGCGCAGTCATCGCGTGCAGCGCGGTGGCAAGCACGCCTGAGATGGCGGCCATCGCCGCGAGCTCCGGCGTGGCCTCGTGCGCGTGTACGAACAGGCCGACCGAACCGACGAGCAGCAGCGGGGCGGCGACGGCCGGCGCGCGGCGTGCCTGCGGATCCGCGGTGTCCATCGCGATCGGCCCGTATGCGCCGCGCGCGGCGAAATACACCCCCGCCAGCGCGATGAGCATGAACAGCGCGCTTGCCAGCCGCGCCGCGCCATGAAACGCGATGTAGGGTCCGAGCAGCGTGCCGAGCAGGGCGCCGACCCAGTGGTAAAGCGGTGACTGCGTCATCCAGGGCTCGCCAGCCACCCGCGGCACGAGCCAATCTCCGTACGTCGCCATCTGGTGCGCGATCTCGACGCTGACGGCATCGAGCGGTTTCCAGGGGTCGTGCGTCAGCAACCCGGGCGCGACGAAGACGATCGCGAGCAGTGCCAGCATTGTCTTCGACAGCGGCAGCGACAGCCGGGGCAGCATGCGGCGATTCTAAGGTCTTGGGACGGGTCCGCGGCCGCAGGCAGGCGGGCGCCGCAGCCGGTCAAACAAAAGGGCGGCCGCAGCCGCCCCCAGGTCTCAGTGCGGCGGGGCCGTTCAGGCCGCCGGCACGTTCTTCTTTTTCGAGCGCGAGGTGTACTTGCGCTTGAAGCGCTCGACTCGGCCCGCGGTGTCTACGATCTTGTGTTTGCCGGTGTAGAACGAATGCGATTCGGAGGACACTTCGACCTTGACCACCGGGTACTCGTTGCCGTCCTCCCACTTCATGGTCTCGCGGCCCTTGGTGTCGATCGTCGAGCGGCTGAGGATGGCGTGGTTCGACGCGGTGTCGAGAAAGATCACCGCCTGATAGTGGGGGTGGATGCCGGATTTCATCGTCCTGCTGCCGTCGGAAAAGCCGCGAATTATACGCGAATCAAGGGGTTAATCAACGCCCGGCTGGATGCCCGTCAGCCGCGCCGCATGCTGTCGAAGAACTCGCTGTTGTTCTTCGTTGCGCGCAGCTTGTCGATCAGGAATTCGGCCGCCTCGAGCTCGTCCATCGGGTAGAGCAGCTTCCTCAGGACCCAGACCTTCTGCAGGATCGGCGCCTCGATGAGCAGTTCCTCGCGCCGCGTGCCCGAGCGGTTGACGTTGATCGCCGGATAGATGCGCTTTTCGTGCATGCGCCGGTCGAGGTGGATCTCCATGTTGCCGGTGCCCTTGAATTCCTCGTAGATCACGTCGTCCATCCGGCTGCCGGTATCGATGAGCGCGGTCGCGATGATCGTCAGGCTGCCGCCTTCCTCGACGTTGCGCGCGGCGCCGAAAAAGCGCTTTGGCTTTTGCAGCGCGTTCGCATCGACACCGCCCGTGAGCACCTTGCCCGAGGCCGGCACCACGGTGTTGTAGGCGCGCGCCAGTCGCGTGATCGAATCGAGCAGGATGACGACATCCTTCTTGTGCTCGACCAGGCGCTTGGCCTTCTCGATCACCATCTCGGCGACCTGGACGTGGCGCTGCGCCGGTTCGTCGAAAGTGGAGGCAACGACCTCGCCGCGCACCGAGCGCGACATTTCGGTCACTTCTTCCGGACGCTCGTCGATCAGCATCACGATCAGCGCGACTTCGGGGTGATTGGCGACGAGCGCATGCGCAATGTGCTGCAGCATCACCGTCTTGCCAGCCTTCGGCGGGCTGACGATCAGGCCGCGCTGGCCTTTGCCGATCGGGGCGATGATGTCGATGATCCGGCCGGTCAGGTTCTCCTCGGCCTTGATGTCGCGCTCGAGCTTGAAGTGCTTGTCGGGATGCAGCGGTGTCAGATTCTCGAACAGGATCTTGCTCTTCGCGGCCTCGGGCGGGGCCCCGTTGACCTGGTCGACCTTGACCAGAGCGAAATAGCGTTCGCCGTCCTTCGGGGTACGGATCTCGCCCTCGATCGAGTCGCCGGTATGCAGGTTGAATCGCCGGATCTGCGAAGGACTGACGTAGATGTCGTCGGTGCTCGCGAGGTACGACGTATCGGGCGAGCGCAGGAAGCCGAAGCCGTCGGGCAGGACCTCGAGCGTGCCGTCGCCGAAGATCGACTCGCCCTTTTTCGCCTGGTTCTTGAGCAGCGCGAAGATGAGGTCCTGCTTCCTCATCCGGTTC